>Ga0081538_10001531_pt1 | contig 23730 bp, 21 predicted proteins | sample TabmetS5T2R1_FD_71022 | JGI IMG/M metagenome (GOLD analysis project Ga0081538, IMG submission 71022) | Tabebuia heterophylla rhizosphere microbial communities from the University of Puerto Rico - S5T2R1 | ecosystem: Host-associated > Plants > Roots > Rhizosphere ... | reverse complement strand
GCCGACGGCCGCCACCACGATGTCGGCCCGGCGGGTGTAGTCGGCGAGGTCGGGCACCCCGCTGTGAACGACGGTCACGGCCGCGTTGGCGCCCGGCTGCTTCAGGGTGAGCAGCAGCGCCAGCGGGCGGCCGAGAGTCGGACCGCGCCCGCACACGACCACGTGCTTGCCGGCGATGTCGATGCCGTAGTGCACGAACATCTCTCGGATGCCGGCCGGCGTGGCCGGCACGGGCCCGTCCTCCTGCAGCACCAGCTTGCCGAGGTTGACGGGATGGAGTCCGTCGCCGTCCTTGGCCGGGTCCGTCGCGGTGACGGCGGCGTTGAAGTCGAACTGCGGTGGCACCGGGTGCTGGATCAGGTAGGCGTCGACCGCCAGGTCGGCGTTGAACCGCTCGACCGCCGCCACGAGGTCGGCCTGGGTGCCGTCGCCGGGGACCTCGATGTGGTGGCTGGCCACGCCCACCTGCTCGGACGTCTCGTGCTTCTTGCGGACGTAGCCGGCCGACGCGGCGTCGTCGCCCACCAGGATGGTGCCCAGCCCCACCGTCTTGCCCCGATCGGCGAGGGCCTCGACCCGCTTGGTGACGTCGGCGAGCACTGCCTCGGCGACGGGGGCTCCGGCGAGCAGTTGTGCGGTCATCGGGTCCCATTGTGCCGCCGCCGGCAGGGTGATCCCGAGGCAATGAGTTCCGGGTCGGCAGGTCGGCGCCATGAGGTCCGCCGTCGGCAGGGTCAGCCCGTGGGAACGAGTTCCGGGTCGGGCAGGTCGAGGCAATGAGTTCCGCCTCCGGAACCCATGACCTCATGCTCGGCGGGGCGGAACCCATTGCCTCGGGTGAGGCCCCAGCGGACCCGCGCGTGACGCCCCGGCGGACCCGCGCGTGAGGCGCCGACGGGCCTGCGCGTGAGGCCCCGGCGGGCCTGCGCGTGAGGTTCGGGCGAGGCCTGGGGGCGGGCCTCGGCGGGGCCGGAACCCATCGCCTCGGGTGAGCTTCGGCCGCCCTCGCTAGCGTCGTGGCCATGACGATCGACGGCGACGACGACCTCGAGGGGCTGCGGCGGGCCGGACGGGCGGTGGCCGAGGCTCGTGACGCCATGCTGTCGGCGGTGGCGCCGGGCGTCGCCACCAGCGAGCTCGACGCCGTCGGCCGCGACGTCCTGCGGGCCCACGGCGCCCGCTCCGCCCCCCGGCTCGCCGTCGGCTTCCCGGCCGCGACCTGCATCAGCGTCAACGACGAGGCGGCCCACGGCATCCCCTCGCCCTGGCGCCGGCTGCGCGAGGGCGACCTGGTCAACGTCGACGTCTCGGCCGAGCTCGACGGGTATTGGGCCGACACCGGGGCGAGCGCCGCCGTGGGTCGGGTGTCACCGGTCGCCCGCCGGCTCCTCGACGACACGCGGCTCGCCCAGCGCGACGCCACGGCCGCGGCGCGGGCCGGGCGGCCGCTGCGCCACATCGGCCGGGCGGTACAGCGCCGGGCGCGCCGCCACGGCCTCCGAGTGATCGCCAACCTGTGCGGGCACGGCGTCGGAGGGCACCTCCACGAGCCGCCGCAAGTGCCCAGTGTCGAGGATCCCAGCGACGACACGTTGCTGTGGGAGGGGCTCGTGCTCGCCATCGAGCCGTTCCTGTCGACCGGCGCCACCCACGCCATCGAGGGCGGCGACGGCTGGACGCTCCGCACCGCCGACGGCAGCCTCGCGGCCCAGTTCGAGCACACGGTGGTGGTCACGCAGGGCCGGCCGCTGGTTCTGACGGCGTCGACGTAGCCGGCTGGGCCGACCCAGCGTGCCCACTGACCCGACGGACCGCGACAGCGCCCGAGCGCTCGACGCCGCCGACCCGTTGGCCCCCTACGTCGCCGAGTCGATCGTCACCGAACCGGACCTGGTCTACCTCGACGGCAACTCGCTGGGGCGGCTGACGCACCGGGCCCGTCGCCGCCTGTTGCAGGTGATCGACGACGAGTGGGCCGGTGGCCTGGTGCGGTCGTGGGACGCGTGGATCGACCTGCCGGTGCGGGTGGGCGACGCCCTGGCCCGGCACCTGCTCGGGGCGGAGCCCGGGGAGGTGATCGTGGGGGACGCCACCACCGTCAACCTGTACAAGGCGGCTTCGGCGGCGATCGCGGCGCGGCCGGGTGCCCGGGCGGTCGTGACCGACGACGACAACTTCCCGACCGACCGCTACGTGCTCGAGGGCCTGGCGGCACAACACGGGCTGGAGTACCGGGAGGTGCGCAGCGACCCCGTGGAGGGCCCCGACGCCGGCACGATCGCGGCGGCCCTGGACGGCGCCGCCCTGCTCTGCCTCTCGCACGTGGCCTACGGGTCGGGGGTGCTGGCGGACATGGCCGGGCTCACGGCGCTGGCGCACCAGCACGACGCGCTCGTCCTGTGGGATCTGTCGCATGCGGTCGGGTCGGTGCCGATCCAGCTCGCCGCCACGGGTGCCGACCTGGCCGTGGGCTGCACGTACAAGTACGTCAACGGCGGGCCCGGCGCCCCCGCGTTCACCTACGTGCGCCGCGACCTGCAGAACGAGCTGCGCCAGCCGATCTGGGGCTGGTTCGGCCAGCGCGACCAGTTCGCCATGGGGCCCCGCTACCAGCCGGTCGACGGGATGGGATCTTGGCTCACGGGGTCGCCGGCGGTGCTGGGGCTGGCGTGCGTCGACGCCGGCGTCGCGCTTCTCGCGGATGCGGGCATCGAGCGCCTGCGGGCCAAGGGGATGGCGCTCACGTCACTGATCGTCGATCTCGCCGACGCGTGGCTCACGCCCCTGGGATTCGGCCTGGCCAGCCCCCGCGGGGCCGAGCGGCGCGGGTCGCACGTGGCGCTATCGCACACCGACGGCTGGCGGATCTCCCAGGCGCTGATCGACGTGGCCGGCGTGGTGCCGGACTACCGAGCACCGGACCGCGTTCGGCTCGGCCCGGCCCCGATCGCCACCCGGTTCGTCGACGTGTGGGACGCGCTCGACCGGCTGCGACGTCTGGTCGAGGGCGGTGCCCACGAGCGGCACGTCCCGGCGGGCCGCCGGGTCACTTGAGGATCTGGTTCTAGTAAGTTCCCCTCGGTTGTGCAGAGGGGGATCTCGATGGGTCGTTCCGCACGACGGTTGGCAGCACTGGCGCCGTTGCTGGTGGTCCTGGCGGGATGCCGGATCGACGTGGTCCTCCACGATCAGGACCCGCTGCCCGCTGGCCTGAAGTGGGAGGCCGACGACATCGAGATGCTCCCCAACGGGCACTTCGTGGGTGGCGGTTGCCTCTTCTCACTCGACAGCCCCGGATTGGGAGTGGTGGTGTTCGCGCCCGACGCCACGGTGCTGCGCGTCCTGTCGACGTGCTCGTCGATCCAGTCGGGGTCGCTCGGGGTGGCGACGACGGCCGATGGGACGATCTACTTCGCCCGCAGCCGTGAGATCATCCCCTTCGAGGACTACCGGCACGAGGTGGTGCGCGTTCCGCCCGGCGGTGGTGCCTCCGACGGCGTCGTCATTCACTCGGGGACGACTTCCGACCCATTCTTCCATCCCTTCCTGGATCCGGTCGTCAGTCCGGATGGCTCGATCGTGCTCGTCAGGTCGGGCGATCCTGACAACCCCGGCATCTTCACGGTGACCGGCCCGACCACACGCAAGCTGCGCCCGGGAACCGAGGGCCTCACCCCAGTCGACGGATTCGAGGTGCGCAACGACGGCACGATCGTCACCCCAAGGAACAACACGGTCGTGAGCATCGCTCGCAACGGCCGCGAGACCGTGCTCGCCGGCACGGGCCAAGCCGGGTTCTCGGGAGACGGTGGACCCGCCACCCAGGCGACGTTGAACGACCCCAGTGACGTCGCCCACGGTCCAGCCGGCGTGATCCACGTGGCCGACTCCGGCAACGACCGCGTCCGCCGCATCGGCCCGGACGGCATCATCCGCACCGTTGCCGGCGGCGGGACCGAGGACCCAGACGCCGGCGGCCTTGCTATCAGGGCCCAGCTGAACGCGCCGTGGAGGATCGCCTACGACGGCACCCAGAGCGGTGTCGGTGACGAGCTCTGGCTACTCGATGGTTTCCCCGGCGACCTGCTCTATCTGGGGATCCGCTGACCGACCCTTCGCGCGTCCGCGCAACCCTCAGTGGAGGAAGTGGCGTTCGCCGGTGAAGACCATCGCGAGGCCGAGCTCGTCGGCGCGGGCGATGATCTCCTCGTCGCGGGACACGCCGGTGGGCCGGCCGGGCTGGATCACCACCGCCACCCCGGCAGCGGCGGCGGCCTCGATCCCGTCCGGGAAGGGATAGAAGGCGTCGCTGGCGCAGGCGCCGCCCGCGGCGCGGCCCGACGCCTTCGACGCCGCCAGCTCGCCCGATTCCACGCGGTTCTGCTGGCCGGCGCCGATCCCCCACGCGGCGCCGTCCTTGGCAAGGACGATGGCGTTGGACCGGACCCAGCCGCACACCCGCCACGCCAGCTCGGCGTCGCTCCACTCGGCCTCGGTGGGCTGGCGCCGGGTGACCACTCGCCAGTCGGCCCGCTCGGCCACGAAGCGGTGGGGATCCTGCACGAGCAGGCCGCCGGTGATGGGGCGCAGGTGCCACCGGTCGGGCGTGGGTGCCGGGGCCTCGAGGATGCGGGTGTTCTTCCGCTTGGCCTGCAACGCCTCGATGGTGCCGGGCGCATAGCCCGGGGCGACGACGACGTCGGCCTGCGCGGCCGCCACCATCCGGTCCACCGTGGGCTCGTCGACCGCCTGGCTCACGGCCACGATCCCCCCGAACGCCGAGCGCTCGTCGCACTCGAAGGCGTGCTGGTAGGCGTCGGCGAGGGTGGGGGCTATCGCCGCCCCGCAGGGGTTGGCGTGCTTGATGATGGCCGCTGCGGGCCGTGCGAACCGGGAGGCCAGGTCATGCACGAGCAGCCAGGCGGCGTCGGCGTCGTAGAGGTTGAGGTAGCTGAGTGCCATGCCGCCGTGCTGGGTCATGGCCGCCCACCACGGCTCGCCGCCGCCGGTGGTCGGCTCGGCGCGATAGAGCGCGGCCCGCTGGTGGGGGTTCTCGCCGTAGCGCAGTGCGAGCGGTTCCCGCCGGTACGTGAGGTGGAGCGACTGCGGCAACTCGCCCGCCCCCGAGCCGGCGGTGTCGTCGAACCAACCGACGATGACCGCGTCGTAGGCCGCGGTGCACGCGAAGGCCCTCCGGGCGAGCTCGCGGCGCGTCGTGTCCGACAGCCGTCCCGAATTCCGCAGCTCGTCGAGCACGGCCCGGTAGTCCGCCGGATCCACGACGACGCCGACCTGCGCGTGGTTCTTGGCGGCGGCGCGGACCAGGGTCGGGCCGCCGATGTCGATCAGCTCCTCCGCCACGGTGGCACCGTGCTCGAACGCCGAGGGCTCGGCTCCGAACGGGTAGAGGTTCACGACGACGAGGTCGAACGGCTCGATGCCATGGGCCTCGAGGTCGGCCCGGTGGTCGGGATCGGTGCGGTCGGCGAGGATGCCGCCGTGCACCTTGGGGTGGAGCGTCACCACCCGGTGCCCGAGGATGGCCGGGAACCCGGTGATGTCCGCCGTGTCGACGACCTCGAGGCCGGCACCTCGGAGCGTCGCGGCGGTGCCGCCCGACGAGACCAGCTCCCAGCCGAGGTCGGCCAACTCCGCGGCGAGCTCGACGATGCCTGTCTTGTCGTAGACCGAGAGCAGGGCCCTCATTGGTTCCCGCTCCTGCCGCGTCGCACCGGCCCGATTGGGCCACGCCCGCTCGCACCGTGTCGCCACCCCACCGTCGACGGACGCTCGCTCACGTGTCCTCCTGGGGATGGAGCCCGGGCGCGTCGTCGAAGGTATCGGCGACGAAGCGGCGGATGGTTGCGGGATAGAGGCGCCACTCGACCTGCTTGATGCGCTCGTGGAGGGTGTCCTCGGTGTCGTCCGGCAGGACGGGCACCGGCTCCTGGGCGAGGATCGGCCCGTCGTCGACCTCGGACGTGGCGACGTGGATGGTGGTGCCGGTCACCTTGACGCCGGCCGCCAGCGCATCTCGCACCGCGTGCCACCCCTTGAACGCCGGCAGCAGCGCCGGGTGGCTGTTGAGGACCAGGCCGGGGTACGCATCGGTGAGGCCCGGCACCACCGTGCCGAACCCGGCCATGACCACCAGGTCGATGGCGTGGCCACGCAGCGCCTTGACGAGACGCTCGGTGTAGGCCGCGCGGTCGAAGGACGTGCCCCACTCGGTCCGCTCCACCAGCTCGGTGGGAATGTCGCGCTCGGCGGCGATCTCCAGCGCCCGGCAGGGACGGTCCGCCGCCACCAGCGCCACGGGCACACCGTCGTCGACGATGGCGTGCAACAGGGTGCCGCTGCCGGAGGCGAGCACCGCGATCCGAGCTGGGGGCACCGTTCGGATGCTAGTGGCCGGGCTCGTTCGAACGGCCGACCCGCGCCGGCGCATGGGCTCGGATGCCTACCGGCGTTCCCATGCGCAGGAATGCGCACATTTCCAGCGCCGGTTCACGGCTCGGCCGCCGGCCACGGATCCGGCGTGGCCTAGGGTCGCGGGGATGGTCAACGAGGGGGAGGGCTTCCTGGCCCGACTGGGCGCCTGGGCCGGACGGCGAGCCGAGCCCCGGCTGTGGATCTCGCTCGCCGGCGCCGGGTGTGCGCTCGCCGTCGCGGGCGTCGTGATCATCTCCGGCGACGCGCAGGTGGGTGAGGAGGGGTTCAGCGACGGGTCCCGGTTGCCGGGCATCATCCTGTGCCTGGCGGTGGCCGCGGGCGGCTACGCCCTGCTGTACTGGTTTGCCGAGACGCCGGCAGCGACGGCGGGCGTGACCGCCATCGCCCTGGCCGTGCCGCCGTTCTTCTACTTCCTGACGTTCGACGCCGACGGCACGCCGCCCTGGTCGGCCGAAGGGATCCTGGCCCTCTCGGCACTGGTGTGGCTGGTGTCCTACGTGTTGGGGCCGGCGCGGGGTCGTCCGTTGCTGCTCGGCGCCGGGTTGGTGGCGCTGGTGCTGCTGGCGTTCCAGTTCATGGAGGAGCCGTTCTCCGCCGGGTTCGACGACGCCTTTGTCGACGAGGCCCCGTTCGCGCCCGACGAGCCGTTGCCAGGCGACGAAGCCTTCCCCGGGGACGAGCTCACCAGCCAGGGCGAGCCCGATCCCACGACGCTGGGCATCATCTCGCTGGTCTTCGGGGCCGCCTACCTGGTGGCCGCTCGGCTACTCGACCGGCGCGGGTACGCCGGGACGGCAACCCCCTTCGTCGTGGCGTCGCTGGCCGCGCTGCCGGCCGGGATCGCGTTCCTCGGCGAGGACCTCGAGGCGGCGGGCGCCGGCGCGGCAGCGATCGTCGTCGGGCTGGTGGTGGCCTGGCTCGGCGCCCGCAGCGGGCGCCGGGCGTCGACGGTCATCGGCGCCGGCGGGGTGGCGCTGGGCATCGTCCTGATCATCGCGGACGCCATGGAGAAGAGCAGTCCCACGAGCATCGGGATCGCGTTGCTGATCGCGGGCGGGGCGGTCGCCCTCGGCGCCCAGCTCCTGCACGTGCAGACCGGCGAGTCGCCGCAGATGGCGCCGGGGCCGTCGGTGTTCGGCCGCTCCGGGTCACCGGCCGCGAACGACGCCGGCTGGCAACCACGGGGCGGGCACCAGCCAAGTCCCTGGCAACAACCGGTGCCCGGGCCACCGCCCGGATCACAGCCACCGCCCGGATCACAGCCACCGCCCGGATCACAGCCACCGCCACCGCCGCCGCCGACGTCGTCGTTGCCGCCGCCTACCGGCTGAAGACTAGGCAGGAGCCTGCTCCGGAGCACTGTGGAGTCGCTGGAGCGGGCCCAACCTTCCTCCGCGCAAGCAGGGTTGAGGTCACGGCCCGAGCTTGCCGCAGTTGGAGACGTCATGGCATCCCTAACTGCGGCAAGTTCGGCTGGTGAGGCCCGCTCACCCCAGGTCGTGCACCACCTCGACCATGAGCTGGCCGGCCTCGGTGGGGTTCAGGCCCACCCTGGCCCCGGCGTCCCGCAGGGCATCCATCTTCGCCTGCGCCGTGCCCTTGCCCCCCGAGACGATGGCGCCGGCGTGGCCCATCTTCTTGCCCGGGGGCGCGGTGACGCCGGCGATGTATGCCACGACGGGCTTGGTCATCTTCGAGGCGATGTACTCGGCCGCCTCCTCCTCGGCGGAGCCGCCGATCTCCCCGATCATCATCACTGCATGGGTGTCGGGGTCGGCCTCGAACGCCTCGAGGCAGTCGATGAACGACGTGCCCGGCACGGGATCGCCCCCGATCCCGACGCAGGTCGACACCCCGATGTCGTTGAGCTTCAGCTCGTAGAGCGCCTGGTAGGTGAGGGTGCCCGAGCGGCTGACGATGCCGACCGCCTTCCCGCCGGGCGCCGGAGCCTTGGCGATGTGCCCGGCGGTGATGCCGATGTTGGCCTTGCCGGGACTGATGATGCCCGGGCAGTTGGGGCCGAGCAGCCGGACGTTGGGGAAGTCGCGACGGAGCTTGTTGAAGAACCAGGCCTCGTCGTGCGCCGGCACGCCCTCGGTGATGCAGACGACGAACGTGACGCCGCCCTCGGCGGCCTCGATCACGGCGTCGCGCACGCCGGGGGCGGGGATGAAGATGCAGCTGGCGGTCGCGCCGGTGGCCGTCACGGCGTCGCGCACGCTGGCGTAGATGGGGATGCCGTCGACGTCGCTTCCCGCCTTGCGGGGATTGGTGCCGGCCACGACCTGCGTGCCGTACTCGCGGTTGAGCAACCCGTAGAAACGTCCCTGGCTGCCAGTTAGGCCCTGGTAGACGACCTTCGTCGTCTCGTCCACGAAGATGGCCACGGCTCGCTACCTCACTTCCCCGCCAGGGCGACGGCCGTGCGCGCGGCGTCGACCATCGTGGGTTGCATCTGCAGCTCGTCGGACAGGTGCGGCTGCAGGATCTCGCGCCCGAGGTGGGCGTTGGTGCCGTCGAGGCGGATCACGATCGGCTGGGCGATGTCCACCCGGCCGAGGGCGGCAACGATGCCGTTGGCCACCTCCTCGCCCTTGGTGATGCCGCCGAAGATGTTGATGAAGATCGAGCGGACGCTGGGGTCGTTGGTGATGACCTCGAGGGCGCCGGTCATCACCTCGGCCGAGGCCCCGCCGCCGATGTCGAGGAAGTTCGACGGCTCGCCGCCGACCTGGTTGACGATGTCGACCGTCGACATGGCCAGCCCGGCGCCGTTGGCGATGACGCCCACGTACCCGTCGAGCCCGACGTACTGCAGGCCCTTCTCGTGCGCCGCCTGCTCTCGTTCGTCGCGCACCTGGGTGGCGTCGTACGCGGCGTAGTCGGGGTGGCGGAACTCGGAGTTGCCGTCCAGCGTGACCTTGGCGTCGAGGGCATGCACCTCACCGGTGGGCTTCAGGATCAGCGGGTTGACCTCCACCAGGTCGGCGTCCCCCTCGACGTACGCGTTGTAGAGCTTCAGGACGATGTCGACGGCGCCGTCGTTGGCCCGGGGGTTGAGCCCGGCCGCCGCCACCCACGACTTCGCCTGCTCCTCGGTGAGCCCGTCGACGGGATCCACCCAGATCTTGGCGATGGCGTCGGGATCCTCCGCGGCCACGGCCTCGATGTCCACGCCGCCGCGCGCCGACAGCATGCCGAGGTGCTTCTTGGCGGAGCGGTCGAGCGTGAAGCTGGCGTAGTACTCCTCGGCGATGTCGGAGGCGCGCTCGATCCACACGATCTCGACGGTGTGGCCCTTGATGTCCATGCCCAGGATGTCGCCGGCGCGGGCCCGGGTCTCCTCGGCGTCGGTGGCCAGCTTGATCCCGCCGGCCTTGCCGCGCCCACCGACCTGCACCTGGGCCTTGACCACGACCGGGTAGCCGACGCGGTCGGCGGCGGCCACGGCCTCGTCAACGGTGGTGACGGCCTCGCCGGGGCTCACCGGGATGCCATAGCGGGCGAAGAACTGTTTTCCTTGGTACTCGAAGAGATCCAAGGGCTGGCCTCCCATGATGCGGCCCGCGATGGACGGGGAGCTGGGTTCGAAGTGGGCAATGCCGGCTAGCGATACTACGGGCATGTCGCCGACCGGCCCCAAGCCTGTGCTCTCCGGGATGTTGTGAGCGAGCGAAGCGAACGAACCGGAAGCACGGTGTCCTCGCCGCGGAGCGGCGATTGGCTCATTGGCGCAGCCCGAAGGGTGCGCCAATGAGCCCTGTAGCACGGTCGCAGGGCCACACCGGGCGGGCTCTGGCCGTGGCCGCCGCGGGCGTCGTGGTGGCGATCGGGGTCGCGGCGGCGCTGGCGGTGCTCGCCAACCGCGGGACGGTCGATGTTCGGCTGGGCTCGGACACGTTCGCCGAGCACGACGCCGAGGACGCCGCCAGGGACATCGCCGAGAACGGGCCCATCCTCTACCCCGACACGGCCGGCGGGGACCGGGACATCTACCTCCAGCACTTCGGCGACGACCCCGACGAGGGCTGGATCGCGTTTGCCGCCCGGCCGCCGGCGGTCTCACGGGAGTGCACCCTCCAGTGGGACCCGCGGGACGAGGTGTTCCGGCTGCTCGACTCCTCGGGGAAGGTCAGCGGCGACTGCGACGGCAGCGAGTTCCCCGCCGACGGCGAGGGCCTGCCCCAATATCCCGTGACGGTCGACGCCGATGGCAACCTCGATGTCGACCTCAACGCCGCCGACCGCACCACCTCGACCGGCGGCTGACCGGCGGGCCGGTCGAGCCGGGCCGGCCGCGCCGCGCCCGCACCGGTTCCTGGTGCGGAACCGGCTGTCCAGCAACCAATTCTGCGCCCGGAAGGTGAACCAACCCCGCCCCTCGTTCGTCTCATCGGGTGGCGACGAGGAGGCTGGTCATGGCGCGCGTGGGGGAGCGATGGGTTCGAGCCGGGATCGGCGCGGCGGTGGCCGTGGCGGCGCTGTCGGCGCTCACGTTGACGGCGCCGGCACCGGCGGGCGCCGGCGGCGGCGACTGGCTGTATCCCGATCGGGACCGCTACGAGGCCGGTCAGGAGGTTCGGCTCGTCGGCTACACGCAGGCGCTCGCCCGGTCGGCCCGCGACGAAACGACCCTCACCCGGGCGGAGTTGCAGCGCAATGGTCCCTACTATGCGTACCTCCGGGTGGACCCGGCCGCCGTCGAGCGTGACGCACCACAGGGGGACGGTGCCTGGTCCTACGCCCATCCGACCGACCTGGAGTTGGGGCAGGTGACGGCGGACGAGATCTCACCCGCCAGGGGCGACTACTCGCTTCGCGTGAGTTCCACGTTCTGGCTGCCGCGAGATCTGGCGCCCGGCGAATACAACGTGACGGTCTGCAACGATCCCTGCACCACGACGCCCGGCTGGCTCTTCGGCTCGCCCGTCTACGTCGGCATCGATCCCCCGGAACCGATCGTTCGGCGATGGCCGCTTGGCGATCCGGCGATCCGGTACCTCGCCAACGACGCGCTCGTGGCGGCTCCGGTGTGCGAGGCCGACTGCGACGACATCGACGACTGGAGCGTCACCGCCGCCGAGATCCGCGCGGGCTATCGGCCGACGCGCATCACCGTCCGGCCTGAACCGGAGCCCGAGCCTGCGGCCGACGCGGCCACCACCACCAAGCCGCCGGCGACCGAACCGGTCGCGGGCGTGGGGAAGTCGCCGGCGGGACGGGCCGGCAGCGATCCCGCCGGCGGCCTCCCGAGCGAGATCGTCGCCTGGGTGACGGGCTTCGGTGTGCTCCTGGTCGTGTGGTGCGTGGCCTGGCGCTGGCGGCCGCGGGAGCCCCGCTTGGTCGTGCGCCAGGGCAACGGCCAGCACGACCGCGGGGCGCCGGACGACGACCCCCGCGCCGTCCACATCGAGCTGTGAGCGGCGGCGGGTCCACGCGATGGACAGGCGGCCCGCCGCCCGTCAGCATGGGCCCGCCCGGTGACGGAGGGGCAGCGCATGCAGGAACCGGAGCCGGCGCTCATCCGAGCCGCCGCGGCAGGCGACCTGGGGGCGTTCGAGCGGCTCGTGCGCACCTACCAGGAGCCGGTGTGGCGGTTCCTACGCCGCCTGCTGGGCGACGCCGGTGTGGCCGAGGACGTTGCCCAGGAGACCTTCCTGCGCGTGTTCCGGCGCCTGCCCACGTTCACCTTCGAGGCCAAGTTCTCCACCTGGGTGTTCCAGATCGCCCGCAACGCCGGCGTGGACGAGCTCCGGTCCCGCCGGCGACGCATCCGCCTGGCGTCGCTGGCGCCGCCGCCGACACCGGCGGTCGGCATGCCCGAGACCCGAGCCGAGATCGACGCTGCCCTCGCCAGCCTGCCGGTCGACCTGCGCGAGGCCGTGCTGCTGATCGAGGTGCTGGGGCTGCGCTACCACGAGGTCGCCCGGGTGCTGGGCGTGCCGGAGGGCACGGTCAAGAGCCGCGTGTTCAGCGCCCGCTCACGCCTGCACCGCTGGTCGACCGCCGACGAGGAGAGGGCGTCCGGTGAGGTGTGACGACGCCCGAGTGGCGATCTCGCTCCGGCTCGACGGCGAGCTGCCCGCGGGCGTCGACGTGCACGCGGTGGACGAGCACGCCGGCGCCTGCGCCGAGTGCGCGGGCTTCCAGCGCCACGCCGAGCGGGTTCGGGCCTCGCTGCGGTTCGAGGCCGTCGTCGCCGTTCCCGACCTCGCGCCCGCCGTCCTGGCCCACCTGGGGCCGGCCGCCACCCCGGCGCCCCCCGCCGCAGCCGACGGCCACGGCCTCCGGCCCTCCGCCCCCCGGCCCCGGCGGCCGCTGGCGGTGGCGGCAGCGCTGGCGGCCATCGCCGGCATGGCCGCGGGAGTGGCGTTCGTGGGGCTCGGGCCGGAGCCCCGGTCCCCCGCGGCCGCCGACCTGCCGGACCGCGTGCTGGCGGCCCAGACCGGCATCGAGTCGCTCGACGCCGACTTCCAACTCGTCCAGGGCGACGTCGCCGGGCATCGCCGGGCGCACCGCCTCGAGGGGCGGCTGGTCTACGACGCGCCCGAGTCGCTCGCCCTCACCCTGCGGGACCGGGGATCGAGGGAGGCCGAGCTGCAGCTGGTGGTGAACGGCGAGCGATGGTGGCAGTCGACGGTGCGGGCCTGCTCCCCCCCGCCCGACCGGACGGGCTGCCCCGACGCAGCCAGGCACTGGGTCCGCTCGGTCCGCGGCCGCGAGCCGTTCTCCGAGAGCTCGCCCGTCCCGCTCGAGCTGATCAACCCGGTGGACGGCTTCACGCTGGCGGCGTCCACGCCGGCCGGCCTCGGCACGCGGACGATCGCGGGTCGGCGCGCAGTGGGCGTCGCCGTGACCGCGGCGCAGATGGGCCCGTTCCTCGACGGCCTGTCGGTCGGCGCTCACCTGCGCGCGGTGCATCCGGGCGATCCGGTGGAGCTGTGGCTCGACGACGAGCACCTGGTGCCGCTCGAGGTGACGGTGCGGGCCGCCGGCGACCCCGGTCGGGCGCGGTGGGCGAGCGGCCAGGGGTCCACCGATCGGGCCGGCGATGCCGTCCTGCGCTTCACGGTCACGTCGGTTGCGATCAACCGGCCGGTCCCCAACGACGCGTTCGCCACGCCGGCCCGGATGGATCCCGACGAGACCCTCGACGCCGGGTTCCGTACGGAGGCGGGCGCCGGCGGGCCCGTTCCGCTCGACCTGCCCGCCGGGTTCCGGCCGTACCGCTCGGGCACGATCACCGGGACCGGGGGGCCCACCATCGCCGTCGACTCGTGGACCGACGGCCGGGCCTGGCTGGCGGTGCGGTCGACGCGGGACTGGCCGGGCGGCCGCCTGTTCGGCGGCCTGGGCGCCGGCGTCCGGACGGTCGACCTGGGCGACGCCGGGGTCGCCTACGTGAGCGACGACGGCAAGAAGGTGGCGCTCCATGGCGACGGCCTGGATGTCGTCGTCAGCGGCAGCGTCGCGCCCGAGGAGCTGCGCGCCGCCGCCGCCGGCCTGGCTGTCACCGGGCTGCGGGTGCCCCGGTCCTGGGACGAGTCGGCCACGACGACGTTGGCCGAGGCCACGGGGGCCGTTCCCGGGCTCCTGGTGGCTCCGCGGCTCGACGGCTTCGGCCCTCCTGCGGTCAGGCTCGCCGACGGCATGGTCATCCAGGAGTACGCCGGCGCCGGCGACCGGGGCTTCACGCTCGTCCAGAGCGACGCCGCCCACCTCACTCCGCCGGCCAACGGCGACGTCGTGGGAGTCGAGGTCCGGGGGACCGCCGGTCGCTACAGCCCCGAGCGCGGCCAGCTCGAATGGGTGGAGGGTGGGACGACCCACGGCCTGTCCAGCCACACCCTGACGCTCGCCGAGCTCCTTGGCCTCGCCGCATCGCTGGAGCCCGCGTGAAGCGCGCGGCCGTGATCCTCGGTTCGGCACTGGCCGGCGCCCTGCTCGGCGGCGGCACGATGGTGGCCATCCAGGCCGCCGATCGCCCGGCGACCGACGCCGCCACACCCCCGCGGATCTCGGCGGAACGGGCGGCGACGACGGTGGCGACTCCGTCGACCCGGCCATTGCCGTCCGCGACCGGCACGGCGCCCGAGGCGGCGCCATCCGTCCTGCTGGCCTGGAGCCGCAGCGGCGCCGGCCGTGGCCTCGACCCCGGCCTCGAGCCGGCGGCGGTGGCGTTCCCCGGTGTCGGCGCCACGTCGCTGGTCCGGGCGGGAGGCCTCGACCTGGTGGGGTCCCGCGACATGGAGGGCGGGCGGGTGGATGCGCTGCCTCCCGGTTGGGCCATCCCCCTGGATGCCGTTGCGGTCGACCCCGCGCGCCACGCCGAGTTCGTCCCGGTCGCCGATCGCGCCGCCATTGCCGGCCTTCGTCGGGGTAGCGCAGTGCTCGGCCGTACCTCGGCCGGCCTCCGCCGCCTGGCTGCCGGTGCGGTGATCGAGCTGACCGGCGGCCGGTCCGTGGTCGTGGCGGGGGTCGTGGAGGACGCCAGCATCGGCGGGGCGGAGCTGGCCGTCGACCTCGCCACGGGCGAACGCCTGGGCCTGACCACACCCCGTTACCTGCTGGTCGCGTACCGGGGCGACCGGCCGGCGCTCGAGGACCGCCTGCGGGCCGCACTGCGGCCTGGCACCGTCGTGCGCTTCCGGGGCCCCGGCGAGACGCCCTACCTGCGGCACGCGGATGCGGTGCTGCCGCAGGCGCAGATCAAGGCGCGGTTCGGCGAGTTCAGCTACCGGCCCGGAACCGCCGGCGGGTTCGAGCAGGATCCCCGATGGCAGGCCGAGAACATCGTCACGCGCCGGGTCCCGATCCTCGGCGCCGTGCGTTGCCACCGGGGCATCCTCGATGCCTTGGTGGGTGCGCTGACCGAGATCGAAAGGGCAGGGCTGGTGGGCCTCGTCCAGCAGGCGGGGTACGACGGCTGCTTCAATCCCCGCTTCGTCGCCGGCAGCGACAGCGTGTCGCGCCACGCCTGGGGCGCTGCGTTCGACATGGGGTTCGGCAGCAATCCGACCGGGCTGGAGTCCGTCCAGGACCCCCGACTGGTGGAGATCTTCCGCCGCTGGGGGTTCACGTCGGGGGACAGCTGGCTGGTGCCCGACGCCGGGCACTTCGAGTTCATCGGCGTGCCTTTGGCACGCCGATGACCGATCGCCGCTGCGCAACCGTCAGCACATGGACGGCCGGATTGCCCGGTCGTTCCCGCCGCGCCGGGACCCGTCGGCCGACGGTCAGCCCTCGGTGGCGGCGGCTTGCGGACGAAGCAGCGCGTCGATGCCGGCGGCGGCCGCCTCCATCGTCGTGAACAGCGTGCGCTCCCGGCCGTTGGGGTCGAGCCCGGTGAGCAGTTCGATGCCGAGGAACAGCGCGGTGACCGCCGCGGTCAGGTCGTCGGGCGACAGCGCCTCGCCATAGGGCGTGCCGGCGAGGAGACGGCCGATCGTCTCGCGGACCAGTGTCGTCCAGGGCTCCAGGGCGTCCCAGATGCCGCGGGCCAGCTCCTCCGAGCCGACGGCGCCCGCCAGCATCTGCGTCAGCGCCGCCACGGAGCCGCCGGCGAACTCCTCGTCGTGCAGCCGGCGGGCCACGGCCACCAGCTCGAGGAGGGTGCTCACCTCGCGGAGCGCCGGCGCATACAGCGCCGAACGACGCTCGCTCTCGCGTCGAGCCACGGCCACGAGCAGACCCTCGACGGAACCGAAGTGGTAGAAGATCAGCGCCTGGTTGAAGCCACCGTGGCGGGCGATCGTGCGGGCGCTGACGCCGGCGATGCCGTTGGCCCGCAGCGCGTCCAGCGCGGCATCGACGATGCGGGCGCGGGTCTCGTCGGCCTGGGGCCTCGGTACCGTTCGTCTTGGCACCGCGGGCCCTCAGGCTCGAGGTTCCGCGGTGAGCGGGACCTCGAGGTAGCGCCGGTCCATGAGCGTCTCCAGAGCCCACGTGGTGTACGTGCGTGGGAAGGCCCACAGGCCCTCGCCCACGGTCGCCTGGTTGAGGTGGGCGACGGCCCGTCGCGCCTCGTCGGCGTAGCGGTCCACGGTCGCCAGCGCTGCGGCGACGCTGCCCGAGCCGCGCACGACCGCCAGGGCGGCGGCGACGTCGCCGGCGTTCTCGGGGCCATCCTGGTCGCCGAGCGGAGCCGGGAGCAGGCCGCGCAGCTCGGCGCCTCGGGGACCTCGCAGGGCCGTGATCACCGGCAGCGTGTACACCCCGGCGGCGATGTCGATGCCCGTGGGCTTGCCGAGCCGGTCGGCGTCGCCGATCAGGTCGAGGACGTCGTCTAGCACCTGGAAGCTCATGCCGAACGCGGCGCCGAACCGGCCGACCGCGGTGGCGTTGTGGGGCGCCAGCCCGGCGGTGTGGGCGCCGAGCCGGCATGCGCACTCGAACAGCGCCGCGGTCTTGCCGCGAATCGAGGCCAGATGGGCGTCGAGCGAGCGATCGGGGTCGAAGGCGTCGCGCAGCTCGAGGACCTGCCCCTCACACAGCTGGGTCAGCGCCTCCGCCACCAGCGATGCCGCCTCCTGGCTCACCGAGGCGGCCTGCTCCGCCGCCCGGGCGAGGATGTAGTCGCCGGCCAGCAGCGCGTGGTCGAGGCCCTCGCGGGCGTTGATGGTGGGACGACCCCGGCGGGTGGCGGCGACGTCGATGATGTCGTCGTGCACCAACGAGCCGATCTGCACCAGCTCGACCGAGGCGGCCGCCGCCACGACCCGTTCGTCGAACACGTCGCCGAGGGCGGCGCACGCAATGGTGAACAGGGGGCGGAGCCGCTTCCCCCCGGCCTCGGCCACGCGGACGCTGGCCGGGCCGAGCAGGGCGTCGCGTTCGCCGAGCGCCGACGTGATCCGCTCGTCGACCGCCGCCAGCCGATCGGCCAGGTCGGGGATGCCGAACATGCGGGCGAGCCGGTCGACGTCGAGCTGGCCGTCGAGTACCGGTGCGGTGGCGGACGAGCCTCGGTCCATCGAGCTCTCCCAGGTCCCGGATGCCGCCCGATCTGAGCGAACGCTTTGAGCGTATGCTCAATGACGCGCCGCGATCAACGGAACTGGTGGTGGCGTCCGTCACGGCCGGCTGGTCTCGGTCAGTACACGGTGACCGGCGTGCCCATGGCGGCGACGCCGCTGGACCAGAGCATGTCCATGGCGGAGTTGGTGACGCGGGCGCAGCCGTGCGACGCCGGGTGCGCCGGGATGCTGCCCGACCCGTGGATGGCGATGCCGCCGTTGAAGTACTTGGGCCGGTAGAGCGTGCCGAGCGGTGCCTCGCGGACGCCGTCGATCTCCCGGTAGATCCTGAAGCTGCCCGGGGGCGTGATGGCGCGGGCCGACCCACCGGTGGAGCTGGTGTAGGTCTCGTTGTTGCCGGTGGACGTGTTGATGACCCACTGCACCTGGCCGCCCTGCACGACCATCAGGATCTGGCGTTCGAGGTCGATCTCCAGACCCGTGCCGCCGGCGCGCGACGATTGCCGGCCCGCACCGGCCAGCCGTTCCTGGGTGATGGGACCGGCGACACCGTCGCGCCCGAGGCCCTCGGCCTTCTGGAAGGCCATGACCGCCTGGCGGGTGAGCTGGCCGTAGTTGCCGTCCGCCGACCCGATCCAGTAGCCGAGGTCGACCAGCCGCTGCTGGAGCGCCAGCACCGCCTGGCCACCCTCGCCCAGCTCGAGCTTGCCGTCGGCGGCGGGATCGGGCGGTGCGGTGGTCGTGGTGGTCGGTGGCGCCGTGGTGGTCGTCGGAGGCGCGGTCGTGGGGGGTGCCGTCGTGGTGGTGGGCGCATCGGTCGTCGGCGTCGGTTCCGTTGTCGCCGGCTGCCGGTCGCCCGTCTCGGTGTCTCCCCCGGAGCCCGAGAGCCCCGCGCCGATGCCGAGCGCCGCCACGACCGCCACCACGACCGCGCCCGCGCCGATGGCGAGCGTGCGGCGGCGGCTGCCGGACGGTGGACGGAGGGACGGGGACACGGGCGCTCCTGGGGAAGCGGACGGCTGGCGGGCGCTGCCCCTCGGGGGACGCTCCCCCCAGCACGTAGCCAGAGGCCGTTGTATACCTGACGCACGGGCGGCGCGTGGGGTTCCCTGGGTTGAGGCCGGGTTACAGCTTCTCCAGCGGTGCCCACGACAGGAGCAGGGTCTTCTCCCCGACGTCACGGAAGCGCACCCGGACCTCGGTCTTCTCGCCGGCGCCGCTCATGTCGATGATCACGCCCTCGCCGAAGGTCTTGTGGCGCACGTCGTCGCCGATCTTGAGCCCGAGGCTCTCGGCGCCGCTCCGGGCGGGGGGCCGGGGCCTGAGCGCGCCCTCGACGATCCGGTCGCGCCCCGCTGCGACCCGTTGGCCCCGGTCGCCACCCGAACCGTCGGCACCCGACCGACCGGTGTCCCTCGACGGGCCGCCCGAGCGCCAGTCCCGGCCGCCCCGCCCCCAGACGCCGCCGTAGCTGCGGCCCCGACTCGAGCGCCGGTGGCCCTCGACGTCGTGGATAAGCCCGTCGGGGATCTCGTCGAGGAACCGGCTCGGCGGGTTGTACTGCGTGCCACCGAACAGCGTCCGGCTCCAGGCGTGGGTCAGGTACAGCCGCTGCCGGGCCCGGGTTATGCCGACGTAGGCGAGACGCCGCTCCTCCTCGAGCTGGTCGGGCTCGGTGAGGGAGCGCAGGTGGGGGAAGACGCCGTCCTCCAGCCCGATGATGAACACGACCGGGAACTCGAGCCCCTTGGCGGCGTGCAGGGTCATGAGCACCACCGACGATTGGTCGGCCTCGTCGAGGTCGTCGACGTCGGACACGAGGCTGATCGACTCGAGGAACTCGTCGACGGACTCGACATCGCCGGCGGCGCCCACCAGCTCGGCCAGGTTCTCCAGCCGGCCCTCCGATTCGATGGTGCGCTCGGCCTCGAGGGCGTCGAGGTAGCCGGAGCGCTCGAGCAGGGCCTGCAGCAGCGGCCCCGGTCCGCTGGCGGCGGTCGGGGCCACGTCGTCGAGCAGCTGCAGGAACTCCACGATTCCCCGGGCGGCCTTGCCGGACACCCCGGCCTCGCCGGCGCGGCGGAGGGCATCGAGGAACGGGAGCCCGTGAGCCGTGGCCCACGCATCCAGCCGCCCGATGGATGTGGCGCCGACGCCCCGCTTGGGCTCGTTCAGCACCCGCTTGATCGACACCTCGTCGACCGGGTTGACGACGGCCCGCAGGTAGGCGACTGCGTCCTTGACCTCCTTGCGGTCGTAGAACCGGGTGCCGCCGAGCACGCGGTAGGGGATGCCGACCCGCATGAGCTGCTCTTCCAGCACCCGGCTCTGCGCGTTGGTGCGGTAGAAGACGGCGATGTCGCCCCAGCGCAGCCGGCCGCCGTCGCGGCCGCGGTCGCCGGACACGGGCACCTGCACGCCGTCGGCGTCGTGGAGGTGGGCCATCTCGCGGGTGATCCACTGGGCCTCGTCGACCTCGTCGTCGGCGTGGTAGCGGACGATGGGGTCGCCGGCCCCCTGGTCGGTCCACAGCTCCTTCGGCTTGCGGCCGACGTTGTGGGCGATGACGGCGTTGGCGGCGTCGAGGATCGTCTGGGTCGATCGGTAGTTCTGCTCGAGCAGCACCACCGTGGTGTCGGGGAACGCGTCCTCGAACTCCACGATGTTGCGCATGTCGGCACCCCGAAAGGCGTAAATGCTCTGGTCCTGGTCTCCCACGACCGCGATGTTGCGGTGGTCGGCGGCGAGGATGAGGACCAGTTCGTTCTGGACCCGGTTCGTGTCCTGATACTCGTCGACGAGGATGTGCTGGAAGCGCTCCTGGTAGTGGCGCAGGGTTTGGGGGTGCTCGCGCAGCAGCCGTAGGGCGTTGGTGAGAAGGTCATCGAAGTCCATCGAGCCGGCGCGCTGCAGCCGGCTCTGGTACTCGGCGAACACCTGGCCGATCTTGCGCTCGAAGAGGTTGCCCGCCCGCTGGGTGTACGCCTCGGCGTCAACGCCGTCGTTCTTGGCCGCCGAGATGGCGGCGTGGACGCTGCGGGGCGGGAAGCGCTTGGTGTCGAGGCCGAGGTCGCGGATCACGTAGCCGGTGAGGCGGACGGCGTCGGCCTCGTCGTAGATCGTGAACTGACGGGGGTAGCCGAGCAGGTCGGCGTCGCGGCGGAGGATGCGCACGCAGGCGGAGTGGAACGTCGACACCCACATCTTCTCGGCCACCGGACCGACGAGCGCCGCCACCCGGGACTTCATCTCGTCGGCGGCCTTGTTGGTGAAGGTGATCGCGAGGATGGCGAACGGGCTGACGCCCCGGTCGCGGATCAGGTGGGCGATGCGATGGGTGAGCACCCGCGTCTTGCCCGATCCTGCGCCCGCCACCACCAGCAGGGGCCCGTCGGCATGGGTGACTGCGTCGGACTGGACGGGGTTCAGCCCCGTCAGTGGGCCGGGCGCGGCGGGACGATCGGAAGGCTGGGGAGCGTCGGGACTCATGGCGTGCACCCAATCGTAGGGGCGGGGTGGCGCCGGGAATGGGCTCTTGCACTCAGGCAATTCGCAGGCGGCTGTACGGATCGGTCCAGCTTCGTTTCGTCTACTGGGCGCTTCATCACCCGGACGGAAGGAGCAGTGATGGCGTTCAGTCCCCGACACCTTGTCGCCGCCGGCGCGATGGCCGGTGCGGTCGTCCTCGGTGGCGCCACGTGGGCGGCGGCCCAGGACTCGCCGTCGACCACCGGCGACGACTCCACGACCACCACCACCGAACAGGACCAACGGTCGGACGAAGGCCGGAGCTCGGACGAGCGGGCGCCCCGCTCGCCGGAAGGCTGCCGCCACGGCGGCGACTCGTCTGACCGCGACCAGTCGGATGACGGCGGCTCGTCCGGGAACGGCGACTCGTCCGGGGACGGCGACGCCGAGGCCAGCGCGTTCTGGTCCTGACCGGCCTTGAGAGGCAATGGGTTCCGCCGCGGGCGGAGGCAATGGGTTCCGCCGGCGGAACCCATTGCCTCGTGCCGTGGATGCCGGACCCATTGCCCCGGGGCCCGAGGCCGCTGGCCCGGGCGCGGGCGGGCGCGACCTCAACGGCTCCTCGCCCCGGGCCGGCGCGGCCCCGAAGCCTGAGGCCGTGGCCCGTGCGTGCGATGCTGGGCCGATGGCAGCCGCACCGGCCGAACGAGTCCCCTACGACGAGTTCTCGATGTTCCGGGAGAACGCCGACGAGTTCGGCATTCCCTGGAACGGACCCCCGGCCGTGCGCAGGGAGGCGGTCGAGGTGGGACCGGGTCGCCGGCTCAGCGCCCTGGTGTGGGGCGATGCCGAACCCGAGCTGGTGCTGCTGCACGGTGGCGCCCAGAACGCACACACCTGGGACACGGTGGCGTTGGCCCTCGATCGCCCGCTGGTCGCCATCGACCTACCCGCCCACGGCCACTCCGACGGCCCCCGCGGCGGATTCGCCGACCCCTCGGGCCACGCCGAGGACGTGGCTGCGGCCGTGCGCGCCCTGGCGCCGAAGGCCCGGGGCGTGGTCGGCATGTCGCTCGGCGGGCTGACGGCGCTGGCGCTCTCGGTCGGCGCGCCCGAGCTGGTGCGCTCGCTGGTACTGGTCGACATCACCCCCGGTGTCGACGAGGGGAAGGCGACGGCGATCACGGCGTTCGTCAACGGGCCCGAGAGCTTCCCCAGCTTCGACGAGATCCTGGCCCGCACGGTCGAGTTCAACCCCACGCGCACGGTTTCGTCGCTGCGCCGGGGGATCCTCCACAACGCCGTCCAACGCGAGGACGGCAGCTGGGTCTGGCGCTACGCCCGGCACCGGCCGGCGACGTCCGAGACCGACGCCGGGACGTGGCGCGTCGACTTCTCCGACCTGTGGCGCGCCGTGGATCTGCTGACTGTCCCGCTGATGCTGGTGCGCGGGATGCTGCCCCAGTCGGTGGTCGACGACGCCGACGAGGCCGAGCTGGTGCGCCGCTGCCCGGGCGCGCGGGTCGAGCACGTCGAGCAGGCGGGACACAGCGTCCAAGGCGACAGGCCCGTGGAGCTCGCCGCCCTGATCGCCGACTTCGTGAGCTGACGCGGTAGCGCCTACGCGGGCTCGCGGGCGCGACGCCCGAGCGCAGCCAGGCTGACGCCCAGCATCGCCAGGGTCAGAGCCATCTGGCCGTACCACCACGCCCCGAACGTGTGGTGACCGGACACGGGACAGGTGACCGTGAACCCGAGGGCGATGATGCCCGTCACCACGCCGGCGACTGCCGCGGACGGGTGCCGGTTGCCGGCTGCGACCGCCGTGGCGACCAGGGCCGCGAACAGGCCCAGCGACGCCAGCGAGACGACGACGGGCACGGCCGCCTCGGGGTCGGCGGGCGCCGGCTCGAGGGCGATGCTGGCCACGATCGCCAGCGGCCAACCGAAGCCGATGATGCCGGCCCACGTCGGCGCGAGCCGATCGGTCGCCGGCCGCGGCTCATCCGCTTCCACCTGTCGGATCGTCGGGACGCGATCGAGCGTCCGAGTCACGAGCCGAGCCCGCTGTCCGTCCATCTATGCCTCCTGTGCGGTTCGCCGATCTCTTGGCTCAGAGCGCCTCGCGGGCGGTGGCAACGTCGGGCACGACGAAGACCACCCGCGTGTTGGTGGCGAGGTACGCGACGTCGATGTTGATGTCGTTGTCGGCCAACCGACGCGCCATCTCGCCGAGGTACCCCGGCCGGTCCTCGACGCCCTCGAGCACGAGGGCCTCGCGTTCGCCGGCGATGATGTAGCCGGCCCCCACCAGCGCCTGGCGGGCGGCGCCGGCGTTGTCGACCAGGACGTGGAGCACGCCCCTGCCGTCGGCCACCGTGGCACAGAAGCCCTCGATGTTGACGCCGACCTTGCCCAACTCCTCGCTGAGCGTCGCGAGCTGGCCGACCGTGTTGTCGGCTTCGATCCGGAGGTCCGTCGCCATGGACCACCTCCCCTCTCGATGGAGTAGGTCTGCACCGCCCATCTTTCACCCGGGGTGGCGACCCGTAAAGCGCTCGGGCCCATGAGTGGCTCCCGGCGGCGTGACCCGACCGGTCCGGCGGCCGGCGTGGGAGGATCCGGGCGCATGAACGTCCTCGGGCACGCGTCCGTCGCATTGGCGTGGGGCGGCGACGATGCGGCGTTCGTGCTCGGGGCCGTGCTGCCGGACCTGGCATCGATGGTCCACGTGCGCATCGATCGATCGCTCCTCGGTGGGCGGGTCGGCGACGGGATGCGCTGTCACGTCGATGCCGACGCCACCTTCCACGACCACCCGGACTTCCGGGCC
>Ga0081538_10001530_pt1 | contig 23731 bp, 23 predicted proteins | sample TabmetS5T2R1_FD_71022 | JGI IMG/M metagenome (GOLD analysis project Ga0081538, IMG submission 71022) | Tabebuia heterophylla rhizosphere microbial communities from the University of Puerto Rico - S5T2R1 | ecosystem: Host-associated > Plants > Roots > Rhizosphere ... | reverse complement strand
GGGGGGGCGGGCGCCTGGCCGGGGGCGCGGGGCGGGGGGGGGCCGCCCGGCCGGCCAGCCGGGCGCGGCCGAGGTCGCGGCCGCCGGTGGCGTCCAGCAGCCCGGTCAGGGGCAGGTCGAGGGCGGCGGCGACCCCGGCCGCGACCCGCTCGGCGTGGTCGCGGGGCGTCCCGGCGACCCGGCCGGCGGCGACGAAGGTGACCAGGTCGGCGCCGGCCCCGGCGGCGGCCATGGCGGCGCCGAGGCGGCGGCCGAGCTCGGTCAGGGCGGCCGGCTGGGCGCGGAGCTTGCCGGCCAGGACGGCGGCGCGCAGGGCGTCGCGGTAGGGGCCCAGCGCCCACAGGGTGACGGCCGGGTCGGCGGCCAGCCGCCAGGGTCCTGCGCCGGCCGGTTCGGGCGGCAGGCAGCGGGCGCAGCAGGGCCAGGCGGCGGGCACGCCGCAGGCCAGGCAGGCGGTGGGGCGCAGCAGCTCGGCCAGGGACATGCGCGGACGGTAGCCGCCCTGGGCCGCGGGCGCCTCGGGCCGTCCACAGCCCCGGACCGGCGCGAGCGAGGCCGCGGGAACGCCCGGCCCGCGCCCAGGGCAGGCCGCCAGGACGCGCGGGCGGCGCCCGGGCAGCGGGCCGTCCAGGGTGGGCTCCTGGCTCAGAGGTCGCGGCGGGCGAAGGTCCGCAGGGCGGCGAGGAGGGTGACGACCGGGTAGGCGAGCACCCACAGCAGCAGGGCGGTGGTCGGTGGGGTGAGCGCGGCCATCGGGATGCCGCCGCGGGTGACGGCCTCCCCGAGGAACAGCGGCGGCTGCAGGTAGTAGGAGGCCGCGCGCCAGACGGCGTCGCTCGGGAACACCAGGCTGACGACCACGCCGAGGTTGACCAGCGTCTGGTTGGCGACCGTCTGGCCGATGAACTCCACGATGCCCCCCATCCAGGCCAGCCCGAACAGCGAGAACAGCACCACCGCGTTGGCCAGGGTCGGCAGGAAGCTGCTGCCGAGCAGCCCGGCGGACAGCAGCAGGATCGTCTCCAGCACCAGCAGCGCGACCGCCCGGACCGGGTCGACCGGCTGGTAGCCGGCGACGGCCCTGGCGATCAGCAGCAGCGACCCGGCCATCGCCACCACGTAGACCGTCAGCAGCGCGACCGAGGCGATCCAGCGGCCCATGAGGTACTGGGCCCGGCCGAGCGGGCGCGCCAGGACGGCGTGCAGGGTGCCGGACTCGGCCTCGCCCGAGATGGCTCCGGCCGACAGCAGCAGCGCCAGGAAGGCGGCCAGGAACTGCACCGCGTACAGCCCGAGCACGGTGAGGAGGGTGGCGGCGAACACCGGGAAGAGGGCGCCTTCGCTCGTGTCGGCCTCGGCCCTGGCGTACAGGATCGAGAAGGCCAGCCCGAAGACGCCGACGAAGGCGACGCTGAGCAGGACCGCGGCGAGGACCAGCCGGCGGCTGACCGCCTCGGCGACCGTCCAGCGCGCCACCACCAGCGTGGTCACCGGTCGCCCCCGTGCACCAGGCCGAGGAAGGCCTCCTCGAGCGACCGCTGCACCGGGACCAGCTGGAACAGCCGGTAGCCGGCGCGCACGGTGCAGTCGGCGACCGCCGCGGCCACCTCCACGTCGTCCACCAGCAGGGTGAGGCTGCCGCCCTCCACCGACCGCACCCGGCCGTAGCGGCCGAGCGCCTCCAGCAGGGGCGGGTCGACGCGGTCGACGACGACCCGCAGGGCGGTCGCCGAGCCGACCAGGTCGGCCAGCCGTCCGCTGCGGACGACGCGGCCGCGGTCGATGACCGCCACCCGGTCGCACACCAGCTCGACCTCGCTCAGCAGGTGGGAGTTGAGGAACACGGTGACGCCCTGCGCCCGCAGCCCGCCGATCAGGTCCCTGACCTCCCGCCGCCCGACCGGGTCCAGCGCGGAGGTGGGCTCGTCCAGCAGCACCAGCTCCGGCCGGCCGATCAGCGCCTGCGCCAGGCCGATGCGCTGCGACATGCCCTTGGAGTAGGTGCGGATCCGCTGGCCGCCGCGGCCGGCGAGCCCGACCAGCTCCAGCACCTCGGCGATGCGTGCCGGCCGCTGGGCCGCCGGGACGCCGGCGAGGCGGCCGTGGAAGTCGAGCAGCGCCGTGCCGGCGGCCCAGTCCTGGAAGCGGAAGTGCTCGGGGAGGTAGCCGATGCGCCGCCGCGCGGCCGGCTCGCCCGCCGGGCGGCCCAGCACCCGCGCCTCGCCGGCGCTGGCGTGGACCAGCCCGGTGAGGATCTTCACCGCGGTGGTCTTGCCGGCGCCGTTGGGGCCCAGGAAGCCGAACACCTCGCCGGGCTCCACCCGCAGGGTGACGTCGTCCAGGGCGACCTGGCGGCCGTAGCGCTTGTGCACGCCGGCCAGCTCCAGCGCCAGCGCCGGCGCCCCGGTCCCGGGCGGACCGGCCTCGGGCGCGCGGCGCCCCGGGTCGGCCTCGACGCGGTCAGCCAAGGCTCTCCGCGACCCGCAGGACCTGCGCCTGCCGCAGCACCCCGGCGACCCCGTAGATGCGGCCGTCCCGCTGCCAGATCGCGGCGCTGCCCAGGCCGCTGCGCTCCCCGAGGAGCAGCCCTCGTGCGCCGTCGATGGTGGCTTCGCGCCAGTCGATCCGGTCGGCGGGGACCGGGAGCGGCAGCGTGTCGCGCCAGTCGCCGATGGCCTTGAGCTGCCGTACCGCCTGCGGCGGCAGGCCGGGCAGGCCGAGCAGGAACCCCCGCAGCTGCTCCAGGGTGGCGCCGCCCTCGACGCTGGCGGTGAGCTCGCGGGACTGGCCGAGCACCAGCCGCGGGACCCCGTCGGCGCCCGCGTACGCGAGCAGCACGGCCGCCGGCACGTTGGCGACCAGGGTGGCGCCGGCCAGCCGTGGCGGCAGGGCGGCGCCGGAGCGGCCGTGCGCCTGCAGGTAGCGGCGCACCTTGGCGGCGTCCAGGGTGAAGCGAAGCTGCCGTGCCCGGGTGACGCTGACGCGCGGGCGGGTGTCGACCCCGGCCGGCAGGGCGGCGGCGTCGGGGAGCGCGACCGGGAAGCCGACCAGCGGGGCCGCCGCGGCGGGCGTGGCCACCTGCTCGGGCTCCAGGTCACCCAGGCCGCCCTCGACGGTGCCGAGCTGTTGCAGCGTCGCGGCGAGGTCGCCCGCCTGGGCGGGGTCGAGGGTCACCACCGCGAACCGCTGGCTGCGGAACTGGGCCAGGAAGCTGCTGGCCGCGCCGCGCCCGGTGGGGGTCGCGACCAGCACCAGGACCAGCGCCAATGCCGCGGTGGCCGCCAGCCACCTGCGGGCCGATGCGGCCGGCGCCCGCCCGGCAGGACGCGGGGCCCATGCCGCCGCCAGGCCTCGACCCCGGGCCAACGCCGCCGCCAGGCCGCGACGCTGGGGCCGCGCCGGCGGCGCCGTGGTGGGCGGGTACGCCGCCGCCACCCCGGGCGTTCGGCGTGCCGCCGCCACGACGCGCCCGCGGGCGGCCTCGACCTCCTCCGCCGTCGGCGGCCGGGCGGGGGCGAGCACCCCGGTGGCCGTGGCGGCCAGCTCCGCGTTGGCACGCAGCGCCCCGGCCGCCGCGCTGCAGGCGGCGCAGCCGTCGACGTGCGCGCCCGCGGCGGCCTGCCCGGCCTCGCCGTCGAGCCAGGCGCGCAGCTCGCCCTCCTCAAGGCACCTCATGGTCCGCTCCTTGCTGTTGCCGGTAGCTGTCGCGGAACGTGCGCTCGGCGCGGGCCAGCAGCACCCCGACCGACCCGATGGCGAGCTCGCAGGTCGCGGCGATCTCGGCGTACGAGTAGCCGGCGTGGCGCAGCAGCAGGCAGGTCCGCTGCCGCTCGGGCAGCGTCCACAGCGCCCGCCGCACCGCTGCCCGCTGCTCGAGCCGCAGCAGCGACCCCAGCGGGTCGTCGCGGTCGCCGGCGTCGGCGTCCGGCTGCAGCCGGCCGAGGCGCTGGAGCCGCTCCTGCCCGCGGCGCCGCCCGCGGAGCCGGTTGTAGGCCAGGTTCACGCAGACCCGTCGCAGCCAGGCCTCCACCTCCGGGTCGGGCCGGTCGAGGACGGCGGCGTCGACCAGCTTGAGGAACGCCTCCTGCACCACGTCCTCGGCCTCGGTGGCGTCGACCAGCCGGTGGCACAGGTCGTGCAGCCGCGGGTAGAGCCGCCGGAACAGGTCGTCGAACCGTCGTGCAGGGTCGGCTCGACGCTCCGCCTGCGTGTCCACCCACGCCACCGGCGATCCCTCCGTCGGCACCGGCCCGCTCCGGTGCCGTCCCGACCATGAAACACCGCCGCCGGCCCGATTCTTACACCGGGTCAGCGGCTGGCGAAGCTGGGGTCGGCGTCGAACTCCTTGGGGGTCGGCTCGGTCAGGGTACGCAGGCTGTTGCCCTGCCGGTCGACCATCCACAGCGAGGCGCCGTCCTGGGAGCCGACGGTGAAGATGAAGTTGGAACCGGCCGGGTCGACGGTGAGCTGGCTGCCGATGTCGACCAGGGCCGCGCCTTCGGCGTCGGCGTTGACGACCGGGGTGGGGTCCCAGCCGTCGCGCTTCATCGTCCAGAGCCGGCCGAGGTCGTCCTTGCCCTCGGTCTCGGCGATGAACGCGACCGTGAGGGGATCGACCCACACCGGGCTGAACACCCGGCCGAGTCCCGGCGCGATCGGCCGGCTCGACCAGCTGGCGACCCCGTCGGGGCCGAACTGGCCGAGGTACAGCGCCCCGCCGTCGGCGGGCTCGCCGTCGCCGCGGTCGGCGACGGCGAGCACGAACGCCCCGTCGGGGCTGACCGCCAGGCTGGTGGGCCGCAGCCCGCCGGGGAGCGCCGGCAGGCGCAGCGGCCGCACGCCGAGGGTGCCCGAGGTGACCTCCCACAGCCGCGTCCGGGCCGGTTCCCTGCTGAGCACGTACAGGTGCTCGGAGTCGGTGCTCCACGACGGCGGCGACAGCCGGCCGACGACCCCGGTGGGGAAGGCCCCGGCGCCCGGCTGCACCATCCAGAGGCCCTGGGAGTCCCCGCTGCCGTGCAGGAACGCGATCCAGCGCCGGTCCGGCGACCAGGTCGGCGCGGACTTGGGGCTGGGCGCGTCGAACCCGATCACCTTGGGGGTCTCACCGGGTTGCGGCGCGACGGTGTAGATCTCGCCGCCGCGCACGAACAGGACCCTGCCGTCCTCGGCGTCGCTGGACCGCTGGGGCCAGAGGCCGGCGATCGGCCGCCTGGTGCGCTGCCAGGGGCCGCTGCCCGCGAAGCCGTCGGGGCCGACCGTCCCCAGCGGCTTGCCCTGGACGAGGATGCGGACCTGGGCGGTCTGGATGAGCCGGTTGATGGTCCAGACGAGCTGGCCGACGCGGAGCTGGCCGGAGGCGCCGGTGGTGGTGTCGGTGAACCCGGCCGACAGGTCGACGGTGACCACCCCGTTGGCGTGGACGAGGCTGCGGAGCCTGGTGCCGCGCGGAATGGCGGTGCGGAGGTGGACGTAGCGGCCCTGGGGGCCGGCCAGCAGGCACTCGACGGCGTCCCTGGCGCGCGCCTCCCGGACCTTGGGGGCGGGGGTGCCGGCCGCGGCGCGGCGGACGAACACCGGCACCGGCGCCAGCCGCTTCTCCTCGGCGTTCAGGTCGGGGACCAGGAACATCTCGACCGGGGTGTACAGCTTCTTGAAGTCGAGGTCGCGGATCCACAGCTCGTCGCCGGGGTTGGCGACCCGCCACTCCGCGCCGGACTTCTGCAGCTCCAGGTCGAGCGTTGCCTCCTCGCTGAGCGGGGTCCAGTCGCGGCCCCCCTGGAGCCGGCCGACCAGGTCGAGCTTGATGGGGACGACCCGCTTGGCGTCCTGGACCTCCGGCGGCTCGGGCTGGAAGGAGCGGTAGACGTTCACGGTGGTCCGCCTCGACCAGCCGTCCACCCGCTCGCCGGCCTCCGGCATCACCCAGCGTTTGACGGTCTCCGGCCTGGCGCTGTTCATGGCGAGCATGAACCCCCTGGCCACCTCCGGGTCGGAGAGCCCGGCCGGCGGGCCGCTGCCCTCGTCGACCGCGCCGGCGTCGGCCTGCGGCGGCGGTGGCGTCATGGGGCTGACGGTGACCACCTCGCCGGACCGGGGCACCCCGGCGGTGCAGGCGGCCAGGCAGGCGGCGGCCAGCCCGGCGGCGGCGAGCCGGGACAGGCGCGCCGGGCGGCTAGCCACCGACGGTCACCCCTGGCTCGGTGGCCGGCTCCGGCGCCGGCCCGGCGGCGGCGGCCTCCTCACCGGTCGGCTCGGCCTTGGGCTCGATCGCCGGCAGGGTGACGGTGAAGGTGGAGCCCTCGCCGACCTCGCTGCGCACGCTGATGGAGCCGCGGTGCAGGTTCACGTTCTCCAGCGCGATCGCCAGGCCGAGCCCGGTCCCGCCGAGGGTCCTGGCGCGGTGGACGTCGGCGCGGTAGAAGCGCTCGAAGATGTGGGGCAGGTCCTCGGCCGGGATGCCCTCGCCGTCGTCGGCGACGGTGGCGACCACGTCGGCGCCGCGCCGGCCCACCCAGATCCGCACGCTGCCCTCCGCGGTGTGCTCGATGGCGTTCTTCACCAGGTTGGAGAACACCCGGTCCAGGCGCCGGGGGTCGGCGGCGACCAGCGGCGGGCCCTGGCCGCGGTCGACCTCCAGGCCGACCTCGACCTTGCGGCCGTGCGCGATCGGGTCGAGGGCATCGACCACCTCGTCGAGCAGGGCGCCCAGGTCGACCTCGACCGGGTCGAGGTTGATCACGCCGGCGTCGAAGCGGCTGATCTCCAGCAGGTCCTCCAGGAGGTTCTCGAACCGCTCCAGCTCGCGTTCGAGCAGGACCGCGGCGCGCTGGGCGTCGGGGGGCAGGCCGGTGCGGGCCGCGTGGATGTAGTCGGCGGCCATGCGCACCGTGGCCAGCGGGGTGCGCAGCTCGTGGCTGACGTCGGAGACGAAGCGGGCCTGCAGGCTGCCGACGTGCTCCAGCTCGCCGATCTTCTGGGCGAGGTTGTCGGTCATGCGGTTGAACGACTCGGCCAGGCGGCCGAAGTCGTCGTGGCTGGTGGCCTGCGGGATGCGGGCGGCCAGGTTGCCGGCGGCGATCTCCTCGGCGACGTCGCGGGCGCGCTGGATCGGCCGGAGCACCCGCCCGATCGAGATGGCCGCCAGCACCACCACGGCGGCCAGCAGCCCGGCGCCGACGATCAGCAGGAAGCGGGTGAGGCGGGCCAGCGTCTTCTCCTGGAAGTCGAGGGGGTAGAAGAAGTAGGCCTCCTCGACGCCCTGCTCGGTCTGGATGGGGGCGCCGACGATCAGCACCCGGCCGGACCCGGCGGGCGACCGCTCGTAGACGTAGGCGAGCTCCGAGTGGCCCTGGACGCGGTCGACCAGCGCCTGCGGCACGTGCTCCATGCGGTAGTTGGGGTCGGACTCGAAGGTGGTGTCGGTGAGGCGCAGCACCAGCGCCTTGAAGCTGGGCTGGCCGCCCGGGCCCCTGGTGAGCTCCTGGCCCAGCCGCTGCTGGGTCTCGTTGCTGGTCAGGCCGGCGGCGTCGCCGAGCACGACGGTGGAGGCCTGGAGGGTGAGGCGCTGCACCTGCTGGACCGCCTCGTCGCTCTGCTGGGTGTACAGGGACTGGGCCAGCAGCGCGTGCAGCGCGGCACCCAGCAGCAGCAGCGCGCCGACCACCACCGCCGAGGTGAACAGCACCACCCTGGCTCGCAGGTCGAGCCGGGCGAAGCTCAAGCGCCCCACGGCTATCCCTGATCACCCGCCTGTGCCGCGACGTCGGCCGCGCCCCCCTCGGGCCCGATGCGGTAGCCGACGCCCCGAACCGTCTGGACCACCCGCGGGTTCTCGGGGTCGTCCTCGATCTTGGCCCGCAGACGCTGGACGTGGACGTTGACCAGCCGGGTGTCGCCGGCGTAGCGGTAGCCCCAGACCTGCTCGAGGAGCACCTCGCGGGTGAACACCTGGCGTGGCCGCCTGGCGAGGGTGGCCAGCAGCTCGAACTCCAGCGGCGTGAGGTTGACCGCCCTGCCGGCCTTGGTGACCTGGTGGGCCATCACGTCCATCTCGATGTCGTGGAAGCGGAGGGTCTCGGCGCCGTCGGTGTCCCGGCGGCGCAGCCGCGCGCGGATCCGCGCCACCAGCTCCTTGGCCGAGAACGGCTTGGTGATGTAGTCGTCGGCGCCCGACTCCAGCCCCAGCACCACGTCGACGGTGTCGGTCTTGGCGGTCAGCATCACGATCGGGACGCCGGACTCGAGCCGGAGCTCGCGGCAGATCTCCAGCCCGTCCTTGCCCGGCAGCATGAGGTCCAGCAGGACCAGGTCGGGCTTGGCCTGGTGGAACGCGGCGATCGCCTGGTCGCCGGAGCGGACGAACACCGGCTCGAAGCCCTCCTGGCGCAGGACGATGCCGAGCATCTCCCCGAGCGACGGGTCGTCGTCGACGACCAGCACCCTCCCCCTCACGCCGACCCCCTCCTGCCTCGACACCGGTGACCGGCCAAGGATGCCACGTCGGCGCCCTCCGGTGGAGTCCCGCGGCCGTCCACAGCCACCCGGGCCGGCGTTGACCGGCCCGGGTCGCCTCGTGACAATGCGCCCGAGCGCCGACGAAAGGAAGGTCGTGAGCAGCCAACCCCCACCGTGGGGGCCACCGGCCGGGCAGCCGTACGGGCAGCCGGGCTGGGGGCCCCCGTCCCCGGGCTGGGGCCCGCCGTCGCCCTACCCGCCGCTGCCGAAGGCCGGCTCGGCCCGGACCGGGCCGCTGCCGTTGCACCCGATGACCTTCGGTGACGTCCTGGACGGCTCGTTCAAGCTGCTCAAGGCCAACCTCCGCACGATCGTGCTGGTCTCGGCGGTGTTCCTGATCCCGGTGAACCTGGTGGCGGCCTTCTTCCAGCGCGACCTGCTCGGCGGGTACGGCTTCCTGCGGCTGATGAACGACCCCTCGCTGCTCGAGGAGGCGGCCGCCACCGGGCCCTCCAACGCCGCCCTGCTCGGCACCCTGATCGCGGTGCTCGCCAGCATCCTGGTGACCCCGTTCGTGGGCGGCGCGGTCTCCAGGGTGGTCGCCTCCAGCTACCTCGGCGAGGAGCTCGGCCCCGGGCCGGCGGTGCGGGCCACCTGGCTGCGCTTCCTCGCGCTGCTCGGCGCGTTCTTCTTCACCTTCCTGCTCAAGGCCGTCGGGCTGCTGTTCTGCCTGGTCGGGGCCCTGGTGCCGATGACGTTCTTCCTGGTCACCACCCCGGCGGTGATGGTCGAGGAGCTGGGGCCGATCCAGGCGATGGCGCGCTCGGTCGGGCTGGTCCGGGCGCGGTTCTGGCCGGTGATGGGCATCGGCATCGTCAGCGGGCTGCTGGCGTCGCTGCTCGGCAACATCCTGTCGACGCCGTTCACCTTCGCCGCGCTGGCGGTGGGCTACCGCTGGGGCTGGATCCTGGCGGCCGTCGGCGGGATCCTGCCGGCGCTGGTCACGACCCCGTTCGTGGCGATCGTGGCCACCCTCGTCTACTTCGACCTGCGCATCCGCAACGAGGGCTTCGACCTGCAGATGATCGCCGCCGAGCTGGCCCGCGGTGCGCGCGCCGGGTGACCGCTGGTCCGCGGCGCGCCGGCGGGCCGCCGGCCGGGCGGCGCTGCCGGCGGCCTGCCTGGCGCTGGCGGCCGCGTGGCTGGCCCCGGCGGCCGCGGCCCGCGACCTGCCGGCGCCGACCCGCGACCCCGACCAGGTCCGGGAGGCGGTCCGCGAGGTGCTCGCGCGGCCGGAGTTCCGCCCGCCCGACCGGCCGCTGCTGAACCGGGTGCTCGACTGGCTGCTCGAGCAGCTCGGCCGGGTGCTGGCCGAGCTGGGCGCCAGCGGCGCCGGCGGGATCGTCGGCCTGGCGGTGCTGACGCTGGCGCTGCTCGGGGTGGGGCTGCTCGCGGCCCGCTTCTCGCGGGGGCTGACGCCCAGCCCGGAGGTGGCGGCGGCGCTGCCGGGCGCGCCGCGCCGGTCGGCGGCCGACTGGCGGGCGGAGGCGGAGGCGCACGAGCGGGCCGGCGAGTGGCGGCCGGCGGTGCGCTGCCGCTACCGGGCGCTGGTCGCCGAGCTGGCCGCCCGTGGGCTGGTCGACGAGGTGCCGGGTCGGACCGCGGGCGAGTACCGCGGGGAGGTGCGCCGCAACCTGCCCGCCGCCGCGGCCGAGTTCGCCGGTGCCACCGAGCTGTTCGAGCTGGCCTGGTACGGCCACGCGGACACCGGCGCGCCGGAGGCCGCCCGCCTGCGCGACCTGTCGGGCCGCGTCCTCCAGCAGGCGGCGGCGTGATCGGGCGCCGCCAGAGGGGTCCGGGGAGCCCCACAACGGCCCAGCCGGCAGGTGGTCCGGTCCAGGACCGTCCGACCGGGCCGGGGAACCCCACGACTGCGGGGGGCTCCGCCCCCCGCAACCCCCCCGGTGGGGTGGCCCGGTGAGGCGGGTGGGGCGGGCGTTGCCGTGGGTGGCGTTGGCGGTGGGGGTGCTGCTGGTGGCGGTGGTGGCGGGCCGTCCGGCCGAGGAGGGCGAGCCGCTGGACCCGGACTCGCCGGCGCCGCTGGGCACCAAGGGCCTGGTGGAGGTGCTGCGCGAGCTGGGCGCCAGGGTGACCGTCTCGGCCGACCGGCCGGCCGGCGCCGCGACCGCCCTGCTGCTCAGCGACGACCTCACCCCGCTGCGGCGCGAGGACCTGCTGGCGTGGGTCCGGCGTGGCGGCACCCTGGTGGTGGCCGACCCCGGCTCCGCGGTGACCGCGGCGCGGCCGGTCGGCACCACCCGGATCGGCCCGCTCGACGCCCAGCTGGACCGCCGCTGCGACGTCGCGGCGCTGCGGGACGCCGGCCGCGTGAGCGCCCCCGGCGGGATGGTGTTCGAGGTGCCGCAGGCCGGCGGCGTGCGCGGCTGCTTCCCCCGCGGCGAGGGCGCCTGGCTGCTGGTGCAGCCGCTGGAGGCCGGCAACGTGGTCCGCCTCGGCGGCGCCAGCGCGGTGGTCAACCAGGAGCTCGGCGAGGCCGACAACGCCCTGCTGCTCGCCGCGCTGCTGGCCCCGTCGTCCGGGACGTCGGTGTGGGTGCTGCGGCCGCCGCTGCCCGGCGGCGGCAGCGCCAGCCTCGGCGACCTGGTCGCCCCCAGGGTGCGGCTGGCGTTGTGGCAGCTCGCCGTCGCCTTCGTGGTGCTGGCGCTGTGGCGGGCGCGCCGGCTGGGCCGGCCGGTGGCGGAGCCGCAGCCGGTCCAGCTCCCCGGCTCCGAGCTGGTGGTGGCGGTCGGCAACCTGCTGCAGCAGGCCAGGGGGCGCGGCCAGGCGGCGGGGTTGCTCACCGACGACCTGCGCCGTTCCCTGGCCGAGCGGCTCGGCCTGCCGCCGTCGGCCCCGGCCGACCAGGTCGCCGACGCGGCCGCTGGGCGCACCGGCGTGCCCCGCGAGCGGGTGCTGCGGGCGCTCACCCCCGCCACCCCCCGCGACGAGGCCGAGCTCGTCGCCCTCAGCCAAGCCGTCGACGCCGTCCGCCGGGAGGTCACCAGTGTCAGCGAGGAGCCTGCTGAACTCGCCGCCGAACAGTCGCCCACCACGGCTTCGAGCCGTGCCCAGGACGGTCGGTGAGGTGTCGCGGTGAACGGTGGGAGGGCGGTTCAGCAGGCTCCTCGGGAGGCCGTGCTGAAGGTCCGTGAGGAGATCGCCAAGGCGGTCGTCGGCCAGGACGGCGCCGTCTCCGGCCTGGTCGCCGCGCTGCTGGTCCGCGGCCACGTGCTGCTGGAGGGCGTGCCAGGGGTGGCCAAGACGCTGCTGGTGAAGTCCCTGGCGCGCAGCCTCGACCTGGAGTTCAAGCGGGTCCAGTTCACCCCCGACCTGATGCCGGCGGACGTGACCGGGCAGATGATCTTCGAGCAGCGCGACGGCTCCTTCCGCTTCCGCCAGGGGCCGGTGTTCACCAACCTGCTGCTGGCCGACGAGGTCAACCGGACCCCGCCCAAGACCCAGGCGGCGCTGCTGGAGGCGATGGAGGAACGCCAGGTCTCGGTCGAGGGCCAGGCCCACCGGCTGCCGGAGCCGTTCCTGGTGGTGGCCACCCAGAACCCGGTCGAGTACGAGGGCACCTACCCGCTGCCGGAGGCGCAGCTGGACCGCTTCCTGTTCAAGCTGCTGGTCGGCTACCCCAGCGCCGAGCAGGAGCAGGCCGTGCTCGCGCGCCACGACGCCGGCATGGACCCGCACGACCTCGCCACGCTGGGGGTGACGGCGGTGGCGGGCCGCCAGGACCTGGCCGGCGGCCGCAAGGAGGTGGCCGCCATCCCGGTGGACCCGCGGGTGCAGGCCTACATCGTCGCCATCGCGCGCGCCACCAGGGAGTCGCCGTCGCTGGAGCTGGGCGTGTCGCCGCGGGGCGCGACCATGCTGCTGCACGCCGCCAAGGCGTGGTCCTGGCTGGCCGGCAAGGCCTACGTCACCCCCGACGAGGTCAAGGCGGTCGCCAAGCCGACCCTGCGCCACCGGGTCGAGCTGCGCCCGGAGGTCGAGCTGGAGGGCGTGACCGCCGACGGGGTCCTCGACGGCGTGCTCGCCTCGGTCCCGGTGCCCCGCTAGGAGGCCGGCGCATGCCCGTCCCCACCTGGCGGCTGGCCGCGGCGGCCGCGGCCGGCTCGCTGGCGGTGCTGCTGCTGCCGCTCGCGCCCCCGTCCGGGCTGTGGCTGGTCAACGGCGTGCTGCTGCTGGCCGCCGCGGCCGACTGGTGGCTGGCCGTGCGGCCGGAGTCCCTGGAGGTCGAGCGGGAGCTTCCCGGCATCGTGCCGCTGGACGCCCGCGCGCGGGTCGCCTGGCGGGTGGCCAACCCCGGTCCCCGCGGCCCCGGGCCGCACGGAGCGGCCGGCCCCGGCCGGCGCGGTGGTGCGGGGCCGCTGGGGGTGGCGCGGTTGGCGCGCTGGGCGGCCGCCAGGGGGGCCAGGGTGCGGCTGGCCGACGAGCTGGCGCCGTCGCTGGCGGCGACCACCCGGCGGGCCCGGCTGGTGGTGCCGCCCCGCGGCGCCGCCGCCGCCGCCACCGCGATCCGCCCGCGCCGGCGTGGCCGCTTCACCCCCACCGAGCTGGTGCTGCGGGTCGAGGGGCCGCTGGGGCTGGCCGCCCGCCAGGGCCGCCGCCGCCTGCCCGGCCTGCTGCGCGTCTACCCACGGTTCGACTCGCGCGACGAGGCCGAGCTGCGGGTGAACAAGGCGCGGATCCTGGAGGTCGGGCTCCGCTCGGCCCAGGGACGCGGCGGCGGGACCGAGTTCGACTCGCTGCGCGAGTACGGCGTGGACGACGAGTTCCGGCGCATCGACTGGGCGGCCACGGCGCGGTCCCGCCGGCCGATCGTGCGCACCTACCGGGCCGAGCGCAACCAGACGGTGCTGCTGCTGCTGGACGCCGGGCGGACCATGGCGGGCCGGGTCGCCGAGGTCCCCCGCCTCGACCACGCCATGGACGCGGTGATGATGCTGACCGCGCTGGCCACCAGGCTCGGCGACCGCGCCGGGCTGGTCGCCTTCGACCGGGAGGTCCGCGCGGTGGTCGGCCCCGGGCACGCACGCGACCAGCTCTCGCGGGTCACCGAGGCGATGTACCAGCTGGAGCCGATGCTGGCCGAGAGCGACTACCGGGGTGCCTTCGCGCAGACGCTGGCCCGCTTCCGGCGCCGCGCCATGCTGGTGGTCCTCACCGAGCTGGCCGAGCAGGCGGTCACCGAGACGTTGCTGCCCGCCCTGCCCCTGATCGCGCGCGACCACCTGGTGGTGGTCGCCAGCGTCGCCGACCCGGAGGTGCGCGGCTGGGCGCGCTCCACCCCGGTCGAGCCGGCCGCCGCCTACCGCAAGGCGGCCGCCGTGGCCGCGCTCGCCGACCGGCGCCGCACCGTCGCCCGCCTCCGCGGCCTCGGCGCGGTGGTGGTCGACGCGCCCCCCGGCCGGCTCGCGCCCGAGCTGGCCGACGCCTACCTGCGGGTGAAGGCGACCGGCCGCCTCTGAGATGCGCGAGAATCCCGCCATGCGAGCCCTGGCGGCGGTCATGGTCGCGGTCGTCCTGGCCGGTTGCGGCGTGCCCCGCGACCCCGAGGGCACCCTGGACCGTGTCCGCGGCGGCACCCCGCGGGTGGGGATCAGCCAGAGTGAGCCGTGGACCAGGCTGGGCGGCGGCCGGCCGTCCGGGGTGGAAGTCCGGCTGGTCGAGCGGTTCGCCGCGGAGCTGGGGGCCACCGTCCGCTGGGTCGACGGCTCCGAGGCCGACCTGGTCGCCGCCCTGGAGGTCCGCGAGCTGGACCTGGTGGTCGCCGGGCTGACCGCCGACACCCCCTGGCAGGCCAAGGCCGCCATCACCCGCGGCTACGCCACCACCCGGGTGGTGGTGGCGGTGCCCGCCGGCCAGCCGGTGCCCGAGGACGTCGCCGGGCTGCGGGTGGCGGTCGAGGACGGCACCGAGGCCGCCGGGATCCTGGAGGCGAAGACCGACGCCGTCCCCGTCCGCGTGCCCGACGTGGCCCGGGTGAAGGACTCCCCGGTGGTGGTGGACGACTGGCTGCTTGACCTGCTCGGCCTCAGGGACACCGGCGTCCACCTGCACAAGGCCGAGCACGTGATGGCCGCCCCGCTGGGCGAGAACGCCTTCCTGGCACGGCTGGAGCGCTTCCTGATCGCCCACCAGGGCGAGGTCCCCGCCATGCTCGACGCCGAGGCGCGCAGGGCGTGAACGCCGACCGCGACCACCACGAGCTGCCGCCCGACAAGCACAGGCTGCTGGTCAAGGCGGTCCGGCTGGAGTGGTTCTCGATCGGCTACCTGCTCTCGGCGATCGTGCTGCTGTACCTCACCCTCGGGAGCTCGCAGGCGATGAAGGCCGCCTGGGTGGAGGACATCCTCGGGCTGCTGCCGCCGGCCGCGTTCCTGGTCGCCTCGCGGGTCCGCCGGCGGCCGCCGGACGACCGCTTCCCCTACGGCTACCACCGCGTCACCTCGATCGCGTTCCTGACCGCCTCGCTGGCGCTGCTGGCCCTCGGCGGCTTCATCCTCTACGACTCCCTCAGCAAGCTGGCCCGCTTCGAGCACCCGCCGATCGACCTGGTCAAGCCCGTCGGCGACGAGCCGGTCTGGCTCGGGTGGCTGATGCTGGCGGCCCTGGCCTACAGCGCCGTGCCGCAGGTCGTCCTCGGCCGGCTCAAGCAGCCGCTGGCCAGGGAGCTGCACGACAAGGTGCTGTTCGCCGACGCGGAGATGAACCGGGCCGACCGGCTGGAAGAACCTGCGGGTGGCCCTCGGCGACCTGATGGACAAGGTGCCGACGGTGGTGGACCACTCCAGGGCCGACCCGCTGCCCGAGCGGGTCGAGGGCGAGCTGCGCGCGCTCCCCTGGGTGCGCGACGCCGACGTGCGCCTGCGTGAGAGGGCCACGTGTTCATCAGCGAGGCGTTCGTGGTGCCGGTCGACGACGAGGACCTCGTCGGCCGGCTCGACCGCGCCAACCAGCAGCTCCGCAAGCTCGACTGGCGCCTGCACGAGCTGGTCATCGCGCCGGTGCCCGAGATCGCCCGCCCCGAGCCGGCCGGCGGCGGTCAGGCGCGGCCGTAGACCGGGATCGCCGCGCCGCTGGTGGGGGCCGAGTCCTCGCCGCAGAGGAAGCGGATCACCCCGGCGACCTGCTGCGGCGGCACCCACCGGGAGTGGTCGGCGTCGGGCTGGGCGGCGCGGTTGGCCGGGGTGTCGATCACGCTGGGGAGCACGGCGTTGCAGCGGACCCCGTCCCTGCGGTACTCGACCGCGACCGCCTGCGCGAAGGCGAGCACCGCGGCCTTGGCGCTCGCGTAGCTGGCGCCGCCCCGGAACGGCGCCACCGCCGCCCGGGAGGAGATGCACACCACCGCGCCGCCGCCGCCCGCCACCAGGTGCGGCAGGACGGCCTTGGTGACCAGCCAGGTGGGCCGCATGTTGAGGGCCAGCTGCCGCTCCAGCTCCTCCACCGGCGTCTCGTGGACCCGCCCGCCCTGGGTGTAGCCGCCGACGAGGTTCACCAGCGCCCGCAGCGGCGCGGCGCCGTCGGCGGCGGCGGCCGCCACGGTCGCGTCCACGTCGGCCGGCTCGTCCAGGTCGGCGGCGACCGCCACCAGCCGGTCGTGGCCGGCGGCAGGGTCGGCCTGCCGCCCGGAGCGGGAGGCGGCCACCACCCGCCAGCCGTCGACCAGGAACGCCTCGGTCACCGCCCCGCCGAGGGCGCCGCTGCCGCCGGTCACCAGCACCGTGCCCGGCGCTGCGCCGGGCGGTGGCGGGCCGGCGCCGGCCCCGGCCGCGCTCACCGGGCCTCGCGCTCCGCCAGGCGCGCAGCGCCCCCCGGGGCGGGCAGGCGCTGCCGGTCGGCCAGCCAGCCGCCGGCGTCCTGCTCACCCAGCGCGCCGGTCAGGCCGGCGGCGGCGGCGCGGCGGCCCAGCACCACCACGTAGGTGAGGAAGGCGGCCTCGGCCACGGCGCCGATGCCGACCCGCAGCCAGGTCGGCCACGGCCGGCCGGTCACGAACCCTTCGATGGTGCCGGCGACCAGGAAGACGACCACCAGGCCGAGCACGATCACCACCGCCCGCCTGCCCTCCTCGGCCAGGGCGGCCGCGCGGGGCCGGTCGCCCGGGTCGATCACCGTCCAGCCGAGGCGCAGCCCGGCCGCGCCGGCCACGAACACGGCGGTGAGCTCCAGCATGCCGTGGGGCAGGATCAGCCCCCAGAACTTGGGCTGCTGGCCGACGGCGGCGAACAGCCCCGCCGCCAGGCCGAGGTTGGCGCCGTTGAGGACCAGCACGTACAGGGTGCCGACGCACAGCAGGATGCCGAGGGCGAACGCCTGGAAGGCGACCACCACGTTGTTGGAGAAGACCTGGGAGGCGAACTGGGCCGCCGGGGCCGAGGAGTAGTAGGCCTCGAAGTCGTGGTTGACGTAGGCCTCGCGGACCGCCGGGGGGGCGGCCGCCTCGACCGCGACCGGCGAGCGCGCCAGCCAGACGGCGAAGCCCGCCGCCGGCAGCAGGCTCGCCAGGGTGGCGACCAGCACGAACTGGCGGGCGTGCCAGACGGCGGCGGGGAAGCTGACGGTGAAGAAGCGCGCCAGCGCCCGCAGGGTCCGCGGCCGGGTGCCGTACACGACCGCGCCGGCGCGGGCGACCAGGCCGCTGAGCTGGGCGGTCAGGGCGGGGTCACGGTAGTAGGTGCTGGCGTAGGAGAGGTGGCCGGCGACCCGCTGGTAGAGTCGCACCAGCTCGTCGAGCTCGCCGGCGTCGAGGCGGCCGACACCCCGCTGCGCCCGGCCGCTCAGCTCGGCCAGGCGGGCCCAGACGGGACTGTTGGCGGCGATGTAGCGGTCGATGTCCAAGCCATCCCCTCGCGGGCGAGACCCTACCACGGCCACGACGGAACCCAGGGGAGACACGGGCCAGATGGCGCAGCTGGAGTCGGCCATGATGGTGACGCCCGAGGCGGTGGCGCTGGAGTTCCGCACCGCCAACGTCGGCTCGCGCATCCTCGCCTACCTGATCGACCTGGCGATCGTGGTCGTCGGCGCCTTCGCCGGCCTGTTCGCGGTCGCCCTGCTCGGCCAGGCCACCGACGTGGTGGTGCCGGACTGGGTGGCGCTGACCATCGTGCTGGTGCTGCTGCCGAGCTGGTGGCTCGGCTACTTCATCGCCTTCGAGGCGCTCTGGCGCGGCCGGACGCCCGGCAAGGCCGCGCTGGGGCTGCGGGTGGTCACCAAGGAGGGCGCGCCGGTCCGCTTCCGCCACGCGGCCATCCGGTCGCTGTTCGGCGTGGTCGACTTCGCCCTGGCCGGCGGCTTCTTCGCGGTCGTGTTCATCCTGCTGACCAGGGACAACCAACGGCTGGGGGACCTGGTGGCCGGCACGCTGGTGCTGCGGGAACGCAGCGGCCTGGCCGCCCCGGCGGCGGTCACCTTCACGGCCCCCGCCGGGCTGGAGGCCTACACCGCGACGCTCGACACCAGCCGGCTCACCACCGAGGAGTACCAGGCGGTGCGGACCTTCCTGCTGCGCGCCGCCAGCCTGCCGCCCGGCCCCCGCAACGCGCTGGTGCTGCAGCTCGCCGACCCGCTGGCGCTGCGGCTGCGCCCGCCGCCGCCGGCCGGGATCACGCCGGAGCAGTTCCTGCGCTGCGTGGCCGCCGCCTACCAGCAGCGCCAGCGCCAGGCGACCCGCGTCCCGCCGTCACCCCAGCCGCCCGCGCCCCTGGCCGCCCCAGCCACGCCGGCCCCGCCAGCGGGCCAGCCGAGCCCGCCGCCCGCGCCCCTGGCTCCCCCGCCGGAGGGCGCGCCGGCGCCGGGCCAGGCGGGCACCCCGCCGGGGCCTCCCGCTCCCCCGCCGCCCGCCGACGGCGGCTTCGCCCCACCGGGCTGAGCCAAGCCAGCGGTCGGCCCACGCCCGCGGGCGCCGCCGCGCCCGCGGTTCCCGGCGGGCCCGCGCCGGCGCTCAGGTCCCCTCGGTCCAGGAGTGCAGGTAGCTCTGCTGCGCCTCGGTCAGGGCGTCGATCTCGATCTCCATGGTGGCCAGCTTCACCCGGGCGACCTCGGCGTCGATCTCGGCGGGAACCTCGTGGACGCGGACCTCGAGCCCCTCCTGGCGGGTCAGCCACTCCAGCGACAGCGCCTGGTCGGCGAAGGACATGTCCATCACCGCGGCCGGGTGGCCCTCGGCGGCGCCGAGGTTGACCAGCCGCCCCTCGGCGACCAGGTTGAGGCGGCGCCCGTCCTCCAGGGTGAACTCCTCGACGTTCTCGCGGACCCGGACCACCGAGGTGGCCAGCTCACGCAGCGCGCCCTTGTCGATCTCGACGTCGAAGTGGCCGGAGTTGGCCAGCACCGCGCCGTCCTTCATGACCTCGAAGTGCTCGCGGCGGAGCACGTCGCGGTCGCCGGTGACCGAGACGATCACGTCGGCCTCGCGGGCGGCCTCGGCCATCGGCGCCACCTGGTAGCCCTCCATCGCGGCCTCCAGCGCGCGCACCGGGTCGACCTCGGTGACCACCACCTTGGCGCCCATGCCGCGGGCGCGCAGCGCCAGGCCGCGGCCGCCGTAGCCGAACCCGGCGACCACGAAGGTGGTGCCGGCGAGCAGGAGGTTGGTGGCGCGCAGGATGCCGTCGATGGTCGACTGCCCGGTGCCGTAGCGGTTGTCGAACAGGCGCTTGGTGGGGGTGTCGTTGACGGCGATGATCGGGTAGGCCAGGGCGCCCTCGCGTTCCATCTGCCGCAGCCGGATGACCCCGGTGGTGGTCTCCTCGGTGCCGGCGCGCACCTCGCCGAGCTGCTCGCGCCGCTTGGTGTGCAGCAGGGTGACCAGGTCGCAGCCGTCGTCCATGGTCACGTTGGGGTGGGTGTCGAGCGCCGCCTCCAGGTGCGCGTAGTAGCCGCTGGTGTCGACGCCGCGGCGGGCGAAGGTGTCGATGCCGTAGTGCCGCACCAGCGCGGCGGCGGTGTCGTCCTGGGTCGACAGCGGGTTGGAGGCGCACAGGGTGACCTCGGCGCCGCCGGCCTGGAGGGTGCGCATCAGGTTGGCGGTCTCGGTGGTGACGTGCAGGCAGGCCGCCACCCGCAGGCCCTGGAGCGGCCGCTCCTTGTCGAAGCGGGCGCGGATGTCGCGCAGCACCGGCATGTGCCGGTCGGCCCACTCGATGCGCAGGCGGCCCTCGTCGGCCAGGGCGGGGTCGGTGACGTCGTGCGGCAAGGGTCCTCCTCGGCTCGGGTGGGTGGTGCGCGACCCAAGAGTCTGCCTGGCTCAGGCCTCCGCCGCCACCGGCAGGATCGCCAGCACCAGCTCACGGAAGCGGGGACGGACCAGCTCGGCCACCGCCAGGACCTCGGCGTGGCTGGTCGGGGTGCCGCCGGGCCGGTGCACGTTGGTGATCGCCGAGATCGCGGCGACCCGCAGCCCGTGGGCGCGGGCGGCGATCACCTCCGGCACGGTCGACATGCCGACCGCGTCGGCACCGAGGGCGCGGAACATGGCGATCTCGGCGGGGGTCTCGTAGCTGGGGCCGGCGACGGCCAGGTAGACCCCCTCGCGGACCGGCACGGCGCCGGCGTCGCCGGCCCGGACCGCGGCGGCCCGCAGCCCCGGGTCGTAGGCGCCGGCCAGGTCCACGAACGCCGGGCCGCCGCGCAGCGGGTTGTCGAACAGGAAGTTGATGTGGTCGCTGAGGACCATCAGGTCGCCCGGGTCGTAGTCGAGGTTGAGGCCGCCGGCGGCGTTGGTGGCCAGCAGCGCGTGGCAGCCGGCCTCGGCCGCCACCCGGGTCGCGAACGCCACCTCGGCGGCGCTGTAGCCCTCGTAGGTGTGGACGCGGCCGGCGAGGACCAGCACCGGCACCCCGGCCAGCCGCCCGGCGACCACCGCGCCGGCGTGCCCCGGCACCCGCGGCACCGGCATCCCGGGCAGCTCGGCGGCCGCGATGCGCACCGCGCCCTCGACCTCCTCGGCGAGGCCGCCGAGCCCCGAGCCCAGCACCAGGGCGACCTGCGGCTGCTCGGGCAGCCTCGGCGCCAGGGCGGCCGCCGCCGCCCGCACCGCCGGCGGCGTCTCCACGCCCGCGGGGTGGCTCACCGGGACGCGGCGGCCAGGGCGGCCTTGACCCGGTCGATGGTGCGGATCGGGGTCGGGTCGACGCCGCGGGCGACCGCCAGGTAGACGGAGGTGAAGTCGGTGAACGCCGTCAGCCGGGCCAGCCGCACCAGGTCGGGTCCCTCCCCCGCCAGGCGCACGACCGGGTCGGCGACCTCCAGCGCCTCCAGGGCGGCGGCGATGCGGCGGCCGTCGCGCTGGTGCTCGCCGGCCTCGTCGCGCAGCAGCACCAGCGCCCGCCCGGGCCCGGGGCCGCCCTCCAGGCCCATGACGTCGTTATGGTTGGCCTCTGGCAGCGCGGCCGAGACGACCGGGACCTTGGCGTTCTCGTTGCACTGGGTCCGTAGGCGCGCGGCGGCCACCGCGCCGAGCTGCCCGCTGCCCCAGACCACCGGCAGCCGGTCGAGCAGGCGCAGCGCGGCCTGCTTGGCGGGGTTGGCGTCGGTGGGCGCCGCCGGGCCGAGCGCCGCCGCCTCCGCGTCCAGCGCGTCCGCGGCGGCGAGCACCTGGTCGCCGAGGGGCGGCAGCACCCCGGCCGCCGCGGCCGCCGCGCAGACCGGCACCAGCAGCGACCACAGCGCCGCCCGCGGTGAGCGGTCCGGGGGCGCCTCGGCGGCGACCAGCGGGCTGCCGTGCGCCTGGGCGAGCTCGGCGAGGGCGCCGCCGGAGGCGACCGCCACCAGCCTGGCGCCGGCGGCCAGGCCCTGCTTGGCCGCGGACAGCGTCTCGGCGGTGCCGCCGGAGTAGGAGACGGCCACCAGCAGCGTCCCCGGCCCGACGAAGGCGGGCAGCCGGTCGCCCTTGACCGCCAGCACCGGGACCGCCGAGGAGGCGAAGGCGAGCGCGGCGAGCAGGTCGCCGGCCACCCCGGAGCCGCCCATGCCGGCGACCACCACCACCCCCGGCAGGGGGCCCGCCAGCGGCGCCGCCCCGGCGCGCCCCAGGGCCGCCCTGGCCTGGCCGCCGGCGCCGGCCACCTCGCCGAGCATACCGCCGGGGTCGCGCCGGGCCAGCTGGTCCTTGTCGTCCAGGATGGCCGCGCCGCTCACGCCCCGTCGGACCCGGGCTTGGTGGCCTCGTCGACCAGCATCACCGGGATGTCGTCGCGGACGGGGTAGCGGTAGTGGCAGTTGCGGCACTCGATGACCTGCTCCGCCTCCTTGTAGTCGACCTCCCCGCGGCAGTTCGGGCAGGCAAGGATCGCGAGCAGGTCGGCGTCCAGAGCCATCGTGCGGGTCCTCCCTTGGTTCGCCGGGACGCCGCGATTCTATGCCCGGACCCCTACGCCCGGACCATGGCCAGGACCTCGTCGCGGAGCGCCTCCATCGCCGGGCGGTCGGGGGCCTCGACGTTGAGGCGCAGCAGCGGCTCGGTGTTGGAGGGCCGCAGGTTGAACCAGCGCTTGCCCCGCAGCCGCACGGTGAGCCCGTCGAGGCGGTCGACCTCGACGGCGGCCGTCGCGAAGCGGCCCTCCAGCCGGTCGAGCACGGCGGCCGCGTCGGCGACCGTGGAGTTGATCTCGCCGGAGGCCACGTAGCGGGAGTACGCCGCGACCAGCTCCGACAGCGGCCGCTCCTGCTCGCCGAGGGCGGCCAGCACGTGCAGGGCGGTCAGCATGCCGGTGTCGGCACGCCAGAAGTCGCGGAAGTAGTAGTGCCCGGAGTGCTCGCCGCCGAACACCGCGCCGGTCTCCGCCATGACCTGCTTGATGAACGAGTGCCCCACCCGGGTGCGCACCGGCGTGCCGCCGTGCTCGCTGATGATCTCCGGCACCGCCTGCGAGGTGATGACGTTGTGGACCACCGCCGACCCGGGGTGCTTGGCGAGCTCGCGGACGGCGACCAGCCCGACGATCGCCGAGGGCGACACCGCCTCGGCGTGCTCGTCGATGAAGAAGCACCGGTCGGCGTCGCCGTCGAACGCCAGGCCGAGGTCGGCGCCGGTCTCGCCGACCATCTTCTGCAGGTCGACGAGGTTCTCCGGCTCGATCGGGTTGGCCTCGTGGTTGGGGAAGGTGCCGTCCAGCTCGAAGTAGAGCGGGACCAGGTCGACCGGCAGGCCGGCGAGCACGGCGGGGACGGTCCGCCCCGCCATGCCGTTGCCCGCGTCCACCACCACCGTCAGCCGGCGCATGCCGGACAGGTCGACGAGCCGGCGCAGGTAGACGGCGTAGTCGGGCAGCAGGTCCCGCTGGGTGACCCGCCCGGCCGGGCGGGCCGCGCGCGGTGCCGGCAGGCCGTGCTCGAGCCAGGCGCGGATCTCGCGCAGGCCGGTGTCCTGGCCCACCGGCGCGGCGCCGGCGCGGCACAGCTTGATGCCGTTCCAGGCGGCGGGGTTGTGGCTGGCGGTGAACATCGCGCCGGGGAGGTCGAGCATCCCGGAGGCGAAGTAGAGGTAGTCGGTGGAGCCCATGCCGACGTCGACGACGTCGGCGCCGCGCCCGGTGGCGCCCTCGGCGAACGCCGCGGCCAGCCCGGGGGAGGAGGCCCGCATGTCGCGGGCGACCACGACCGCGCCGCTGCCGGTCAGCTCGACGAACGCGGCGCCGACCGCGCGCGCGAGCCCGGCGTCGAGCTGGGCGGGCACCACCCCGCGGATGTCGTAGGCCTTGACGAGCTGGGAGAGGTCGGCCATCGGGCTTCCCTTCGGAACGCCGGTTGAACGTCGGACCTGAGCGGCTCGTAGGGTACGACGATCCAGGCGAGCGTGGGGCGGGAGGACCCGGGGCCAGGCGGCGCGACGGCCGCGCCTGGCTGGAAGCGGCGTTCGCTGGCGAGGGCGAGGACCAGAAGGGTGGCTCCGCCACCACCCGAACGGCCTAACCGGGTGGCCGGCGTTCCTGGGCTCCGCCAGCGTCGAGGCCGAGGCGGTGGGCCACGGCGGCGGCCTCGACCCGGCTGGCGACGCCGAGCTTGGCGAGGATGTTGGACACGTGGACGCTGGCGGTCTTGGGGCTGATGAACAACGCCTCGGCGACCTGGCGGTTGCTGCGCCCGGCCGCCACCAGCACCAGCACCTCGGCCTCCCGCGGGGTCAACCCCAACCGCCCGCCCGGCGCCGGCGCGCCGGCCGCCGCGGCGGCGTGGGGGGCGAGGGCGACGCGGGCCC
>Ga0081538_10001529_pt1 | contig 23732 bp, 23 predicted proteins | sample TabmetS5T2R1_FD_71022 | JGI IMG/M metagenome (GOLD analysis project Ga0081538, IMG submission 71022) | Tabebuia heterophylla rhizosphere microbial communities from the University of Puerto Rico - S5T2R1 | ecosystem: Host-associated > Plants > Roots > Rhizosphere ... | reverse complement strand
GAGGGGGCGGAGTTCGCCTGGGGCGGGGAGCTCAACCCGGGGGGCCGCTGGATGGCCAACACCTGGCAGGGCGAGTTCCCCATCGAGAACCTGGCGCTGGACGGCTACGCGGGCACGGCCCCGGTGGGCCGCTACCCGCCCAACGGCTACGGCCTGGACGACATGATCGGCAACGTCTGGGAATGGACCGGCGACTGGTACCAGGCCCACGGCGACGCCCCGCATGGCTGCTGCACGCCGGCCAACCCACCCGGCGGCGACCGCGACCACAGCCGCGACCCGCGCGACGCCGCCGCGATCCCCCGCCGGGTAATGAAGGGCGGCTCGCACCTGTGCGCGCCCAGCTACTGCCGGCGCTACCGCCCGGCCGCGCGCATGGCCCAGCCGGTCGACACCGCAACCTCCCACCTGGGGTTCCGCTGCATCCTCCGAGCCCGATGAGCACGCCGCGGACGGACCCGAGCGGCCCGCCGCCGCACCGCGCGGGAGGACGGCGAGATGCCGGCGACCACTGACCCGCTGCCCTCGTGGACCGACGGCGCGGCTCGGGCGGCGATCGTCGAATTCGTGGAGCTGGTGACGACCGACGGCTCCCCGGACCTCGTCGCGCGGGAGGAACGGGTGGCGGTGTTCGACAACGACGGCACCCTGTGGTGCGAGAAGCCGATGCCCATCCAGCTCGACTTCCTCCTGCGCCGCCTGGCCGCCATGGCCCACCACGACCCCTCCCTGCGCAGCCGCCAGCCCTGGCAGGCCGCCTACACCCGCGACTACGGCTGGCTGGGCGGCGTCGTCACGAAGCACTACCACGGCGACGACAGCGACCTGCCGGTGCTGGCCGCCGGGGTGCTCCAGGCGTTTGCCGGCATCACCGTGGAGGACTTCGAGGCCCAGGCCGACAGCTTCCTGCGCAGCGCCCAGCATCCCGCCCTCGGCCGCGGGTATCTCGCCTGCGCCTACCGGCCGATGGTGGAGCTCCTCGGGTACCTGGAGGCGAACGGGTTCACCAACTACATCGCTTCCGGTGGCGGGCGGGACTTCATGCGACCGATCAGCCAGGAGCTGTACGGCATCCCCCGCCAGCGGGTGATCGGCAGCAGTACCGCCCTGGCCTGGGAGCCGGACGAGGCTGGCGGCAAGGTCGTCCGCAAGCCCGAGGCCGACGTGCTGGACGACGGCCCGGCCAAGCCGGTGCGGATCTGGAGCCGGGTGGGGCGGCGGCCGATCCTGGCCGCCGGGAACTCCAACGGGGATCTCCCGATGCTCCAGTTCGCCGGCCAGCCAGGCCGGGCGGCGCTGCGGCTGCTGGTGCTGCACGACGACCCCGAGCGGGAGTTCGACTACGTCGCCGGGGCGGAGCGGGCCCTGGAACACACCACCGCCCAGGGCTGGACGGTGGTCAGCATCCGGCGCGACTGGGCGACCGTGTTCGACGACACCAACGGCTGATCGATCCGACCCCCAACCGCCAGATCCGAGCCGAGCACCGCCGGGATCAGGGTCGCAGCCACGAGCGACGTCAGCGCCCCGACGGCCCGACTTCGAGCGTGATGGTCTTGAGCTGCGTCATCTCCAGAAGGGTGTACATGCCGCCGATGCGGCCCGTGCCGCTGTGCGTGCCGGTGAAGCCTCCGGCAGGGGTGTGGGGCTGCCAGTAGCAGGAGGTCTCGTTGACGTGCACCGTGCCGCAGCGCAGACGCTCGGCCACGCGCAGCGCACGGCCGAGATCGCGGGTGAAGACCCCGGCGTTCAGGCCGAGACGAGAGGAGGCGGCCAGCTCCAGGGCCTCCTCCTCGCTGGCGAAGGTGAGCACGGGGGCCACCGGGCCGAAGGTCTCCTCTAGGTTGAGCCGCATGTCACGGCTGACCCGGTCGATCACGGTGGCCTGGTAGTAGAGGCGGGTCGGGCGGCTGCCGGCGCGGCCGCCGCCGGCGAGCACCTCGGCACCGCGGGCCGCCGCGTCGGCCAGGTGCCCGTCCACCTTGGTGGCGGTGGGCTCGTTGGTAAGTGGGCCCAGGGTGGTATCTGGGTCGAATGGAACCCCGAGGCGCTGCGCCCGGGCAGCCTCCACCAGGCCCCCCACCACGTCGTCGTGGACCTCGCGTTGGACGAGGATGCGCTCGGTGGCGTTGCAGACCTGGCCGGCGTTGTCGAAGCAGCCGGCGGCGGTGCGCGCCACCGCCGTGTCCGGGTCGGCGTCGGCGAAGATGATGGTGGGTCCGTTGCCTCCCAGCTCCAGCAGGAGCGGCTTGCCGGCGGCGCGGCGGGCGACGAGCTCGCCGGTGCGGCTGGAGCCGGTGAGCCCGATGGCCACGATCCCGGGGTTGCCGGCGACCTCGTCGCCCACCTGGTCGGGGGCGCCCAGGACGAGGTTGAGGGTGCCCTCGGGCGCGCCCGCATCGAGGAAGGCCTTTGCCAGGTGGGTGGCGGAGAGCGGCGTCCACTCCGACGGCTTCCACACCATGGCGTTGCCGGTGGCGAGTCCGGCGGAGAGGTACTCGCTGGGGATGGCGAGGGGGAAGTTCCAAGGGGTGATGATCCCGTAGACGCCGCGCGCCTGGCGCAGGGTAAGCACCCGCTTGCTGGTCTCCGCGCTGGGGAGGACCTCGCCGGTCAGCCGCTTTGCGCACTCGGCGGCGTCGCGGAACATGCCGGCGGCGACCTCCACCTCGGCCAGGGCCTGGGTGTTGTAGGGCTTGCCCTGTTCGAGGGTGATGTCGCGGGCGATCTCCTCGCGCCGGTCCAGGAGCCGGTCGGCGACCGCGTGGCAGCGGGCGGCGCGCTCGAAGGGGTTCATCCGCGCGAGCGCCGCCTGCGCCTCCCACGCGTGCTTGACGGCGTCCTCCACGTCACCGCGCGTGCCCTGTTCGACCACGGCGATCTCCTCGCCGGTGGCGGGGCTGGCGAGGTGCAGCGGCTCGCCGCCGCGACCGTCGGTCCATTCCCCGCCGATCAGCATGCGGGCCTGTCGCGCTGGCATCATGCCTCCTCTCCTGGCAGGGGCTGGGTGGCGAAGCGCCGCGCGAAGGCGAGCGCACGCTCGTGGGCGGTGCGAGCGACCGCCTCGCCGACCTGGCTGCTGGCGTTGCGCGCGTCCCCGACCGCGCCGGTCCGGGTCCACTCGTGCATGAGGACGGGCAGGTCCACGCGCGGGGCGGGCGGCTCGCTCAGCGGCTCTCGCGAGGGGAGGTCGCCAGGCGGGCCGATGCGCTCGGGCCGCACCGTCTGGGGAGCGAGCGCCATGCCCACGGAGGTCTCGATCTCGCAGGCGTGCCCATAGCGGGGGCCGGTGGCATGGCGGGCGGCCTCGTCGGCGGCGAGCTGCGCCCACATGACGGCCGCGACCAGCACCCCGTGATCGCGGCGGGCCTGGCGGGCCGCCAGCCGGAGGGCGTCGATGTTGCCGCCGTGGCCGTTGACCACCAGGACCCGGCGCAGATCCCAGCGGGCCAGGCTCTCCACGATGTCCGAGACGAGGCCGGCGAAGGTCTCCGGGCGAAGCGTGAGGGTGCCGTGGAAGCCCAGGTGGTGCTCGGAAAGCCCGTACCCGATGCCGGGGCACAGCAGCGCGTCCGCGCCGAGGCCGCCGGCCAGGCGCCGAGCGAAGGCCTCCGCGATGGCCAGGTCGGTGTCGAGCGTCATGTGCGGGCCGTGCTGCTCGCAGCTTCCCACCGGCAGCAGGGCGAGCCGGGCTCGGGCCAGCGCGTCGCGCGCCTCCTCCCAGCAGAGCCGCGCCAGCTCAGGCATGGAGCCGCCCCACCTCGCCGGCGATCAGCCGGGCGGCGCGTCGCAGCGCTGCCGCCACCTCCTCCACCTGGTCGGCCTCGAGCCTGGCGGTGGGGGCGCTGAGGCTGAGCGCGGCTGGCAGGCGGCCGCCCGCCAGCGATACCCCCACGCAGGAGCCGCCCTCCTCGTTCTCCCCGTTGTCGGTGGCGTGGCCGCGCGCCCGCACCGCCTCCAGTTCGCGGAGGAACCGCTCGGGGTCGGTGATCGTGCGGGCGGTGCGGCCCGGCATGCCCTCCACCGCGAGGATGCGTCGCACCTCTCCGTCGCGGAGGTTGGCGGCGATGGCCTTCCCGAGGGCGGAGGAGTGAATGGGGTCGCGGCCGCCCCGGCGGGCGGCGAAGCGGACGGCTCGTGGGCTCTCTACGACCTCCAGGTAGGCCACCTGGGTGCTGTCCAGCACGCCCAGGTTGGTGGTCTCGCCGAAGCGGTCACACAGCTCCTCCAGGCGGGGGCGTGCCGCGGCGGCCAGCAGGGCCAGGTCGCGCGGGCGGAGGGGCTGCAAGGCGAGCCCGAGCTGGTAGGCGTCGCCGCCCTCGCGGACCACGTAGCCACGCGCCTCCAGGGTGGAGAGGTAGCGGAAGACGGAGCTCTTGGGCAGCTTCGTGGCCCGGGCCAGCTCGCCGAGGGTGACACCGTTGGTCGTCCCTTGGAGGACGTCCAGGATGTCGAGCACGCGCTCGGCGGCCCGGACGGCGTAGACCGAGGAGTTGGCCGGAGCTGCCCGCGACAAGCCTATCTCGCTCAATGAAACATCCTCCTGGGAAACCGGAATGACCGTACCGTCCAGTAATCGCACCGTCAAGCGCGCTGAGACCCTCGAGGTACAGCAGGCCACGAATTGACACGGCCCGCGGCTGGTGCTATTACCGTTCCGAAATCCACCAATAGCGTTTTGTTCTCCGAAACAACCGAAGAGGGCTACGGCTGGTCGACTTGGTGGGAGGGTGAAACGCATGAACGCGCAGGAGCGCGGGACCGAACTGCTGGCCATCGCCGAGCGCAAGCTTCGGCGTGGCGAGCTGGGCCGCCGCGACTTCCTCAAGCTCATGGCCGCCTTCGGGGTGGCCGTCGGTGGGCCGGCGGCCCTGGCGGGCTGCGGCGGCGACGAGGGCAGCGACCAGGCCACCAGCGCCGGGCCGCTGCGCTTCCTGGTGGCCGAGGCCTTCTGGGCCAACTGGAACCCCTACGGCCACACCGCCCAGATCGGCTTCAAGATCCAGCGCAACCTCTTCGACCGCCTGGTCGAGGTGCAGCCGGACATGTCCATCCGGCCCGGCCTGGCGGAGTCCTGGCGGCAGCTGGACGCGCGCACCTGGGAGTTCAAGCTCCACCCCGACGTCAAGTTCCACAACGGCCAGAGCTTCACCGCCCGAGACGTCAAGGCCTCCGTCGAGCTGGCCTCCGGGCACGCCCCCGAGGGCAGGAAGCTGCCCATGGCCACGCTGTGGCTCCCCCACGAGGTCGCCGTGGTGGACGACCGCACCGTCCGCCTCCAGGGAGCCAAGCCCTTCGGCCCGCTGCTCAACACCCTGGCCATCACCGACATGTGCAGCGCCACCGACGTCGCCGAGGGCCTCAAGCACCTGGAGCAGAAGCCCAACGGCACGGGCGCCTTCAAACTGGCCGAGGACAAGCCGGCCAGGAAGGTGCTCGACCGCTTCGACCAGCACTATCGAGGGCCTGCCAAGCTCCAGCAGGTGGTGTGGGAGTACATCCAGGACCCCCAGACCCGGCTCAACGCCCTGCTCGCCGGCCAGGCGCACGTCATCGACCGGGTGGAGCCCGAACAGGTCCAGCTCATCCAGCGCAGCCAGGGCGCGCAGGCCATCGCCGTCACCAGCGCGGAGGTCCAGGCGTTCTGGTTCCGGCAGGACAAGAAGCCGTTCGCCGACAACGCCCCACTGCGCCGCGCGGTGGCCTCGAGCCTGGACCGCCAGGCCATGGTCGAGCTCGTGGGTGGCAAGGCGCAGCTTGCCGACAGCCAGCTCGCCACCCCCCTCGAGTTCCGCCAGCCACAGAGCCCGCAGTACGCCCTCGACCCCGAGCGGGCCAAGGCGGAGCTGGCACGGGCGGGGGTGAGCCCGCCGGTCAGCTTCGAGCTCGGCGGCAGCGTCGGCTTCTACCCCAAGAGCCGGGAGGTCTGCGAGCTGGCCAAGCAGAACCTGGAGGAGAACGACCTGTTCAAGGTCAAGCTGACCCTCCTGGAGCTGGCCGCCTGGATCGACATGCTGTTCGGCAAGGGCAAGCCGGGCGAGTTGTTCCACGGCGGCTGGGGGAACCTCACCCGCGACCCCGACTTCGCCGTGGCCACGCTGCTGCACTCGCCCGGCGCCTGGACCGGGGCACACGACAAGCAGACCGACGCGCTCATCGACCAGGGCAAGACCACCGGCGAACCGGCCGAGCGCGGCGCGGTCTACGATCGGCTGCAGCAGCGGCTGTGGGAGGAGCTGCCCTCGATCCCGTTCATGTACAGCGACCTCTCCAACGGGGTGAGCGACAAGGTGTCCGACTATGCGCTGTTCCCCACGTTCGTGACGGAGTTCTGGGGCGTCTCGCTGAAGGCCTAGCCGTGGCGGCCACCCCCGTGGAGGCGACCACCGCCGGCGGCCCGGAGGTGGGCCGCCGGCGGGGCGGCGTCGGGGCCTTCGTGCTCCAGCGCCTGCTCCAGGCGCTCCTGGTGATCTTCGGGGTGACCTGCGTGACCTTCTTCGTGCTCCGCCTTGTCCCCGGCGACCCCGCCCGGCTGATGCTGCCTCCCGGCACGGGCGAGGACGTGGTCGCAGGACTGCGCGAGCAGCTCGGCACCGACCAGCCGCTGCCGGTGCAGTTCGTCCGCTTCCTCGGAGGGCTGCTCCACGGCGACCTCGGCAGCTCCTTCCGCCAGAGCCGCCCCGTCCTGCAGCTGGTGGTCGACGCCGTCCCCGCCACCCTGGCGTTGGCGGCCACCACCATGCTGCTGGCCGTCGGGGTGGCGATCCCCCTCGGAATCCTGGCGGCGGCGCGCAGCGGCCGGCTGGCCGACCGGTCGATCCTGGCGCTGTCGCTGGTCGGCCAGTCACTCCCCAGCTTCTGGATCGGCGTGCTGCTGGTGCTGCTCTTCTCCGTCCAGCGGCAGTGGTTCCCCGCCATCGGCAACACCGGGCCGGCCAGCTACGTGCTGCCCACCATCACCCTGGCGGCGGTGCTGGTCGCGCAGCTGGTCCGCACCGTCCGCCAGGGCATGCTCGAGGTCCTCCAGGAGGACTACATCCGCACCGCCCGCGCCAAGGGCGTGCCCGCCCGCAAGATCCTGCTGCTCCACGCCTTCAAGAACGCGGCCATCCCGCTGGTGACCGTGCTCGGCCTCCAGGTGGGCTTCGTGCTCGGCGGCGCCTTCGTGGTGGAGCTGATCTTCAACTGGCCGGGGGTGGGGCTGCTCGCCCTGGAGGCGATCAAGACCCGCGACTTCCCCGTGGTCCAGGGCGTGGTGATCGTCGTGGCCACCGTGTTCGTCTGCGTCAACCTCCTGGTGGACGTGGTCTACGCCTTCCTCAACCCGCGCGTGCGGCTGGGTGCGGAGAGCTAGCCGTGCCGCGCCGCCTGGTCCGCCCCTCGGTGCTCGCCGGCGCGGCCATCCTGCTGCTGCTGGTGGTCTGCGCGCTCGGGGCACAGTGGATCGCCCCGCACGACCCGCACGCCATCCGCACCCCGCTGCGGTTCCTGCCGCCGGCCTGGCAGGAGGGCGGCCAGGCACCCTATCCGCTCGGCACCGACCAGCTCGGCCGCGACCTGCTCAGCCGGCTGGTCTACGGCGCCCGCACCTCTTTGGTGATCGCGGCCGCCGCGGTGGCGCTCTCGGCCACCGCCGGGGTCCTGCTGGGGCTGGCCGCCGGCTACTTCCGCGGCCCGATGGACGCGCTGGTCATGCGCCTGGCCGACGTGCAGCTCGCCTTCCCCTTCATCCTGCTGGCGCTGGCGATCCTGGCGGTGAGCGGCGAGAAGACCGCGCTGCGGATCATCGTCGTGCTGGCCGTGGCCGACTGGGTGGTCCACGCCCGGGTGATCCGCGGCCGGGTGCTGGTGGAGCGGGAGCGGGAGTACGTGCGCGCCGCCCGGGCGCTGGGCGCCTCCCACGCGCGCGTGATGTTGCTCTACGTCCTGCCCGTCATCCTGCCCACCGCGATCGTCATCGCCACCCTCGAGCTGGCCGTGCTCATGCTGGTGGAGTCGATCCTGGCGTTCCTGGGGCTCGGCATCGACCCGCCCGGGGTCTCATGGGGGACGATCCTGGCCGACGGGCGGGTCAACGTCGCCATCGCCTGGTGGATGCTGGCGTTCCCGGGGGCTGCGATCTTCCTGGCGGTGCTCGGGGTGAACCTGCTCGCGGACGGGCTGGCCGATGTGCTCGACCCTCGGCTCAAGCTCACCGGCCGCTACACCCGCTGGCGGCGGTCATGGCTTCGGCGCCGATCCGTGCCGACGGCCACCCCGGTGCGGGACCTCACGCCGCCCCCGGAGGGGTCTGGGGGGGAACCCCAGGGGCGTGCCGCGGTGGGTCAGGAAGGGACGCTGCTGGCCGTGCGTGGGCTGCGGGTCGAGTTCCCCACCGACGACGGAGTCGTCACCGCCGTCCGGGACGTGAGCTTCGCGCTCGCCCCGCGCGGGCGGCTGGGCATCGTCGGGGAGAGCGGCTCCGGCAAGACCGTCACCGCGCTCAGCGTCATCGGCCTGCTGGACGCGCCCGGGAGGGTCACCGCCGGCTCCATCCGCTTCAAGGGCCGCGAGCTTGTGGGCCTGCCGGAGCGGCAGCTGAACCGCGTGCGCGGCGGAGAGGTCGCCATGATCTTCCAGGACCCCGGCACCTCCCTGAACCCCACCCTCAAGATCGGCTACCAGGTCGCCGAGGCTGTCACCCTCCACCGGCAGGGGGTGGGCCGCGAGGCCGCGCGGGAGCAGGCGGTGGAGGCGCTGCGGCTGGTGAGCATCCGCGACCCCCGGCGGGTTGCCGACGCCTACCCGTTCCAGATCTCCGGGGGGATGCAGCAACGGACCATGATCGCGATGGCGCTGTCCTGCTCGCCCGACCTGCTGATCGCCGATGAGCCCACCACGGCGCTGGACGTCACCACCCAGGACCAGATCCTGCGCGAGCTGGACGCGCTGGTGGATCGGCTCGGCACAGGTGTGATCCTCATCAGCCACGACCTGAGCGTGGTGGCCGAGTTCACCGACCACACGGTGGTGATGTACGCGGGCACGGTCTGCGAGACCGGTCCCACCGGGGCGCTCGTGCGCGACCCCAAGCACCCCTACACCCAGGCGCTGCTGGCGGCGGCCGAGGAGCTGGACGTGACCGAGCGGGGCCGCCTCGGCATCATCCCCGGCGACCCGCCGGACCCTCGCGAGCGGCCGCCCGGCTGCCCCTTCGCGCCCCGCTGCCCGCAGGCCATGGAGGTCTGCCGGGTCCAGGAGCCGGCACCCCTGCGGCTGGCGGACGACGTCACCGTCGCCTGCCACCTCTATCGGGAGGAGACGGTTGGACGCCCTGCTGCGCGTTGACAACCTCCGCAAGGACTACCCGGTCCGCAGCGGCGCGCTGCGCCGGGCCGCGGGCACCATCCGCGCGGTCGACGGGGTGTCGCTGGAGGTCGAACAGGGTGCCACCTTCGGGCTGCTGGGCGAGTCCGGCTGCGGCAAGTCCACCCTGGCGCGCCTGGTCCTCGCGCTGGAGCCGCCCACCAGCGGCCGGGTGCTGTTCCGCGGCCGCGACCCGCACGCCCTCGACCGCGGCGCGCTCAAGGCGTGGCGGCGACAGGTGCAGCTCGTCTCCCAGGACCCGGCGAGCGCCCTGCCCGCCCGCATGCGCGTGGGCCGCATCGTGGAGGAACCCCTGCGGGTCCACCGCATCGGCGCGGCCCCGGAGCGCCGCGCCCACGCCGCCGAGCTCCTCACCCAGGTCGGGCTGCAGCCCCGCCATGTGGCCAGCTACCAGCACCAGCTCTCCGGCGGGCAGCGCCAGCGGGTGGTGATCGCCCGGGCCCTGGCGCTCGAGCCCGCCCTGGTGGTCTGCGACGAGCCGGTGAGCGCCCTGGACGTGTCCGTGCAGGCTCAGGTGCTCAACCTGCTCCGCTCCCTGCAGGAGCGCCTCGGCCTCACCTACCTGTTCATCTCCCACGACCTCGGGGTGGTGCGCCACATGGCCGACGTGATCGGGGTGATGTACCTGGGCGCCCTGGTGGAGCGGGGGCCCGCGGCCGTCGTCTACGCCGAGCCGCTGCACCCCTACACCCGCATCCTCCTCGACGCCGTCCCCTCGGTGCGCCGCGCTGGCCGCCGGGACCGCGCCGCCCAGCCGGCGGCCGGAGAGCCCTCCCGGGCCGCCCTCGGCGAGCGCGGCTGCCCCTTCCGCCCGCGCTGCCCCCTGGCCGGTGAGCGCTGCGAGGTGGAGCGCCCGCCGCTGCGCCGGGTGGCACCCGACCGCTGGGCGGCCTGCCACTACGCCGAAGAGGTCCCCCTGCGCCTGCCCGGAAGGACGGTCGCATGACCCGAACGGGTACCCCGATGAACCAAGTCGAGCTCGGGGTCATCGGGGCGGGCTTCATGGGGACGCGCTGGGCACGCGCGATCGCCGAGCACCCTGCTGGACGGCTGGCGGTCGTCGCGGACGTGCGCCAGGAGGCCGCCGACGCCCTGGCGGACCGCTACGGCGCCCGCCCGGTCCGCGACCCGTTGGAGGCCGCGGCCGATCCCCGGCTGGACGGCGTCGTGGTCTGCACGCCCGAGCACCTGCACGAGGAGGCGACGCTGGCCGCGATCGAGGCGGGCAAGCCGGTGGCCGTGGAGAAGCCGCTTGCCCACACGGTGGAAGGGTGCGAGCGGATCCGCGACCGCGCCCGCGAGCGCGGCGTGCCCGTGCTCGTCGGCCACGTGCTCCGCTTCGAGCCCCGCTACGCCCTGGTCTGTGCGGCCGTGGAGGCGGGCGAGATCGGCTCGGTGCAGGCGCTGCGCGGCGAGCGCATCGGCCTGGTGAGCGACCAGGCGGTGCTGCGGGGCCGCACGTCCCTCCCGCTCTACTACGGCGTGCACGAGCTCGACGTGGCCCGCTGGTACGCCGGCGACGTGACGCGCGTCTACGCCGAGCGCAGCGACGGGGTGCTGCGGGCCCGGGGCCACCGGGTCGCCGACCTGTACTCGGCCACGCTGCGCTTTGCCAGCGGCGCGCACGGCACGGTCACGCTCGGCTGGTGCCTGCCTGAGCGGACCCCCGGCTTCGGGCTGGCCGGTGTCACCGTGATCGGCGAGTGGGGCGCGTTGCGGGTGCTGCAGGGCGAGTCGGGAGTGCTGCGGGTCGGCCCGGAGGGGGCGGGCGATGCGGACGTGTTCTGGGCGCCGGAGGTTCACGGCCGCCTGGACGGCGCGCTCACCGCCGAAGTCGCCCACTTCGTGGCCTGCGCGCGTGGGGAGGCGCAGCCTCTCTGCACCGCCGAGGACGGTACCGAGGCGGTCCGCGTCAGCCTTGCGTTGGAGGCCTCGGCCGCAGCCGGCCTACCGGTCGACCTGCCCGCACCGGCGACATGAAGGAAGCGAACATGCCCACCCGCTCGCTCCGCGACCGCTCCGCCGAGCTGCGCTCCCGTGCCGAGCGCTGCATCCCGGGCGGGGTCAGCTCCAACGTCCGGCTCTCGGCGCCCAGGGTGTTCTTCGCCCGCGGTCAGGGCGCCTGGCTGTGGGACGTGGACGGCAACGACTACGTCGACTACGTGCTGGGCCAGGGTCCAGCCCTCCTGGGGCACGCCGCCGAGCCGGTGCAGGCCGCAGTGGCCGAGGCCTGCCGGCGTGGGAACGTCTACGGCGCCCAACACGGACTGGAGGTGGAGGCCGCCGAGCTGCTGTGTCGCGTGGCCGGCTGGCCGGAGATGGTCCGCTTTGGGTGCTCGGGGACCGAGAGCGTCCAGGCCGCGCTGCGGCTGGCGCGCGCGCTGACCGGGCGGACCAAGTTCGTCCGCTTCGAGGGCCACTATCACGGCTGGCTGGACAACGTCCTGATCACCGCGGACGACGGCCCGCCCCGCCCGGCCAGCGCCGGGCAGCTGGCCGCCCATCTGCACGACAGCTATGCACTGCCCTGGAACGACCCTGAGCCGGTCGCCGACCTGCTGGCCCGACGCGGTGAGGAGGTCGCCGCCATCCTCACCGAGCCAATGATGCTCAACAGCGGCGCGGTGCCGCCACGGGAGGGCTACCTCCAGCGCCTGCGGGAGCTGTGCGACCAGCACGGGGTGCTGCTGATCTTCGACGAGGTGATCACCGGGTTCCGGCTCGCCCTCGGCGGCGCCGTCGAGCGCTTCGGGGTCGTCCCCGACCTGGCGGTGTACGCCAAGGCCCTTGCGGGTGGCTGGCCGGTCAGCGCGCTGGCCGGCCGGGCCGAGCTGATGGAGGGGTTCGGCACCGGCGCGGTCAACCACTCCGGCACCTTCAACGCCTCGGTCATGGCCAGTGCCGCCACCGTGGCCAGCCTCGCCACCCTCGCAGCCGATCCGCCCTACGAGCGGATGACCGCATTTGGCGAACGCCTCATGACGACCATCCGAGAGCTGGGTGCCAGGCATGGATTGCCGCTACGGGTGCAGGGCGTGCCCATGGCGTTCCACGTCTCCTTCGGTGACCCCACGCCGGTCTGGGACCACCGGGCCGTGGTGGCGCTGGATGGTGAGCGCTACGCCGCGCTGGCGCGCCTGCTCGCCGAGCACGGCCTGTGGGTGGCCAGCCGCGGCATCTGGTACGTCTCGACCGCCCACGGAGACGCCGAGCTGGGCGCCACCGTGGCTCGGCTGGACGCGGCCCTGGCGGTGCTCTCGCGATGACCAGGGTCGGGATCGCCGGGCTCTGGCACGAGACCAACACCTACTCGGCGCGGCTGGCCACCAGGCGGAGCTTTGAGGAGTTCGAGCTGCTCTCGGGTGAGGCGGTGCGTACCCGTCATGCCGGCACCCGTACGGTCATGGGCGGCTTCATCGACGGCTGCGCGGGCCGGCAGGACGTCGTGCCGCTCTTCAGCGCCGGCGCCTGGCCCGCCGGGCCGGCGCCACGCGAGATCGCCGACGAGCTGCTCGGCCGCCTGCGAGACCAGCTGGCGGCAGCCGGCCAGTTGGACGGGCTGCTGCTGAACCTTCACGGCGCCATGGTCGGCGGGGGCCATCCGGACATGGAACGCGACGTCGTCCACGAGGTCCGCTCGGTGGTCGGCGACACGCCGGTCGTGGCCGTGCTCGACCTGCACGGCAACCCGTCCCTGGAGTTCGTGGCCGGCTGCGACGCCGTGATCGCCTACGACACCTACCCGCACGTGGACATGTGGGAGCGGGGCCGCGAGGCGGCCCGGCTGCTGGCAACCGTCCTGGCCGGCCGGCGGCTGCGCAGCCACGTCGCCAAGCTGCCGCTGCTCACCTCCCCGCTGGCTCAAGGAAGCGAGCAGCCGCCCATGCGGGACCTGCTGGGCCTGGCCGCCGCGGCCCGCGGCCGTCCGGGCATCGCGCGGGTTTCCCTGCTTCCCGGCTTCGCCTACAGCGACGTGCAGCGGGCCGGCTTCAGCGTGCTAGTCGTGGCCGACGACGGCGCCGACAACGAGGCCCACGTGGTCCTTGATGAGCTGACAGCGGCGGTGGAGGCACGCGCCGAGGGATTCGCCGTGAGCCGTCCGTCGCCGGCGGAGGCGGTCCGCCGCGCGGCTGCGGCGCCCGCCCGGCCGGTGGTGCTGGCCGACGTGGCCGACAACATTGGCGGAGGCAGCGCCGGGGACGGCACGGCCCTGCTGGCCGAGCTGCTCGCGCAGCAGGTCGATGGAGCGGTCATGGCGATCGCTGATCCACAGGTTGCCCGGATGGCCGCGCGGCTCGGTGCCGGCGCCAGCATCGGCGTCGAAGTCGGCGGGAAGACCGACGATCTGCACGGCGAGCCGGTGCCGATCAGCGGGGTGGTGGAACGCGTCAGCGACGGCCGCTACCGCACCAGCGGAACCTGGATGACCGGCCGGGAGTTCAGCATGGGCACGACCGTGGTCATCCGCTGCCACGAGCTGCGTCTGGTCGTCATGGAGCGGGTCACCCCGCCATTTCACCGCGAGCAGCTCACCTCGCTCGGGATCGACCCGGCCGCCTGCTCGGTGATCGTGGCCAAGGGGGCGATCGCGTGGCGATCAGCCTTTGGCGACATCGCCCGTGTGGTCATCGAGGTCGACACCCCGGGCGTCTGCCCCATCGATCCGCGGGCGCTGCCGCGTACCACCGCGCCCGTGCGCGCCCGCAGCACCCCCTCGCATTCGCGACCTCGGTCCAGGTCGGCGGATCGGCCGAGGTGAACGCCTCCCGTGTGCGCGTGGCCAGCGCCACGGGGATGAGACCGTGAGGGCTCCGGAGACCAGCAGGTCGCCGCCTGCGATCCACGCCCGGGGCGCAGGCGCCGAGCTTGTGCAACGATGTGTAACCTTATAGTATGGTTACATGATTGACGTGGGCACGCTCGAGCTGCACCACCCCGACGGACAGGTCTTCACCTTCGAGCCGGGAAGCCTCGCCCTGGCCTTTGCGGTGACCGGGCCGGGAAGCTACGACGGGCCGCTGGCGCGGTTCCAGACGCTCTGGCGGCCGTCCGATCTCGAGCGCTGGGCGGCGGATGTCGCGGGGGCGGCTGGGCTGCGGGCGACCGACAATGACCTCGAGCTGGCCGTCCGCCTGCAGGCGGCGATCTGGAGCGTGGCCGATGCGCTCATCGATCGCCGGCCCGTCCCGGAGGGCGACCGCGCGGTCCTGAACGAGCTGGCCGCGCAGCCGTGCCTGGTTCCGCGCTTGCTGCCCGGTCCAACCCGGACGTGGGTGGGCGTCCAGGGCGTGCGGAACGTCATGTCGTCTGTCGCGCGGGACGCCATCGACGTCCTCGGCGGGCCGCGTGCTGCACGACTCAAGCGGTGCGAGGGATCGCGGTGCTCGCTGCTGTTCGTCGACACATCGCGGTCCGGACGCCGGCGCTGGTGCTCCATGGAGCGCTGCGGCAATCGCGCAAAGGTGGCGGCCCACCGCCGCCGCAGGAAGGAGCGTGACGCATGATGGAGCGAGCCTCGACGGCCACGGACGGTCGCGTGGAGTTCCTCAACCCCGATGGCCTGCCCCGGAACCCGGCGTTCAGCAACGTCGCGGTGGTCTCGGGCAGCGTCCGGACGATCTACGTCGGCGGCCAGGACGCGGTCGACGCCGAGGGGAACATCGTCGGCATCGGAGACATCGCCGCACAGACCGAGCAGGTCCTGCGCAACCTGCGCACGGCCCTGGCGGCCGCCAGGGCCGCGCCGGAGCACGTCGTGAAGTGGAACGTCCTCATCGTTGACGGCCAGGACTTCGGTCCCGGCTACGCGGCGTTCCAGCGAGTGTGGGGCGACCAACCCAATCCTCCGGTCATCACGGCTGCCGTCGTCAACGGCCTCGCCCATCCCGACTTCCTCGTCGAGATGGACGCGATCGCCGTCGTTCCTGCCTGACTGGCGACTCCGGGCCCAGGGGCTCGGGCGACGATTCAACGGCGTCATGGCCGTTGGGACCTGGGCACAGGTAGCGTCAGGGCCGCCTTGACAGCCCGGTGCCGGGGCTGGGAACCCTTGGCCTGACCCTTGCCACCCGAGTCAGGCAACAGCCGCCAGCACCGCGCAGGAGGCCCGCGATGGACGCGACCGACAACACCGGGAAGGCCAGGCCGCCCAAGCAGGCAACCGGCACCAACCACGACCCGGCGATGGCGGCCTCCAGCGCGGCCGGCGACCGCCCGTTCGGGCCGGATGGGGCCACCATCCTCGCCACCGAGCATTGGAGCCTGCTCGGGACGCGGTCGCTGATCTGGAACGAAGCGATGAGCCGGACCACGGTCTTCCTGACCGTGCTGTCGGCCTCGATCGTCGCGCTCGCCCTGCTGGCCGACGCGACCGGCTTCGGTCGGCGCACCACGGCGGTCGCCCTGGTCCTGCTGAGCGTGGTGTTCCTGCTCGGCCTGGCGACCTACGGGCGCCTGGTCCAGATCAACAGCGAGGAACTGGCCATCACCCTGGCCATGAATCGGCTCCGGTACGCCTACCTGGTGATGGCCCCCGACCTCAGGCCCTACATCAGCACCGGCCACCACGACGACGAGCGGGGGATCGCCACGACGTACCTGCTGGGCAGGAGCAGCCTGCAGACGTGGCCGCACTTCCTGGTCACCACGCCGACCCTCGTGGCGACCGTGGACGCCGCCGTCGCGGCCGCCGTCGTCGTGCTGGTGGGGCTGGCCGTCGAGGCCCCGACCGGCGCCGTCGTGGCCGCCGCAGTGGTCGCATTCCTGTGCACCTGGGGAGCGCTGTTCTCCCTCCAACGGCTCAACCTGAGGGTCCTGCGCCAGTCCAGCACACGCTTTCCCACCCCACCAGACCAACCCTGAACCGGCGATCGGTCGGCCCCTCCCGGAGCATGCGGCCGAGCTGATCGCTGTAGCGGGCGAGGAACTCCTCGGAGTCCGGCTCGGTGCCGTAGCTGCTCCCGACGATCTGGGGCAGGAGTCCCGCGCGACCCGCCCGCCACGGCTGGACCCGGTCGGGGCGCTGCTGGTGAGCAGCGGCCTGCTGGCGCTCCTGTACCCGTTGGTGCAGGGCCACAGCCTCGGCTGGCCGCCTGGACGTTCGCGGTGAGGACCAGGGCATGGTCGGTGTTCCTCGTTACCCTGCGCAACAGCGAGGGACGCAACCGGCTCGAGGAGGCCCGCGAATGGATGGCACCGGCGACACAGGAAAGGCCGCAGCGCCCGAGCGGGCAACCGTATCCGAGGCCGAAGCGGCGACACCAGCGCCCTCCCCGGCCGGCGACCACCCGTTCGGGCTGGATGGGGCCGCGATCCTTGCCACCGAGCACTGGAGCCTGCTCGCGTCACGGTCGCTGATCTGGAACGAGGCGATGAGCCGCACCACGGTGTTCCTGAGCGTGCTGTCGGCCGCGACCATCGCGCTGGCGCTGCTGGCCGACGCGACCGGCTTCGGACCCCAGACCACCACGCTGGCGCTGGTGCTGCTGCCGGTCGTGCTCTTCCTCGGTATCGCGGCCCACAGCCGCCTGGTGGAGATCAACCGGGAGGAGGTCGAGCTCATGCTGGCCATGAACCGGCTGCGGCACGCCTACCTGAGGATCGCGCCCGCCCTGGAGCCCTACCTCACCACCGGCCACCACGACGACGAGCAGGGCCTCGCGGCCAGCTATCTGGCCGGCGGTCGGCGTCTGCGGCGGTCGGGCCAGTTCCTGGTCAATATGCCGACGATCGTCGCGACGGTGGACGCCGCGCTTGCGGCGGCGATCGTCGTGCTCGTGGTGCGGGCGGCCGAGGGCGCCACGACGGTCGCCGTGGCGGCGGGGGCGGTGGCGTTCCTGGTCGTGTGGGCGGCGCTGTTCCTGCTGCAACGCCGCGCCATGGACCCGCTGCACCGCACGACGTCGAGGTTCCCCACGCCGCCAACCAAAGCCTGAACGACGTGCCGGTTCGTCTGCCTCGCCCCAGCCGATGCAGCGCAGCCCACCCAAAAGTTGCGTCCCGCCCGGATCCGAGATACGCATTGAGGGACCTGAAGCGGATAAGGGGGGGCAAGCGATGTGGCAGGCGGTGCTGGCCCTCGCCGGCGTGGTGGTCGGGGGCATTATCGCTGGCAGCGTGGCGCTGCGGCAGTTGCGGCTGTTCACTGACCGGGAACGCGTAGCCCGCCAGGCCGAGCGGGAGCAAGCCCGGAAGGACGCCCGCGATGCGTTGCAGCGCGACACCTTCCTCGCGCTCCAGGACGCTATCGCCGACTTGTGGCGGATGGTCGTCGACCTCCACGGTGAGGCCGTGAAGGTCGAGGAGAAGACGGGCCATTGGCCGATGCCAAGCCGCTTCGGTGAGCTCCCGGCCGGCTTCGATGAGCACGTTGCCTGCGTCCAGGGCTTGCGTGCTCGCATCTTCGATGACGAACTTCGTCGGCTCGTCGCCGAGCTGAACACATCCATTTTGGGAGTCCTCCACGCCGGCGAGAGGGAGCGTGCGGCACGCATGATGGCTGGCCTCACCGAGACGGACGAGCAGCTGCAGGAGCGGATTCATGTCCTGCTCAAGGAGCTGTTCTAGCTGTACCGCTTCTGTGTGGCGCCCGCGCCCAACCCTTCGGGCCCGAGGACGACGGGGCCTGTGACGCGCGCTCCGCCCCGCTGCTGATTGGCCCTGCCGAGGTGTGCGCGGAGCGGCTGACCGCCTTCGTGGCCGCGGGCGCGCGACGCATCTTCGTCTGGCCCCTCGACGACGAGCTGCGGCAGCTGGAGTTCTTCCGCGAACGCGTCACCTGCCTCGTCCCACGGCAGCCGAGCGCAAGCGGTCGGTGGTGAGAGTTGGTCGGCCCGTCCCGAAGGGGTATCGTCCAGTGGTCAAGTCCTCAACTGATCACTTGAATGAGGCTGGGATGGGCGATCGGGAGGCCAAGACGGCCCTGTTCGACGAGTTCGCCCGGGTGGCCAAGGCAATGGCCAGCGGTCGGCGGATCGAGCTGCTGGATATCCTGGCGAACGGCGAGCGCACCGTGGAGGCCCTGGCCGGCGAGGCCGGTCTGTCGGTGGCCAACACCAGCCAGCATCTGCAGCTCCTGCGCCAGGCCGGCCTGGTCGTGACCCGGCGGGAGGGCACCTCGATCCACTACCGGCTGGCCGGGCCGGAGGTGCTCGAACTCTGGCGGGCCCTGCGAACCCTGGCCGCCCGTCGGCTGGCCGAGATCGACCGGCTCGCCGCCGTCTACCTGGGCAGGCGCGACCAGCTGGAGCCGGTCACCCGCGAGGAGCTGGCGCGCCGGCTGCGGGACGGCGACCGCCTGGTCGTCCTGGACGTGCGGCCGGGCGCCGAGCACGCCGCCGGGCACCTGCCCGGGGCGGTCTCGATCCCCATCGCCGAGCTGCGCCGCCGGCTGGCCGAGCTGCCGCGCGACCGTGAGGTCGTCGCCTACTGCCGTGGCCCCTACTGCGCCTTCGCCCACGAGGCCGTGGCCGTGCTGCGCGAGGCGGGCTTCTCGGCACGACGGCTGGAGGACGGGCTGCCGGAGTGGGAGGCCGCCGGGCTGGCCGTCACCCGAACCTGACCACCGACCGAGCCGAGGAGCCGACCATGCCCGCCACCCATCCGGTCGTCGACGAAGGCCTCGGCAACCGCGCCGGTGTCGTCGAGCTGGGCGACGGGCGGGCCCTGCCCCGCTCGTGAACCAGCCGGCGCCGACCCGGCCGGCTGGGCCGCGGCTGGGGTTGCGGGCCAACCTGGGCCAGTTCTCCCTCCTGGTCGGGGTCAACGCCCTCGTCGGCGGCATGGTCGGCCAGGAACGCAGCCTGCTGTCGCTGCTTGCCACCCAGGTCTTCGGCCTGGCCGCCGTCTCGGCCGCGCTCGCCTACCTCCTGGCCTTCGGGCTCACCAAGGCGACCACCAACTTCCTGGCCGGCGCCCTGGCCGACCGCTTCGGCCGCAAACCCGTCCTGGTGGCCGGCTGGCTGATCGGGCTGCCCGTGCCGCTGCTGATCATCTGGGCGCCCACCTGGGGCTGGATCGTCGCCGCCAACGTCCTGCTCGGCGTCAACCAGGGGCTGTGCTGGTCCACCACCGTCATCATGAAGATCGACCTGGCCGGACCGCGCCGGCGCGGGTTGGCCATGGGCCTGAATGAGGCCGCCGGCTACCTGGCGGTCGCCCTCACCGCCTACCTGACCGGGCTGGTCGCCGCCCGGGCCGGGCTCCGGCCCGAACCGTTCTATCTCGGCCTGGCCTACGCCGGCCTCGGCCTCGGCCTGTCGGCGCTGCTGGTCCGTGAGACCCGCGGCCACGCCCAACTCGAAGCCCAGCTCACCGACGCCCAGCGGGCAACCGACGCCGACCCGGGCGCTGACCCCGGGCCGGCGGCGGCGGGCGGTGAGCGGCTCTCCGCCCGTGAGGTCGTGGTCCGGACCAGCCTGCGGGAGCCGGCCCTGTCGGCCTGCAGCCAGGCCGGGCTGGTCAGCAACCTCAACGACGGCCTGGCCTGGGGACTACTGCCGCTGCTGTTCGTCCGCGGCGGCCTCCCGCTCCGCCAGGTCGGCGTGCTCGCCGCGCTCTATCCGGCCGTCTGGGGCCTGGGCCAGCTCGTCACCGGCCCCCTGTCCGACCGGCTGGGCCGCAAGCCGCTCATTACCGGCGGCATGCTGCTGCAGGCGGCCGCCCTGGCCGGATACGCCCTGGCCGGCAGCTTCCCGCCCTGGGCGGCCAGTGCCATCCTGCTCGGAGTCGGCACCGCCATGGTCTACCCGACCCTCCTGGCCGCGATCGGCGACGTGGCCCACCCGGGCTGGCGCGCCTCCGCGGTTGGTGTCTACCGGTTGTGGCGCGACGCCGGCTTCGCCGTCGGGGCCCTGCTCGCCGGCGTGGTCGCCGACCTCGCCGGCCTGGAAGCGGCCGTCTGGGTCGTCGCCGTCCTCACCGCCGCCTCCGGCCTGCTTGTCGCCGCGCGGATGTACGAGACGCACCCATCGGCGGCGAGACGATGATCGCCGACCGCGGCGATGGCCCGTTGCGGTTCGCGACCTTCCTGGCCCCCAACCTGCTGCCGGTCTACCGGTTCCTGGCCGCGCGGGTCGGCGAGCGGCTGGGGCGTCGGGTGGAGCTGGTGGTGGGGACCTCCTTCGACCAGTTCGAACGCGGTGAGGTGGATATCGGGGTGATCTGCGGGCTGCCCTATGTCTGGCTGGCCGACCGCCGGCCGCGGCCGGTCGAGCCGCTGGCCGCCCCGGTCCTGGCCGGCGGTCGCTACGGTGGCCGGCCCGTCTACTACTCCGACGTGATCGTGTCGCGCGACAGCCCGATCACGTGCCTTGAGGAGCTGCGGGGCTGCTCGTGGGCCTTCAACGAGCCGGCCTCCCACTCCGGGCACACCGTCACCCTCCATGCCCTGGTCCGCATGGGCGCCCGGCCCGGGTTCTTCGTCCGGGTCCTCGAGGCCGGGTTCCACCAGCGGGCCATCCGCCTCGTCCACGCCGGCACGGTGGACGCCGCCGCGATCGACTCCCAGGTCCTCGCCGTCGAGCTTCGCGACCATCCGGGGCTGGCGGCCGGCCTGCGGGTCGTCGGCTCCTTCGGACCCTCCACAATCCAGCCGGTGGTGGCCGCCAGCCGCCTCCCGGGCCGGCTCACGACCCAGGTCCGGGAGCTGCTGGTCGGCCTCGGCGAGGACCCGACCGCGCGGCCGGTGCTCGACTACGGGCTCATCGACCGGTTCACCCCGGTCGGTGACGCCAGCTACGACGACATCCGGGCGATGCTGGCCACCATCGAGGCCGCGGGGTGGACCAGCCTCACCCAGCCCATGCCCGAACCCGACACCGCCCCGGACTCCACCGGCGGCAGCGCGACCTGGTCCTAGGGGGTGTCGTCGGCGGTGAGGAGGCGACGGGCCGAGGCTTCATCGGAGGGGGCAACCAGCACGCGAACACCCTCGATCTGCATCTGCGGGTACTGTCCTCCGGCATCATCTGCCGACACCGCTGCTCGCAAGCCGTGACTGCGCAGCTTGCCGGCGATCAGCTCCGCCTCGGTGCGGCTGGAGACGACCGCCACCGACACCGTCGCGCCGTCCACGATCTCAACTCCTCTGCGTCTGTTCGGCCTGGAGGCCGCTACGGGCATGGTGGCACGTCGGGCGGTCCGTCGCACCGTGCATCGCCACGCCGACCCGCTCGTCCACGCCATCGACCCGGAGCAGGCGGCCGCGCTGGCCCGCGGCTGACCCACCGTCGACCCTCTTCGCCGTCGTCCGGGCCGTAACGTTGCCGTACCGTTGACCGGCCAGACTCGGGTGCCAGACCCTGACCGCCTCGAGGACGACACGATGACGCTGCAGCCCCGGAGCAGGAGCCTGCTGGCCTGGTGGTTGTGGCTGGCCGCCTTCGGCTGCTGCGCCGCGGGCCTGGCGGTCACCCTGGCCGTCACCCGGCCCTTGACGCTCGCCGTGCTGGCCGAGGGTGCCGCCAGGGCGCTTGCCTACCCGCTCGGCTACGCCACCGTCGGGCTGGTCCTGAGCCTGCGGCGACCGGCCAACCCGATCGGCTGGCTCTATGCCGCCGCCGGGCTGGTGTGGTCCCTGGCGATCCCCGGGGACGCCTGGCTCGGCCAGCTCGTCGCCGAGCACCGCCCGCTGCCGTTGGCCGCCCAGGCCGCCGCCGTGTCCGGGGAGCTCAACTGGGCCCCGGCGACGGTCCTGGGCGTCACCCTGCCGGCGCTGCTGGTGCCCGACGGGCGGCTGCGCTCGCGCCGCTGGCGGCCGGTGGCGGTCGCCGGCGTGGTCGCGGCGGCGCTGGTGCTGGTGGGCGCCGGCCTGGCCCCGGGGCGGCTGGAGGACACCGCGATCGCCAACCCGTTCGGGCTGGCCGGCCCCGCCGGCGGCCTCGCGGCCACGCTGGCGGCCTTCGGCACCATCCTCTGGGCGGCCAGCCTGGTGGCGTCGCTGGCCTGCGTGGTGCTGCGCTTCCGGTCCTCCGTCGGGGTCGAGCGCCAGCAGCTGCGCTGGGTCGTCGCCGGCGCCGCCGCCGCGGTGGCCGGCCTGCTGGGAGGCGCGGCCGCGCCGCAGAGCGGCGTGCTCTCGGCCGTCCTGTACTCGATGGTGCTGTGCATTCCCCTGGCGGTGGCGGTGGCGGTGCTGCGCTACCGGCTGTGGGACCTGGACCGGCTGGTCTCCCGCACCGTGACCTACACGCTGGTCACGGCCCTGCTGGTCGTCCCCTACCTGGTGATCGCGCCGGCGGCCGGCCGCCTGGCCCAGGGCTCGGGGAGCCTGGCCGTTGCCGCCGCCACCCTTGCCGCCGCGGCCCTGTTCCAGCCGCTGCGCCGCCGGGTCCAGCGGGCCGTCGACCGGCGGTTCAACCGCCGCCGCTACGACGCCGCCCGCACCCTTGACGCCTTCGCGGTCCGGCTGCGCGACCAGGTCGACCTGGACGCCGTGCGCACCGAGCTGCTGGTGGTGGTCGACCAGACCATCCAGCCGACCCAGGCGTCGCTGTGGCTGCGCGCACCGGCGGCGACACGGCCATCCCCCTAGCCTGCCCTGCGCCGCTCCTGCGTCATGGCCGGACCGCCGCGACCACGCCGGTGGCGAGCGGGGCCAGGAGGACCGCGGGCAACAGGTTGGCCACCCGGAGGCGGGCCAGGCCCAGCAACCGCAGCCCGATGGCGATCACCAGCAGGCCGCCGACGGCGGTCATCGCGGCCACCACGGCCGGGGTCATGACCTGCTGCAGGACCTGGGCCAGGGCGGTCAGGCTCCCCTGGTAGACGAGCACGGCCAGGCCCGAGGCGGCCACACCCCAGCCGAGGTGGGAGGCGAAGGCGAGCATCGCGAAGCCGTCCAGCAGCGACTTGACCGCCAACAGGCTCAGGTCGCCTTGCAGGCCGTCGGCGAAGGCGCCCAGCACCGCCAGCGGGCCGACGCAGGCGACCAGGCTGGCCAGCACGAAGCCCTCCACGAAGCGGGCCTGCCCGCCGACCCGCCGCCTGACGGCCTCGCCGAGCCGCTCCAGGCGTCGCTCCAGCCCGGCCGCCTCGCCGGCCAGCCCCCCCGCCAGCAGGGCGCCGAGCACCAGCAGGGGCGCCGACGGTCCCACGGCACCGGCCAGGTCGGCGCCGAAGGAGGCCAGGGCCTGCTGGACCCCGAGGGCCAGGGTGAACAGCCCGAGCGCGGCGACCAGGGTGTCGCGCAGCCGTTCGGGGAGCCGGTCGCCGAGCAGGGTGCCGACTGCCGCACCGGCCACGATGGCGGCCACGTTGAGCAGCGTGCCGATTCCCGACATGCCGCGATGAGACACCCGCGGACCTATGACTGTCCAAGACCTTCTCGCTTACCTATCATAGCCAGCGTGCATACATCGCTGGAGGCGCCG
>Ga0081538_10001528_pt1 | contig 23736 bp, 19 predicted proteins | sample TabmetS5T2R1_FD_71022 | JGI IMG/M metagenome (GOLD analysis project Ga0081538, IMG submission 71022) | Tabebuia heterophylla rhizosphere microbial communities from the University of Puerto Rico - S5T2R1 | ecosystem: Host-associated > Plants > Roots > Rhizosphere ... | reverse complement strand
GGCATACTGTGGACGGCGTGACGTTGCAGGTGTTCCGGGGCGGCTCGGGTCCCACCCTATTGGTGCTGCACGATTGCGAAGTGATGACTGCGTGGCAGCCGTTTCATACCGACCTGGCAGCGCGATTCACGGTGCTGGCGCCGTCGCATCCGGGGTTTGGAGCTTCGGAACGGGCTGAGACCATCGACAGCATCGATGATCTGGCTTACCTCTATCTGGATTTCATCGCCGGCCTCGGGCCGCAGCGCGTCGATGTCCTGGGCCTGGGAATGGGGGGCTGGGTCGCCGCCGAAATGGCCGTGCGCTGTAGCCACTCCCTGCGGCACCTCGTCCTGGTCGATGCCGTCGGCATCAAAGTCTCCGGGCGCACCGAAGTGGACATCGTTGAGACCTTCATCCTGAGCCGTGAGCAGTTGCTGGAGGTCGGCTGGCATGAGTCAGCCCTGGGCGCTGAGCGCATGAAGTTGCCGGGGGCACCCGGCCTGGCGGACGAGGAATTGCTGACCTTAATCCGCAACCGCGAGGCGGCAGCGCGCTTAACCTGGAAGCCTTTCATGCATAATCCGGCCTTGCGGCGCTGGCTGCATCGCATCAGCGTCCCAACCCTGGTGCTCTGGGGGGAGAGCGATCGCATCGTGCGCCCTGACTACGGTCACGCCTTTCAGCAAGCCATCCCGGGAGCCCGGTTCCAGACCATTGCGGCGGCTGGCCATTACCCCTATCTGGAGCGGCCTGATGCGTTCGTCGCAGCCGTCACGGCATTCCTGAGCTGACGAAGGAGGGAGCACAACCGATGCGCGCCTATTACTTCACCGAGATGCCGTACCCGTACTACCCGCCGGAGGTGGCCCAGCAGCTGCATTCGCAGCGGGTGATCTTGCCCAATCGCTACTGCGATCCGAAGATCGCCAGTGAGCTGTACAATCGGTATCTGGATGAGTACGAGTATGCCGACGAATTGGGCCTGGACATCATGTTGAATGAGCACCATCAGACGGTCACCTGTATCGACTCCGTGATGCCCCTCACGGCGGCGGCGATCGCCCGGCGGACGAGGCGGGCCAAGCTCTTATTGTTGGGCAATCCCATAGCGAACCGCGACAACCCGGTGCGGGTGGCCGAGGAGATGGCGTTCCTCGATTGCGTGACGCAGGGGCGCCTGATCTGCGGCTTTGTTCGTGGTGTGGCGACCGAGTACCACCCCGCCAACACCAATCCAGCCTTGACCCGGGAGCGCTTTGAGGAGGCCCATGACCTCATCATGCACGCGTGGACGACCCACGAGCCCTTCAACTGGGAGGGTAAGTTCTGGCATTATCGCTACGTCAACCCCTGGCCGCGACCGTACCAGCAGCCGCACCCGCCCATCTGGATCACCGGGTCGACCCCTAGCAGCGTGAGGTGGATCGCCGAGCATCAGTACGTCTACGCCTGCTTCCTGCAACCGTACGAGGAGCAAGAGCGGTTACACCAGGTCTATCGCGAGCGCGGCCGCGAGTGCGGACTCCCGGAGCCGGGGCCGGATAAATTTGGCTTCTTGGCCCTGGTCTATGTCGGCGACACGGACGAGCAGGCCCGCGAGGAAGGCCGGGCCCTCATGTGGTATTTGCAGGCGGTCCAGCATCCGGGGTTCGTGAACCCGCCGGGCTATAATGCGCCCGAAGCCAGTGCCCGCATCTACAGGGGCGAGGGCCGCCGGGGTGCGGGGAAGAGTTGGGAGGAGTTGAACGACGTGGGCATCGCCATCTGGGGCAACCCCGACACCGTCATCAAGAAGATCACCTACCTGCACGAGCGCTGCCAGGTGGGCCATCTGATGATGATGATGCAGGCTGGCTTCATGCCCACCGAGCACACACGCAAGAGTCTGAAGCTGTTTGCGGAGGAGGTGTATCCGGCCATCCGGGAGCTGGGCGAGCCGCTAGAAGCTCCTCAGGAGGCAGCGCCAAGCGTGTAGGCGCGATCGAGCAACTCAATCGGGTGCAGCACCTGGGCACGCAACCCCGCCCGCTTCACCCCCCATCCGAGCTGCAGCAGGCAGCCGGGATTGCCGGTAGCGATCACATCGGGGTCGACGGCGGCGATGTGCTGCATCTTACGCTCCAGTAGACGCCTCGACATCTCGGGTTGAGTCAGATTGTAGGTACCGGCGCTGCCGCAACACCAATCGGCCTCCTTAAAGGGCACCAACGCGACACCGGGGATCTGTTGCAGGAGCTGACGTGGTTCGCGGCTGATTCCTTGACCGTGCAACAAATGGCATGGGTCATCGTAGGCGACTCGTAAGGGGAGCTGGGCCATCCGGCAGTTCAGCGTCAGGCCGGCGAGAAATTCGCTGATGTCTTTGACTTTGCCGCTGAAGGCGGCGGCTTGTTCCGCGTAGAGCTCGTCGTGCTCCAACAGCTGACCATACTCTTTCAGCATCGCGCCGCAGCCGGCTGAGTTCACCACCACGGCCTCGAGGCCGTAGCTTTCAAAAGCCCTTATATTGTGTTGTGCCAGGCGGCGTGCCGTCACGAGGTCGCCGTGGTGGGCATGGAGGGCTCCGCAGCAGCCGACCGCCCGAGGCATAATCACCCGACAGCCGTTTTTCGTCAGGACGCGGACGGTGGCGGCATTGGTATGCGCGAAGACCGAGCGCATGACGCAGCCCGCCAGGAATCCCACCCGCCGCTGCTCACGCCCCAGGGCGGGAGTCTGTTCGCGCAGGCGCTGGCGGATCAGGGGGGATGGAAGCTCTGGGAGCAACGCCTCTACGTCAGACCACGCCTCAGAAAACAGGTGCAGCAGGCGGCTTTTCCGCACCAGCCACCGCAATCCGCTGGCCTGGTACAGCCAGAGCAAGTCGACGAGGAGGTCGAGGCGTTTCGGGTGCGGGAGGAGCCCAGAATACAGGATACGCCCCTGCCTCCGCTCCCACCGGGTCAGACGTTTCGCCCGCCGGGTTTGCTCGCGTCCGGCCTCTAGAAGTCTGCCGAACTTGACCCCCGCTGGACAGGCGGTCTCACACGCCCGACAGCCCAGACAAAGGTCGAGTTGTGCGTCGATGTCAGCCGGCTGCAGACGGCCCTTGGCGACCAGCTTCATCAGATGGATGCGGCCCCGCGGCGAGGCAGATTCGAGGCTAGTCTCGCGGTAGGTGGGGCACTTGGGAAGGCAAAACCCACACTTGATGCACGCCGCGTCAGCCGTCTCGACCAGATTCTCGAGTTCGGTCTGAGGCGATACCGTCGGGCCATCCAGGGCCATGCATAACTCCTTCGTCAAGCCAACGGAGAGCTGTCGAGCACGCCAAACGGCGTTACAATCCGCCAATGAAGCGACCAGGACTGAGGACACTCTCCGGGTCAAATTTACGTTTCAGTGCCTTCAAGAGGGCAAAGCTCGATGGCGGTGCGCCCCAGACCTCGAGCTGCGTCTTCGCCACGGGCGGTGCGCTTTCCAGCACCGCGTATCCGCCATGCCCTGCGACCAATCCAGACAAGTGGCGAAGCGCCCCCAGGAGCGGAGCATCGATCGCACCACTAGCCAGGCCATCAAGCCCTAGGCATAGTTTCACCAACCCCACACCGCAATCGCCGATGATCATCGCCTCGGATACCAGAGGTTTCAGCGCCTGGGCCGCCGCCTCCATGACAGTATACACCCGTGACGGCAGTGTCCCAAGCCGTATCGTAAGCGCCCCCCCGGCCGCACCCTCCCCCTCGAGGAGGGAGGACCGGGGAGGGGGTGAGCATGTCACAGCTTCCAGACGTTGCCGGAGCCGATGTTGCGCATCACCAGAGAGCACCTGGACGGTGGAGGCTCCATGCCCCCGGCATATCCGTGCGATATCCGCGAGTTGTCGTTCAACCGCCTCATCCATTCCTTCGCAGTTCACCAAGAGAAGCGCTACGCCAGGGACGACCTGCGTCCCGATTTCTGGTGCAACGGCGTGTGTGGCGATTGAGTTGAGGAGGAGGATTTGTGAGGGCAGCAGCTGCGTTGTCATGAGCTGTGCCACGGCTGACGCTCCCGGCTCCAGGGCCGAAAATACGGCCAGCAAAGTCTCGTCGCGCTCTGGCAAGGCGCACAATTTGAACGTAGCCTCAACGATGACCCCCAGCGCCCCGAGCGATCCCAGAAAGAGTTTACACATGTCGTAACCCGCGACATTTTTGACCACCCTCCCGCCGAAGTGGGCGATCTCCCCGCTCGGCAGGGCGATGCGCAGGCCCAGTAGGAGGTCCCGCACGCCCCCATAGAGCAAGCGTTTGGGGGTATAAGCGTTGGCGGCGATGAGGCCGCCGAGGGTGGCAGCGCTGGAGGGATATTGTAGTGGCAGCATCTGCATGTGCGCCGCAGTCAATTGCGTGAGCTGCGAGAACGTCATGCCGGCCGCAGCCGTGATCGTAAAGTTGGCCGCATCGTACTCGCTGATCTGGGCGAGGCGGCGCGTCGACAGCACGATATCGAGACGCTTCGGAATACCCCCCAGCCCGATTTTGGTGCCGCTCCCGCACGGGACCACTGCCAGCTTCTCGCGTTGGGCCCACCGCAGGACGGCCGCCACGCGCTCCGCAGTCTCCGGCCAGACGACGACGCTGGGGATGAGGTCGTCGATGGCAAACTCTCGCCGGCATGTCTGTCGTGTTTCACACTGATCAGCACCTACGAGCGCTTCGAGCGATGCAAGCCATACAGGTCGCGTGGTCATGGTTCGCCGCCTGAGTCTCTCTCAACCCCACAGGCTCCCCGGCGAGGGCATCTCGGGCGTTGGATGACCGGCTCTAGGAAAGAAATTTGGGTGGTGTTGGCGATGGAAAGATCTTCCCAGGGTTGCAGAGATCATCTGGGTCGACGACCTCTTTGACCCAGTGCATCACGGCCAGGTCCGTCGGCGAAAACACGAACGGCATCTCGTTTTGCTTCTCAATCCCCACGCCGTGTTCGCCGGTGATGGTGCCTCCCAGGTCGGCACACATCCGCAAAATGTCGCGGCCGCACGCCATTACGCGCTGACAGGCGTCAGGATCATTGATATCGAACGGGATCGATGGGTGTAGGTTGCCGTCACCGGCATGGGCGATGTTGGCAATGGTCAAGCCGTAGCGTGCGCCAATGTCGATGGTCTGCGCCAGGGCTTCGGGGAGCTTGGTACGGGGCACGCAGCCATCAACGATATAACAGGTGGGAGCCAGGCGCGCCAGGGCGCCATAGGCGGCTCGACGGCTCAACCACAGGCGCGCCGCCTCTTCGGCGCTATTGGCGGTGCGGATCTCGACCACGGCGTGCTGTTTACAGATGTCGGCAACACGATCGACGGTCCGCGGCATGCCGTCTTTCAGACCATCGAGCTCGATAATCAACGCCGCCCCAGCGCTCTCCGGGAAACCGATATGGATCGCCTTATCCACCACCTCCATGCAGGCGCGGTCTAGCAATTCAAGGGCGGCCGGAAGGATGCCCGCCGTCATGATCGCCGACACGGCGTTGGCCGCATCGTCGACCGAGGGGAAGAGCGCCAATTGCGTACGCACGACCTCCGGCAGGCGAACGATGCGCACGACGATCTTGGTGACGACGCCGAGGGTGCCCTCTGATCCGACGAACAGGCCTGTCAGATCGCAACCTGGCTGGTCGAGCACCTTGCCCCCCACGGTGACGACCTCCCCATCCGGCAATACCACCTCTAGACCGACGATGTGGTTCGTCGTCACGCCGTATTTAAGGCAATGCATCCCCCCGGCGTTGTTCGCGACGTTGCCGCCGATGGTCGAGACCACTTGGCTCCCCGGGTCGGGCACGTAGGTGTGCCCGTAGCCCTGATCGGCCAACAGTTCCTTGAGGTCTTGATTGATGACGCCCGGTTCCACCACCGCACGCTGGTTGGCCAGATCGATTTCCAGGACGCGATTCATCTTGGCGAGCTCGATGACCAGCCCGCCCTGCGTGGGAATGGCGCCCCCGCTGATCCCCGTGCCGCTGCCGCGTGCCAGATAGGGGATGTTCGCCTCACGGGCGAGGCGGACGATCTGCGCCACTTCCGCCGTCGATTCCGGGAACACCACGGCGACGATCTCATCCCCCTGAAATACCGAGGCGTCGTAACCGTAGGTGGCGCAGTCGGCGCGCGAGCTGAGTACATCCCTTTGGCCGAGTATATGGCGCAGCCTGGGAATGAGATCCTGACGGTCCATTACCTGTTCCCTATGTTAGAAGGCGGCAACGCACGTGCCCGCAGACTCACGCAGATCATCGGCGTGTATCGGCGTCCATTCGCAGTTGCAATCGGCTTACCTTCGATCGAACTGAGGCTGATGATGAAAGATCGGCGGCAGATCGCCTTCGGGTTGCACATCGTTCCTCGAAGCCGCCAATGGGGGCGATGTCACGGCGGCCCTTGAATTCATTCATGAGGGCTGTGCTTGATACTACACCAGAAGGCATCGCCTTGACAAGGGGGAATGGCCATCGCACATGGGTCGTGCGTCCGGGTCTATGCTCAACTAGGCAGCGCAACCGTTGAACAAGCAAATCGTTTCAGCCATTGGACCAGCCGAGAAAGACAAACTATCCCGAGTAGCAGGAGAAGGTCGGTTATAAAAAGAGCCTTGGGAAACTATCTAGCTTGGCGGAAAAGACTTGACAGTCTAGCTGGGCTAGCTTATATTCCTGGCGATCCAGTGTTCCACGCGGGGGAGGTGTGTATGCCGAAGGGTATGCCTGGGCAGCGGAAGGTTGGGTTTACGTTTCCGGCGGAACTGGTGGAGCGACTGGAAGAAGCCAAGTGGGAGTTGCGCAAAACCAAGGCAGAGATCGTCATCGAGGCGGTGGAAGAATACCTCGATCGCCATGGCATAAAGAAAGTCAAAGCGCCACCACGGGAACGACCGCGAACGCGCCGACGGGTATCGGCCTGAGGACGGTTGATCGGGCGCTAGCGAGGTGGGGGGCTATGGCCCGTCCACGAAGGAGCAAAGGTCGCGGGGATCACCCGAGGGGAAGACGCCCCACTTCTCGGACCTTTGCGTGGAACCCTGGGGTATAGGTGAAGGAGGGAGGCATAGCAATGGCCAAAGCGAAAGCGAAGCCAGCCAAGAAGCCCGCCAAGTCGGCCTCCAAGAGCAAGAAGTAAGGGCTCACGGAGCACCACAGCCAAGGGGTCGAGCGGCTCCCTTCATAGGGAGTGGTGCTGTGCACGACCCCGGCTGTTATGCCTAGGTTCATTACCGTACCGCCCGTACCGTCACATATCCCACCTCTCATGACGTCTCTGCACGGTCCACGCCAGACATCAGGCTATCATCGGTGGTGTGATAACGCTTAAGCGCCCGCCGTAGTCAGGATGTCATCGATGCTCTTTGCCACGCCAACAATCATCGGCGTATCGCGCACCGTATAGCGGCTGGCCTCGGTTTCTCGCAAGCGCATGACCAAGTCTTGAAAGTCGGTCAACGAGTTGGTGTCGAAGGCCACGACAAAGTCCTGATCATCCACGCCGAAGGAATACGCGGTATTGATGCGAATAGCGGGGAATTCATGCCCCACCTTGATATGCTCATTCATCATCCCTTGACGGGCATCGAAGGACATCAGATACCACTCACGGGATTTAATAAAGGGATAGACCACCAGGTATTTGCAGTCTCCCACCTCCGGCATGGGTGCGTGAAGGTGATCTTTCACATACGGCGACTCGCGCATCAGGGCGAAGTATGACGTGGCCATGTGCAGATATTTGCCGAAACCCGTTTGATAGATATTCACCGCCAGGTCCTGAATTGGCTCGGGATCTTTGCTGAGGACCCAGAGGAAGAAGTCGATGTCCTCCCGAAAGCCGGTGGTCAGGTATGACCGCACCGCGACGCGCCCCCCAGCCCCGTGGAGGGCTTCGCGAAACTCCTTGCCCCCCAACTGACGTTCGCTGGCCGGTAATCGCCGCCAGAGCGGGTCGACCTTGTAGCACAGGTAGTTGGTGAAGACACGTTCTGCCTTGCTACGTACATCCGCCATGATCATTCTCCTTCCTGCTCGTCCATCGTCAACCAGGCTCTCCCGCCCCCGTCGCCGAGGGCGCCATGTTCACTGCCCCAGGGAATACCCGGACGCGGCCGCGCTCCTGAACAAAATCAAGCACCTGCACTGTGTCTACGCCCTGCTGGACCAACCCCTGCATGTCAAGTTTGGCTTCAATTTGGGCCAGCACCTGGGTATCGGCGCGTACGACCGGATGAGGTGGCACAAACAAGGTACAACAGTCTTGATCAGGGATGATGGAGATGTCGTAGGTGCCAAGCGCCATGGCTTGCGCGACGATCTCCTGCTTATCCATGCCGATGAGGGGCCGCAGAATGGGACGGCTGGCGACTTCATCGATGGCCGCCAGATTCTCCAGCGTTTGTGAGGCCACTTGGCCAACGCTCTCCCCAGTTACCAAGGCTTTGGCGTCAGCCAGCTGAGCCAATGCGTCGGCGATGCGCACCATACACCGGCGATACAGCACAACCCGATAGGGGGCCGCGACTTCGGCAACGATCTGCCGCTGAAACGGCGCGAAGGGGATGAGCATAAGTTTGGATGCAAACTGGTAGCGCGTCAGCAGACTGACCAGATCGCGCGCCTTCTCCTGGGACACACGGCTGAGAATGGGATAGCTATGAAAATGCAGGAACACCATTGTGCAGCCGCGCTTCAGCATTCGATAGGCCGCTACTGGGGAATCGATGCCCCCGGACAGCAGACAGGCCACCATGCCGCTCACCCCGACTGGGAGCCCTCCCGGCCCGGCCTCACGGTCGAAGAAGAACAACGCCTCATGGGGGAGAATCTCGATCGACACGGTGAGCTCTGGTGTGTCCAAGTCCACCGCAGCGCCCAAATGCTGCTGCAGGTAGTGCCCAACGTCGCGGTTGACGTCGGGGGAGGTCAGCGGGAACGCCTTGAAGGCGCGTTTGGTCTGCACCCGGAATGTTTGAAACGTCCGCCCGGCAAGGCCCTCCAGAATCGCCTCTTTGAGGATGTCGAGCTGCAGCGGCGTGCGGTAGCCCAGCGCGAAATTGACGATGCCGGGGACGTGCGCAACCCGTCGGCGGATCTCCTCTACCGCCGCCGCCGAGGTAAGCATCAACACCAGACGCCCCGTGAGCCGTCGGACCTCTTTCACCCCGAGCCCCTGCGTCGCGGCCCGGAGGTTCTCTCCCAGGCGTCGAACGAACATGGGTCGATTCTTGCCCTTCAAGGCAATCTCGTGGTAGTGCACGACGACACAGGGTGTGACTGCGGCGTGAGTCAAGCGATCCTCTCCACACATGATGCACCAATATTCATGCCCCTTTGCGCCGCTCTAGGATAGCAAATTTCGTGCGATGGGTGCAACTCGCGCACCGATCTCGGGAGCCCGGCACCGCGTTGCGACGCCGGAGCCGCGCCGATTCGCCCTGCCGCGGCCGCGCCTCTCCGACGCAGAGGCCCAAGGCGAGCGGTGGTCATATTGACTTTCGGCTGAGGCAATGGTAGATAGAAGCCCATACGGATCTTGGACCGTGACGGCCTATGCATGGTGGGCCGTTTTTTATAAATGCTCGTTGAGGAAGGGGTGACGACGATGGCGGAGCAGAGCAGTTGCAATCTGACGTCATTCGCAAAGACCGGTGGCTGAGCGGCGAAACTCAGTCCGTTAGGGTTAACGGACGTGCTCCATGAATTGCATATTCCACGGGATGAGAATGTGATCGTCGGCACCGAGACGAACGACGATGCCGGGGTGTACAAGCTGTCTGAAGATGTGGCGCTGGTGCAAACGGCTGACTATATCACGCCGGTCGTCGATGATCCGTTCCTATTTGGGCAGGTGGCAGCGGCGAACTCGCTTAGCGATGTGTATGCGATGGGTGGGCGACCGCTGACAGTGCTGAATCTATGCAACTTCCCGCCAGAGGGGCTGGAGAACAAGCATTTCCTCGAGATCCTCAAAGGCGGTTTGTCGAAGACCATCGAGGCGGGCGCGACGCTGATCGGTGGGCACACCGTCAAGGACCCCGAGCTCAAGTATGGGCTGTCGGTGACGGGCGTGATCGATCCCCGCAAAGTGGTGCGCAATGCCACGCCGCGAGTCGGCGATAAACTGGTGCTGACCAAGAGAATCGGCACCGGCGTGCTGATCACGGGCTTCAAGGGGAAGCGCATCGGCTTCGATGTGCTGGAGCGCGCCGTGCAGGTTATGGCGACGCTGAATAAAGTGGCGTGCGAGACGATGCTAGAGTTCGACCCGCATGCCTGTACCGACATCACCGGCTTCGGCCTGACCGGGCATACCCTGTGGATGGTCAAGGGGGCCAATGTCGGCATCACGCTCTACGTCGACCGGGTGCCACATTTCCCCGAGAGCATCGAGATGATCAAGCAGGGCGTGCGCACCGGGGTGACGTTGGAAAACAAGGCATTGGTGGCCGAGTATATCCGCCTCGACCACAACATCACCCCTGAAGAAGAGATGCTGATGTACGATCCGCAGACCTCGGGCGGGCTGTTCATCGCGGTGACAGCGGATCGTGCCGAGGCGCTGGTGCGGAAGCTGCACGAACGCGGTGTGGCTGATGCGGCGGTGGTGGGGGAGGTATTTGACAGCCCCGAGCCGGTGATTCACATCGCCCACAGCCGGTAGGATGTTAGTAGCGTTTAAGCTATCGTAGGGTGACATCGCCCTAGGGCGGGGCGAAACGCTTGTTGTGCATGGCTAGCCTTCTCGCTCCGCCCAGGGTCACACACGCCTTTCCAGCTCCAGTTAGTCCTGAAAATCTTCCCCGCGCACATCTCCCTATCACTGGCCCCGCCCAAGCCAGAGCCACAACGATCCCTACCCATAGCGCTCTTCTCGTACCCATGGCCCCCTCCTTTCTATGGTCTTCACCAGAGACCGCGCTTGTCAGTGACCCTCCCGCTGCAATCTCGCCTAACCCTAGATGGAAGGCATGAGCCAAACGGGAATGGCACGTCGGCGCGAGTGTAAAGGGGTTGGATTATTGTGTCAACTAGCCGATCACTGGGAGTTCAATCGGCTGACGTCGCCATTTGGGACGAGGGATTGAGGCTTTGAGAGGAGGGGTCTTAGACTATCCGGTGACCGGCGCCTGGCATGCTACCTCAGCCTGCCGGAGCACGATCGTCAGGCAGGCCCATACCTAGAGCGCACCTTCGGGCAGCGCCGGCGCCTTGGGGATGGGAACGAGCGGGGATGGTGAACAACGGACAGCGGTTGCAGCCTTTAAGGATTGTCGAATAGGTTGGTCGTCAGGTACTTCTCACCCCGATCGGGCAGAACCGTGACGATCGTCCCTTCGTTCATCCCCTTGGCCACCTCAGCCGCGGCATAGATCGCCGTGCCAGCACTGATCCCTACGAAAAGCCCTTCCTCCTGGCATAAGCGGTGCGCCGTTCGGAAGGCGTCGTCATCGAGCACCACCATGCGTTCGTCGATCAGCCGCCAGTCCAAAATGGGTGGGATGCGCGACGTCTCCATATTGCGCAGCCCCTGTTGCTGATGCTTGGCCTGGGGCTCGACGGCGACGATGCGCAAGCGCGGGTTGAGCTCGCGGAGCCGAAGCCCGGCGCCCATGATCGTCCCAGTGGTGCCCAGCCCGACCACTAGCACATCCACCTTGCCTTCGGTTTGGCGCCAGATTTCCTCGCCGGTGGTTTCGTAATGGATGAGCGGATTGTACCGGTTGGTATATTGGTTGAGCCGCAGGTAGCGCGCCGGGTCGGCGCGGGCGATCTCATCCGCCTTGTCCCACGCCTCATCGGAGCCCCCAGCCGCCGAGGTCAGCACGACCTCTGCTCCCAAGATCTTGAGCATCTGCACGCGCTCAACGCTCGCGCGCTCGGACATGGTGACCAGGACTTTATAGCCTTTCATGGCGCCCACCATCGCCAGGCCAATGCCCGTGTTGCCACTGCTCGACTCAACGATGACTTTGTCCTTGGTTAGCATCCCGTCGCGCTCCGCCCCTTCGATCATGGAGAGCGCGATGCGTTCCTTGACGCTCCCGAGAGGATTAAAGCCTTCGAGCTTGGCGTAGATAGCGACATTCGGGTTGGGATTCAGGCGATTGATGCGCACCAACGGGGTATTACCGATGGTCTCTAGGATGAGCTCGCCGATGGGCTCCATCCGATCATCCTCTCGTCAAGCGACTCAGTAACCGTCCGCAATCCGTGGGTGACAGCGTGTCTTACCACTCCAGTATACAGGCGCCCCAGGTGATTCCCGCCCCAAACGAGGTCAGGCCGATTAGGCTACCGCGCCGAATTTTCCCGGCACGACTCAGCTCATCGAGAGCCACGGGGTGCGTGGCGGCCGATGTATTGCCGTAGTGCTCGCCGCTTTTATGTACTTTGGAGACGTCGATCTGCGCCAACTCTGCCACCTTTTGCACCATGCGCTGATTGGCTTGGTGCGTGATCAGGTAAGCGAGGTCATTGACGGTCAGCTCGGCGCGCTTCAGGGCCTCGCTCAACGCCTCGTGCATCACTCTCGGCGCATACCGTAAGACCGCCCTAGCCTCCTGGTAAATAAAATTCTTGGGCAGGCGCTCATCGGGATTGTCATCGTGCCCGCGCTTGAACTCGGTATCGAGTTGAATGGTGCTGCTATACTGCGTGCGCAACCAACTGCTGCGGATACAGCCAGGGGCATGGGTCCCGAGGACAACGGCGCCGGCCCCGTCGGCGAACATGATGGCCGTGTTGCGATCGAACCGACTGACAGTGCGGGACATCGTGTCCGAGCCGATCACCAGCGCATAATGATCCTGACCGGAGAGGTGTTTGTCGACGAACAACTGGCGCTCGGCATCGATCAGGGCGAAGATGAAGCCGGTGCAGCTCGCCTGCAGATCCCAGGCGATGGCGTGCTCGGCACCGATATAGTGCTGAATCTTGATGGCAGTGGCGGGGTAGATCTGTTCCTGGGAGTTCGTGGCCACGAGGATATAGCGCACCTGCAATGGGCTAATCTGCGCTTGTTCGAGGGCTCGGAGGGCGGCCACCGCCCCCATGGTGGAGGTGTTTTCGTCCTTACCGATCGCCTCATACAACACCGTCGGCCAGCTCCCCTGCGGACCGCTGTACTGGGTGGCGATGCGTCGCTCGCGAATGCCGGTCAAATCGACAATTTTTTGCGCGGGCGTGTCGAGAAACCGTGCCAGTTCGTCATTCGTCAGAACCTTCGCCGGCAGGTAGGACCCGGTGCCGAGAATCCCGATCCGGCATGTCATCATGCATTCCCCCCTTACCGTTGCCTGCCGCCCTTCACCGGATGTCTGTGCGCCGCTACGGCAAGCGCCCACGATAGCAGAATCGGGCATTAAAGACAAGGTCAAAGGGGGAGCCGCTGGCGCTCTTGACTCTCCTTGACAAGCCGAAGATGCCTCTGCTAGGGTACCGCATGCGATGTAGGGTGACGACAGCCTTGGGAAGGTTTACGGCAGCAGTGGCCTATCGTAGCAGAGCGAAGAGGCCAGCGCTGCTACGCATTCCCCCCATGAAGGTGAGAGCGATTATGCGCAAACGCTATCTATTCGCCCCCGGACCGACCTCGGTCCCCCCCGAAGTCCTCCAGGAACTCGCGAAGCCGGTGCTGCACCACCGCGAGCCGCAATTCCTCGAAACCCTATCGGAGGTACGGGACGGCCTGAGATATCTCTTCCAGACCTCCGGTGAGGTGATCATCCTGTCGGCCTCTGGCACTGGCGCCATGGAGGCCGCCGTGGCCAATCTGTTCTCCCGCGGCGATCGGGCCCTGGTCATCAGCGGCGGCAAATTCGGCGAACGCTGGGCGGAGATCTGTCGTGCCTATGGAGTCGAAGCCGTGACTCTAGAGGTTCCCTGGGGCGAGGCTGTCAAGCCGAGCGATGTGGCCGACGCCTTAGCGCGGGATAGCTCGATCCGCGGCGTCTGCGTCCAGGCGTGCGAGACCTCCACCGGGGCAGCCCACGATGTGCGGGCCCTGGGGGAAATCGTCAAAGCGCATCCGCAGGCCCTGCTCCTGGTGGACGCCGTGTCCGCGCTTGGCGCCACGGACGTCCGTACGGATGCATGGGGGCTCGATGCCGTCGCCGCTGGCTCCCAGAAGGCTATGATGCTGCCACCTGGATTGGCCTTTGTGGCCATGAGCGAGAAGGCCTGGCAGCGCGCGGCGCAGACCAATCTGCCACGGTATTATTTTGATCTGCCCAAGATCCGCCGCGAACTGGAGCAAGATGACCATCCCTATACCCTGCCCACCCCAGTGGTGGTCGGCCTGCGTGAGTCGCTCAGACACATCCGTGCGGAAGGGCTCGACCACATATTTCGGCGCCATCGACAGCTCGCTGAGGCCACACGCGCTGGGATCAAAGCCCTGGGGCTGTCGCTCTTGGCGGAGAAATCCCCCAGCGACGCCCTCACCGTGGTCCGCGTCCCGGAGGGGATCGACGGGGCGCGCATCCCGAAACTGTTCCAGGAGCTGTGCAACATCACCATCGTAGGGGGACAGGATCGGTTGCGGGGCAAAGTGTTCCGGCTGGCTCATATGGGCTACGTCGACGCCTTCGACGTGGTCACCATGATCTCAGCGGTTGAGCTCGTCCTCCATCGTCTCGGATATCCCATCGAGTGGGGAACTGGGGTGCGGGCGGCACAGGAGGTCCTAGCCACGGCCATCGATTGACGGCTGGCTATACCTGTCGGTCCTGCGAAGCAGCACCGGAGGTGAGATAGTTGATGCGTATCCTAGTCAGTGACACCATTGCAGAGCCGGGACTTGACCTGTTGCGGAAGGCAACGGGGCTCGAAGTCGATTACCGCCCCGATCTCTCTGCTGCCGACCTGCAAGCGTGCCTGGGGGCGTATGAGGGGTTGATCGTGCGTAGCCGCACCAAAGTCACCGCTGAGATCCTGGCCCATGCCAGCCGACTGCGGGTCATCGGCCGCGCTGGGATCGGCGTGGACAATATCGACGTCGCGGCCGCGACGGCCGCCGGCGTGGTGGTCATGAATACGCCGGAGGGTAACACCAACACGGCCGCAGAACACACGATCGCCATGCTGTTGGCCCTGGCGCGCAATATCGCACCGGCGGATGGAGCGATGAAGCATGGCGAGTGGGAGCGCGAACGCTTCGTCGGGGTGGAGATCGTTGGCAAAACACTGGGAGTCATTGGCCTGGGGCGGGTCGGCGCCTTAGTGGCCAAGAAGGCTCAGGGGTTGGGGATGATCACCGTGGGCTATGATCCCTTTGTGTCCAGGGAGCGCGGTCAGAGTATCGGCGTAGAATTGCTCGAGCTCTCGGAATTGCTCCCCCGGGTGGATTTCATCACCGTCCATACGCCCAAGACCCGGGGGACCACGCACCTCATTGGCCACGACGAATTTGCTCTGATGAAACGCGGCGTGCGCGTGGTGAACTGCGCCCGCGGCGGCATCATCGACGAAGCCGCACTCTATGAGGCCATTCAGTCGGGAACCGTGGCGGGAGCCGCCCTCGATGTGTTCGAGCATGAACCGCCGGGCCAACTGCCGCTCGTCAATCATCCCGCCGTGCTTTGCACCCCCCACCTCGGGGCTTCCACCGAAGAGGCTCAAGAGCGCGTCGCCGTCGATATCGCCCAGCAGATGATCGATTACCTACAATATGGGTCTATCCGGAACGCGGTGAATGTCTATCCCCTCGACGCCGAGATGCTGCGCAAAGTTGAGCCGTACATGCACCTTGCAGAGCTCCTCGGCAGCTTCGTCGTCCAGATGGTCGAGGGGGGCCTGACGGAGCTAGCGGTCCGATATAGTGGCGACGCTGCCGCATTGGAGTTCAAGCCGATCACGGCAGCCCTGCTCACAGGGCTCCTGAAAAAATCCTTGCCGGAGCATGTCAATGTGGTCAACGCCCCCCACCTGGCGAGGGAACGCGGCATTCGCGTCAGCGAGACGATCAGCAGTGATGTGGAGGATTACAGCAGCCTCATTACGGTCGAGCTGACGACAGACAAGTCCAAGCGGCAGGTGGCCGGCACGCTCTTCGGCCGCAAGGAGCCGCGCATTGTCCGAGTCGACGACTACCGCCTGGAGGCGGTGCCGAGCGGCTTTATGCTGGTGTTCTCGAACCAGGATACGCCGGGGGTTATCGGCAAGATCGGGACTCTCCTCGGCAGCAATCAGATCAACATCGCCGGCATGCAACTTGGCCGAGTCGCCCCCCATGGCATGGCGGTGGCGGTGGTCAACGTCGATTCCGCGATTCCACCCGCGATCATGCACGAGATTCGCCGGCTGCCGAACATTCTGTATGCGACATTGGTAGAATTGTAGGAGTTGTCAGGGGGAGGCTCCCGGTGGGAGGGGAGAGGGGCATACCTCCTAGGCGGCTCCCGAGGCGGCCGGTAAGCGGATGACGAAGACAGTGCCACGACCGGGCTCACTCTCGGCTGTGAGCGTGCCCTGGTGCCCCTTGACGAGCGCCTGAGAGACGCTTAAGCCGAGCCCTGTGCCGCGCGCCCCTTTGGTGGTGAAAAAAGGATCGAACAGCCGCCGCTGGACCTCTGGCGTCATCCCCACGCCCGTGTCGCTCACCGCCACGCAGACCTCCCCTCCTTCTGTCCAACTCCGCAGGGTGAGCTGCCCGCCTCGCGGCATGGCCTCCACAGCGTTGAGGAGGAGGTTCGTCAACACCTCACGCAGCTCCGCCGCCCGACCTGCGATCTGCGGCAGCGGCATCAAGTCCAATCGCACCTCCACCGGCCGCCCTTCGCTCCTGGCGTAGTCGTGCCACACCGGCTGTGTGGTCTCTACAACTTCCTGCACCAGAGTATTCAGGTCGATCGCCGTCACCTCCGAGGTTCCGGACCCCCGAGCTAGTTGTTGCAGACGGCGGACGATGGTAGCGCCATCGGAGGCGGCCTGGGCAATCAAGTTCAGGCCGCGCTGCAGCGCTGTGGCGTCTGTGACCTGGAGCGCCAGGATCTGCGCCCGTGTCAGGATGGTGGTCAAGACATTGTTGAAGTTGTGCGCGATCCCAGCGGCCATCTCCCCCACCACCCGTAATTTCTCGGCTTGCAGCACCTGCTCGCGGAGCTGACGTTCTTCGGTGACATCTCGACAGATGGCTGACAATCCGGCCAGTGTATTGTGCGGGCCGCGCAGCGGGGAAATCGTCAGCAGCACGTCACGCGGCGTGCCGCCACGGGGGCTCAGACGGGTATAGACCTGCACGCTCTGGCCGCGTCGCTCGACCTCAGCACGCCATTGTCCATAGAGCTCACGCGGCAGCAGCGTCCAGATCGGTTGGTGGAGCATCGTCGTGGCCGGCGCGTGGAACATCTGTTCGGCACTGGTATTCCAGGAGGTGATGCGGTCGGCAATGTCCACGGTGAAGATCGCATCACCCGCGCCCTGGACAAGATTCTCCAGAAAACTTTTGGTGGACGCCACTTCGCCATAGAGACGGGAGTTATGCACAGCCAGGGCAATGGAGTCAAGCAGCAGGCGGAGCAAATCGAGTTCGACCGGCGTGAGGGCCTCTTGAGGGGCATCACGCACCAGTTTTAAGACGCCGACCGCCTGTCCTTGCAACATGACCGGTGCCAACACTACTTGGCCATTGGCGAGGCGGATGACCTCGAGTGCGGAGGGGATGGGTGTGGACTCACCCGGCTGCCAGCCGAGGTTGGGACCGCTGCCGTAGACCTGCCGCAGCGGCGACCCCGAAGAGGTGCACAGCCAAACATAAAAGCCGGCATAGCCGAGGCCGGCCTGAAGTTGATCGCTGAGGGCCTCCAAGATGGCCGGTAACTCCAATTGGCTGAGAACGACCTGGGAGATGGCACGCTGGATGCCCAGCTGGGTGGCCCGTTGGGCATGCTGAGCAGCAGTCTGCTGAGACGCCTGGTAGCGATGCTGAGTGTGCAACGCCAGCGCCAGCAGTTCAACAACCGTCTGGACGAGGGCGATGCTGTCATCGTGCCATGGACGCGCGGTCGTCGTTAGACAAACGAGCATCCCCAGGCCCTCGGATGTCAGGTGCATGGGATAGAACAAGGCACCGGTGTACCCTTGGGCGACTAGTGCTGGAGGGAGCGACGGCCCCTCGCGGCGGGAATCCGTGTGCAGGAGGACGACATGGTCGGCGGCCAACGCATGCCCGAGCAAGTCTGCCCAGGCGGGGGAATCAAGGACAAGCCGCAGCGTCGGTGGGCAATCGAGCGCCACACGCTCCTGCAAAGGGGTATTGGAGGCTTCGCGCAGATAGAAGAGCACAGTGGTCGCGCCGAGCAGACGCTCGACCTGACTGAGGACGATGCTGACCGGCTCCCAAGTCGTGGCGGCGGCGGGCGACTGCGTCAGCGTTAACAGCTGTGCCAGGAGAGTGCGCACCTCATGCTGCGCCCCGGTCCGACCTGCCCGTCGATTGAGAGCTTTGGTGACCGCCTCTTCGACCTCGTCCTCGCGAAACGGTTTGGTGAGATAGCCCGAGGCCCCATAGGCCATAGCCCCCCGGATGGTATCGAGAGAGGCATAGGCGGTGATCATGATCGCCTCGACGGTAGCATCGACCTCCTTAATCGCTCTCAGCACGTCGATGCCATCCATGCCAGGCATCTTCAGATCAAGCAGGACCAGGTCGGCGGGGGAGGTGTTGAGCAACTGCAAGGCGTCGGAGCCGCTTTCAGCCATCATCACCCGGTATTTGGGATGGAGGATCTCCTGCAGAGCCGCTCGTACCCCAGGTTCATCATCCACGACCAGAATCCGTGGTGTGTCCTCCATTGTGTACCTACCTCTGCGATGACGAGCCTCACCATGCTCCTATGACTATCATAATTGCGCTACAGCTACCACGTGTTGCCGTGGCTGTCAAGAATGAATCCCCATCAAAAAGCTTTGAACCACTTTAGGACCAGCGTTATAATAGTGTGTTTGGCTATACGAGGACGTCTCGTGTAGCGCGCTGCACTCAACCACGTTGGTTCACAGGGATAGTGTGCTGTATGCTCGCCTCCAAGACCGAGATTCCCAGGGGTGTCAGGGTGTATCTCCCGCCCCAGGCGTCCCTCAAACGTGAGCTCGAGACCAAACTCCTCTCCGTCTTCCAGCGCTGGGGGTTCCAGGAGATCGTCACCCCAAGCTTCGAATATTATGACGTGCTGGCGTTGGGCATGGGCGAGGAGTTTCGCGACCGCACCTTCAAGCTGACCGAGCAAGCCACCGGCCGCCTGCTCGTGCTACGGTCGGATATCACGCCGCAGATCGCACGGGTGGCCGCGACCATTCTGAAGGATTACCCCAAGCCGCTACGGTTTTGCTACAACAGCAACGTCTTCCGCTATGTCGAGCCGCAGGTAGGGCGCCATCGTGAGGTTTACCAAGCGGGGGTCGAGCTCATCGGCCTGGAGTTGCCGGAGGCGGACGTCGAAATGATCGCCATTGCGGTCGAATGCCTGATGGAGGTGGGGCTAGCCGATTTCAAGATCGCCGTCAGCCAGGTGGAGTTCCTGCGCGGCTTACTCGAACAATTGCGGCTGCCGTACGAGGCCGAGCGGCAGGTGCAGGCCGCATTGCATCGCAAGGATAGCTCAGCGCTCGACCTGCTGATGGAAGAATTTCAGCTGGAGCGCAGTGCGCGCGACATGCTGTTGGCCTTGCCGAACCTCTTCGGTGGCGAGGAAGTCTTTGCCGCGGCCGCCCGTCTGGTGAATAATCAGCGCTCGGAACAGGCCCTGGCCAACTTGCAGACGGTGTATGACATGCTGAAGGTGTACGGCCTCGAATCCTTTGTCCTCCTCGATCTGAGCGAAATCCGCGGCTTTGATTATTACACCGGTATCGTCTTCGAAGGGTTCACGGCCAATTTGGGCTACGAGATCTGCGGCGGGGGCCGATATGATCATCTGATCGGCCGTTTTGGCGAGGAATGCCCCTCGACAGGGTTTGCCATCGACATCGAAAAGCTGCAGATGGCCCTCGAGCGCCAGGGTGCCTTACGCCAGCCGACGCACGTGGACTTTCTGATTATGGATTTTAAGCCGGATAAACGCGATGCCTTACGGATCGCCAAAGAGCTGCGACAGCGCGGCTATCGCGTCGCACGCGATATCATTCGTCGGGATCTGGCGGGGTCGCTGGCCTATGCGCAACGTATGGGCATTGCGCGCGGGATCATTCTGGGGACCAACGGCCTGGGGGCACATGACGCCTTGCTGAAAGACCTCGAGGCCGGTTGGGAACGCGTCGTGTCGGTGAATGAACTGGTTCCGGTGATCGTATCGCTGGACGATCGCCCATCCTCGTAGGAGAATTGGTATGCCGTCGGTTGCGGTGTTGGGGGCCCAGTGGGGAGATGAAGGGAAGGGGAAGATCGTCGATTTGCTCACGCCCAAGGCCGATGTGGTGGCCCGCTTCCAAGGGGGGCCAAACGCCGGTCACACAGTCGTAGTCCAGGGCCAACAATATATCCTCCATTCCCTGCCAACCGGCGTGCTGCATTCCGGCAAGAAAGCGGTGATTGGCAACGGGGCAGTCATCGATCCGATCGCCCTCTACGAGGAAATCCAGGGCCTGCGACATCAGGGCATCGAGGTCAAGGATCAGCTCCTGATCAGCCGTAAAGCCCATTTGATTCTCCCCTATCATGCCGCGATTGATCAGGCGCGTGAGGCATTTCGCGGTGAGCGCCGTATCGGCACGACAGGGCGCGGCATTGGCCCCGCCTATACTGACAAGACGGCGCGCATGGGGATTCGCTTCGCCGACCTCTTCGATGAAGCGCTGCTGCACGATCGTCTGCAGGCGAACCTGGCTGAGAAGAACCCCATCATCGAAACCGTCTACGGCCATACCGGTTTTGACCTGGATGCGCTGCTGGCGTGGTGCCTTGAATGGCGGGACAAGCTGGGCAGCTATCTGGCGGATACGGAGCGAGTGCTGCGCGATGCCCTGCTACGGGGTGATAACGTCCTGTTCGAAGGGGCCCAGGGCGCCATGCTGGACATCGACCACGGAACGTATCCCTTTGTGACCTCATCGAATACCACCGCTGGTGCCATCTGCACGGGCCTCGGCGTGCCGCCGTCGCGCATCGACCACGTCCTTGGGGTGGCAAAAGCCTACACCACGCGCGTTGGCATGGGCCCCTTCCCCACCGAGCTTGACGACCACGTGGGAGACCGTATGCGCACCGTAGGCGCCGAGTACGGAGCGACGACGGGGCGCGCCCGGCGCTGCGGCTGGTTCGACGCCGTGATGGTACGACAAGCCGCCTGGCTCAATGGCTTCACCAGCCTCAGCTTAACAAAGCTCGACGTACTGGACGGCTATGACCATGTCAAGGTCTGCGACGCCTATGAATATAAAGGCAAGTTCTTCGAGCATCTGCCGGATGAGCTGGAGGTGTTATCGAATTGTCGGCCGCACTACGTCGACATGCGCGGATGGCGGGAAAGCACCGTCGGGGTGACCAGCTATGAACAGCTCCCCGAGCGCGCCCGTGCCTACATCGAGGAGCTCTCACAACGCCTACAGCTGCCGGTCTCCATCATTTCCACCGGTTCCGGGCGCGAGCACACCATATTCTTGCGCGATCCATTCGACGATCACTTTTGACCTGTAACCGCAATCTATCCCCTTAGCGCACATTTCCTCCCTTTTTGGGGGGAGGATACAGGTGCGGGGAAGGGGCACAAAGTCCCGTGACTTTTCCCTCACCCGACCACACGAAAGCCATGAAACTCGCCCGTATAGGGCTCCCTCACGACTTGTACGGCGGTTACATGCGCCCCTACAGGGCCTTCGCGGCACCAGGCGATGAACGCCTGCACGGCGGCATCATCCCCTTCCACCACGGCCTCAACATCGCCCTCTAGGCGGTTTCGTATCCAGCCAGATAAGCGCTGCACCCGCGCCACGTCACGGGCCGAGGCCCGGAAAGAGACCCCTTGCACCCGTCCAGAGATGACGATCTTAGCCCGAATCATCGCGACCTCACGAAGCCTGGTCGGACCTATCGGCTGTCTCTCTCTCCGAAACCACACGCCTGGCCACGAAAATGCTCACCTCGAAGAGCAGGAACAGGGGGACCGCCAGCAGCACCTGGCTGAAGACGTCGGGCGGGGTCAGGATGGCGGAGATGATAAAGGCAGCCAACACGGCATACTTGCGGTTCTTGACGAGGAATTCCGGCGTCACCACCCCGACCTTGGTCAGGAAATACATCAGTACCGGAAACTCGAAGATCAGGCCGGCGGCTAGGATGAGGCGCATGCAGAAGGAGAGATAGTTTGAGAGGGTGATGTTGGGTTGCCACAACTCGCCACCTTGCGCGATCAGAAAGTGCAGAGCGATCGGCAAGATCACCCCGTACGCAAAAATGGCGCCGATGAGAAATAGAACCGTGGAGATGATCAGAAAGGGGAGAGAGTACCGGCGCTCGTGCTCGTACAGCCCAGGTGCGACGAACTTCCACACCTGAAAGAGGAGCAGCGGGACGCTGAGAAACAATCCGGCGTAGAAGGCCACTTTGAGGTTGACGAAGAAGGCCTCAGTCGGGGCGATGAAGACCAGACGCGTCGGCATCGGGCGCTGCAGGAGGAGTAGCAGCTGCTGCGAGAAGCCGTAGGAGACCGCAAAGCCAAGCCCTATACCCACCAGGCTGACGATGAGCCGATGGCGCAGTTCGTCCAGGTGATCGGTGAACGGTAGCCGGTCATCGGACCCGATCGCCTTTCTCCAGATCTTCGGTATCAAGCCCCACGCCCTCCTCGGCTCGTTCGATACCCAGCGCTCGTCCCTTCACACGCGGCGAGATGGTGGGGGTGCGAGCACTCGTGTCAAGACTTGCGTCAGCCATCATCGTACTCTGGAAATCATCAGCGGTCCTCTTGAACTCCGCAAACCCGCGCCCGAGGGATTTCGCCAACTCGGGGAGCTTCCGTGGTCCGACCACGATCAGAGCGATGACCAAAATAATGAGAAGCTCTTGCATGCCGATGCCAAACATGGCGCACACCCTAGGCTGGAAAATCGGTGCATGGTGTTGAATGACCGGTGACACATGGCGGAGGCTCTTCGGCCCACCGAACTATGGGCGATTGCCCCTCCAATAGAGGAGAAGCTAACATAGGTCGGTTGGGCTGTCAACGGCGATACGATAGGCAGCACACGAGGGTCACCAACTGCTCGCACGTCCCATTCGGTCGGACGGCAGCAGTCTGCCCTGCTCGGATTCTCGGATGCTACGTCGGTACGACCTTAGGCTCTCATTGTGATGCGGTCAGAACTATCAGTTTGATTGAGAGGGCAGGCCAGGAAGGCCATCGGGAAAGCAATCATGGGAGGAACAAATCCCCAGGAAAAGCGTGAGCAGCCACGGGTAGCTAATGCTTAAGCCGACATACTCCATAGTGCCGGCCACAGGAGATGATGTGGACGTGTGATTCGGGACGCGATCGCCACCCTGCTGACCCACGGGGAGCAACTGGAGTTACTGCAGGCGCGTCCAGACCTGATCACGTCGGCCGTGGAGGAGATCCTGCGCTACACCGGCACGATCGGCGGCACCAAACCCAACTATGCTGCCGAGGACGTCGAGCTGCATGGCGTCACGATTCCGCGGGGAGCACCGGAGATCCCGCTGCTGACCTCGGCCAACCGCGACTCCGATGTATTCGATCAACCGGACGACTTCGACATCACCCGCAACCCGAATCACCACATCGCGTTCAGCAAAGGAGC
>Ga0081538_10001527_pt1 | contig 23736 bp, 18 predicted proteins | sample TabmetS5T2R1_FD_71022 | JGI IMG/M metagenome (GOLD analysis project Ga0081538, IMG submission 71022) | Tabebuia heterophylla rhizosphere microbial communities from the University of Puerto Rico - S5T2R1 | ecosystem: Host-associated > Plants > Roots > Rhizosphere ... | reverse complement strand
ACCGCTTCAAGCGCATGCCGCCGCCTCCGCCCGGCGAGATCTTCATGCTGCTCGGTCCGGTCGACGGCCTGCTCGGGCCCGCGGTGGGCGTGGAAGCCTGGCGGATGCGCGGCAGCATCCCCGTGCTCGCGGGCCTGTGGGACACGCGCACGAAGGTGAGGATGATCGCGGAGCTGCGCCCGGCGGTGATCGCGGGCGCCGCCTCGTACCTTGTGCACCTCTCCGAGGTGGCCGCCGAGATGGGCGTCGACCTGTCCGACTGCGGGCTGCGCGGGGTCACGTCGTTCGGCGAGCCCGGCGCGGCGGTGGAGGCGACGCGCGAGACGCTCGGCCGGCGCTTCGGCGTGGACGACATCATCGACGGCTACGGCCTGACGGAGGTGTGGCCGCTCGGCGGCAACTGCCCGCTCTCGCCGTCGCTGCACATCGCCGAGGACGTCGTGGCCGTGGAGTGCGTCGATCCCGACGGCGGCGAGCCCGTGCCCGCGGGCGAGCCGGGCGAGATCGTCTTCACCAACCTGGTCGGCGACACCCACCCGCTCCTGCGCTACCGCACCCGCGACATCGGCCGTCTGATCGTCGACACCCCCTGCGAGTGCGGCAGCACCGTCACCCGCATCGCCCGCATCGAGGGCCGCGCCGACGACATGATCTGGTATCGCGGCGCGAACTTCTTCCCCTCGGCCGTCGAGGAGATCGTGCGCCGCCAGGAGGGGCTGACGCCGGAGTACCGGATCGTGCTCGACGAGAGCGAGAGCGGGCTCGCGAATGTGACCGTGCAGGTGGAGGCCATCGCCCGCCCCTCGGAGCAGCTGCACGGCCAGGTCCGCGCCGCGCTGCGCGAGGGGCTTGGGGTCAACCCCGAGGTCGAGCTGCTCGAGGCGGGCGCCCTGCCGCGGACCGAGCACGCGAAGACGAAACGGGTACTCGACGAGAGGGGACGCAGATGAAGGCGGGCCGGTTCGTGGTCGACACCCACGTCCACGCCCAGCGCTTCGCCGCCGGGAAGTCGCTGTCGCAGCAGGAGTTCGACCCCAAGCGCCAATGGGACATGCTCGGCGCGACGATGACCGGGCTCGAGCCGTACGACAACTCGAAGCGGCTGGCGTACGACATGGACGCCTACGGGGTGGACATGTGCGTGCTGCTCCCCGCCTTCGCAATGACCGACGAGCTCAACCTGAAGATCGTCGACTCCTCGTCCGACAAGTACGTGGCCGCGTGCGGCGCCACCGAGTACCTGGGGCGCTGCCGCGCGGGCGAGGAGGAGTGGAGCATCGATGGCGTCTGCGAGGAGCTCGACGGGCTGCTCGGTACGGGGAAGTTCGTGGCGATCGGCGAGTCGCTGCCGTACATGCCGATCCCGTTCGAGCAGATGCTGGGCCGGGTCGAGGCGACCCAGAACATGCTGCGGATCATGGAGGTGGGCCAGCAGCACGGCGTGGCCGTCAGCTACCACACCGGCCTGCCGATGGGCTACACCGGCCACTACTCGCGCGGCCCGCTCGGCCCGGCGAACGTGAATCCGCTCTGGGCCCACGACCTCGCCGCGGCGTTTCCGGACGTGCCGCTGATCTTCAACCACGGCGGCATCCAGGCGCACTGGTGGGAGCGCTTCTACGAGGAGTGCCTGCACGTGGTCGCCGCCCACGACAACGTCTACGTCGAGACCGGGCTGTGGTGGCGCGAGCTCTACGAGAAGCCACTGGTGGACCCCAACATCGGACCCGAGAAGCTTCTGTGGGGCACCGACTGGGGAGCGAGCATGCAGATCTACTCCCAGCTCGGGCGCACGCCGCCGAGCTACGCCGTGCAGCTGCGCAAGGAGGGGATCGTCCACTACCAGGTCGACTACTGGGGCTGGAGCCTGCGGGAGCTGACCTCGCTGAGGCTCTCGCAGGACGACCTGAACCTGATCCTCGGCGGCAACGCCGCCCGCGTCTTCGGGCTCGACGTGCCCCACACGCGGATGTTCAGGCCGCCGTCGGACCAGGTCGGGCGCTAACTCCCCTACGTCACGGCCGGCTGCTCATCTTGCGCGTGTCCCGCGCTTCGACGTACGGCTCCTCGTGCTCCGAGCGGGTCCCGGCCTCGATCGCCCGAGCGCGCTCGAGCTCAGCATTGAATTCCGCTCCCAGAAGGATCACGACGTTGGAGATCCAGAGCCAGATCAGGAAGATGATCGGCCCCGCAAGTGCGCCATAGGTCTTGTTGTAGGACCCGAAGTTCGCCACATAGAAGGCGAAGCCGAGCGACGCGATGATCCAGCCCAGTACGGCGAGCACGCTGCCCGGCGATATCCAGCGGAATCCGCGCTGCTTGACGTTCGGTGCGGCCCAGTAGAGCAGCGCGAACATCAGGCTGACGAGGATGAGGAGAACGGGCCATTTGGCGATGTTCCATACCTGTACCGCGGTGTCGCCCACGCCCAGCAGGTCGCCGGCCCGTTTCGCCAACCCGCCGCTGAGGGTGACCGCGACCGCGCTCGCGGCGGTGAGCAGCATGAGCAGCGCCGTCAGCCCGACGCGGACGGGGAGGGTCTTCCAGATCGGACGCCCCTCCTCGATGTCGTAGATGGCGTTGGACGCGCGCATGAACGCGGCGATGTACCCCGAGGCCGACCAGATTGCGACGAGGAGGCCCACCACGAAGACGACCCCCGCGGAGCCCCGGCTGCCCTGCAGGTTCTGGATCGCGCTGGTGACGATGTCCTTCGCCGGCCCGGGCGCCACGCTCCCGAGGTTGTCGATCAGCGGCTGCGTGGCCGACTGTCCGATCAGGCCGAGCACGGAGACGACCACCAGCAGCGCGGGGAAGATCGACAACACTCCGTAGTAGGTCAGGGCGGCCGCCCAGTCCATCAGGTTGTCGTCCTGGAACTCCCTGACCGTTCTCTTGAGCACGCCCCCCCAGGAACGGCCTCTCAGGTCGGTGGGACTATCGGGCGCCCGTTTGCGCTCGAAGCGTGAATTCATCGTTGCTCCCATCGTCAGTCGCCGGGCCAGACGCCGGTCACGCGCTCGAATCCTTTGGCCCCGCCGCGTTGGATGACCGCCTTGACCGCCCCGAACACGAGCCCCTGAGCGGCGGCTGCAGGGATCACCTCGCGCCAGCCGTACTCGGACTCGAGCGCCTTCGGCGCTTCGTCCTCGTTGGAGATCCGCCTCCAGATCTGCTTGAAGATCGAGCCTGCCACCACCGCGCCGACCACGCTGAAGATGATCGATATCGGCGTGTAGAGAGCCTTTGCCATCTCAGCGCCTCCTCAAGGCACGGCCCAGCAACAGGCCGACGATGAGCGCGCCGCCAATGGCGGGCAACGGGCGCTCCTTGGCCGCGGCGGTCGCCTGCTCGGCGATCGCCTTGGCGTCCTCGGGTGTCGCGTTCGACACGCGCTCCCGAACCTCCGACGCCTTCTGCTGCGCCCGCTGTTGCTGGGTTCGGAGCGCCTGCTTGCGTTCCTCGGCGCGCTGCTTGACCTGTGCCTTGACGTCGGCCTTTGAAGCGAGCGCGTCGACGGTGTCTCCGAGGTCTTCGCGCGTCTGTTCGATGTCCCCCCGGATCCGCTCGGGGTCTTCCTCATGCCCCGGGTGGGGCGCGGTGGCCCCGGTTTGCTCGGGGGTCTTCTCCGTCTTGGTCATCGCTGCGCTCGCTCCTTAACGGTGTGGATGTCCTGCTGCACGCTCTCCACCGCCCTTTCCGGTGTCGGCGGAGTCGCCTGTTCGACCTGCTTCTTGCCCAAGAGCGCCGCGACACCAGCCACCGTCAGCAGCACGACGCCGACGATCAGGGCGGCTAGCCACGGCTCGACCAGCGTGGCCAAGCCGATGACGGCCGCCGCTACCAGGGCGCCGACGCCATAGAGAGCCACCAGGCCGGCGCCGCCGAAGATGCCGGCACCGACGCCGGCGTGCCTTCCCTTCTCTTGCAACTCGGCAGTGGCCAGCCGCAGTTCCTGGCGGATCAGCGTCGACGTCTGCTCGGAGAGCTGGTGGACCAGCTCACCCACAGAGGCGTTGCTGTCGTCCGCTCTCCCGTCTCTGTCAGTCAGTTCTGGCATTTCGTCGTACCTCGCTTGAGCGATCTCGCTCCTCGTGCCCGATCGAGAACGAGTAAAGCCACGTGAAGCCACACATCGGCCGAAAGTGAGACACTTTTGTGGCACGGTTCGTTTCACTTTGCTCTGTCCGGGGGGCCACCATCCGAACATGTCCAGACGCCGCCAGAGCAGTCGTCCGCCTCAATCGAATGTGCGCCGAGCCGACGCGCGGCGAAACCGGGAACGCATCCTCGAGGCCGCCGAACGCATGCTCGAGCGCTCGCCCTCGGCCACGCTGGCCGACATCGCGGCGGCCGCCGGCGTTTCGCGATCGACACTCCATCGGCGCTTCGCCGATCGAGACGCCCTCCTCGCCGCACTTCGCGGTCGACCTCATGACGGCGATCGACCTCGCCCGGAAGATGCCCTGCCCACCGGGCGCCTGGGCCGCGAACGCCCGGTCCGCCTCGACGCGATCCAGGTGTTCGACGTCGTCCCCCCGCCAATGCTGGCCGATCAGCTCGTCGCCGAGGCCCAGCGCCTGGCCGCCGTACCCGTGGCCCTTTACGTCCTCGACATCGACGGGACCCACTTGCTGTACATCGCCGGACCACGGCGGCTTGGCGACAAGATCGCAGCACCACTCGCCGTCGGCCCCGAGCTCGACGCCGATGGCCTTGCCGGCCTCCGACAGCAACTGGCTGGCTGGGCTGGGGCGGAGGTGTATCCGCTGTGGCTGCGCGGCCGCGCGAACGGCGTTCTGATTGCTTTCGGTCGCCCCGCCGCGCCGCTCACCGACCTCGCCCGCCAGGCCAGCGCCGCCATCACCCTCGCCGACCGCTACACGGATGCGTTCGCCCAAGCGCAGCGCCGTAAGCAGCCGACGGCCGCGGCAGAGATCCAGCAAAGCCTGCTGCCGCCCCGAATCGTCCGCGTGACCGGAGGGGAGGTCGCCGGCAACGTGCTGCCGAGCTACGAGGTCGCCGGAGACTGGTTCGACGTGATCGAGAACCCGGACGGGATCTGGATCACGCTTGCCGACGGGCTGGGCGGCTCAACCCGCGCCGCCGCCAGCAGCGCAGTGGCGCTGGGGGCGCTGCGCGCGAGCCGGCGAAGCGGCGCCCAGCCCAGCGAAGCGCTCGTGGTGATGCACCAAACACTGAGGGAGATGCCGGGCCCCCGGGCGGAGATGACCGCCGTCTCCACCCACTGGGACCCCGCCACAAGCGAGCTGACCGTGGCGAACTGCGGTCACATCGCCCCGATCGTCCTGCGCGCCGGGGGGGACGTCGAGCAGCTCGAATCCAGGTCGGGACACGGCCTCGGCGGGCGGGCCAGCCCCAAACCGACCGAACTGCACACCCAGCTGGGCTCCGCCGATCGCCTGATCCTGGTGTCGGACGGGGTGCACGACCCTGGCCGGGGGCAGGCCGGGCTGGGCGCAGGCGGCGTCATCGAAGCCGCGCTCCGGGCCGACCGGCAGACGGCCGCCGAGACCGTTCGCGAGGTGCATGGCGCCGTTCTCGGCGCCGCCAACGGGGAGCTGGGCGACGACGCGACCGTCGTTTGCCTCGCGGTCGGCTGACGTATCAGCCCCAGACCCGCCGCGCGACCTCGCCGACCAGCCGCAGCTTCGCCTCCTGCTCGGCGAGGCTCATCGTCTCCGCGATCTCGCCCGAGGCGAAGCCGCACTGGGGGCTGAGCGCGAGACGGTCGAGCGGCACGTACTCGGTCGCCTCCTCGATGCGCGCGACGACGTCGTCGGGCTGCTCGAGCGTGCCGTCCTTCGTCGTTACGAGCCCGAGCACGACCTGGTGGTGGGGCAGCACGTCCGCGAGCGGGGAGAAACCGCCCGCGCGGTCGCTGTCGTATTCGAGCAGGAGCCGGTCGAGGTTTGTGAGGCGCGGGAAGACCTGCTTCGAGATGACCTCGTAGCCTCCTGTCGCGGCCCACATGCCGCCGGGGGCGTTGCCGCGGCACATGTGCATAGCCCGCGTGACACCGCTGAGCCCTTCGAAGACCGTGTTGTCGAAGTCGGCGTCCGCCACCAGCTCGTGCGCCATGTCGTGCCCGTGCTCCTCGAACGCCGCGCGGTTGCCGGGGTCGATGTGCCACTGGGCGTAGTTGGGCGCGTCGAGCTGGATGTAGTCGCACCCGAGCTCGACCAGCCGGTCGACAACGTGCTCGCGCAGGAAGCGGGTGACGTCCTCGATGAACTCGTCCGAGGTCGGGTACGCGCCGGCGGAGTACTCGGGGTGCCAGAAGATGCGATGCCAGCTCGGCGCCGGGATCGTGTACTTGGCACGCGCTTTCGCGTTCGCCTTCAGGAAGGCGTACTCGTCCGCGACTATGTCGCGGTCGAACTCGAGCCGGCGCGTGACGAAGGGCTCCTGCGGCGGCAGGCCTGAGGTGTCGGCGGGCTCGCCCTCACCCAGCTTCCAGAGATCGCGCCAGCCGGACTCGGCGTCGAGGAACTCGAAGCCGCTGACCGGCGCGCGGAAGAGCGGGTCGTCGATCAGCGGGATCAGCGCCACCCACCCGTGCCGGCGGTACTCGCCGTCCGTGATCGCCTCGATGCCCGCGTCCTGCTGGAGGGCGATCGCCTCGCGGACGGCCCGGTCCTCGAGCGCGCGCAGCTCGCCGGCGTCGATCGTGCCGGCGCGCATGGCGTCCTTCGCCTCCCGCAGATAGTCGGGTCGCAGCAAGCTGCCCACGACGTCCGCTCGCACCGGGCGGACCCTATAGGGTCCTGGGTCGCATGCGTCAGGTGGAGGGCAGGGTCGCCTTCATCACGGGAGGCGGGAGCGGGGTCGGCCTTGGCATGGCCAAGGCCTTCATCGCGGCGGGCATGCGGGTGGCGATCGCCGACGCGCGGGAGGACCACCTCGAGCAGGCGACCGCGGAGCTCGGCGGCGACGTGCACCCGATCCGGCTGGACGTGACCGACCGCGAGGGGTTCGCACGCGCCGCGGACGAGACCGAGCGCGTGCTCGGGAAGGTCCACGTGCTGTGCAACAACGCGGGCGTCAACCTCTTCAACGACATCTCCGAGGCGACGTACCAGGACTGGGACTGGATTCTCGGCGTCAACCTCGGCGGCGTCGTCAACGGCGTCGTCACGTTCGTGCCCAGGATCAAGGCCCACGGGGAGGGCGGGCACGTGGTGAACACGGCGTCGATGGGCGCGTTCATCGCCGGTCCGGGCGCGGGCATCTATACCAGCGCCAAGTTCGCTGTGCACGGGCTCTCGGATTCGCTTCGTTACAGCCTCCGGCCGCACGGGATCGGCGTGTCGATGGTGTGCCCGGGACTCGTCAAGAGCAAGATCTACGAGAGCGACAAAGTCCGGCCGGCGGAGCTCTCGACCGACGTGACGCCCGCCGACCAGGAGTTCATGCGCATCCTGCCGAGCGTGCACGAGGCCGGGATGCTTCCCGAGGAGATCGGCGAGAAGGTGCTGCGCGCGATCAGGCGGAACGACTTCTATGTCTTCACCCACCCCGACCACCGGGAGGAGCTGCGCGAGCTCTTCGACGAGATCCTGGCCGCCTTTCCCGACGAGCCGGCGCCGGCCGACCGGCTCGCGTTCGAACAGCGCCGGCGCGAGGGGAAGGCGCGCGCGCTCGCGTCCTGGCCGGGCGACTGAGATGCGGGAGCTCGAGGGCAGAACGGCCTTCGTCACCGGCGGAGCGAGCGGGATCGGGCTCGGCATGGCGCAGGCTTTCGTGGCCGCGGGGATGAACGTCGTGATCGCGGATCTGCGACCGGATCACATCCAGACGGCAATGGAGGAGCTCGAGCGGGGGCGCGCGCACGCGATCGAGCTGGACGTCACCGACCGCGAGGGGTTCGCGCGGGCGGCTGACGAGGCGGAGAGAGTCTTCGGCAACGTGCACGTGCTCTGCAACAACGCGGGCATGGGGATCCTCGGATCGGTGACGGACGCTCGCTATGACGACTGGGACTGGGGCCTGGGAGTGCTGTTGGGCGGAGTCGTCAACGGGATCCAGACGTTCCTCCCACGGATGCGCGCGCACGGCGAGGGCGGCCACATCGTCAACACGTCGTCGATGGCGGCGGTCGTCCCGGTCCCCGGCGCCGCCATCTACACGACGGCAAAGGCCGCGGTGGTCGGACTTTCGGAGTCGCTCCGGAGCGATCTCTCCGACGAGCCGATCGGCGTCTCCGCGTTCTGTCCCGGGCCGGTGCAGACCAACATTCGCGAGGGCGGCAGGATGCGGCCGGAGCGGTACCGGGACTCGGGCTACCTGGAGCTGGAGCGGGAGCTGGAGGAGCGGCCGAACTCCCCGCTCTGGATGGACCCGCTGGAGTGCGGCGAGCGCGTGCTGGCGGGCATCCGCCGCGACGATCTGTACATCTTCACGCACCGGGAGTTCCGGGAAGGCGCCGAGGAGCGCTTCCGGGCGATGCTCGCGTCGTTCCCGGACGAGCCGCTGAACAAGGAGCGGGCGGACGCGATCCGCTTCCTGATCGAGAATCCCATCTTCCGTGAGGTAATGAATCGATCCGGGTAAGTAAATTTGACATTCTTCCGGGAGGGAGGTGACTTATGGCCAAGCTGAAGGTCCTGAATCCCGAGGGCTATCCGCCGAAGGTGAGCGCGACGGGGATGGCGCCGAGCCTCGACGGGCTCGACGGGAAGAAGCTCTTCCTCGTCGACGTCGGCTTCGCGAACTCGGACAACTTCATGAAGCAGTTGCACGGCTGGCTCGAGGAGCACCGGCCGGCGATCGACACGGAAGTAGTCCGCTGGCGCGACCAGCACGAGCCCGATCCCGACCTCTGCGAGCGCATTCAGACGGAGGGCGACGCTGCCGTTATCGGCGTCGGCACTTGACCAGGCTGCGCGCCGGAGGTCTCCGGCCACGTTGTAGATCTAGAGTCGAAGTACGGGGTCCCGACGGTGGGCGTGCACGTGCACGTGTTCGCACGGCTCGTCCAGAACGCCGTGAAGGCGAGCGGTATGCCGAACGCGCGGCAGGCGTTCGTGCCGACGCCGCTGATGAACAGCCCGCCCGCGGTGCTGCGCGGGTACGTCGAGGGTGACGACCCGATCCACGGGCGGCCGTTCATGGCCGAGTTGTTCGACCAGCTCACGAGCGGCACCGTCGACGGCGAGCTCGGCGGCGAGGATTGGGACCGCTCCACGCCGCGCTACGTCGAGGCCGGCGGCGAGGCGGAGATTCGCGCGCTCTTCGAAGAGCGCCGCTACACGGACTTCCTGCCGATCGTCCTGCCGACCGAGGAACGCGTCGAGCGCATGCTGGCGGGCACGAGCCACGCACCCGACGAGATGGTCGGGAAGATGCGCCCGACCATCGGCATGGAGTTCTGGCACTACGACGTGGAGAAGGTCGCCGTGAACGCCGTGATGGCGGGCGCCGAGCCCGAGCACTTCCCGGTCATCCTCGCGCTGGCCTCGAGCGGCGACACTGGACGGCAGAGCAGCATGTCGTCGATGGGGAACATGGTGGTCGTGAACGGGCCGATCCGCCACGAGATCGGGATGAACATGGGCATCGGCGCGATGGGGCCCTACAACAAGGCCAACTCGGCGATCGGCCGCGCCTTCGGCCTGCTCTCACAGAACCTCCAGGGCGGCTCGGTGCCGGGCGAGACCTACAGCGGCTCGCAGGGCTCGAACCTCACCTACAACTGCTGCTGCTTCGCCGAGAACGAGGAGGCCAGTCCCTGGGACCCCTACCACACGCAGTTCGGCTACGAGAAGGATCAGAGCGCCGTCACCGTCTCGTACATCTGGGGCAACGTCTGGTCGGAGTACCTGCGCACCTACTGGGAGGAGAAGCTGATCGCGATGATCTCCGGCCTCGAGCCGGGGATGGGCTGCACGCTCGTGCTCGACCCGATCGTCGCGCGCGAGTTCGTCGAGAAGGGCTTCGACACCAAGGAGAAGCTGATCCGCTGGATCCACGAGAACGCGAAGATCCCGCGGCGGCGCTACTGGGACCACGTGATGCTCAACCTGATCCACGAGGTCGTGGAGGCGGGCATCGAGCCGTTCGCGGGCTACTGGGCGGCGGGCCCGGAGGAGCCGATCCCGGTCTTCGAGGAGAACCGGATCAACATCGTCGTCGCCGGCGGCGAGACGAACGGGCACTTCAGCATCTTCATGGGCTCGCCGATGCGGGCGAAGTTCCGGGCCGATCCGGAGCAGAACGCGACGGTGTCGATCGACGCTTGGCGCTGAATGGCTGACCAGTTCGAGGTGGTCGTCGCCGGCGGCGGGATCGCCGGCCTGACCGCCGGGCTGTTCTCGGCGCGCCTCGGCCGAACGACGCTCGTCCTCAGCGGGGCCGTGCCCGGCGGGCTGCTTCTGAACATCGAGAAGATCGAGGGCTTTCCCGGGTTCCCGGCTGGTGTTGCCGGCTATGAGCTGTGCCCGATGGCGCAGGAGCAGGCGGCCGAGGCGGGCGCCGATATCCGGATGACCGAGCTGGAGGGAGTCGAGTCCGCCGGCGACGGCTGGCGGGTCGCGACGGACGACGCCGACGTCGAGGCACGCGCGCTGATCCTCGCCACCGGCGCGAAGCTCAAGGAGCTCGGAGTGCCGGGCGAGGAGCGGCTTCACGGCCGGGGCGTCAGCCACTGTGCGACCTGCGACGGGCCGCTCTTCCAGGACCGCGTGATTGGAGTAGTGGGCGGTGGCGACTCGGCGCTCCAGGAAGCGCTCACGCTGGCCGAGTTCGCATCGGAGGTGGTCGTCCTTCAGCGCGAGGAGGAGCTCACCGGCCAGGCGAGCTATCGCATGCGGGTGCTCGACCACCCGAAGATAGGAATCCGCTACCGCACCGTCGTGGAGGAGATTCTCGGCGAGGAGACGGTGACGGGTGTTCGCACGAGCGATGCGGCGACCGGCGAAGGGGGCGAGCTCGAGCTGAGCGCGGTTTTCGTCTACGTCGGCCTGCAGCCGAACAGCGGCGCCGTGGACGACCGCCTGAAGCTGGACGACGAGGGACGGATCCCGACTGACGGCTGGATGCGAACCGAGCTCCCCGGGCTGTTTGCGGCCGGCGTCCTCCGGAGCGACTCGCAGTGCCAGGCGGCCGCCTCGGCCGGCGACGGCGCGACCGCCGCCAAGTCCGCGGATCGCTACCTGAGCGGAGCCCCGTGGCCGGAGCGGATTCTCGCGGCGGCCGGCTCCGGAAGCGACCGCTAGCGTCGGGCCTGTCTCCTATCCACAACGCCGGATGCGCCTGACGTCACGTCCGGCTGCTCATCTTGCGAGTGTCCCGCGCCTCGACGTACGGCTCCTCGTGCTCGGAGCGGGTGCCGGCCTCGATCGCCCGAGCGCGCTCGAGCTCGGCGTTGAATTCCGCTCCCAGAAGGATCACGACGTTGGAGATCCAGAGCCAGACCAGGAAGATGATGGGCCCGGCGAGTGCGCCGTAGGTCTTGTTGTAGGAACCGAAGTTCGCCACATAGAAGGCGAAGCCGAGCGACGCGATGATCCAGCCCAGCACGGCGAGCACGCTGCCCGGCGTTATCCAGCGGAATCTGGGCTGCTTGACGTTCGGCGCGGCCCAGTAGAGCAGCGCGAACATCAGGCTGACGAGGATGAGGAGAACGGGCCATTTGGCGATGTTCCATACCTGCACCGCGGTGTCGCCCACGCCCAGGAGGTCCCCGGCCCGTTTCGCCAAGCCCCCGCTGAGGGTGACCGCGACCGCGCTCGCGGCGGTGAGCAGCATGAGCAGCGCCGTCAGCCCGACGCGGACGGGGAGGGTCTTCCAGATCGGACGCCCCTCCTCGATGTCGTAGATGGCGTTGGACGCGCGCATGAACGCGGCGATGTACCCCGAGGCCGACCAGATTGCGACGAGGAGGCCCACCACGAAGACGACCCCCGCGGAGCCCCGGCTGCCCTGCAGGTTCTGGATCGCGCTGGTGACGATGTCCTTCGCCGGCCCGGGCGCCACGCTCCCGAGGTTGTCGATCAGCGGCTGCGTGGCCGACTGTCCGATCAGGCCGAGCACGGAGACGACCACCAGCAGCGCGGGGAAGATCGACAACACTCCGTAGTAGGTCAGGGCGGCCGCCCAGTCCATCAGGTTGTCGTCCTGGAACTCCCTGACCGTTCTCTTGAGCACGCCCCCCCAGGAACGGCCTCTCAGGTCGGTGGGACTATCGGGCGCCCGTTTGCGCTCGAAGCGTGAATTCATCGTTGCTCCCATCGTCAGTCGCCGGGCCAGACGCCGGTCACGCGCTCGAATCCTTTGGCCCCGCCGCGTTGGATGACCGCCTTGACCGCCCCGAACACGAGCCCCTGAGCGGCGGCTGCAGGGATCACCTCGCGCCAGCCGTACTCGGACTCGAGCGCCTTCGGCGCTTCGTCCTCGTTGGAGATCCGCCTCCAGATCTGCTTGAAGATCGAGCCTGCCACCACCGCGCCGACCACGCTGAAGATGATCGATATCGGCGTGTAGAGAGCCTTTGCCATCTCAGCGCCTCCTCAAGGCACGGCCCAGCAACAGGCCGACGATGAGCGCGCCGCCAATGGCGGGCAACGGGCGCTCCTTGGCCGCGGCGGTCGCCTGCTCGGCGATCGCCTTGGCGTCCTCGGGTGTCGCGTTCGACACGCGCTCCCGAACCTCCGACGCCTTCTGCTGCGCCCGCTGTTGCTGGGTTCGGAGCGCCTGCTTGCGTTCCTCGGCGCGCTGCTTGACCTGTGCCTTGACGTCGGCCTTTGAAGCGAGCGCGTCGACGGTGTCTCCGAGGTCTTCGCGCGTCTGTTCGATGTCCCCCCGGATCCGCTCGGGGTCTTCCTCATGCCCCGGGTGGGGCGCGGTGGCCCCGGTTTGCTCGGGGGTCTTCTCCGTCTTGGTCATCGCTGCGCTCGCTCCTTAACGGTGTGGATGTCCTGCTGCACGCTCTCCACCGCCCTTTCCGGTGTCGGCGGAGTCGCCTGTTCGACCTGCTTCTTGCCCAAGAGCGCCGCGACACCAGCCACCGTCAGCAGCACGACGCCGACGATCAGGGCGGCTAGCCACGGCTCGACCAGCGTGGCCAAGCCGATGACGGCCGCCGCTACCAGGGCGCCGACGCCATAGAGAGCCACCAGGCCGGCGCCGCCGAAGATGCCGGCACCGACGCCGGCGTGCCTTCCCTTCTCTTGCAACTCGGCAGTGGCCAGCCGCAGTTCCTGGCGGATCAGCGTCGACGTCTGCTCGGAGAGCTGGTGGACCAGCTCACCCACAGAGGCGTTGCTGTCGTCCGCTCTCCCGTCTCTGTCAGTCAGTTCTGGCATTTCGTCGTACCTCGCTTGAGCGATCTCGCTCCTCGTGCCCGATCGAGAACGAGTAAAGCCACGTGAAGCCACACATCGGCCGAAAGTGAGACACTTTTGTGGCACGGTTCGTTTCACTTTGCTCTGTCCGGGGGGCCACCATCCGAACATGTCCAGACGCCGCCAGAGCAGTCGTCCGCCTCAATCGAATGTGCGCCGAGCCGACGCGCGGCGAAACCGGGAACGCATCCTCGAGGCCGCCGAACGCATGCTCGAGCGCTCGCCCTCGGCCACGCTGGCCGACATCGCGGCGGCCGCCGGCGTTTCGCGATCGACACTCCATCGGCGCTTCGCCGATCGAGACGCCCTCCTCGCCGCACTTCGCGGTCGACCTCATGACGGCGATCGACCTCGCCCGGAAGATGCCCTGCCCACCGGGCGCCTGGGCCGCGAACGCCCGGTCCGCCTCGACGCGATCCAGGTGTTCGACGTCGTCCCCCCGCCAATGCTGGCCGATCAGCTCGTCGCCGAGGCCCAGCGCCTGGCCGCCGTACCCGTGGCCCTTTACGTCCTCGACATCGACGGGACCCACTTGCTGTACATCGCCGGACCACGGCGGCTTGGCGACAAGATCGCAGCACCACTCGCCGTCGGCCCCGAGCTCGACGCCGATGGCCTTGCCGGCCTCCGACAGCAACTGGCTGGCTGGGCTGGGGCGGAGGTGTATCCGCTGTGGCTGCGCGGCCGCGCGAACGGCGTTCTGATTGCTTTCGGTCGCCCCGCCGCGCCGCTCACCGACCTCGCCCGCCAGGCCAGCGCCGCCATCACCCTCGCCGACCGCTACACGGATGCGTTCGCCCAAGCGCAGCGCCGTAAGCAGCCGACGGCCGCGGCAGAGATCCAGCAAAGCCTGCTGCCGCCCCGAATCGTCCGCGTGACCGGAGGGGAGGTCGCCGGCAACGTGCTGCCGAGCTACGAGGTCGCCGGAGACTGGTTCGACGTGATCGAGAACCCGGACGGGATCTGGATCACGCTTGCCGACGGGCTGGGCGGCTCAACCCGCGCCGCCGCCAGCAGCGCAGTGGCGCTGGGGGCGCTGCGCGCGAGCCGGCGAAGCGGCGCCCAGCCCAGCGAAGCGCTCGTGGTGATGCACCAAACACTGAGGGAGATGCCGGGCCCCCGGGCGGAGATGACCGCCGTCTCCACCCACTGGGACCCCGCCACAAGCGAGCTGACCGTGGCGAACTGCGGTCACATCGCCCCGATCGTCCTGCGCGCCGGGGGGGACGTCGAGCAGCTCGAATCCAGGTCGGGACACGGCCTCGGCGGGCGGGCCAGCCCCAAACCGACCGAACTGCACACCCAGCTGGGCTCCGCCGATCGCCTGATCCTGGTGTCGGACGGGGTGCACGACCCTGGCCGGGGGCAGGCCGGGCTGGGCGCAGGCGGCGTCATCGAAGCCGCGCTCCGGGCCGACCGGCAGACGGCCGCCGAGACCGTTCGCGAGGTGCATGGCGCCGTTCTCGGCGCCGCCAACGGGGAGCTGGGCGACGACGCGACCGTCGTTTGCCTCGCGGTCGGCTGACGTATCAGCCCCAGACCCGCCGCGCGACCTCGCCGACCAGCCGCAGCTTCGCCTCCTGCTCGGCGAGGCTCATCGTCTCCGCGATCTCGCCCGAGGCGAAGCCGCACTGGGGGCTGAGCGCGAGACGGTCGAGCGGCACGTACTCGGTCGCCTCCTCGATGCGCGCGACGACGTCGTCGGGCTGCTCGAGCGTGCCGTCCTTCGTCGTTACGAGCCCGAGCACGACCTGGTGGTGGGGCAGCACGTCCGCGAGCGGGGAGAAACCGCCCGCGCGGTCGCTGTCGTATTCGAGCAGGAGCCGGTCGAGGTTTGTGAGGCGCGGGAAGACCTGCTTCGAGATGACCTCGTAGCCTCCTGTCGCGGCCCACATGCCGCCGGGGGCGTTGCCGCGGCACATGTGCATAGCCCGCGTGACACCGCTGAGCCCTTCGAAGACCGTGTTGTCGAAGTCGGCGTCCGCCACCAGCTCGTGCGCCATGTCGTGCCCGTGCTCCTCGAACGCCGCGCGGTTGCCGGGGTCGATGTGCCACTGGGCGTAGTTGGGCGCGTCGAGCTGGATGTAGTCGCACCCGAGCTCGACCAGCCGGTCGACAACGTGCTCGCGCAGGAAGCGGGTGACGTCCTCGATGAACTCGTCCGAGGTCGGGTACGCGCCGGCGGAGTACTCGGGGTGCCAGAAGATGCGATGCCAGCTCGGCGCCGGGATCGTGTACTTGGCACGCGCTTTCGCGTTCGCCTTCAGGAAGGCGTACTCGTCCGCGACTATGTCGCGGTCGAACTCGAGCCGGCGCGTGACGAAGGGCTCCTGCGGCGGCAGGCCTGAGGTGTCGGCGGGCTCGCCCTCACCCAGCTTCCAGAGATCGCGCCAGCCGGACTCGGCGTCGAGGAACTCGAAGCCGCTGACCGGCGCGCGGAAGAGCGGGTCGTCGATCAGCGGGATCAGCGCCACCCACCCGTGCCGGCGGTACTCGCCGTCCGTGATCGCCTCGATGCCCGCGTCCTGCTGGAGGGCGATCGCCTCGCGGACGGCCCGGTCCTCGAGCGCGCGCAGCTCGCCGGCGTCGATCGTGCCGGCGCGCATGGCGTCCTTCGCCTCCCGCAGATAGTCGGGTCGCAGCAAGCTGCCCACGACGTCCGCTCGCACCGGGCGGACCCTATAGGGTCCTGGGTCGCATGCGTCAGGTGGAGGGCAGGGTCGCCTTCATCACGGGAGGCGGGAGCGGGGTCGGCCTTGGCATGGCCAAGGCCTTCATCGCGGCGGGCATGCGGGTGGCGATCGCCGACGCGCGGGAGGACCACCTCGAGCAGGCGACCGCGGAGCTCGGCGGCGACGTGCACCCGATCCGGCTGGACGTGACCGACCGCGAGGGGTTCGCACGCGCCGCGGACGAGACCGAGCGCGTGCTCGGGAAGGTCCACGTGCTGTGCAACAACGCGGGCGTCAACCTCTTCAACGACATCTCCGAGGCGACGTACCAGGACTGGGACTGGATTCTCGGCGTCAACCTCGGCGGCGTCGTCAACGGCGTCGTCACGTTCGTGCCCAGGATCAAGGCCCACGGGGAGGGCGGGCACGTGGTGAACACGGCGTCGATGGGCGCGTTCATCGCCGGTCCGGGCGCGGGCATCTATACCAGCGCCAAGTTCGCTGTGCACGGGCTCTCGGATTCGCTTCGTTACAGCCTCCGGCCGCACGGGATCGGCGTGTCGATGGTGTGCCCGGGACTCGTCAAGAGCAAGATCTACGAGAGCGACAAAGTCCGGCCGGCGGAGCTCTCGACCGACGTGACGCCCGCCGACCAGGAGTTCATGCGCATCCTGCCGAGCGTGCACGAGGCCGGGATGCTTCCCGAGGAGATCGGCGAGAAGGTGCTGCGCGCGATCAGGCGGAACGACTTCTATGTCTTCACCCACCCCGACCACCGGGAGGAGCTGCGCGAGCTCTTCGACGAGATCCTGGCCGCCTTTCCCGACGAGCCGGCGCCGGCCGACCGGCTCGCGTTCGAACAGCGCCGGCGCGAGGGGAAGGCGCGCGCGCTCGCGTCCTGGCCGGGCGACTGAGATGCGGGAGCTCGAGGGCAGAACGGCCTTCGTCACCGGCGGAGCGAGCGGGATCGGGCTCGGCATGGCGCAGGCTTTCGTGGCCGCGGGGATGAACGTCGTGATCGCGGATCTGCGACCGGATCACATCCAGACGGCAATGGAGGAGCTCGAGCGGGGGCGCGCGCACGCGATCGAGCTGGACGTCACCGACCGCGAGGGGTTCGCGCGGGCGGCTGACGAGGCGGAGAGAGTCTTCGGCAACGTGCACGTGCTCTGCAACAACGCGGGCATGGGGATCCTCGGATCGGTGACGGACGCTCGCTATGACGACTGGGACTGGGGCCTGGGAGTGCTGTTGGGCGGAGTCGTCAACGGGATCCAGACGTTCCTCCCACGGATGCGCGCGCACGGCGAGGGCGGCCACATCGTCAACACGTCGTCGATGGCGGCGGTCGTCCCGGTCCCCGGCGCCGCCATCTACACGACGGCAAAGGCCGCGGTGGTCGGACTTTCGGAGTCGCTCCGGAGCGATCTCTCCGACGAGCCGATCGGCGTCTCCGCGTTCTGTCCCGGGCCGGTGCAGACCAACATTCGCGAGGGCGGCAGGATGCGGCCGGAGCGGTACCGGGACTCGGGCTACCTGGAGCTGGAGCGGGAGCTGGAGGAGCGGCCGAACTCCCCGCTCTGGATGGACCCGCTGGAGTGCGGCGAGCGCGTGCTGGCGGGCATCCGCCGCGACGATCTGTACATCTTCACGCACCGGGAGTTCCGGGAAGGCGCCGAGGAGCGCTTCCGGGCGATGCTCGCGTCGTTCCCGGACGAGCCGCTGAACAAGGAGCGGGCGGACGCGATCCGCTTCCTGATCGAGAATCCCATCTTCCGTGAGGTAATGAATCGATCCGGGTAAGTAAATTTGACATTCTTCCGGGAGGGAGGTGACTTATGGCCAAGCTGAAGGTCCTGAATCCCGAGGGCTATCCGCCGAAGGTGAGCGCGACGGGGATGGCGCCGAGCCTCGACGGGCTCGACGGGAAGAAGCTCTTCCTCGTCGACGTCGGCTTCGCGAACTCGGACAACTTCATGAAGCAGTTGCACGGCTGGCTCGAGGAGCACCGGCCGGCGATCGACACGGAAGTAGTCCGCTGGCGCGACCAGCACGAGCCCGATCCCGACCTCTGCGAGCGCATTCAGACGGAGGGCGACGCTGCCGTTATCGGCGTCGGCACTTGACCAGGCTGCGCGCCGGAGGTCTCCGGCCACGTTGTAGATCTAGAGTCGAAGTACGGGGTCCCGACGGTGGGCGTGCACGTGCACGTGTTCGCACGGCTCGTCCAGAACGCCGTGAAGGCGAGCGGTATGCCGAACGCGCGGCAGGCGTTCGTGCCGACGCCGCTGATGAACAGCCCGCCCGCGGTGCTGCGCGGGTACGTCGAGGGTGACGACCCGATCCACGGGCGGCCGTTCATGGCCGAGTTGTTCGACCAGCTCACGAGCGGCACCGTCGACGGCGAGCTCGGCGGCGAGGATTGGGACCGCTCCACGCCGCGCTACGTCGAGGCCGGCGGCGAGGCGGAGATTCGCGCGCTCTTCGAAGAGCGCCGCTACACGGACTTCCTGCCGATCGTCCTGCCGACCGAGGAACGCGTCGAGCGCATGCTGGCGGGCACGAGCCACGCACCCGACGAGATGGTCGGGAAGATGCGCCCGACCATCGGCATGGAGTTCTGGCACTACGACGTGGAGAAGGTCGCCGTGAACGCCGTGATGGCGGGCGCCGAGCCCGAGCACTTCCCGGTCATCCTCGCGCTGGCCTCGAGCGGCGACACTGGACGGCAGAGCAGCATGTCGTCGATGGGGAACATGGTGGTCGTGAACGGGCCGATCCGCCACGAGATCGGGATGAACATGGGCATCGGCGCGATGGGGCCCTACAACAAGGCCAACTCGGCGATCGGCCGCGCCTTCGGCCTGCTCTCACAGAACCTCCAGGGCGGCTCGGTGCCGGGCGAGACCTACAGCGGCTCGCAGGGCTCGAACCTCACCTACAACTGCTGCTGCTTCGCCGAGAACGAGGAGGCCAGTCCCTGGGACCCCTACCACACGCAGTTCGGCTACGAGAAGGATCAGAGCGCCGTCACCGTCTCGTACATCTGGGGCAACGTCTGGTCGGAGTACCTGCGCACCTACTGGGAGGAGAAGCTGATCGCGATGATCTCCGGCCTCGAGCCGGGGATGGGCTGCACGCTCGTGCTCGACCCGATCGTCGCGCGCGAGTTCGTCGAGAAGGGCTTCGACACCAAGGAGAAGCTGATCCGCTGGATCCACGAGAACGCGAAGATCCCGCGGCGGCGCTACTGGGACCACGTGATGCTCAACCTGATCCACGAGGTCGTGGAGGCGGGCATCGAGCCGTTCGCGGGCTACTGGGCGGCGGGCCCGGAGGAGCCGATCCCGGTCTTCGAGGAGAACCGGATCAACATCGTCGTCGCCGGCGGCGAGACGAACGGGCACTTCAGCATCTTCATGGGCTCGCCGATGCGGGCGAAGTTCCGGGCCGATCCGGAGCAGAACGCCACGGTGTCGATCGACGACTGGCGCTGAATGCCTGACCAGTTCGAGGTGGTCGTCGCCGGCGGCGGGATCGCCGGCCTGACCGCCGGACTGTTCTCGGCGCGCCTCGGCCGAACGACGCTCGTCCTGGCCGGGGGCGTGCCCGGCGGGCTGCTCCTGAACATCGAGCGGATCGAGGGCTTCCCCGGCTTCCCCGCGGGCGTCCCCGGCTACGAGCTGTGCCCGATGGCGCAGGAGCAGGCGGCCGAGGCCGGCGCCGATATCCGGATGACCGAGGTGGAGGGGGTCGAGTCGGCCGGCGACGGCTGGCGCCTCGCGACGGACGACGGCGACGCCGAGGCCCGGACGCTCATCCTCGCCACCGGCGCGAGCCTCACGGGGGTCGGGGTGCCGGGCGAGGAGCGGCTCAAGGGCCGGGGCGTCAGCCACTGCGCCACCTGCGACGGCCCGCTGTTCCAGGACCGGGTGATCGGGGTCGTGGGAGGCGGCGACTCGGCGCTCCAGGAGGCCCTCACGCTGGCGGGCTTCGCAGCCGAGGTGGTCATCCTCCAGCGCGAGGAGGAACTCACCGCCCAGGCGAGCTACCGCACGCGGGTGCTCGACCACCCGAAGATTCGAATCCGCTACCGGACGGTCGTGGAGGAGATCCTCGGCGAGGAGACCGTGACGGGGGCGCGCACCCGCGACCTGGCGACCGGTGAGGGCGGCGAGCTGGAGCTCGGCGGCGTCTTCGTCTACGTGGGCCTGCAGCCGAACACCGGGGCGGTGGAGGACCGTCTCGCGCTGGACGGCGAGGGACGGATCCCGACGGACGCGTGGATGCGAACCGAGCTTTCCGGGCTGTTCGCGGCGGGCGTGCTCCGCAGCGGCTCGCTGTGCCAGGCGGCCAGCTCGGCCGGCGACGGCGCGACGGCCGCCAAGGCCGCCGATCGCTTCTTGAGCGGAGCGTCGTGGCCGGAGGGCGCCGCCGTCAGTCGATCGTGAGCACCAGCTTGCCGCGCGGCCGGCCGTTCTCGCTGAGCTCGTGCGCGGCCGCCGCCTCCTCGAGCGGGAAGGTTCTCGCGACGCGCACGCGCAGCTTCCCGTCGGCGGCGAGCTGGGCAATCGCCTCCATCCCGGTGCGGTCGGGTTCGACCAGGATGCCGGTCACGCGGACCCGGTCGCCGGCTGCCTCTTTGAGCGGCGCGACGTCGGCGCGGGAGGGCACCGAGATGAGGAGACCGTAGTGGCGGAGGACGGGCAGGGACTCGAGTCCGGTCTGCCCGCCGACCAGGTCGAGGACGACGTCGATGTCGCGCACCGCCGAGGAGACGTCCTCACGCGTGTAGTCCATCGCCTCGTCGATGCCCAGCTCGGCGAGGAAGGCGTGGTCGTCCGCCCGGGCGGTGCCGATCACGTACGCACCCCGGCTCTTCGCGATCTGCACGGCAATGTGGCCAACACCGCCGCCCGCCGCGTGGATGAGCACGCGATCGCCCGGCTGTACCGCGGCCGTGTCGACCAGCGCCTGCCAGGCCGTGAGCGAGGCCAGCGGGAGGGCCGCCGCCTCGACGTCGCTCAGCCGCTCGGGAACTCGCGCCAGCTGGCGGGCCGGCGAGGTCACGAACTCGGCGTACGCGCCCGCCTCGCGTGGGAAACGGGGCATGCCGAAGACGCGATCGCCGACCGCAAACCGCGTTACGCCGAACCCGAGCTGCTCCACGACGCCGGCCACGTCCCAGCCGACCGTGAACGGCGGCGAGCCGAGCATCCCGCCGCTCGACCGCGTCTTCCAGTCGACGGGGTTGATGCCCGCCGCGGCCAACTTCACGAGCACCTCCGTCGGCACCGGCTCGGGGCGGTCGACGGTTACGAGCTCGAGCACCTCGGGGCCGCCGAGCGACTCTTGCCGGATGGCGCGCATCGATGCCCTTGATCATCGCAGCGTTTCGACGGTTCAATACTCGCGCAATGGCGGAGTCGGCCCGGGTCACCCTCGTTCGCCAGGGCTACGAGGCGTTCAACGGGCGCGAGATCGACGCCGTCCTGGCGCTTCCCGGTCGCTAGCGGGTGTAGCCGGAGATCGTGGCGCTGCAGCAGTCGCTGAGCGTCGCGACGAAGGCGCGCTCCGACGGCGTGGGGTCGCGACCAGCGGGGCGAAGCAGCTGGATGGCGCGCTTCATCGGCTCGGCCCCCTCCAGCCGGAACATGACCAGGTCGCGACGTTCGAGTTCCTCCTCGACGACCAAACGCGAGACGAAGCCGATCCCGAGGCCGGCGCGGACCGAGCGCTTGATCGCCTCGTTTGAGTCGAGCTCCCAGCGCTTGGCCGGGCGGTATCCGACCCGCGCCAGATAGCGCTCCGCGACCGCCCGCGTGCTGGACCCGTACTCGCGCACCAGGAGCGTGCGGTCGGCGAGCTGTCCGGTGGAGACCCGACCGCGGCGCAGCCGGAGAGCTCCGGGCGCGCTGATGCCAACGAGCTCGTCATCGAGGAAGGGCTCCGAAGCAACGCCGTCCGGCAGCTCCACCTCCCCCGCCAGTCCGAGGGCGACGTCGCGCTGTGCCACCCGCTCGGCGACCCAGGTGCTGGAGCCGATGACCACATCGACGTCGACGCTCGGGTGCTTTTCTGCAAAGCACTGCAGAATCAAGGGCAGGACGTAGCTGCCCGGGGTCGTCGACGCCGCCAGTGCCAGCGTTCCGCGTTGCGCGCCGTTCAGCGCGCGCAGGTCCTCCTGCATGCTCGTGAGCGTGTCGAGCACGCGGACCCCGTGCGCGGCGACCAGTTCGCCCGCCTCGGTGAGCCGGCTGGTGCGGCCGCGGCGCTCAACGAGCTTCGTGCCGACGGCCGCTTCGAGGGTCTTGAGGTGCTTCGTGGCGGACGGCTGCCCTATCTGGCATGCCTCCGCCGCCGCCGAGATCGAGCCCTTCCGCTGAACCTCCACCAGCAGCCGCAGCCGGCCGGGATCGAGCGCGTCAACTATGCCATCTGGGAAAGCCATCTATACGACAGTTGATCTGGAAGCATACGCGCGCACGCCGTAGCTTCGACGGTATGGACTCCGCACCCGCGCTCCCCGTCGACGTGAACGTGCTCCGGCGCGAGATCCAGAAGACCTACACCGACGTCTCGACCCAGCCCGGCCAGGATCGCATCTTCCCGACCGGCCGCGCCTGGGCTGAGGACCTCCACTATCCGCAGCCCGAGCTGTCCAAGGTCCCGGATCGCAGCGTCGAGAGCTTTGCCGGCGTTGCCAATCCCTTCTCACTGGGTCGCATCGAGACCGGCGTGACGGTGCTCGACCTCGGCTGCGGCGCCGGCACGGATCTCCTGATCGCCGCCCAGATGGTGGGACCGGGCGGACGCGCCATCGGCGTCGACATGACGTCCGCGATGCTCGCCCGCGCTCGAGCGAGCGCCGACGAGATGGGCCTCCGCAATGTCGAGCTCCACGAGGGGCTCATCGAAGCTCTCCCGATCGAGGATGAGTCGGTCGACATCGTCATCTCGAACGGCGTCATCGATCTGGTGCCCGACAAGGACGCCGCCTTGGCGGAGATCGACCGCGTCCTTCGACCCGGCGGGCGGCTGCAGCTGGCGGACATCGTCATCCACAAGGAGGTGTCGGAGGACGCGCGCAAGCGCATCGACCTGTGGACCGGTTGAATTGCCGGCGCTCTCCTGGAGGGAGAGCACGCGCGCCTGCTGGTCCAGCTGGGCTACACCGACATCGAGCAGGGGAGCCTCGTGGATACCTATGCCAGGTCGACGTTCGAGGACAGCCGCCGCAAGGCGCGCAAGTTCGGCGCCATGGGTTCCACCATCCGTGCGACGAAGCCGGCGGTCCTCTAACTCAGGAAGACGCCGTTCCGCTCGCGGCCCAGCTCGGCGAAGCCGCGGGGGTCGCTGCTCACGCCCGGGTCCGAGCGGAAGCCGAAGCCGAACTCGGAGCCCTCGAACGACGCCGTCGACCTCGCGATCGCCAACCTCCCCAGAAAGGCCGCCCGGTCGGTGGGCGGGACGGCCCTGCCCGAGCCGCGCTCGACGAACGGACCGGTTGCCCTCCATTCAACGTGGAAGCTGACGAAAGCCGGGATCTGATTCGGCCCGAAGAACTGGAACGAGTCGATCACGGGGACGTCGCGGGCCCGTAGCACGAGGCGCCTGCCGTCGTGGCTCACCCTGATCGCGTCGTCGTCCAGAGGCACGACCCAGAACAGGCCGTTGGCCAGGATGCCGCCGTTGTTGTC
>Ga0081538_10001526_pt1 | contig 23751 bp, 27 predicted proteins | sample TabmetS5T2R1_FD_71022 | JGI IMG/M metagenome (GOLD analysis project Ga0081538, IMG submission 71022) | Tabebuia heterophylla rhizosphere microbial communities from the University of Puerto Rico - S5T2R1 | ecosystem: Host-associated > Plants > Roots > Rhizosphere ... | reverse complement strand
ATCCTGGCGCCCGATCGAATCGACGTACTCGAGCTGGTCCACGAGGTCGCCGAGGCTCTCGACCTGGAGGAGGATGCCGAAGGCGTCGGTCTCGTCGCTCTGGTACAGCTCGACGAGCCGCTCCTCGAGGTGCCGCTGCGCGATGGCGTACTGCTCCTTCAGGTAGTCGATCTCCCGAGTCTGGAGCTCGATCTGCTCTCGGAGCCGCGCCAGCCGGTCGCGGTGCACCGCGAGCTCGGCCTCGAGCTCGGAGATCAGCGCCGAGAGCGAGTCGATGTCGCCGTCGAGGGTGTCGATCCGCTGGGCGGCGGCCTCGATCTCGGAGGTGAGCGTCCCCTCCTTGCTCTTCGCGGCCTCGATCTCCTCGCGGAGACCCGAGATCTTCCGATCGACGGACGCCTTCTTGTCGTACGCGGACTGCCCGAGGGCGGCCGGGACGGCCAGCCCGACGATCGCCCCCACGAGCGCGACGAGCAACCAGGTGCGGCGAGCGTCTACCACCAGAACGAATTCGGCGAGGACGCAGGTTCTCCCTGCGGGGCCGTTCTACGGTCTCGAAGGCCCCCCTTTGTAGCACGGAGGCCGGTCGCCGTGCCGTGCTTACCCGATCACACGTTCGGCGTGCGGGAGGTGCGGCGGCGCTTCGTCTCGGGCGCCGGCGGATGCTCCGGCTCCGGCGGAGGGTCGTCCTGCGCGGGCTCCAGCGCCGGCTCGGGGTCCGGCTCGGGGACGTACGCGCCCCCGGGAGGCTGCTCCAGCTGGTGCGTCGGCGCGACCTCGGCCTGGGCCTGTCGGACGCGCTCCTGCATCTCCGCCACGAGCGCTGCGATCTCGGCCTCCTTGGCCGTGATCCGCTCGGCGACGGCGTCGAGCTCCGCGGCCGCTGCGCCCGCCGCCGGGCGGTCTCCGGCGTGCGTGGCGCGCCCGAGCTCGTGGTAGCCGCGGCTCCGCTCGGACTGGAGCTCGGCGAGCTCGCGCCGCAGCCGGAACAGCTCGAGCTGGCCGCGCGAGCGGGCGCCGACGACCCGGCGGTGGGCGCCGAGCCGGGCTCTCGTCCGGCCGAGGAGCGCTCCCGTCCCGCGGCGGCCGGCCTCCCAGCGGAGGACGAAGATCGCGGCGCCGAGCGCCAGCGCGAGGATGCCCCAGAGCCAGATCTGCGCGCCGAGGAGACCGACCCCGACCACGGCCAAGACCACGGCCGCGATGAGGCTCAGATCCGGAGCCGACCAGTACGTGCGCAGGCGAGTCTCCACCCCCTCCGGCCCCACGACCGGCGTCCCGCACTCGGCGCAGAAGCGGCTCTCCGGACGGACGGAGGCGCCGCACGTCGGACAGCTAGCGGTGGACATCGACCTCTTCTCGTTCCCGTTCCCGGTGCTCTTCATGCTCGAGGGCTCGCAGCGCTTCGCCGGCCGCCCGGCGCAGGGGGCGGACGAGCGCCCGGTAGTCCTCGTCCGAGATCTTGCCGGTCCTGTGGTCGAACTCGAGCTCCTTGAGCGCGGCCAGGGCGCGGTCGCGCTCCTCCAGGAGGCGGAGACGCGCCTCCGCCTCCGGATCGGAGGGCCTGAGGGCGTCCTCGCCCCGCGCCGGGCGGAGGAGCGGCCGCGCGACGAAGACGACGCAAGCGGCCGCGAGGAGCGCGCCGAGCACGAGGGCGACCGTCTCCACTACGCGCGGGCCACGGCGCCCTCGCCGGCGAAGCGGGCCGCGAGCCGGCGCTGCTCGCGCGCGTCGGGCCACATGGCCACCGCCGAGCCGAGGACGAAGACGAGGCCGGAGAGCCAGATCAGGTTGACGAGCGGATTGACGATCGCCTTCAGGTAGACCGAGCCGTCCTCGTTGAACTGGTCGGCGATCACGAACAGATCCTCGCCGCGCAGCCAGTCGGTGCGGATGCCGACCTCGTTGGACGTCTGCTCCTCCGCGAAGTAGCGGTTCTTGCCAGCCGCCATCGTGCCCGCCTGCTCGTCGCCGCGGTAGACGGCGAGCTGTGCCCGCACCTCCTGGGCGTTCGCGCCCCGCCGCTCCTCGCTGCCGGCGTAGACGAGGCGATAGTCCTCCACGGTCATGGACTCGCCGGGAGCGAGCCGGGCCTCCCGGGTCGTCGAGAAGCCGCCGATGCCGACGGCGCCGACGAGGAGGAGGACGATGGCCGCGTGGACGATGTAGCCGCCGTACCGCCGCCGGTTCCGCGCGACGAGGCCGGAGAAGGCCGCCCACCAGCCGCTGGTGCCGAGCGAGCGGCGGGCCCGAGTCCCGCGCACGAACTCGAGCACGATCGTCGTCAGGACGAAGGCTGCGAGCGTGTAGCCGACGAGGCCGGCCGGGCTCGAGCCCGCTCCGCCGAGCAGGAGCGCGACGCCCGTCAAGAGCGCGATCCCGGCCGGCCAGGCGAGCTGTGAGGCGAGCGAGCGGAGTGACGCGCGCCGCCAGGCGACGACCGGCCCGATGCCCATGAGCAGGACGAGGGGCAGCCCGAAGACGACGGCGAAGAAGTCGTAGTAGGGCGCGCCGACAGACACCGTGACGCCCCGCACCGCCTCCGAGACCAGCGGGTAGATCACGCCCCAGAGGATCGTGAGCGCGAGCGCGACCAGGAAGAGGTTGTTGTAGAGGAAGGCGGCCTCGCGGGAGACGAGCGACTCGAGCCGCGTCCTCGAGCGGAGGAGCGGGAGCCGCCACAGGATCAGCGCGATCGAGCCTGCAGCCACGACGGCGATGAAGCCGAGGAAGAACGGCCCGATCGAGGACTGCGTGAAGCTGTGGATCGAGCTGATCACGCCGCTCCGGGTCAGGAACGTGCCGAAGAGCGAGAGCGCGAAGGTGCCGGCAACGAGCACGACGTTCCAGACGCGGAGCATGTCCTTCTTCTCCTGCACCATCACCGAGTGCAGGAAGGCCGTGGCCACGAGCCAGGGCATGAGGGCCGCGTTCTCGACCGGATCCCAGGCGTACCAGCCGCCCCAGCCGACCTCCTCGTAGGCCCACTTGGCGCCGAGGAGGATGCCGAAGCCGAGGAACGTCCACGCGGCGAGCGTCCAGCGGCGCGTGACGACGATCCAGCGCTCGTCCACGCGGCCGGAGGCAAGCGCGGCCATGGCGAACGCGAACGGGATCGTCAGCCCCACGTAGCCGAGGTAGAGCATCGGCGGGTGGGCGATCATGTAGGGGTTCTGGAGGCTCGGGTTCATGCCCGCCCCGTCGGCCGGGGCCGCCTGCGTGGCGAAGGGGCTGGCGACGGCGACGAGCAGGAAGGCGAAGAAGAGCGCCACCGCCGACACGATCGGCACCGTCCACGGAAGCACCTCGCGCACGAGCCTGCGGTTCAGGGCCACGGCCGCGGAGGCGATCCCCGTGAGCACGAGCAGCCAGAGGAGGAGCGAGCCCGCCTGCCCGCTCCAGAAGGCGGCGAGCGTGTAGCCAAGGGGGAGCTCACGGCTCGTCGAACGGGCGACGTACTCGAAGGAGAAGTCGCGTGCGGCGAGCGCGGCGAGGAGCACGAGCGCGGCGATCGCGGTCGCCCCGAACGCCGCGAAGAGGGCATTCGTGGCCGAGTCGAGCAGCCGGCGGCGGCCGCGGTACGCCGCATAGCCGCCGACGACGGCCGCGTAGAGGATCAGGCCGAAGGCGGCAACGAGCGCGGCACGGCCCAGCTCGGGCATGCGTTATTCCCCTTCAGGAGCGTACTTCGACGGGCATTTCGTGACCAGCGAGTCGGTCTTGGCCACGAAGGTGCCGCCCTCGAGCTCGCCCTTCACGTAGACCTCGCGGCCCACCTTGAAGAGGTCGGGCACCGAGCCCGTGTAGACGACGGGGACGGTCGCGTCGCCCTCGATGTCGCGGAGCGTGAACTCGAGGCCGGAGCCGCGCGCGTCTCCCGTGACGGGCCCGACGACGATCCCGGCCAGGCCCACCTCGCCCGTCTTGCCGCCCAGCTGGCTCGGCTGGAGCGATGGCGTCCCGCCCGCCAGGCTCGTCCAGATGAGGAAGACCGCCAGCACCGCCGCGACGGAGAGCGCGACGACCAGGCGCACCGGGTTGCGCCGCTTTGCCACGCCTCGAGTTTACCGGCGGATTGGCCCTATTCGGGCGTAGGCATCGGCCGGCGATCCGGGATGCGGTAGCCGTGGTCGCGGCAGAGGCTCCCGGGCGCGTCTTCGGTGAGCGCGTCGCAGTAGCCCTTCCCGTAGGCGGCGCGCAGGAACGCGGCGACGACCTCGAGGTTCCACTCGGCGACGCCACACGCCTCGCCCCAGAGGTCGGCGAGCCGCAGGTCGATGTCCAGCTCGAGCAGGTCGATGCGGGAGGGTCGCTTGGCCATGGGCTGAAGGTACCCACCGGATCGGACGGAGCATTAGGGTGGACGCCGTGGCCGCGAGAGCTCCGACCCGCATCGGCCCGGCGCGCGTGCCTTCGCGGGAGAGCCCGGAGGCAGCCGTCGAGCTCCTCCGCGAGCGGGGCTACACGGCCTGCGAGGTCGACTTCGAGGGCAAGTTCTGGATGGACTACCCGTGGGCGGAGCGCTTCGGGGAGCTCGCGCGGAAAGCGGACATCGCCCTGTCCGTGCACGCGCCCATCGCCGGCTTCATGGGCCACGTTGAGCGGGACCGGAAGCACGGCATGGCCACGGGGATGCTCGACCACTCCGCGGGCGTCGCCGTCGCCTGCGGCGCCGAGCTCGTCGTCTTCCATCCCGGCTTCCTGCTCGGGCGCGAGCGCGAGGCGGCCCTCGAGTCGGTCGCGGACCAGCTCGGCACGCTCCGCGAACGGCTGGAGAGCAAGGGCCGCGGGGTGCCCTTCGGCGTCGAGGTGATGGGCCGGGTGCGCGAGCTCGGCACCCTGGACGACGTCCTCTGGATCGCCGAGCACGTCGACTGGGTCCGGCCGGTGCTCGACTTCGCCCACCTGCACGCCGTCTCGGACGGCGCGTACACGGAGGTCGAGATCTTCGCCGAGGCGCTGGCGCGGGCGGACGCCGTGCTCGAGCCCGGGGCGCCGTTTCACGTTCACTTCTCCGACATCGCCTACGCGAACCGGAACGAGACGAAGCACCTCCCGTACGGGGAGGGCACGCTCCGAGCCGAGCCCCTGGCCGAGGCCCTCACCCGCTTCGAGAGACCGGCTACCGTGATCAGCGAGTCGCCGGACGAGCAAAGCCATCAGGCGGTTCGATCGATTCTCCTCGGGTCGAAAAGCCTCAGCTAGCCTCGCGTACCTTTCGTGGCGGCCATCCCGCGACGCGGAGGTCGCCTGACGGCTGCTAGGCTCCGGGCCGCGTGACCGGCGACCCGCACCACCTGGCCGAGTTCGCGCTCGACGACGGCCGCGGCCTGCACGTGCACGTCGGGCCCGGCTGGGTCGAGGTCTGCGTCCTCGACGCGGAGGGCGAGATCGTCGACCGGGTCACGCTGCCACCCGCCGGGGCCGGGGAGCTTGCGGGAGCGCTGCGCGATGCGGCGGCCGAAGCGGGCGGCGCCGGCTAGGCCGCCCGTCGGACGACCTCCAGCCGCTCCCCGATCGGCTCCCGCGGCCGCGCGACGCGTTCCGCGGGGTGACGCTCTCGAGTAGAGCTCCGGCCCGAGGTCGGCGACGCTCACCCCGAAGAAGGCGTCCAGCTCGCAGCGCGTCGAACGCGGCCTGCTGGGCGTAGGCCCAGGGGGTTTCGGGCGTACGCAGGACGGGCAACTTGCGCGGGAGATGTCGCTGCGGGACGACCGGATCCGCGAGAATGAGGAGTTGTTCCGCATGGCCAACGAACGTCTCCGGGAGCACATTCCGGGCGCCGTCTCAGACGACCGCGTCGTGCCCTTCCTGTGCGAGTGCGCGGACGATCTCTGCCTGGCGCGGATGGAGATGAGGCTCGACGAGTACCGGCGCCTGCGCGCCGACGAAGACACGTTCGCCGTCGTGCCGGGCCATGCCGCCGAAGACGGCGAAGTCGTCGTGCGCGAGCTCCCGACGTTTCACGTCGTGCGGAAGGAGGCGGCGTGACCGGAGAAGAGCGCGGAGCCCGGCGCAAGGAGCAGATCGCGCGCAACGAGGCGCTCTTCCGGGAGGTCAACGAGCGCGTCCAAGAGGTGAGCGAGGAACGTGCGACCCCGACGACCGACTTCCTCTGCGAATGTGGAGACGCCGCCTGCAGCGAGACGGTGCCGCTGCGCGACGAGGAGTACGAGTCGGTCAGGGCGGATCCCCTCCTGTTCGTAGTCGCACCCGGCCACGAGATCCGGGACGTCGAAGAGGTGATCGCGCGGAACGAGCATTTCGTGGTCGTGCGCAAGCACGTCGCCGAGGGCCTGATCGCGCGGCAGACCGATCCGCGGGCCTAGCGGCCGCGGCGGTGCTCGACGAGACTGGGGCCATGGGGAGGCGGCCCCCGCTCTACGGCTCCGAGCAGTCGCGCTTCGCCCGCTACCTCGAGCGGCGTGAGGCGCGGCGTCCGGATCCGGTTGCGCTGGAGCTTCGGCGACGGCTGCTCGCCGGGGCGCGCGGCCGCGTGCTCGAGCTCGGGTGCGGCGACGGCCGCGCCTTCGAGCACTATCCGCCAGAGGTGACGAGCGTGCTCGCGGTCGAGCCCGATCCCACGGCGCGCGCGGCCGCCCTGGGCCGCGCGGGCGAGGCGGCCGTCCCCATCGAGGTCGTGGACGGCGACGCCGAGTCACTGCCGGCAGAGGACGGATCCGTCGACGTCGCCGTCGTGGTGTGGGTGCTCTGCAGCGTCCCCGACCCCGCCGCCGCGCTCCGTGAGCTTCGGCGCGTGCTCGTCCCGGGCGGAGAGCTGCGCTTCTACGAGCACGTTCGCTCGCGCAACGCCGTCTTTCGCGGCCTCCAGCACGCCGTCGACACGCTCTTCTGGACGCGAGCCCTCGGTGGTTGCCGCACGACTCGGGACACGGTCGCCGCGATCAAGGGCGCCGAGTTCGAGCTCGTCGCCCTCGACCGCGGATTCCACTCCTCGTCGGTGCTGACGATCACGTCTGCGCCCTACGCGCTGGGCATCGCCCGGCGCTGAGCGCGGGGAGCGAGGAGGCCCCGCCGAAGCGAGGCCTCCCGCACGTTCTGCCGCGCTGACCGCCGCGCTAGCAGAGCTTGATATTGATTCCCCTGCCCCTCGTCACGTTGCCCGACGCGGTGTAACCGTTGGACAGCTCGATCGAGTAGGTGTCGGGGTTGTCCGTGACCACGATCTTGAACGTCACGGGGGCGCCGTTGACCAGGCCGCTCCCGGTCAGAGTCGCCTGGTTGCCGGCGATCACCAACGTGTCGATCGACGTGGAGACGAACTTGACCTTGTTCTTGCGGTCTTTCTGGTCGTTGAACGACACCTCGCCGGACGGCTTCGGCGCGTTCAGCACGTACTTGACGTTGTAGAAGATGAACGAGAAGTCGCGGTTCGTCGTCAGCAGGCCGTCGCCGCGGACCTCGCCACACGTGTTGCCCGTCGGCGGCGGAGGCGCGCAGTCCGGGTCGGCGCCGTCGACGAGGCCGTCGCCGTCGTTGTCGATCCCGTCGTTGCAGTCCTCGTTCGTGACCGTCGCCCGCGCCGAGATCGAGATCACCGCGAGGAAGAGGTCGTCGTCGCCCGACGGGTTCGACGTGTTGATCTCGATGCTCGTCGCGCCCTGCGCGAGGAACGGCTCGAGGTTGTAGAGCTCGTCGTCGGTCCCCGTCTGGCTGTTCGGATCGGCCGGGTTGTCGGTCGAGTCGCCGACACCACCTACCGTGACCAGCGCGCCGTCGTTCCCGAGCCCGTCGTCGAAGTTGCCGGCGCAGCTCGTAAGCCGCTGGCTGTTCACGTCGACGATCGAGAACTGGAATGGAGCGCAGATGTGGCCCGGCTGGCCGCTCTGGTACGAATGGCCGCTGCCGAGCGACATCGTCGCCTGGAAGCCAGGCACGGTCTTGTCGAGCGGCGAAGCGAGCACGAAGGTCGCCGTGTCGCCCGCCTGGGAGGCGGCGCCGTCGAGCACCGCGATCGTGTTCTCCGGCTGGGAGGCGTTCGCGTACACGACGACGAGGCCCAGCCCGTTCAGGGCGGATGGGTCGTTGCCGATCGTGAACGAGGTGATACCGCCGCCGCCGCCAACCTTGGCTGCGACCTGTGCGGTCACGTCCGCGCGCGTCGTGACGAGGCTGCCGCCGCTCGTCTCGCCGATCTTGACGGTCTCGACCATCGTGCCGTCGAAGTCGATCGTCCGCTATGTCACGTCTGGATCGCTGACGAAGAAGTACGTCCCGTAGAGGAACGCCTTCTGCACCGTCGAGCCGGCTGGGACGTCCGCCTCCAGCGTGCCGCCGATCCCGTTCTGTCCGAGCCCGTCGGTGGAGTAGCCGCCGTGCCCGGTGAAGACGTAGTTGACGGTGAGGCTGGCATTCGCCGCCGTGGCGAAGATCAGCGCCGCCGCCAGCGCCAGCGTCGCCGCAGCCGCGGCGCGCGTGAATCGCCTACCCATAAACCCACACTCCTCAGTCGCTTGGGAGAGGAAGCTACGACGGCCACGAACTGCTGCCTAGTGGCAAATCGCCCTATCCGACCGGGGTGAACGACCTAGGTCATCCACCCAAAAACCCCCGCAATCGGACAGTTGTCGGGCCTTCCCGCATGCGAAAAACTCGACCGTGCGCGGCATGGAATATTGCGGGAAGATCCTCGTGGTCGACGACGACGAATGCTTTCGGAAGCTCGTCCTCTCGACGGTGGAGGAAGCGGGCTACAGCGGCATCGGGGCGCCCACCGGCGAGGAAGGGATCGCCGCCGCCCGGGAGGAGGCGCCGGACGTCGCCATCCTCGACGTCGAGCTGCCCGGCATCTCCGGCTACGAGGTGTGCAGACGTCTTCGCGAGGGCTGCGACGGAATCGGGGTCATCTTCGTCTCAGGCCGGAAGACCGAGGCGCTCGACCGCGTGGCGGGCCTGATGATCGGCGCCGATGACTACCTCGCGAAGTCGTTCGCACCCGACGAGCTGCTCGCGCGCGTCCGGGCGTTGCTTCGCTCCCGCGGCGTCGCCGCGCACCTTCCGACAGCCCTCGACTCGTCCCTCACCCCACGCGAGCGCGAGGTCTTGGGTCTGCTCGGCGAGGGCATCTCCCAGGCGGACATCGCCGTCCAGCTCGTGATCAGCCCGAAGACGGTGGCCGCGCACATCGACCGCATCCTGCACAAGCTCGGCGTGCACAGCCGTGCGCAGGCGATCGCGGTCGCCTACCGCGACGGGCTTCTCGGCAGCCCGTCCTAGGAGGGAAGGAGCCGCAGGCCTGGGCCCTCGGTGACCGACACCGTGCGCTCGTCGCCGGGCCGGCGCCACGACTCGCCGAGCCTCTCGTCGAGCGTCGCCTCGAGCTCACCTGTCGCCGCCAGCTCCTGGACGATATCGGCGCCGCCGACGAGCTCGCCCGCGACGAAGACCTGCGGGATCGTGGGCCACTTGGAGAGGGCCGAGAGCTCCTCGCGGATACGGGGATCCGGAAGGACGTCGACCGCGGTGAAGCCGGCGCCGACACCCCGCAGGGCCTGGAGCGCACGGTCCGAGTTCCCGCAGTAGACCTGCTCGTGCGTCCCCTTGATGAAGGCCACCACCGGCTCCTGCTCGATCGTGTTCTTGATGCGGTCGCGGAGGTCGCTCATTCCTCTCCCCTCGTGGTGATTCGCAGCTCGTGGATCGTGCCGTCCTCGAGCGGCCCGGCCAGCGCGTCGTAGACGAGCCGATGCTGGTCGACGAGCGAGAGGCCGCTGAACGCGCCGTCGACGACGGTGACGTGAAAGTGGTCTCCTCCGCCGGTGCGGTCGACCACGTCGACCGCGCGCGCCTCCGGGAAGGCCATGCGCAGGAGCCCTTCGAGCCGCTCGCTCATCGCTTCCGACGATACCAGCCGCGATCGGGGCTACCATGGAGCGTTCGATGCGCCGTCTGCCGCTAGTCGTCCTGCTTTCGTGTGCCCTCGTCCTAGTCGCGGGCGCGTCGAGCTCTTCCGCCGGATTCAGCGGCGCCAAGGCGAAGGCCTGGGCAGGCAAGCTGGCCGCGCTCGGGCAGAGGCCCGCCGGCGGCAGGCACGAGCGACAGGCTGGAGGAATCGTGCGCCGCCGGTTCGAGCAGCTCGGCTACGACGTGACCGTCCAGCGCTTCCCTCTGCCCGAAGGCGGCAGGTCGTTGAATGTGATCGGTCGGACGCCGGGACGGATCCGCGTCATCGTCGTCGCGCACATGGACGGGATGCCCGGGACGAGGGCCGCCAACGACAACGCCTCGGGCGTCGGCGTCACGCTCGAGCTCGCTCGGCGGCTGATGACCAAGCGAGGCGTGCTCCTCGCCGCGCTCGGGGCGGAAGAACGACGCCACACCGGCGCCGGCTGGCACCTCGGCTCGCGCGCGCTCACCAGGTCTCTCAGCCCGGAACAGAAGGCAGGTGTCCGCTTGGCGCTCTCGATCGACATGGTCGGCGTGGGCACGACGCTGAACGTGCGCGGGCTCGAGGCTTCTCCGAACCGGTCGGCGCGCCGCCTCCTGAACGCGGCCAGTCGCGTGGGAATCCGGGCGAGCTACCTCCGCGACACGGGGCAGTCCGATCACGACGATCTCACGCGAGGAGGCGTCCCGGCCGCCTGGATCGAATGGCGCTGGGATCCCTGCTGGCACCAGCCGTGCGACCAGATCCACCGCCTGCGCCCCTGGAAGCTCTGGGCCGCGGGCAAGGTCGTACGGAACGCAGCGCTGCGCGTTGTGGGCTGACGGGGCCTAGAAGGCGGTACCCCGAATGGGGGACGACGCGGTGGGCAGGCTGCCGATGATTCGAAGTGCCGCATGAAGGACCACGTCGTGCCTACTCGTGAGTTCGGGACGGGCCTGCGGGCCAGGCTCGAGCGGGGCGAGCGCGCCCGCGAAAGCGCTCCTCTTCCCTCGAGCCGCGACCTGCTCGAGCTCGTCGAGGAGGATCCGGTCGAGCGCTCGACCCCCGAGCTCGTCCTCGTGGGCGGCGACCTCTCGCGGCACAGGGCCCCGGGCCCCGTCACCGCCTAGGACGCGATGTCGAAGGGCCTGACCGACAAGCTCCGAGGCTCCCTCGAGACCTATCTCGCGCGCAGCGCGGCCGAGCTCGACGAGCGCGGCGCGGAGCTGGCTGAGCGCGCGGCCTCGCTCGAGGCAGAGGAGACCGAGCTCGAACGCGCCGAGTCCGAGCTCGAGGCGCGAGCCCGGACGCTCGAGGAGCTCGGGCCCATGCCGGCCAAGCTCACCCAGGCACTCGAGCGTGCGCTCGAGGCGCTAACCGAGCGCGCGTCCGAGGCCGAGGCAGCGGCTGCGGCGCTGCAGGCGCAGTTGAAGACGCTCGCCGAGGGGGAGGCCGAGCTGGCCGCGCGCGAGAAGAGCTTTACCGAGAAGAGCGACCGCCTCCGGGTGGAGCAGCGGCGCCTCGCCGACCGCGAGCGGGACCTCGCTCAGTTCCAGCGCGAGCTCCTCGACCCGGACGCGGCGCTCGGAGCCCAGTGGGTCGCGCAGCGCGACCGCTCCTTCGTCGAGGCCGAGTCGCTCCTCGAGGAGCGCCGGCGCGAGCTCGACGTACGCGAGCAGGAGCTCGACGAGTATCGGGTCCGCGTCGATGCGCAGCTGCAACTCCGCCGCGAGGAGATCGAGCAGCGGGAGCGGGAGGTTTCCGAGCTTCGCGCCCGCCTCGACCGGCGCGAGCAGGAGCTGAACGCCTACGTCGCCCAGGTCCAGTCGGGACTGGTCGGGAGGCAGTAGCAGCTGCCGGTTTCTAGACTCCCCGCGTGCCGGCCGCGCCGCTTCCTCCTGAGCTCCAGCGCTTCCTGACAAAGCCCCGCCACGCGGTGGTGGGGACGTCCCGCGCCGACGGGACGCCGGTGACGACGCCCTGCTGGTACGGGCTCGACGACCGAGGCCGCCTCATCCTCTCGATGGATCAGGGCAGTCACCGTCTCCGCCACCTCCGCGCCAACCCGCGCGTGGCCCTGACGGTCCTCGGCGACGACTGGTACTCGCACGTGTCCGTGGTCGGCCGCGCTGTCGACTTCTCGAGCGACGACGACCTGGCCGACATCGACGCGCTCTCCCAGCGGTACGAGGGCGTCCCGTACGAGGATCGCGGCTATCGCGGGATGACGGTCCTCGTCGAGATCCAGCGCTGGCACACCTGGGGCGACCCGGCGGCGGAGAGCTAAGTCAGAGGCCTCAGGCGGGCTCGAGGAAGACGAGCTGCTTGGCGACCGGCCCTAGCTTCGGCTCGGCCTGTACGAATCCGATCAGGTCGGCGGACGCCTCGGCGTTCAGCCCGAGCCTTGTCAGCCTCCTTCTCAGCTCGTACACGCTGCGCGCTCCCTCCAGCTCGAGCAGCCTGCCGGGCTCCTCGCCGACGCCTCGTGCGAGCTCGGGCCACCGCTCTCCGAGCACGACCCACTTGCCTAGGTGCTCAGGGGTCAGCTCGGAGCCGGTCCCGAGCAGACGTCGCTTGATCGCGACGTAGAGCTGCAGGCGGAGGTGGTTCATCATGCGCTTCGCAGCCCGCGGGGTGAGATCGGGCAGGAAGGAGACGATCTCAGCCTCGGCCTGGTCTCTCAGCGGCGATTCCTGCGTGAAGTAGCGCGCCACCCGATCCGCGACGAGCTTCTCCTCCGGGGAGCCCTCCTCGATGTGGTGCTCCTCCTTGACTGCCAACTCGACGGCGGCCGGCGACAGGTCTCTCGACTGCGCCTTGATCGATTCGTCGATCGCGTCCAGGCGCCTCCGGGCGCGCCAGGAGAGAACCCTGGCGACCACGAAGCCGACGATCCTCGCCACCATTCGGAGGAGGACGATGACGACGAAGAGTACGAAGACCGCGCCGAGGGCACCTGTGAAGAAGGCGGTCCCGCGGTCGTCGGCCGCATCCGGCGGCCTGGCCGCGAAGTACGCTCCCGACCCGACGACCACGAGCGCGCTGAGTATCGATCCCGCGACCTCAAGGTGGTAGCGGACGCGTCCTCGTGCAGGTTCCGAAGCGGAGGGCCAGTCGAAAGCCGGCGCCTCCGCCACGTCGTCGAGCACCCGGCGGACCCGCTCCTCCGTCATCGGAGGCAGGTCGAACTGGATCTGGACGATCTTCTGCAGGTAGCGCCGTCCGTAGGCGCCCGGCGAGCGGTCGGGCGCGTCGTCCGGCCATTCCAGCTGACGGTACTGCAGCTCCGCAGAAGACGCGATGACACGCATGTCCGCGATCAGGACAGTGACGACGTCGGGGTGACCAAGGAGGTTGCTCGCGGCTTCGCAGACCTGCACCGCCCGCGGCGGGCGGCAGCGCTCGAGATCGTCCACGAAGACGACGAGCTTTCGCCTGCCACACGTCGCTTGGGCAATGAGCCGGCCGAGCTCCTCGCTCACTTCCCGCATCGTGCCCCGGGCCGCCTCCGAGCCTGGGTCGTCGAGGAACCTAGCGGCTCGCTCCGAAGCTGCGAGCACGTACTTCCAGACCGCGAACGCCGCCAGGAGAAGGACTGCGACCGAGCCGAGCGTGGCGCCCAGGGCCCCTTCCAGGTCGCGCTCGAGGTCCGGTCCGCCGAAGAGGTCGCGCACGCCCGGCACGAGAAGGAGCAGGCCGGCGGGAACGAGGGCGATGAGGGCGATCAAGACCCGACGGCGCCACCGGTTCCGGGGGGTGAGCATCGCAGCCGGAAGTGGCGAGCGCAGTCGCCGCCACCACGGTCGCGCGCGGTCAACGGTTCGCGCGACGTCCGCGGCGAACGCCGCGCCGAGATGCGTCGCGTCGTCGTGGGCCCAGGCGTTGAACCAGCACACGATGTGAGGCGGCTGCCCCCACTCCCGCCGCCAGGCTGACAGGCGCTGCTCAACCAGGCGGGCGAGCGACGTCTTGCCTGCGCCCCAGGGTGCGCTGAGTGCGATCGTCAACGGAGTCAGCGTGTCCGGGTGATCGATCAGCTCGGCGATCGCTTCGGCGTAATCGTCGAAGTCGAGCCGATCCTCGCTCTCATCGTCGAGCGGCCGATCGGCCAGCATGCGAAGCGAGGGCGTCGTCTCCTCGGACGGCTGCTCGACGGCGGACGAACCCTTCCCCTCCAGCCTGATGTCGGTCACGGTTCTCCCGGGCAGCCTTCGAGGCGAGGGACGCCGTCGCTCGAGCGGCGGAAGCAGAGCGTCTCGTCCACGTCGCCGGCCGGGTCCTGGTAGCGCTCCTGGAACGACGGCCCCTTCGGCGCCCCGGAGAGGTCACAGTAGGCGCCCGCGAGGATGCAGCTCTGCTCCCCCCAGCTTCCGGGGAACGCATTCCAGAGCGCCGGGTCGCCCTGCCTGGTGAGCGGGAGCCGCTTGACGCAGTCCTCGCAGGCGGCGTTGTGCGCCCAGAGCACCGCTCCGTTGTGGGGAGCCTCGGGGAGGTCGCGCGCCTCCTGCTCGCAGCCCGAGAAGCAGGGGTTCGGGTAGGACGCGTGGCTGTTACGGGCGACGAAGACGACCGGTCGCGGGCCGGCAGCGCGGATCGCGGGAATGACGACATTCCTCCAGATCGCGCCGAGCGCGGCCGAGCGCGGGATCGACAGCGAGTCCCAGAGCGGAACGAGCGTCTCGTCCCAGTCGTAGGCGACCACGTGCTCGTGCTGGCCGTAGCGGACCTCCTGCGGAGCGAGGCGCTCGTCGCCGGCGGCCTGGCAGCCCGCCGCTCCCTCCGCACACGGGGCCAGGACGAGCGTCAGCCCCTCCCAGTCGCCGGCGTGCTCCTGGCAGGTGAAGGGCGGCGTGCGAAAGCCGGGCCCGCAGAAGACCTTGTCCGCGACCGGCGAGGGGTTGCGGGAGTAGAACCACCAGTAGTCGACGTAGACGCGCTCGCCCGGACGCGTCACGCGGTAGTAGACGGCGCTCGTGTCATTGCCGCCGCGCGGGGTCCCGGGCGCCTCCTCGAGCTGAAGGTAGTCGAGGTTCGCGTCGATGAGCGCGGCCTCCTCGACGATCGAGCAGTTGTCGTCGCCGACCACCTTCCGGCACATCTGCACTCGGTCGTCGGCGATCGCATCCTGGATGTCCAGCGGAAAGCGCCGCTCGCCCGAATCGAAGAAGAGGAGCGGCCTGAACGCCTCCGCCACCTCCAGGTCCTGCTCGCCTCCCTCGACATCGTCGACGGGCACGGCCCGGGGCACGCGATCGGGCGATCCCACCGACGGCGCGACGAAGAGCCCAACCGCGAGCAGAACCACGCTCAGCACCTCGGCGTGCCAGAAGAGAGGGAATCGCCTCTTGTCCCACTTCGGCCTCTTGCGGATCTTGTCCGCGCTCAAGAACGCGATCCAGATGGCGATGGGCAGAAGCAGCAGCACGAGGCCGAGGGGACGCGTGACCCAGGCGACCGGGATCCCGACGAGCACGAAGATCGTGGTCGCAAACGCGCGGAAGAGCGCCTTCCCCGGCCCTTCATCGAGCCAGCGCTGCGAGATGCGCCGGACGATCCAGAAGGCGCCGGTCGTGACGACGATGGCGAACGCAAGGTCGCCCCACAGCCCGGCGCCGCGGAGGAGCCAGCCGAGGAGGACGAGGACCGCGATGGCGACGAGGAAGAGCAGGATGGCGAGCACCCAGCGAACGGCTGTGGGCCAGAAGGTGCCACCATCGAGCCAGGTCTCGAACCGGGCCCTGACCCTCCGAACCCGAGACCAGGCGACCTTGACCGAGCGGACCAGCGCCCTCACGCCACGCTCGCTGCCATGCGCCGATCTAAGCGTATGCAGAGGACATCACGGACACTGGACGCGCAGGGAGGCCGCTGCCTTCCGCCGACGGAGCACCGATCGGGCCGCGTCACGGCCGCCGCATCGATGTCGATGCTCGGATCGACGTAAGCGGGTGGAGGCGAAGCTCGTCGCGGCGGAAGAGCGGGGCCCAGGTCGCAAGAAGGTGCGGGCGACCACTGCTAGGCGGGCCGCCACGAGTAGGCTCGTCACCTGCAGCGCGTGATCGGACCAAGGAAGGAGCTTCACCATGCGTGACATTGGACTCGGGAGGATCGCGACTCTCTCGGTCATCGCGATCGCAGTCGCGGTGTGGATCGCCCTATTCCAGGGTTGGGATTCTCTCTAGCTCGGTGCCGCGAGGCGTCCCCCTAGATCCGTCCGCGTTACCCTCCGTTTCCGTCAGCGAAGGCGTTAGCCGCTGCCGCGTTCTACCGAGTGGATGATCTCGCGGCGAACAACTCATGCTCCCGCTCGAGACCCTTGAGGCGGTAGCGCCCGCGCGACTCGAACGCCAGGTCTGCAGCGCCCTCGGCTAGGTCGCGCGTGGTGCCGGACAGGAGTACCTCGCCCGAGCCCGCCTCGGCCAGGATGCGAGCGGCGACGTGGACCGCCACACCCCCGACACGTTTGCCGGACAGTGTCACCTCGCCGCTGTGGATGCCGACGCGAATGGAGAGCCGAATACCCGCCAGGGCGTCAACGAGCTCCAGTCCGCAGCGGATCGCGCGCTCGGCGCCGTCGAACACGACGAGAAACGAATCCCCCGCGGTCTCTACCTCTCGGCCGCCGAAGCGGACGAGCACGGTGCGGACGACGTCTTCATGCATGGCCATGGTGCGCTTCCAGGCCGCGTCGCCCTCCGTTCGCGCGTGGACCGTGGAGTCGACGATGTCGGTAAACAGGATGGTGGCCATGACGCGTGTGCCCTCGCCCGGCTGCGGGTCGAATCCGGCGCCCCCGGCCCAGTCGACCATCACCAGCTCCTCGTCGCCCTCCACCCAGGTGACGTGGCCGGGTGGCAGGTCGAACACTTGGTTGGGCCCGATGACCACCTCCTCGCCTTCGTCGGTCCGGATGCCCATCCGTCCGCTGAGGACCACACCGCGGTGATAAAGCTCGCACGAGGCGGTGCCGACCTCCGGCTGGGCGTGTGCCTCCCAGCTCCAGCCCGGCTGCAGGACATGGCGGGTGACCACCGTCCCGGCCAGGCGCACCTGGTGGCTCGCACCCAGCGGATAGGTCACGACGGCCTCGGGCTCGCCGAGGTCGCGGACCTCGACCGGGCTCACGGCGATCCTCCCCGCCGGGACTCCGTGCCCTCGCGCATCACTTCGAAACCGTAGCGCTCAGGCGCTCGGGAGTCGGTGTTGATTGGCATGGGTGCGCGGAAGGCGACGGGCGCGCTGCGCGTCCAGTGTCCGTGATGTCCCCTGCATGCGCTTAGATCGGCAGATGGCAGCGAGCCTAATGTGAGGACGCCGGTCCGCTCGATCAAGGTCGCCTGGTCTCGGGTCCGGAGGGTCAGGGCGCGGTTCGAGACCTGGCTCGACGGTGGCACCTTCTGGCCCGTCGCCGTCCGCTGGGTGCTCGCCATCCTGCTCTTCCTCGTCGCTATAGCCGTCCTCGTCCTCCTCGGCTGGCTCCTCCGCGGCGCCGGACTGTGGGGTGACCTTGCGTTCGCCATCGTCGTCACGACCGGCGCCTTCTGGATCGTCCGGCGCATCTCGCAGCGCTGGCTCGATGAAGGGCCGGGGAAGGCGCTTTTCCGCGCGTTTGCGACCACGATGTTCGTGCTCGTCGGGATCCCGGTCGCCTGGGTCACGCGCCCGCTCGGCCTTGTGCTGCTGCTTCTGCCCATCGCCATCTGGATCGCGTTCCTGAGCGCGGACAAGATCCGCAAGAGGCCGAAGTGGGACAAAAGGCGATTCCCTCTCTTCTGGCACGCCGAGGTGCTGAGCGTGGTGCTCCTTGCGGCCGGGCTCTTCGTGGCGCCGTCGGTGGGATCGCCCGATCGCGTGCCGCGGGCCGTGCCCGTCGACGACGTCGAGGGAGGCGAGCAGGACCTCGAGGTGGCGGAGACCTTCAGGCCGCTTCTCTTCTTCGACTCGGGCGAGCGGCGCTTTCCGCTGGACATCCAGGATGCGATCGCCGACGACCGGGTGCAGATGTGCCGGAAGGTGGTCGGCGACGACAACTGCGAGCTCGTGGAGGACGCGAGGCTGATCGACGCAAACCTGGACTACCTCACGCTCGAGGAGGCGCCCGGGATCCCGCGCGGGGGCAACGACACGAGCGCCGTCTACTACCACGTGACGCGCCCGGGCGGACGCGTCTACGTGGACTACTGGTGGTTCTATTCCCGCAACCCTTCCCCGGTCGCGGACAAGGTCTTCTGCGGGCCGGGCTTTCGGACGCCGCCCTTCACCTGCCAGGAGCACGCCGGCGACTGGGAGGGGCTGACCGTGGTGCTGGAACCGTGCGCCGAGGGCGATGCGGACTGCGAGGTCGCCGGCGAGGAGCGCTTCCTCCCCCGGGAGGTCCGCTACGGCCAGCACGAGCACGTCGTCGCCTACGACTGGGACGAGACGCTCGCGCCCCTCTGGGACTCGTTGCCGCTTCCACGCTCGCCGGCGCTCGCCGACATCTGGAGGACTGTGGTGATCCCCGCGATCCGTCGCGAGGCCGGCGCTCGCCCGGTGGCCTTCGTGGCCCGCAACAGCCATGCCTCCTATCCGGCTCCCTGCTTCTCGGGCTGCGAGCAGCAAGCGCGCGACCTTCCCGAGGCTTCCCACAACGGCCTCGTTCCCTGGGCGCACAACCTCGAATGCGACGAGTGCGTCAAGCGGCTCCCGCTCACCGGCGAGGGCGAGCCGGCCCTCTGGAACGCGTTTCCGGGCCGCTGGGGCGAGCAGGACTGCATCCTCGCAGGCGCCTATTGCGACCTCTCCGGGGCCCCGAAGGGGCCGTCGTTCCAGCGGCGCTACCAGGACCCGGCGGGTGATGTGGACGAGACGGTGTGCCTCGACTCGAGCCGCACGCCGCCGCGGCTCGAACGCTGCTGATCAGGCCTCGGCGGCCGGGTCGCCCCAGGTGTGCCAGCGCTCGATCTCGACGATGACCGTCATCCCGCGATAGTCGCGATCCTCGTACGGGACGCCCTCGTACCGCTGCGAGAGCGCGTCGATGTCGGCCAGGTCGTCGTCGCTCGCAAAGTCGACGGCGCGGCCGATCACGGACACGTGCGAGTACCAGTCGTCACCGAGGACCGTCAGGGCCACGCGCGGGTTCGCGCGGAGGTGGCGGAGACGGTGACTGTCCTGACCCATCGAGAGGATCAGGCGGCCTCGGTCGTCGAGCCCGTACCAGCAGGGCGTCGTCACCGGCGTCCCGTCGGCCCGGGACGTCCCCACCACCGCGTGGCGGGGCTTCGCCAGGAAGCGCTGAAGCTCAGGAGGAAGCGGCGCGGCCGGCACCGCAGCGATTCTAGAAGGCGGCCTGGCCGCTAACCTCGGACCAGTCCGGACTGGACCTGGGCGACGTAGGCGTTCAGCTCCTGCTCGCGCCGGTCGAGGCGGGCGCGCAGCTCGGAAACCTCCCGCTCCCGCTGCTCGACCTCCTCGCGGCGGAGCTGCAGTTGCGCATCGACGCGGACCCGATACTCGTCGAGCTCCTGCTCGCGAACGTCGAGCTCGCGCCGGCGCTCCTCGAGGAGCGACTCGGCCTCGACGAACGAACGGTCGCGCTGCGCGACCCACTGGGCTCCGAGCGCCGCATCCGGGTCGAGGAGCTCGCGCTGGAACTGGGCAAGGTCCCGCTCGCGGTCGGCGAGGCGCCGCTGCTCCACCCGGAGGCGGTCGCTCTTCTCCGTGAAGCTCTTCTCGCGCGCGGCCAGCTCGGCCTCGCCCTCGGCGAGCGTCCGCAGCTGCGCCTGCAGTGCCGCGGCCGCGGCCTCGGCCTCGGACGCACGCTCGGCCAGCGCCTCGAGCGCACGCTCGAGCGCCTGGGTGAGCTTGGCAGGCATCGGCCCGAGCTCCTCGAGGGTCCGCGCGCGCGCTTCGAGCTCGGACTCGGCGCGTTCGAGCTCGGTCTCCTCTGCCTCGAGCGAGGCGGCGCGCTCGGCCAGCTCGGCGCCGCGCTCGTCGAGCTCGGCCGCGCTGCGAGCGAGGTAGGTCTCGAGGGAGCCTCGGAGCTTGTCGGTCAGGCCCTTCGACATCGCGTCCTAGGCGGTGACGGGGCCCGGAGCCCGATGCCGCGAGACGTCGCCGCCCACGAGGACGAGCTCGGGGGTCGAGCGCTCGACCGGATCCTCCTCGACGAGCTCGAGCAGCTCGCGGCTCGATGGGAGAGGCGCCCGCTCGCGGGCGTGCTCGCCCCGCTCGAGCCGGGCCCGCAGGCCCGTACCGAACTCACGAGTAGGCACGGCGTGGTCGTTCATGCGGCACTTCGAATCATCGGCAGCCCGCCCAACGCGTCGTCCCCCATTCGGGGTACCGCCTGCGGGTGTCTAGCCCGCCTAGTTGACGACCGCGAGGGCTGCCTCGCGAATGACCTTGCCGGCCCGGCGCAGCTTCGCGGGCCTCACCCGGTGGATGCGGTCGCACGGCCGGTGCCAGCAGGGATCCCACCGCCACTCGATCCAGGCGGCAGGGACGCCCCCGCGAGTGAGATCGTCGTGGTCCGACTGACCGGTGTCCCGCAGGTAGCTCGCGCTGATGCCGAGTCGGCGCGCGGCCCTCAGGAGCTTGCGGGCCGAGCGGTTCGGCGACGCCTCGAGGCCGCGGATGTTAAGCGTCCACCCGACTCCCACCATGTCGACCGAGAGCGCGAGCCGCACGCTGCTCTTCTCCGCCGGGCTCAGCGAGCGCGTGAGCCTGCGGGAGCCGAGGTGCCAGCCGGCACCCGTGTTGCGGCGCTCTTCCGCGCCGAGTGCGGCGAGGAGCACGCCGGGCTCGTTTCTGAGGTACCGCGCCAGCATGAGGACGACGCCGACGCCCGAGGCGTTGTCGTTCGCCGCGCTGGTCCCCGGCATCCCGTCCATGTGCGCGACGACGATCACGCGGGGCGTGCCGGGCGTCCTGCCGACCACGTTCAGCGACCTGCCTCCCTCGGGAAGCGGGAAGCGCTGTGTGGTCACGTCGTAGCCGAGGTCACGGAAGCGCAAGCGCGCGATGTGCGCGGCCTGGCGCTCGTGCCAGCCGCCGGCCGGCCGCTGGCCGAGGGCCGCGATCTTGGCGACCCAGCGCTTCGCAGCTTTGCCATGGAACGTCACAGACGCCGATGCGCCTGAAGGGGCGACGAGAGCGGCTGCGAGGATGACCCCGAGGAGCAGACGGCGCATCGAACGCTCCATGGTAGCCCCGATCGCGGCTGGTATCGTCGGCAGCGATGAGCGAGCGGCTCGAGGGGCTCCTGCGCACCGCCTTCCCGGAGGCGCGCGAGGTCGACGTGGTCGACCGCACCGGTGGAGGAGACCACTTCCACGTCACCGTCGTCGACGGCGCGTTCAGCGGGCTCTCGCTCGTCGACCAGCACCGGCTCGTCTACGACGCGCTTGCCGCGCCGCTCGAGGACGGCACCATCCACGAGCTCAGAATCACCACGAGGGGAGAGGAATGAGCAACCTCCGCGACCGCATCAAGGAAACGATCGAGCAGGAGCCGGTGGTGGCCTTCATCAAGGGGACGCACGAGCAGGTCTACTGCGGGAACTCGGACCGCGCGCTCCAGGCCCTGCGGGGTGTCGGCGCGGGCTTCACGGCCGTCGACGTCCTCCCGGACCCCCGAATCCGCGAGGAGCTCTCGGCCCTCTCCAACTGGCCCACGATCCCGCAGGTCTTCGTCGCGGGCGAGCTCGTCGGCGGCGCCGACATCGTCCAGGAGCTGGCGGCCACAGGCGAGCTCGAGGCGACGCTCGACGAGAGGCTCGGCGAGACGTGGCGCCGGCCCGGCGACGAGCGCACGGTGTCGGTCAGCGAAGGTCCGGGCCTGCGGCTCCTTCCGGGCTAGGACCTAGGACGGGCTGCCGAGGAGCCCGTTGCGGTAGGCGAGCGCGACTGCCTGGGCACGGCTGTGCACGCCGAGCTTGTGCAGGATGCGGTCGATGTGCGCGGCCACCGTCTTCGGGCTGATCACGAGCCGCACGGCGATGTCCGCCTGGGAGATGCCCTCGCCGAGCAGAGCGAGGACCTCGCGCTCGCGCGGGGTGAGGGACGAGTCGACGGCGTTCGGAGGTCGCGACCCAACGCGGTAGGTGCGAACCAACGCCCGGACGCGCGCGAGCAGCTCGTCGGGCGCGAACGGCTTCGCGAGGTAGTCGTCTGCGCCGATCATCAGGCCGGCGACGCGGTCGAGGGCCTCGGTCTTCCTGCCGGAGACGAAGATGACTCCGATCCCGCCTGAGGCCTCACGAAGGCGTCTGCAGACCTCGTAGCCGGAGATCCCCGGCAGCTCGACGTCGAGAATCGCGACGTCCGGCGCCTCGTCCCGGGCGGCAGCGATCCCCTCCTCGCCTGTGGGCGCGCCGATGCCGCTGTAGCCCGCTTCCTCCACGGTCGAGAGGACGAGCTTCCGAAAGCATTCGTCGTCGTCGACTACGAGGATCTTGCCGCAAGATTCCATGCCGCGCTCCGTCGAGTCTTTCGCATGCGGTCGGGCCCGACAACTGTCCGATTGCGGGGGTTTTGGGTGGATGACTTAGGTCGTTCACCCAAGGTGGATAGGGCGATTTGCCACTAGGCAGCAATTCGTTCCGGTCGTAGCTTCCTCTCCCAAGCGATTGGGAGGAGTGTGGTTCATGGGTAGGCGATTCATGCGCGTCGCGTCTGCGGCGACGCTCGCGCTGGCGGCGGCGCTGATCTTCGCCACGGCGGCGAATGCCAGCCTCACCGTCAACTACGTCTTCAATGGGCACGGCGGCTTCTCTTCCGACGGCCTCGGTCAGAACGGTACGGGCGGAACCGTTGAAGCGGACGTGCCCGCAGGCTCGACCGTGCAGAAGGCCTTCCTGTACGGAACGTACTTCTTCAACGCGGCGCCGAGCCTCGCCGACCGCACGATCGACTTCGACGGGACCATGGTCGAGACGACGCAGATCTCCGGCCCCGTGTCGAGCTGCTGCGAGCTCAGCACGACCCGCGCCGACGTGACCGCACAGGTCGCGGCCAAGGTCGGCGGCGGAGGCGGCATCACGACCTTCGCCGTCAACACCGACCCGGCCACGCTCGACGGAGTCGCGCTCGTGGTCGTCTACTCCAACGCAGCGCAGCCGGAGAACACGATTGCGATCCTGGACGGCAGCGCCTCGACGACGGGTGACACGGCGACGTTCGTGCTCGCCTCGCCGCTCGACAAGACGGTGCCCGGCTTCCAGGCCACCATGGCCCTGGGGAGCGGCTTCTCGTACCAGGCGGTCGACGGCCACGCCTGCGGCGGCGGCCAGTTCTCGCTCGTCGACGTGAACAACCAGCGCCTGTCGAGCTGTGCGGGGAACTACGACGACGGCTACGCGAGCAACGGCGGGCTCATCACCGTCGGCGGTGTCGGGGACTCGACCGACAACCCGGCCGACCCGAACAGCCAGACCGGAACCGACGACGAGCTCTACAACCTCGAGCCGTTCCTCGCGCAGGGGGCGACAAGCATCGAGATCAGGAGCTCGAACCCATCCGACAACGACAACCTGTTCCTGTCGGTGATCTCGATCTCGGCGCGGGCGACGGTCACGAACGAGGACTGCAACGACGGGATCGACAACGACGGCGACGGTCTCGTCGACGGCGCCGACCCGGACTGCGCGCCTCCGCCGCCGACGGGCAACACCTGCGGCGAGGTCCGCGGCGACGGCCTGCTGACGACAAACCGCGACTTCTCGTTCATCTTCTACAACGTCAAGTACGTGCTGAACGCGCCGAAACCGTCCGGCGAGGTGTCGTTCAACGACCAGAAGGACCGCAAGAACAAGGTCAAGTGCGTCTCCACGGCGATCGACACGTTGGTGATCACCGGCAACCAGGCGACGCTGACCGGGAGCG
>Ga0081538_10001525_pt1 | contig 23751 bp, 17 predicted proteins | sample TabmetS5T2R1_FD_71022 | JGI IMG/M metagenome (GOLD analysis project Ga0081538, IMG submission 71022) | Tabebuia heterophylla rhizosphere microbial communities from the University of Puerto Rico - S5T2R1 | ecosystem: Host-associated > Plants > Roots > Rhizosphere ... | reverse complement strand
CCGGGCGGGTATCTACAACTTCGTCGACGACGAGCCCGCGCCCGTGCGGGAGTGGCTGCCGGTGCTGGCGGGCGTGCTGGGTGCCAAGCCACCACGGCGCATCCCACGCTGGCTCGGTCGGCTCCTGGCCGGTGAGATGGCAACGCTCATGATGACCGAGGCGCGGGGAGCCTCGAACGAGAAGGCGAAGCGGGAGCTCGGCTGGAAGCCGCACTATGCGAGCTGGCGGCAGGGCTTCGCGCAGGGACTCGGCTGAGCGATGACCGTGGAGCAGTTCGACGAGCTGCGCCCATCGGCGTTCGCGATCGCCTACCGGATGCTCGGCAGCGTGAGTGACGCGGAGGACGTGGTCCAGGAGGGGTTCCTTCGTCTCCACCGGGCGCGCGCGGGCGGCGAGCGGATCCAGTCGCCGCGCGCCTACCTGTCGACGGTCGTCTCGCGGCTGTCGCTCGACCATCTCCGCCTGGCGCGGGTGCGGCGCGAGACCTACGTGGGCGAGTGGCTGCCGGAGCCGCTCGTGGCGAGCGCCGACGACGATCCCGCCCGCCAGGCCGAGTTGGCCGATTCGCTGTCGCTCGCCTTCCTCGTCCTGCTCGAGAGCCTGTCGCCCGAGCAGCGCGCCGCGTTCCTGTTACGCGAGGTGTTCGACGAGCCCTACGACCGGATCGCGGAGGTTGTCGGCACGAGCGAACAGAACGCCCGCCAGCTCGCCTCACGGGCCCGCCGCCACGTGGAGGAGCGGCGACCCCGGTTCGAGGCCTCACGCGAGCAACGGGAGGAGCTCGCGACCCGCTTCTTCGCGGCCGCCGAGGAGGGCGATCTCGAAGGGCTCGAGGAGCTCCTGGCCCAGGACGTGGTGCTCCACGGCGACGGCGGCGGCAAGGTACCCGCCCTCGCACGTGCCCTCCACGGCCGCGCCAGGGTGGCCCGCGCGCTGACGAGGGGATTGGGCCGTTTCGGCACTCGCATCGGCGGCTTCAGCTTGCGCCGCGAGGAGGTGAACGGGCAACCGGGTGCGCTATTCCTCGACCGCGACGGCAGGCTGATCGGCGTGATGATCCTCGACATCGCGGAGGGCCAGATCCAGGGCGTGAGCTCGATCGTCAACCCGGACAAGCTGGGGCACCTGGGACCGGTGGCCGACCTGGCCGCGCTGCTGCGCGAGCGGAACTAGACCTCCAGGCCGGCGGCTCGTGCGCTAGCCCCGCTCGAGCCCATAGCGGTCCCAGTGCCGCTCGGGGATGTCGGCCGGGTCCTTGTACCAGTACCAGGTGCAGGGGTCGCGATCGAAGTCGCCCGGCGGGTCGCTCGGGTAGACCGGGTAGCCGATCCACTGGATAGGGAGCAGCTCGTTCATAAACGTGCAGTGCGTGCAGTAGATCGGGAAGCCCTTTCGGTTGTAGGCCCAGTCGTGCTCCTTCTCCATCAGCTTCGACCGTTCGAGAGGCGGTGATGGGCCACCGCCGACCGATCTACTCCGCGCCGAGCGGTGGCCCGATGAGATCGATGCTGTGCTTCCGGGCGGCCGTGGCGAGTGCCTCGGCCTGCTCGTGTGTGGGCGGCCCGTTGGGGGCGGGGAGCTCGGGCCGCTCGGCCGGGCGGCTGAACGAGCGCACGAAGCGCTCGAAGTCGCCCCGCCTCGTGACCACGAGGTAGCGGGCTCCGTCGGGCGACTCGACCCGGTAGGTGTGTGGCACCCCCTTAGGGGCGAGCAGCGTCTCGCCGGGACCGATCCGGACGTCGCCGTCTCCGGCGCGCAGGCGAAGCTCGCCTTCCAGCATGTGAAAGATCTCGTCCTCGGTCTGATGCACGTGCAGGGGAGGCGAGTCCCCGTGCGGGGCAAGCGACTCGAGTACGGAGATCCCGTCAGTGCCCTGGTCGTGGGGCACGTGAACCGTGACGAGCGTGTCCAGGAACCAAAGCTGCTCCGGTGTCTTTGCTGCGACGACCATGGCGACGATCCTCTCATTCGATAAACTCCGGTTCGGAGTTTATAACTCCGATCCGGAGTTATGTCAAACGACTCGCTGACACCGTTTTCGTACGTCGTCCTGACCCTCGTCGGGGAGGGCGGCGCGGGCCCTCACGATCTGGTCCGCATGGCACGCTCGGGCAGGGTGTACTGGGACGCCGCCGACAGCCAGTGGTACGCCGAGCCCAAGCGCCTCGAGGCGCTCGGCCTCCTGACCGCGCGCAAGGAGCCGGGCCGCACCCGGCCGCGCACCCACTACGGGCTCACCGACAAGGGCCGCAAGGCGCTTGCGGCCTGGATGGAGGAGCCGGCACGCTTCCCGCGCATCCAGCACGAGGCGATCGTCCGCCTGCTCGCAGCCGACATCGTCGGCGAGGAGGCCGTGCTCGACAGCCTCAGGGCTCTGCGCGAGGAGATCGCCGAAATCAGCGCCCGGCGTGATGCCGCCGAAGCGATCGCCGCCACCATTCCCGCGCGCGAGAAGTACCTGATGCTCAACCACCGCCTCGCGCGCCGCATCGTCCAAGCCCACACCGACTGGCTCGACGAGGTCGAGCGGGAACTCGGCTCAGGACCCCTTCGACGGCCCCCGGACAGCCGCGGCCGCCGAAGCGGCGGCTGAGGCCCGTCACCGGCTCGCCCGGCAGCTCTGCAGAACCGCCGGGCAGGACGTCTCAACCTGAGCTTCTGCGCGGCGTCAACTCGCGGCGCAGGTTGCCCACCATGTGAACGTCAGCGCCTGGTTATTACGGTTGACGACGGTGGCAATCCATGTGGCGTCGGTGTCTGGGTACGAGGACGCGATCGTGATATTTGAATTCTGCTGGGCGCTGGCATTTGCTACGACTCCACCGCCAAGTACGCGTGTGCCGGCCGGACAGAATGCGGTGCCTTGAACTGTGAAATTGGCGGGCACCTCGGCTGCGTTGGCGACGCGCTGATATCCCGAAAGGCCGGCGCAGCGTGGGATCGCCGCGCAGTCGAGGGTCGACTCGGATATGTCGGCTCCGGTGATCGTGTTATCTGCGATCTTGCCGCCCTGGCCTCCTGTGACCGCGCCTGCAGCGATCGTCGGATTGGGATAAGCGCCGCTCAGATCGCCCCCCGCGGTAGCGTTGCCGCGCAGGAAACTAGACGAGTCGAGGCCGTCGAGCCGGTCGGCGTCGGCGGCCTTGCCCCCGGCGGCGAGGTAGCGCACGTCGCTCTCTGTCTTGGTGTAGAAGCCGGACGTATCGACCGCCCCGGTGTCGCCCTTAGGTCCCTGCGGGCCGGTATCGCCCTTTGGGCCCGGGGCCCCGGTGTCTCCCTTGGGCCCTTGGGGACCGGTGGCACCCTGGCTGCCGGTGACCGAGCCGTTGAAGTCCTCGGGATTGAGGGACTTGTCTTTGACATCGATGCCGGTCAGCGAGCTGTTCTTCACGTCCACGCCAGCGAGTGAGCCGTTCTTGACGTTCTTGCCGGTGATCACGGTCGCCGCGGCGAAAGATGTGCCGCCGAGCGCCACGAACAGGGCGACATACGCGATGGTGTTACTTCGCAGATGGCGCAGAAACGCGTCTTGCGTAGTGCTCCCCCTTCCGGGTGGACGGGTCAGGGATGTGCCGGGCCGCAGCGGATCACGACCCGCTGACATTCCGCTGACGTGTTGCTGACGGCCGGACGGCCGACCAACCCGCTCCCCGGGCGGGAACAGCGTCTGCTCCTGCTCGTGAGCAGGGCCGTCGCCACAGCGGCTCGTACGGCGTTGTGGGCTACCGCCAGCCGTCGCGGAGCACGCGCCGCGCGTTGCCGCCCAGAACGGCTTCGGCGTCGTTCCGCGAGAGGCCCTTCGCTTCCAGCATCTCTCGGACCCGGGGCAGTTTCGACTCGCTGTCGCAGTCGTCAGGGGGGTCGGTAAAGCCGTCGAAATCGGTGCCGATGGCCACGTGCTCCCATGAGCCGCCGCTCAACTGGCGCAGCGTGTCCATCGTCCTCCATATCGCGTCGAGCCCCGGACCTGGGTGGGCCTCGTCGAGCCAGTACGGCATGAAGATCACCCCGATCACGCCGCCCGAGGCCGCGATGGCGCGCACGTCGCCGTCGTCGAGGTTGTACTCAACGTCGTTCATCGCGCGCACGCCGATGTGCGACGCGATCACCGGGATGCGGTTCGCCACGAGTTGGTAGACGTCCCGCCGGGCGCGGGGCGTGCAATGCGTGACGTCTGGGAGCACGCGCAGCTCCGTCATCCGCTCGACTACCGCCTGGCCCGTGGGCGTCAGTCCCCGCGAGGGTTTCACCCCGCTGTCCAGGGGGCAGATCGGGAACTTGCGCTGGTCCTCAGGGATGCCCTCGGCGTGTCCCGCCAGGTCGTTTGGGAACAGGTGTGCGAGCGTGAGCGAGGCAACGCCGCGCGTGGCGAGCTCCTCCAACCGGGCAAGTCGCCCGGGCAGGTCGTCCTCGCCGAGCCCCGCGCCCAGGATGTGGCCGCCCTCCACTGTGTGCACGATCGCCGTCTTACCCGCCGCCCGGACCTGGTCCAGCTCGCCGTTCGAGCGGGCCACCTCGAAGCGGTCCCCCGACCGAGCCACCTGCCGCTCCATCATGGCCATCATCGCCAGCAGACAGTCCCAGGCGTCGCGTGTCAGCAGCATGCGGCCGCCGCGGAAGACGTGGGCAGCGAGGCGGATGAGCTTGCACCGGAAGTACTCGCCCTCGGGGATGTGCAGCGACGACCACAGCACCTTCACGCCGCCCTTCTCCAGCATCTTGAAATCGCTGGCGCTGGCCAACGGGTTGAACGTGCTTCCGGTCCAGTAGTGGCGCCGCAGGTCGCGGTCCCACAGGAACGCGTTCATCGCCGGGTGCGCGTGGATGTCAGTCAGCCCCGGAAACGCGCCGTTCATGGCCGGCCGATCCGCTCGGCAAGGTGGTCATTCATGAACATCGGGCAGATCAGCGGCCGGAACGCATCGACGTCGTGATTGCGCCGCACGAACTCCGGGTCGATGAAGTTGATCTTTCCCCAGTGCGCTTTGAACGGGATGTGCGCGGACTGCAGGTGGGCCCATAGGCCGCGGAGGTGGGCGTAGATCGCCTCCTTCTCACCCGGACCGGTGCACACCTCGGTGAGGTACATGAAGTTGAACTTCACGACGTAGGCAAGCCCATCCCAGTTCCACGCCGACATGAGGCTCCCGTCCGCCCGGCTGAGTTCGATCTCGGTTGGGACGTTGGGCCAGCCGTGGTCGTCGAAGTAGTCCTGGCATTCGCCGATCACGCGGTGCACGTCCTCCGGCCGGAAGCTCCACTCCGCCATCGCCACGTGCAGCGGGGCGCGACGGTCCACGGGGAGCATGTTGCGAAGCGGGCCGGTGGCCCGCCGCTCGCCATAGGTGAGGGTCACGACGTCGTAGACCGTGTCCAGCGCCGCGTTCAGCAGCGGCCCCGTTCCGGCCACCTTGTCGATCACCCTGGAAACGACGTCGAGCAAGTGCTCGGATCGATCGGTGCGGTAGTCGCCGTCCGGCTTGGACTTGTCCGGCGGGACTTCGGTGGCAGCCCATAGCAGCGCCTTCTCGGACTTGGGCGCCCAGTTCACGCGCCAGAAGTCGTACTTGCGCGAGGTAGCGTCAAGGTCGTCGAGCACGTCGTCCAGGTGGACGATGCGCTGGACCACCGTGAAATAGCGCTCGTCAACCAAGTTGAAGCGGACGCGGGTGAGCACGCCGAGCAGGCCCAGGGAGCACACGACCGCCGGAAAGTCGGCGTCGCCACGCGACACGCGCCGCTCCACCGCACGCCCGGTTGCCGCATCGACGGCCACCAGCTCCACCCACTCCAGCAACTCGTACAGGGAACGCCGCGAGCTTGCGGGCGCGGTGCCGGTGGAGATCAGTCCCGCCAGCGTCTGGTGATCGGTGCCCCCGGTCGCCGTGACGGACTTGCCGCGGCGGCCAAGCTCGGCAAGGAACTCGTGCAGCGTCAGGTTCGCAGAGGCCACCACCGCGGCATTCGCCGCATCGAATTCCATGGCCTTCGGGAGCGACGAAGTGTCGAGAACGACGTCGGAGACCACGATCTTCGAGCAGGAATGCAGGCTGCCCGGCACCCGCACGACGGGGTTGCCCAACGCACCCTCGTGGATCCGCTCGAGCATGGCCTTGAGCTGGTCAATGCTCGAAGGCCGCAGGACCAGGTCAGGGCGAAACGAGATGAGCTGCGCCCAGTCCTCGATCACGGGTCCGGCGGGCGCGTCTACGTCCACACCTCGTGCGGGCGCGTCTACGTTCATACGTCTCCGTCGGTGACGAGTGGTTCGAGGCCCGAGGCCTGCTGCCATCGACAGGGCCTCGAACCTCGCCCCTAGTCCAAAGGCACTCTCATCCGGTCGGCGCCTGGACGAGCCCGGAGCCGCCGTCGACGGCCGCGAGCGAGGCAAGCTCGCGGCTCTTGCCCCGAAGCTCTCCCAACAGGAGTTCCGGATCGAACCGGTCGTCGGCGGCCAGCTTCTCGGCCCACAGCGCCGCGACGCCGGCCACGTGCGGGGTGGCCATGCTCGTGCCGCTCTTCGACGTCAGCCCGCCGCCGGGCTTGGCCGACACGACATCGACTCCGGGCGCGGCAAGCGTCGCGCCGGTGTTGGAGAAGCCGGCGACCGCCAGCTCGCCGGTCCCGTTCTGCCGGAGCGCCGCGACGCGGATGAACCCGTCTGACGCGGCGGGCGGGGAGACGCCGATCGTGTATGGCTGGGCGGCGTCGCGCTCGCTCTCGTTGCCGGTGGCGGCGACGACGACCGCTGGCCGGCCAAACCTGCCGCTCACCGCGATCATTTCGGCGACCGCGCCGAAGAGCTTGAGGTTGTCGCGGTACGCCTCGAGTGCCCGCGAGGTCGCCGGCTGCACGTTCATGCCGCTCGCGGTCAAGCGGTCGACCAGCCCGGGGAAGTCGATCCCGAGGGACATCGATAGGACGTTGGCGCCGTTGTCGAGCGCCCAGACCATCGCGCTCGCGATCGTTGCCGTCGATCCGCCCCGCTTGCCGAGCACCTTGCCCACGAGCAGCTCGTCAAGGCCGCGGGCGACGCCGAAGCGCGTGCCGTTGACATCCTGGCCCGCGATCGTGCCGGCGCAATGGGTCCCGTGCCCGTTCGTGTCGCCGTTGCCCTCTCCGGTGAAGTCCTTCTCGGTTACCGTCAGGCCCGCGAAGGCGGGGTGGTTCGCGTCGATGCCGGTGTCGAGCACGGCGACCTTGACGCCGTTGCCGGTGAACGGGCTCGCGGTCGCGCCGACCGCCTCGACGCCCCAGGTCGCGCCTGCGGCGAGAGGACCGGACACGTCGGACTCTGAGACCGGTTCGATGAGTCTGGTGGGAAGCGGTTCCGCCACGACCACGTTCGGCGCGCGCTTCGCGTCCGCCGCCTCCGGCGGAGTCATCGAGTGGATGTCGAGCACCGTGCTCGGCTGCTCGACCGCCTCCTCGGACGGACCGAACGAGAACTCGTCCTCGCCGGGGCCTGTCGACCTCACCTCGAAGACGATGTAGTCCTGTTCTTCCATTGCTTCTAACCTCCTGTCGCCCGAACCGCGGGGTCGCCGATGACCACGTAGCTCCGGGCGTCGTTGTTGGCAGTCCAGACCCAGCTCAGCTCGCGCGGATCGATTCGCCTGCGGTTTCCGCGGGCATAGAGGAGCGCCGTCAGCTGGCTGGAGATCTCCGCGGCGCGCGCCCCCAAGTACTCCGTGGCATGCCCGACCCGTTTGCCGTCCGTGAGCGCGAGCAGCATGCTCACGAACGTCTCGGTCTGCGCTGCGGCGCCCGGCCATGCGAACGAATACGACCAGGCGCGGTCCACGTGGCCGATGAACGCGAGCGCGCCGCCGGCCGGCTGGGCGAGCAGGCGCTGAGGCAAGCGGGAGACGAATGAGTCGCCTTCCACCACGACGCTGCTGCGCCCCCGGTCGCGATGCTCGAAGTCGTCTTGATCGGGGGTGCCCGCGCCGTAGCAGGCGAAAGCGAACACGACGCCGGCGCGGACAGGCGCGGCGTCCGGCAGGTCGCGGCCGCTCAGGTAGGCATCCGGGTCGACCGGCCCGGCCAACGGCGGCGGCTCGCGCCAGTTGGCACACAGCAAGGCGCCCTGCGCTTCATGGCGCAGCGGGTGATCGGGCGGGAAGCCAAGCCCGTGGCCGGCGGTCACCAGCAGCGCGGGCGCATCGTCCCCCCACAGAAGCGAGGCGAGCTGCTGCTTCGTCGCGGCCTCGCCGATCAGAGCGTCGATGTCCCAGCCGTCCGCCTCCTCGCCCAGCTCGCCCCGCAGTGGCTCGAGCAGCTGGGTGCGGCTCAGCTCCGTGGCCCGGTCGCCCCCATGGCCGGGGCCGAAGAGGCGGACCGACCGCCCGCCGGGGCGCGCCTCGTCCTCCGCGCGTATGACCGTATCGGCATAGCAGCGGTATTCGGCGGCGCTGTCGAAACAGATGCGCCCGACGGCGTACTGGACGTCGAGCTCGTACTGAAATCGATACGAAATCTGGTCGGGTGGGCCGACCAGCAGCAGGTAGTAGGGCACTTTCTTCGGGTTTGCCGTGCCGGGCCCCATGCCCTGGCGGGCCAAGAACTCGCTCTTGCTCTCGCCCGGCGGCACCTCGAAGCGCTTGTACCGGTCGCCCGCCTGCTCGCGGCGGCGCGCGCACAGCGGCTCCAGCGCCTCGAGCACGGCCGGCGGCGTGCCCGCCGGCACGACGAGCGCCCAACCGGCGTGACTCAAGTCGTCGGCGCGCTCCTGTCGGCGAACCCCCCACGACGGCTGGGCAGCGTTCTGGCGCAGCCGTAGATCGGCCGTATGGGACTCACCGGACCGCGCGACGGAGGCAACGGCCTCGCTCAACGTCAGGTCGGGGTGGAGGTAGGCACCCGTCGAGCCGTCGACGCCGCTGAAGTGGAGCGCGTTCTCGCTCACTGCGTGGCCAGGTAGAGGATCGCGGCCGTCTCGACCAGGACCACGATGGCGAGCACGAGCACGACCACGCTGGCGCGCGCCAGCGCCAACTGCTTGGCTCGGGCAAAGGCGACCAGCGTTTCCCGCTCGCGCGACGCCGTCTCGACGGTCTCCCTCTCGAGAGAGGCATCGATGAACTCGCGCACGAGTTCGCCGGCGTCCGACTGGTGCTCTTCGAGCCAGCGCGTGGCTTCGCTCAGCGCCTCGCCGCGCAGCAGCCGCGTCCGATCCTTCTTGCTGTCACGCCAGTCCCAGGCAAACTCCTCCCAGGGACCGAGCTCGGCGCGGAACCAGCGTCGGTTGTCCGCACGAATCGGGCGCACGAGCGCGTCATGGCTCAGCTCGTGCACCGAGTGGCCTTCTCGCTCTTCGGTTCGGATCAGGTGGCGGCGGTCGAGGATCTCCAGCACCTTCTTCGTGTTCCCGCCGTTGCTCGAAGGGGGCTCGAGGGCCTGACTGCGATATCCCCTGGCGGTGATGAGCTGCTCCTCGAACCAGCGGCGGATCGTGGACTCCGGTACGCGCGACTTGCGCGCCGCCTTGCCGACAGCGTTGGCGTAATAGCTGCCCAGCGCGACCTCGCGGATGTTCTTGCCGTCGACGTCCTCACGGTCGATTCGCTCGAACGAGCGACCGTCCCTCTCGGCCAGCTGCGCCCAGACCTCGTGGCAGACGACCTGGAGCAGGACCGGCTCGACAAAGCCCTCCTTCACGTCGCGGTCGCGGCGGCCGGGTCGCTGGATCTCCTGTCTTCGGAGTTCGTCGACAAGCACGTCCGCCGCGGCGTCTGTGAAATCGATTTCGCGGTCGCGTGCCGGCTGCTGTGCGGCCTGCTTCGCCGCCTCCCGATCGAGGAAGTCGAGCCGGTAGCGCACGCGCAACTGGGTGGGGATCAACCCGAGATAGCGGTTGAGTCCGCCCATGTAGTCCTCGCGCATCGAGAACAGCGCCCACCGGTGCGGTGCCTTTAGCGCCTCGCCGACCTGTCGGCAGAACTCGCGCTGGCCGCTGCGATCGGTCGGGTCGAGCGTCACGAGCTCCTCGAACTGATCGAGGATCAGCACGTGCTCGTCGATCCCGTTGAGCTTTTCGAGCTGGGTCAGCCAGTCGTCGAAGTCGGCGTCGTTCCCCTCGATCGGTGGGGCCTGGCGCCCCTTGGCGAGGCCGAGCCGGAGGCTGTGCAAGTATGGGTTTACGTCGCTGCTGGGCGCGGGCGCGTGTACTCGGAGCGGTCCCGAGACGTCGAAATCCTGCTCGAGGGACGGCATGAGCGCGGCCTGTATGAGGGACGTCTTGCCGGCGCCGGACGGCGCGTGCAGGAGCACGATCCGCTCGGCGATCAGCAGGGTTTCGAGGTCCCGTTTCTCCCGCTTGCGCCCGAACAGCTTGTTGCTCCGCCGGAGGGCACGGGGTCCGACGTAGGGGTTCTCGGACTGCTCGCCGTCCCCTAGCAGCGGGCCAAGCCGTGGCAGGCTCACTCCGCCTCCTCCAGCCTTTGCCGAAGCTGCCCCAAGAACTTCTCGAGCCGGCCCCAGTAGATGGTCACATTGTCGACGCCGAAGTACTCCTCGAGGTACTCCTGCGCCGACTCGGGCTCGATCGACTGCATCTCAGGGTTGAGCTGTACGCCGACGTGTGGGCTGTCGCCCATCCTGACGTTGCCGCCGAATGCCTTGATCCCCTGGAAAAGGACCCGGAAGTCCCAGTCGTCGAGCTCGTAGCCGAGGAACAGCAGCGTCTGCGTCGTGAGCGCCTCGCGCACCGCGGTTGGCAGCACCGGGGTGTCCTTCTTGTTGATCCATGCCTGCAGCCACGCGAAGTAATCGTCCTGCGAGAGGACCAGCGATTTAGGCGCCGAGAGCCTTCCGAACACGTGGTAGACGAGCGGCGCATCGGGGTCACCATCGAGCTCGCACGGCTCGTCGATCTGGCTCGCCCAGTCGAAGTAGTGCGATACCGGAGTGCGCCCGGCATCCTCGATCGCGTCCTCGAGCAGGTTGCTCCAGTTGGTCGTCACGTAGACCGGCGCGCGCAGCGACGCGGCGACGCTATAGGGCTCGGGCCCGTCCCCGTTGGCGGCGCGGCGGCGGCGCGCCACCTCGCGTACGAGCTCGTCCGCTTTGTCGCCGGCGAACAGCTCCTCGGGCAGCTCACCACTCTCGCGCTCCTTCGCGTAGCGCTCGCGCAGCAGCGTTACGAGGTAGCTCCGCAGCTCCTCGGCAGGCTGGTCGGGCGCCATGCGCACCCGCAGGTACTGGGCGACGGTGGCGAGATCGCTGCGATTTGCGTGCACGAGCGGCATCTGCCAGCGCGCGGCCCACTGGCGCGCGATCGCCTTGCGCGAGCCAACCAGCCCGTCCGCCAGCCCCGGGCCGATGACCGGAGTGCACGTCCGTCCCTGGATCCGGCCCGTCAGCGCCCTCCAGGTGTCCTCCCGCTTTCCGAACTCCGGCAGGTAGTAGGTGCGTCCGCGCTTGAGGCGCGAGAACAGAACCGGAACCCACCAGTCCTCGCGATTCTCGATCGCGTATCGGGCTACCGCCATGGCCCGGTCGACCGCGCCATCGTCATCGAGCTCCTCGAAGAAGCGGGTCATGAAGTCCTTGGCGCTCGTCATGCTGATGGCGCCCTGCATGGCCACGACAGCGGGCACGCCGACCTGGGCAAGTCGAGGCCCGAGCGCCGCGAGCGGACTGCCGTCGGACAACAGATCCTCGTCGCCCGCGCCGGCGGATGCGCACGAGCACAGCACCGCCAGCGTCGGCCGCCGCGTTAGCCCCGCGAGGCCGTCGATCAGTTCCTTGCCGTCGGCAGGCTTGGCGGAGCCGTCGACGTCCTCGAGGTAAAGCTTGGCCTTACCGTCATCCGTCATCACGCCGTGGCAGACGAGGTACAGGACGTCGATGCCGCCCTCCAGCTCGGCCAGCACATTGGCGAGGGTGGGCCGTCTGTCCTCACCTGACAGCTCGACGACCTCCATACGCCGCAACGCCTCGCACGCGCGCTTGCGCTCGTCGTCGACATCGATCTCGGTGAGCGGCTCGTCGTCCCCGTAGTCCCCGATGTCGCTCGGGTTCGCGATGACCACCAGCGCCTTCAGGTCATGCTTCGGCGGCGGAGAGACAACATCCCAGTTGTCGCTGGTGAGGAAGCGCGAGAACAACATGTTTCGCGTGACGGCGATGCGTTTTCCGTCATCCGGGTCGCGCAGCGACTCCCAGCGCACGGCATGGAACGGCGGCGGCGCGTCCGGGTCGACCAGAAGCCGCAGGTGGACAGGGATGCCGCCGCGCTCACCGATGTGCCGCGCGCGCCGGAAGAAGTCCGCAACCTTCCTCGACCGGAACAGCCGGCCGCGCAGCTCGTTCCCGTACTCGTCGTCCTTCGCGACGAGCTGGGCCAGCTTCGAGGGGTCGATCTTGACCGGCACTTCGCCGTAGTCGCGCCGGTCGCCGGTGTCGGCAGGGTCGTCGAAGTCGAGGTTGACGTCAAAAACGCCGTGCCCGTTCTCCGCCGTCTTCCAGCGGAGGCCGATTTCGAGGTAGGCGTCCCTCGTCATTGGCAAGCTTCCTGAACTTGGAGGCGGATGCTCAACGAAGTCAGTTCAGGGAACGGCAGCCTCGAAACGAGGGGAAGGGTTACTTGCGTGGGCCATGATCTTGCTCCCTCGGACCCTGCCTTTCGGGCCCGGGTTCGAGTGCGAGTCCTACATCGCGAACGAGGGTAAGCACGTATGGGGCAGTCGGTCAAGTGAAAATGAGGTATCTGTGACAAGTATCACAACTATTGTGAGTCTTGTCCGGAGCGGCCCGACCGGTCGGGCGTGCGTCTTGTCACACATGGGACTGGTGGACGCGCTGTACTAGCAGCCATTGGCCCATTACCGCCCCCGGCGGTACTTGTATCCGTCCTGACAAGAATCCCTGAGCCACTCCTTCAACAAGGCACGGCTGCTCCTGACGAATTATGTGAGGGAGCGCCTTATCTATAAGGTCGGCTGGGAGTCGGCTAACTATTACTATCACCCGTACTGGCCACGGTGTGTCTGTGCCCGGTATGGATGCTTCAGTTATGCCTGGTCCGGAGTTGAGTTCGCATGATCGTCGTGTACATCCACGGCAACGGGAACAAGGTGCGAGACGAGTTGCTCAAGCGCGAGTGGGACCTGGCGCTGTTCGGGCGCGACGTGGGCGACGACTCTCGGATGGCGTACTGGGCGCCGTTGCTGCACCGTGCGCCGCTGCCCGATCCGGAGTTCGACGAGATCGAACAGCCAGGCTCGCCGATGCTCGAGTCGGCTGACGTGCCCGAGACTTCGGAGGCGCTCGCTACGGCCGCCGTCGAGGCGACCGACGGCGAGCTGCCCGGCGAGCTGGAGGCCTACGCGCGCGCGATGGCCTACACCGCGGAAGCGGTCGTGCAGGGCGAGGAGCTCGATCAGGCCGGGGACGGTGTGATGCCGGAGGCGCTCCCGCTCCCGCGGGCGGCGCGCATCCGCATCTTCGAGCAGCTCGTGCGAGTCACCTTCAAGGACGTGCACGCCTACTTCTTCCGCGGCTTCGCGGAGCGCATGCGGGCGGTGTTGCGGGAGACGATCGCGGATCTCGACGAGCCGTTCATCGTCGTGGCGCACAGCCTCGGCACCGTGATCGCGTACGACGTATTGCGCGAGCAGGCGAGCCGGTCCTTGCAGGTGCCGCTGCTCGTCACAGTCGGCTCGCCGCTGGGGGTGCGCGAGATCCAGGACCTCGTGGCCAACCCGCTCGAGGTGCCGTCGGGGGTCGGCGCCTGGCTCAACGCTTCCGACGCTCGCGACGTCGTCGCACTCGACCACACGCTGCGGCCCGAGTACGTCCCGGCCGACCGGATCACCGACGTCATGGTCGTCAACGACGGCGTCACCCATCACGGCATCCGCGACTATCTGGCGGCGAGCGTCGTGCGCGAGCAAGTGGCCGCGGCGCTTTCCGGCGACGTGGGGGCGCTCGAGGCGGTGGAGGAGCCCCCGGCCCAAGAGGAGCCGCTCAACCGTAAGCACGGTCACCTTCTGAGTGCGCTGCGCCCAGTGCTGCGCTACGACAGCCGCGAGCGCTACTTCGCCGATTCGGCGGCGAGCTTCGTCGAGAACCGCTTTGCGGCCGGGCCGATGCGGACCTACAACACGCGCCTCCTGCGCGCCGACGGGACCGTGGTCGCCACCGCCGGCGGCGACCTCGAGCTCGAGTTCCTCGGTGCCCGCAAGTACGCCGATGGTCGGCCGGCCCGCGACGACGATCGGCTTGACGCCGGCCCGGAGCCCGTGGCGGACGCGCGCCGCCGGCACGCCGAGCATGGCAACGCCGACATCGTCTACGGCCGGGTGGCGCGACGCGGCGGCGGTGGCGTCTGGCTGCAGTGGTGGCTGTTCTACTTCCACAGTGCGAAGGGCATCCCGGGGATCCGGGCGGCCGATGGGCTGCTCGGCGCCGGCCTTCACCAGGGCGACTGGGAGCTCGTTCAGCTCGGAATCCCTGCGGACCGTCTGGACGATCCCAACCCCGAGCCCGACGTGGCGGTGCTGGCGGCGCACGACTACGCGCACCGGATCGCGTGGGAAGACGTCGACGGCGAGCCGGAAGGCGGCTGGGCAGTGTACGTTGGGCGCGACTCGCACGCGTCGTTCCCGAAGGCCGGGCGCTGGCGCGGGAAGAAGCGGGGGCCGTTCTCCTTCGACGTCCTCGACGACGTCGCGGACGGTCGCGGCGCCTCGCGCCGCCCGGAGGTTCAGCTGATACGCGTGGGCGACCCGGCGTGGGTGGGGTGGCCGGGGCTGTGGGGCTCGACCAAGGCCAAGCCCGTGCTCGGCGGAGGAAGCCCGCGGGGGCCGTGGCGCCAGCGGCCATGGCGAGATCCGGACGGCTTCGCGCGGGACGCGAGCCCCTGGACCGACCACCAGGTGCCGGCCGAGGAGCTGGCCGAGGCGGTCCCCACCGCAGTCGCTCCGCCAGCCGTCACGGTCGGACGCGACGGCGCGGACTGGACGATCACGATCGCGCTCGCCCCAGGCACCGAGGAGGACTGGGCGGGAACGCTCACGTTGGTCACAAACGGCTTCGACGGCCCGGCGCTGCGCGTGTACGACGTGAGCCGGCCGGGGGTCGCGCCGTCGGCGGGCGAGGAGGACGCCTGACCAGCAGGATCGACATGGCTGACTCGCAAACGAGAACCGAGTACGCAGGTCTACGGCTTGAGGCCGTGATCGGGGCGACGCCATGGACCTAGCCGACAATCTCAAGCGTCAGCTCGAGGCCGCGGTGCTCAGCAATCTCGGAAGCCCGGCGAGCCTGGACGTGCAGGGGTCCCTGGTAGGCCCTGAGTCGCTGCGTCAGGTGCCGGGCGGATTGAACCCCTATGGACATGCGCAGTGGGTCGTGCGCTACGCGCTCAACCAGGCGACGCCGGAGATCTTCGTCGGACTCGTCAGGAACGTCGACATTCCTGGGCGGCTGCGCGAGTTGCATGCGATCGTCGACCAGCTCGAGGCCGACCCCGACATCTGGTCCGCACCGGTGGTGGCGGGACTGTGGGTGCCGAAGCGCTGGCCCTTCATCGACCGGACGTCAGTGGTCACGGCGCTCGTCGCGATGGCCGACGGCGGGGGTCCGGCGGCCGTCGCCATCGAGGGGTCGTACGGTCACGGGAAGAAGACGATGGTGGAGTACATCCGCTGCCTCGCCCTCGAGAAGCAGTCCTTCGAGCCCGTGGTCGTCGAGGTGCGGAAGGAGCCCGAGCCGGGGGTGCTCGAATCGATCGTCACGGACTTGTCGATGGCGCTCAACGAGCTGCCCGACCTGGACACGACGCACGTGGAGCCGGAGCGGCAGGCGACGATCCTTGCTCGCGACATCGCGCAGCTCGCCCTCGTGGCGCCGACGCCGACCTGGTTCGTCGCGCGCTTCGTCGACGGCTCGGGACTCGAGGACGGGGTGCTCGCCTTCATCGACGAGCTGCTCAGCCTCGTTCAGGGCACCGCCGCGATCGGCGACAAGCTGCGCGTCGTGCTGCTGTGCGACCAGCTCGCGCTGCTCGAGCTGGACAACGCTCCGCCGCTCGAGGCGCGCCACGCGCTCGCGCAGGTCGGCGACGCCGAGATCCGCGCGTGGCTCGAGGCGGCCGCGCCCGGCAAGCCGCAGCAGGTCTACGAGCTCTTCACGCAGTCCGTGGTCAAGCAGCTCGCCAAAGAGGACCCGGCGCCGCCGCGGCGACTCAAGTGGGTGTCGTCCAAGTGTGCGATTACGCATCGTCAGCTTCTGCTGGTCGAAAACGAGTGATGAGCGCCGCCGCCGACCCGCTCCTCGGCCTGTTCCTCGCCCTGTTCTCGAGCGAGACGGAGCTGCGGCGGTTCCTGACGCTCTCGGGTTTCGAACGCGTCGAATACCGACAGCGCCAGAGAAAGGGCGGGTCGCTCCGAGCGGCAGCAGCGGACGCGTCGGCAGCGCTGCAGGATGCCGATCTCGTGCAGCGTCCGCTGTTCGACGCCCTCGTGCGGCGAGCTCCCGATCGCGCGGCCGACATCTGGGAGGTGGCGCGCAGCTTCGGGATCGAGATGGGCCCGCCCGGGCCACCGCCCGTCGCGGCCCCGCCGCCGCCGCCAGCGGAGGCCGCGCCGCCGTTTCAGGAGTTCGCGCCGGCGGCCGCCGAGCCTAGTGCACCTCCGGAGGCGGACGCGGTTCCCGAGCGCTACGCCAAGTACGTCGCCGACCTCGAGGCGGAGCTGGCGGCGAGCGCTCCCCTCCAGCCGGAGGAGGAGGCGCTGTCGGCCGAGCGCTGGCCGTGGACCGCCGCAGCCGCCGTGCTCGGAAGCTTCCACCCACTCGAGCTGCGGCCGCTTCACGAGGACACCGAGTCGGCGTACACGGCGCTCGCGGACGCCGTGTTCACGACGGCGGAGGGCCGCTGGGCGCTCGACGAGCTCGTCCGTGCAGAGGCCCTTCTCCGCCTCCGCGACGAGGCGGCGCTGGAGAAGGCGATCGAAGCGAACGCGCCACTGAGCGACTCGCACCGCGACTGGATGCGCCGGCTGGTCACGCTCGAGGCGCCGCCGAGCCTGGCCTCGCTGGACACGCGCGAGCTCGGCGTCCTCGACACCGTCACCAGGTGGCTGGAGCCGCTCGACCTCCAGCTGCCGATTGCGAGGGCGGAGATCTACGCCGCCGTTGAGCGCCGCTCGCTCATCGATCCGCTCCGCAAGCTGGTCGGGACCCACTTCCGGGGCCGGGTCGAGGAGCTCGAGCGGATCGAACGCCACATCAGGGGCGAAGGGGACGCTTCCACGATCGTGATCAGCGGGGTTGGAGGGTCCGGCAAGTCGAGCCTGCTCGGCAAGGTGCTCGTGGGCCTGGAGGACCGGATCGCCGAAGTGCCGGTCTCATTCGCGTACGTCGACTTCGACAAGGCCCGGCACAACCCCCGCGACGCGCGGGGACTGGTCGAGCAGATCGCCCGCCAGCTACGTCTGCTCTACGCCGCCAACGCAGAGGCGGGGCGGGACTTCTCGGGCGTCGAGTCGCTCTCGGCCGGCACGGACGTCGAGCTCGCGGCCGAGGTGCTCGAGCTCGACACGGAGTTCGAGCAGCTCGACGTCGACAGCCTGATCAGGGAGCTCTCGATCCGCCTCGACGACCTCGCGCGCGCGTATCCGACCCCGCTCGTGATCATCCTCGACACGTTCGAGGAGGTGCAGATCCAGGGCCCCGGCGCGGTCGCAGACGTCTTCGCGCTGATCGACAAGTTCCGCGCCGAGCTGCCTCGGATGCGGCTCATCGTCTCCGGACGCGGCGACCTCGGCAACGTCGTCGACAACGATCCGGAGGCGATGGTGCAGCTCGGCGACCTCGACGCGGCCTCGGCCGACGCAGTGCTCGAGAGCCTCGGCGTCGACGCGCCGGACGTACGCAAGCTCATCTACGAGCGCTTCCGCGGCAACCCCCTGGTGCTGCACCTGGCGGCGGAGGCGCTCAGGCGGATGGAGACGGCTGAGAAGGCGTTCGAGGGCGTGCTCGGGCAGGCCGACGTCGTGGCGGCGGTCGGCATCGAGCAGATCCAGGGGATGCTGTACGACCGCATCCTCGGCCACATCGGCGATCCCGAGGTCGTGAAGGTGGCGCATCCGGGCCTGGCGGTACGCAGGGTGGACGTCGACGTGATCCGCGAGGTGCTTGCCGGCCCGTGCGAACTCGACCCGAGCCGGGCAGAGGCGATCTTCGAGCGACTCCAGCGCGAGGTCTCGATGTTCCAGCTCGAGCCCGACGGCGCGCTGCGCCACCGGCAGGACGTGCGCCGGCTGATGCTCCGCACGATGCTGGACGAACCGCGAGCGAAGAAGGTCGTCGCCCGGATCCATCCGCTCGCGGTCGCCTTCTACGAGCGGCGAGGCGGCACCGACGCGCGCGCGGAGGAGATCTACCACCGCCTGATGAGCGGCCAGGATCCGCGAACGATGCAGTCGTTGTGGGACCCGGAGCTGCGCGAGTCGCTGTTCCCCGCGCTCGAGGATCCGCTCTCCGAGGCGGCCAGGACGTGGTTGAGGCGGAGGCTCGGGCTCATCGCGGCGGAGGACGAACGCGCCGCGTGGGACCAGGAGGACTGGGAGGCGGAGGCCGCGGACCGGGCTCGATCCTGGCTCGCCTCGGCCTCTCCGCGGAGGGCCTTGAACGTGCTGGCCGAGCGGGAGGAGCGCCTGCCGGGGAGCCGGCTGTACCCGCTGGAGGTGCAGGCGCTCATCCAGCAGAAGCGGCTCGATGAGGCCGCGAAGCTGCTCGATCACGGGATGCGCGAGAGCGTCGAGGCGGGCGCCGTCGTGACGCAGCGCGAGCTGGCCGAGCAGGCGATCGCGCTCGCGACCATCCGCAAGGACGCGGCCGGCATCGTCTCCGCAACGGAGTCGGCCGTGCGCCTCGGCGACCTCGCCGGTGACCCACTCGGCTGCCTCGACGAGCTCGCCGGGTCGGTCGACGCTCTCAAGCAGATCGGGGCGCCGGACGAGGCTGGCCGCCTGGCGGACCGCGTCTCGCGGCGGTTCTCGCAGCTCTCGGCCGACGTTCTGCGCGAGCACCCGGACCTCGTGCGCAAGGTGATGCAGAGCGTCGGCGCGACGGACTCGAGCGTGCTTACCCAGGCGGCCGAGTCGGTGGGCGACATTACCTCGGAGGACGAAGCCGTGTTCCGCGACGACGTGTTTGCCCTGAGCCGCCTGCTCGAGTCGACGGTGCCCGCGGCGCGCACCGCGATGAACCGGCTCGCGGTCGAGGTCGGCCTGTCCGAGGACAAGTGGACCCCGCACGAGCTTGCGGCCTCGGCAGTCGAGTTCGGACGGACCGGCCAGGCGGTGGTCGTCGGGCTCGACTACGCGGCCGAGGAGGCCGTCTCCCGCCGGCTGATCGTCGAAGACCTCACACGCCCGGCGGTTTCGTAAGGAGAAGCGAGTGGCCTTCCAGTACTTGGACGACGAGACGCTCCAGGCCGTCCGGATGGCGGCGGTGGAGCTCGGCTTCAACTCCGAGGGCAATCTCGCCGCGCTCGCGGCCGACATCTCGCCCGCGTACATCGGCGGAGCCATGGTCGGCCCGAACGGCAACGCCAAGCTGCTCACCCTCACCGCATCGATGAACCAGACGCGTAGCTTGGTCAGCGGTGAGGTGCCGCTCGAGAAGTGGCTCAACATGGCGATCATCCTCGCGGCGGGCAAACAGCAGGAGCTGGTGTTCCGCAAGGCGCTCGAGCGGATGGCCGCGGACAGCATTCCGGAGGCGGGGGAGGCCCCGGACGTGGTCGCGGCGCCGCGGACGGACGGCGGCTCACTCGAGATTCAGATTGACGAGGACGACACGCTCGGCGTCGGCTTCCTGCTGCACGGGGCGATCGCCGCGCGCTCGGTGGCGAAACTGCGGGTGCACCGGCACTTCGACGGCACTCCGGCCTTCCGCGCAGGCGGCGAGCCCGACTTCGGCCTCGGGACCGGCTGGCTGATCGGTCCGAGCCTGGCGGTCACCAATTACCACGTGATCAACGCGCGGGCGAAGTCGGAGCCCGACGCCAGCCAGGCCGACTTCGAGCTGCAGGGGAAGTCGACCCAGGCGGACTTCGACTACTACGACGGCAGCCTGGCGACGGTAACCGTGCCCGCGCTCGAGTGCGTGGCCGCCGACCGGGCACTTGACTTCGCAGTGCTCCGGCTCGACGCCGGAGTGGCCGAACGGCGCCCGCTGCGCCTGCGCGGGAACCCGCTCACGCGGCCGCAGGCGAGCGCGCTCCGGGAGCGCGTCAACGTGCTCCAGCATCCTGCCGGCAACCCGATGCGCCTCGGCTTCCGCAACAACTTCGTCGTAACGGGCTCGAACGAGAAGCTCAGCTACTTGACCGACACCGCGGGTGGATCGTCGGGCTCGCCGATCTGCGACGACGCCTGGCACGTCGCAGGCCTGCATCGCGGCTGGACCACCATCGACGGCGACCCGGTGAAGGTCTGGGGCAAGGAGATTCGCCAGGAGAACTACGGCACTCCGATCGGCCAGATCATCGCGCACCTGGCCGCGGGCAACCCGGACCTGCACGCGGAGATCCGCGAGGGACAGGACGCGCTCGGCTGACGAGACGGCTATCCGGAGATGGTCTCGACGCCGGCTTCGGCTCGGACGGCCTCCCCGCCCGACTCCCCGATCTGATCCGACTGGTGTAGCTCGGCGGGGAAGGAGACCCGCCCGACGAGTTGCTCGAGGTCCGGCACGGAGATCATGCTGCTCTTCCACTCCGCGTCGACGGCGAACTCCTCGAACGGCGTGGCGGTGAGGTCCTGCTCCAGGATGAAGGCGAACGTCTGCAGCCCGGCGCCGCTGCGCGCCACGACGATCTTCCAAAACCGTCGCGGGATTGGCACGCCGACGGGGCCTACGTCGTCGATGCCGCGGAATATCGGGTCGTCGGGGCGGAAGACGGGACCGGCGAAGACCGAGTATCGCTCCGCCTTCGCCTGCCGCAGGATCAGGTTCTCGAGCCGGCCCCAGGCTCCCTGCTTGGTGGAGCGGTTGAAGTGGGCGACCTGGGGCGAGCAGTTCGTGACGTGGAACGTGTCCCCGTTGGCGCGCCGCACCTCGTCGTACGTAGTGCCCCACGCGACGTCCTCGCGCCGCACGATGTGCCCCTTGTCGAACGCCTTGCGGTCCTTGGTGAAGAAGCGGTCCGGCAGCTGGTCCAGGGCGGGGATGCGCGGATCGGTGAACCACTTCTCCTGATCGTTCTCGCCCAGGCCGGTCAAGCCCTCACGGGTGTAGTCCCGTCCGGGCTCAGGCTCCTTGCGAGCCGGGTCGGCGTCGACGTTCGATGCGGTGAACAGGGCCAGGCGGCGGCCCTTGTCGAGCACGAGCGAGAAGTGCTCGTACGGGAGCACGTGCGACCCGTCGTCGAGCTTCGCGATGACGCTCGGGTCGGCTACGGTCGGCAGCGGGACCGGGATGCCGAGGAAGCTGTCGTCGTAGCCGCGGCGCCGGGTGAAGTCCTCGTCTCGAAACGGCTCCACCAACGCCTCGATCCCGGCCTCGGCTGAGGTAGGCGCCGTGGTCAGTGTCGCGGCTTGGCTGCGAATCTGGATGCTCACCTCGAGCGGGATTGACCAGCTGAGCGCCTGCTCCTGGCTCTCGACCCGGGTGGTCCGCTCGCCCCGCCGGGAGCCGGTCAAGAGCTCACTCGGCTGCCGTTGCGGATCGGCCGCGCTCCAGAACGGGTCCCACGGCGGCGCGCCCGCGTCGCCGAGCTCCCCCTCGAAATTGACGCCGGCCTCGACCACGCGCCGGTCGCGCGCCAGCTCGTGGGTCGGCACGGCGTAGTTCGCCTCCAGGTAGCGCCCGGCGAAGTGCAGCGCGACGACGGTACCGTTCGAGATGTCGATCACCGCCGATCCCGAGTTGCCGCCGAGCGTCGAGCTGTCGTGCGTGACCGCCGAAACCCCGTGGCCGAAGCTGATGATGTCGGACAGCTCGCGCAGCTTCCCCGGCTGCAGCCGCTTGATGTTGAATCTCGCGCGGAAGATCCGATTCTGGAGCTCGACGTTGCTGCGCGGATCGAGCGCGGGGTATCCGATGACCGCGATCTCGCTCTCGCGCAGGTCGCCCGGAGGCGCGACGGACAGCCTGAGCGGACGCACCGCATCGAGCCCGTCGGTCAGGAGCAGCGCCGCGTCCCAATAGGGATGGATCATCACGACGCATGCGATCCCGAAGGTCAGCGAGTCCGGCCGATCGCGTTCGCGCAGGAAGTCGATCGCGGCGGTCTGCCCCGAGCGGAACGACAGCTCCTCGCGACCGATGCCGACCGCGAACAGCTCGGCGACGTGCCTGTTGGTCATCAGCAAGCGCTCGCCGACGACGAAGCCCGTCCCGCCGTAGGGCAGCGACGGGTGGTCGGGAAGCTCGATCCGGCCGATTGACGGGATGGCCGTCTCGATCGTGACCCGGGCGGCGCTCTGGCCGAGGTGCTGGAACGGCGGGGCCGGGGTCGCATACGTCCCGTTCACGATGTCCACGACGGGGCGCTCCTTCGGGAGGATGATCGCCTCGAGCGCGTCGATGTGCTCGTCCCCGACGCTCTCGTTGCGCTCGAGCCGGCCGACCGCCTCCACCGCGCGCTCGATCTCTTCTTCTGTCGACCACTCGGTGTCCTCGATGCCCCGCAGCACTTCCGGGTCGCCCGCGAGCGACTCCAGCCCCTCCCTCGAAGCGATCCACTCCAGGAAACTTGTGACCTTCTCGGCCTTCTCCTGGCTCATTAGAACAGTGAGGTGCCGCCGAACTGGATGGTCGCGACGCCGATCAGGACCGTTCCTACGAGCACCAATACGCCCGCGAAGCGCAGGTTCTCCGGCAGAGCTCCGACTATGCCCTCGACCTGTTCGATTGCGGACTTGGCTGCATCCGCGGACGTGCCGGCGGCCTGCCCGGCGCTCTTCGCTTCTGCGGCCACCGCCGTCTCCAGGCCGCCCTCCATCGCCTCGGTCGTGCGATCGATGTGCTCCTTCGCCTCGTCGATCTTCTGACTCGCCTCGTCAAGCTTGTCCTTGGCCTTCCCGGGCGCCTCGGTGAGCGACGTCCGGAGTCCCGTGAACACGCCGGCCCCCAAGACGAGGGTCCCGATCACGAGGCAGACCCAACCCACGGCGTCAGCCTGAGCGCTGGCAATGACGAGACTCAACGCGCGTCTGTGGTATCACAGCGGGGCCGCGCGATTCAACCGAGTACCCGCCCGCTTACCGCCTCGCCCGCTTGGCCGTCTTAACGGGCCTCGTGGAGGACAAGGGTGGAGCTCGTGCTCCATCGGCGCGAGTAGTCAACGACCCTCGCCGTAGAACGACGAAACGGCCGGGCGGCGCGCGGCGATGCTCACGGTGGCGGTTCCTGAGTACATCGCCGACGTGCGGCCCGTGTTCGGAGAGCGCACAACAGGAGCTGCAGCACGGACCGTGCCATGAGCGATGAGTTCGGTGCGGCGGTCCGGTATTACCGAATGCCGACCAAATCAACGAGAAGGATCGGTTCACGGGGCCCGCTCACAACGCTCAACCGCACTCGAGGAGAACACATGACCGCCACCTACACCTTCGACGTCTTCTCCAGCCTCGACGGCTACGGCGCCGCCAGCGCCACCTGGACCGGCTACTGGGGTAAGCAAGGCCCCGAGTTGCTCGACCACCGCCTTGCCTTGTACGGCGCGGAGCAGCGGATGGTCTTCGGGGCCAACACGTATCGGGCATTCGCGCGGATGTTGGCCTCGAGCA
>Ga0081538_10001524_pt1 | contig 23781 bp, 20 predicted proteins | sample TabmetS5T2R1_FD_71022 | JGI IMG/M metagenome (GOLD analysis project Ga0081538, IMG submission 71022) | Tabebuia heterophylla rhizosphere microbial communities from the University of Puerto Rico - S5T2R1 | ecosystem: Host-associated > Plants > Roots > Rhizosphere ... | reverse complement strand
CGGTCGCGCGGCTGACCGCCGCGGTCGGCACCCGCGACTTCACCTATGCCAGCATCGACGCGCTGCTGGGGGCGGCCGCCACCGACCCGGACGGGTTCCGGCTGCTGTTCCACCACGCCGCCAGGGAGCCGGAGTTCCGCCGGCGGATGGACCGGTTCCAACGGGGCATGGTCGCCACCGCCCGCCGTGAGCTGGCAGGGGTGATCCCCGACCGGAGCTGGGTGCAGTGGGCCGCGCAGCTCGCCCCGGTGGTCGCCATCGAGGCGGTGATGGCGTGGCTGGATGCCGGCCAGCCAGACCCGGACCGGGCCGCCGACCGCATCCGCCAGGCCCTGGCCGGCGTCATCGGCGCCGCCCAGGAACCCAGCCAGCGCTTGGACGCCTAGTCCACGGGTTGGCCGGGTGTGGTTCGGTGGGATGTCCGGGCCTTCCGGACGTCGGGGTGGGTCTATGCGCTGCATGGGGTCCTCTTGGCCGCCGGAGGCGGGCGTGGGTCGCTACGAGGCGCCTGACAGGAGATGGTGGATGGCGTCGGCGAACCGGCCCGGGTCGGTGACCGCAAAGCCGTGCCCGAAGCAGGCCAGCCGGGGCCGCAGCCCGACCAGGCGGCCGGCCGAGCGCCGGTTCTCCTGGTAGTCCCATGACAGCGCCGCCGGCGCCAGCACCAGCCGCGGCCGGTTGGGGTGCAGGCCGAAGTTGGCCAGCACGTCGCCGCAGACAAGCACCCGGTCCCGGGCCCGCCAGAACGCCAAGGCGCCCGGCGAGTGGCCGGGGATCTCCAGTACCTCGAACCCGCCCACTAGGTCGCCCTCCTCTAAGGTGCGGGTGACCGGGTGGGCGGTGACCGGCGCCAGGGTGCGCTGCAGCCGGTTGACCAGGGGCGAGCCGTGGGTGTCGACCCGGCCGCTTGAGATTGCGGCGGCGTCGCCTTCGCCGCACCACAGGGGCAGGTCGAAGGTGTGGCACAGCCAGGCCGAGCAGCCGGCGTGGTCGAAGTGGGCGTGGGTGAGCAGGTGCGCGCTGAGCCGCCGCCCGGCAAGCTGGCGGGCCAGCCACCGACGGCTCCAGCGCACCCCGGAATCCACCACCACGTCGCCGAGCAGGTAGACGTTGAGGGTGCGGCCAGGGCCGCCGCGGGCCAGGGCCAGGCCGGGGGCCAGCTGGTGCAGCGACCACGGATCCCGGACGGTGGCGCTCATGCAGCTGTCCTACGGTCGCAAGCGACGGTGTGAACGCCACCGCCGGGCGGCAGGGCCGCGACCGGGAATGCTCCCGGCGTGGGGGCTGGAGTGGGGCCCATGAGCTCGTGCCTTGGCTCAGTAGGCGAGCAGGCATCCGGATGGGGTGCGCCGGTCGATCGGGGTGGCCGGTCGGCGCCCACGCTGGCGCCTGGGCATTTGGAACCGTTGGGACCATTGGGTCCGGGACGGACGCGTCGGGCGGGGAAGCTGTCGCATCGCTGCCTCCATGCGGGTTAGCGGTCTTGGTCGAGGCGGCGGACGGAGAGCAGGGGCAGGCCCAAGTCGCGGATCTTGGCCAGCAGGCCGTGCAGGGCCGCCTGGTCGGCCACCGGCCCGGCGATGGTGGTCTGGCCGGCCTGGTCGCTGCTGACCTGCAGGCCCTCGAACCAGGCCGACCAGCGGGCATCCAAGACGCCTTGGACTCGGAGCTCGTAGCGCACCGGCTTGACCGGCCCAGCGCCTTCGGGCGGGCGGCTCATCCGCGCACCAGGGCGACGACGGCTAGCAGCAGCGCGGCGGCGGACGACCACAACGCCACGCTGGCGCGCCTGCTGGCCCCCAAGGCCCAGCGGTGGGCCTGCCGCAGGGCGGCCTCTTCCTCCTGCACCCGCCGGTAGTGCTCTAGCAGGCCGGCCTGGCGGGCGCAGGCCTGGCAGTGGCCGGCGTCGAACACGCCCGGCTGGTGGTGATGCTGCACCAGTATGGCTGCCTCCCTGACTGCTGGCCCGGCGGCGCGGGCGGTGGCCTGGCCGTGTCGGCCGAGGACCTATGGCGATCCTGGCGCGCGGTCGCCGTGGCGGTCTGCGGTCCGGCCGGGGAGGCGGCGGCCAAGGCACCGCTGCTCGGCGTGGCCGCGCAGTTCGGCAAGGTGTGTCAGCGCCATGGCGACACCCAGCTCGTACTGGTCCATCCTCACCCCTCCGGGTTGGTGTTGCTCTGGCCAGGACGCTACGGACGCGCCCGCGGGTGGGCATCCCCCAAAGGGGGAGTACGAGGGGGAATCCTCGCGCCGCCAGATGTCGGCGGGATGCCGACGGGGCGTGACCTACCTGCGGCGTGCTGGACCACATACGGCGATCCTCGGCCAGCCCTACAATGAGCCGCCTGAGAACCCCGTCATCGCCGAACGGGCATGAGGGGTGGGCACGATGGCCGAGTCGCCCGCGACGACCCCAGCCGCTGCCGTCAGCACCGCGCGAGATGTGCTGCTGGCCACCAAGCTGCACGTGCCCCAGACCCGTCGCGGCTTTGTGGCCCGTCCCCGGCTGGTCGACCGGCTCGCCCAGGCGCACGGGGCCGAGCTGATCCTGGTGTGCGCCCCGGCGGGCTTCGGCAAGACCGCCCTGCTGGCCGACTGGGCGCGGCGCGGCCAGCGGCCGGTCGCCTGGCTGTCGCTGGACGATGCCGACAACGACCCGGCTCGGTTCTGGCGGCATGTTGCCGCCGCGCTGGACACGGTGCGCCCGGGGGTCGCTGAACGGGTCGCCGTGCTCCTGCAGGGTCTGGAGCCCGCCTCGTTCGAGGCGGTGGTGACCGCGCTGATCAACGAGCTGGCCGGCGTGACCGAGGAGGTCGTGCTGGTACTGGACGACTACCACCTGATCCAGGCGCTACAGATCCACCAGTCGGTGGAGTTCCTGCTGGCGCACCTGCCGGCCTGCCTGCGGCTGGTGGTGGCCAGCCGCGCCGACCCGCCGCTGCCGCAGGCAAGGTTGCGGGCCCGCGGGCAACTCACCGAGCTGCGCGAGCGCGACCTGCGCTTCACCCCCGAGGAGGCCGCCGCGCTGCTCCGCACCGCCGTCGGACCCGACCTGCCCGGGGCGGCCGTGGCGGCGCTGGTGGACCGCACCGAAGGCTGGGCGGCCGGCCTGCAGCTAGCGGCGCTGTCGCTGCAGGGTCGTACCGACACCGCCGCCTTCGTGCAGGGGTTCTCCGGCAGCCACCGGTACGTGCTGGACTACCTGACCGAGGAGGTGCTGGACCGCCAGCCCCAGCAGCTGCGGGCGTTCCTGCTGGCGACCTCGGTGCTGGAGCGGCTATACGGGCCGCTGTGTGACGCGGTCACCGGCCGGGCCGACAGCCAGCAGCTGCTGGAGCAGGCCGAGCGAGCCAACCTGTTCCTGATCCCGCTGGATGAGGTGCGCGGCTGGTGGCGCTACCACCAGCTGTTCGCCGACCTGCTGCGTGCCCGCCTGGCGCAGGAGCAGCCCGATCGGGTGCCCGAGCTGCACACGAGCGCGGCCGCCTGGTCCGAACAGCACGGGCTGGTGGACGACGCCGTGCGGCACGCCCTGGCCGCCGACGAGCTCGCCTGGGCGGCACGGCTGATCGAGCGGCACTTCGACGCCTTGCAGCAGGCCGGCGAGTACGCCACCCTACGCCGCTGGCTCCAGGCGCTCCCCGCAGAGCTGGTGCGCTCCCGGCCGCGGCTGTGCCTGGCTCAGGCGGTCGCCGCCATCACTGGTGTCCAGCTGGAAGCGGCCGAGTCGCTGCTGGCCGACGCCGAACAGGCGCTTGCCGACCGCGGCGAGGAGCCCGAGAAGCCGTTCGAGCCATCGGTCGGCCGGGCGGCGAGCGTGCTGGCCAACGTGCCCGCGGCGATCGCGCTGGCGCGCGCCGTCCTCGCCCGCATGCTCGGCGACGCCGAGCGCACCACAGAATTCGCCCAGCAGGCATTAACCCAGCTCGGCGAGGGGGACGCGCTGCTGCGCTCCCAGGCCAAGTACTACCTGGCGGTGGCCGACTGGCTGCGCGGCCGGGTGGCGGAGGCCGAGCCCGCCCTGATCGGCCTGGTCGCTGAGCAGCAGGCAACCGGTGCGCCCTCCTTCACCAGGCTCTGCTACAACCTCGGCCAGGTGCAGCGCGCCCGAGGCCACCTGGGCGCCGCGCTTGGGACTTACCAGCGGCTCCTAGAGGCCGCAGCGCCCGGCCAGCCGGCCCCGCCGGCAGCCGGCATCGCCCATGTGGGCATGGCCGAGATCCGCTACGAGCGCGGCGAGTTGGACAGCGCCCTGGACCACGCCACCCAGGGTGTCGCGCTGTCCCGGCAGCTCGGCTGGACTCCGCTGCTGGTAGCCGGCCTGGCCATCCTGGCCTGGATCCGCCACGCCAAAGGCGATCGGGCCGGCGCCCTGGAGGCGATGCGGGAGGCCGAACGGGTCCAGCTGAGCCCCGCCGTGGTCGGCCTGCTCAACCCCCTACCGGTGGTGCGGGCCCGGCTTGCCCTGGCCCACGGTGAGGTCGCCGAGGCCGCCCGCTGGGTCCAGCAACGCGGGCTCAAGGTCGACGACGAGCCAAGCTACACCCGCGAGCGCGAGTACCTGGTGCTGGCCCGCGTGCTGCTGGTCCAGCAGGCACCCCAGCGGACGCTGGGGCTGCTGGAGCGGCTGCACGCCCTGGCCGCCGCCCAGCAGCGGACCGGCAGCGTCATCGAGGTGCGGGCTCTGCAGGCGCTGGCGCGGTCCGCCAGCGGCGACCAGGCCGGCGCGCTGGAAACGCTGGCCGAGGCGCTGGCCCTGGGCGCGCCAGCGGGCTACCTGCGCGTGTTCGTCGACGAGGGCCCCCCGATGGCCGCCCTGCTCCGCGAACTCCTGGCGGGCCGACGCCAGCAGCACGTAGCGCTTGCCGACGCCGTGCCGCGCGAGTACCTCGCCCGCCTGGCGGAAGCCTTTGAGCAGGGCGGCCTGCCCATCCGCCCGCCCACAAGCCGCGGCGGGGTGGTGGTGGCGGGGCTGGTGGAACCGCTGACCGCCCGGGAGCTGGAGGTGCTTCAACTGCTGGGCGCCGGCGCGCCGAACCGGGCGATCGCCGAGCAGCTGGTGGTCACCCCGGAGACGGTGAAAAAGCACCTCAGCCACCTGTTCGACAAGCTCGGCGTATCCAACCGCACCCAGGCGGTCACGCGGGCGCGGGAGCTGGGGCTGCTGCCGTAAGCCGGCACCGTCGCCCCCTGGTACCCCTGTTGGTAGACCGCCACGCGCCGCCAGCAGCCTGAGGATTCCCCGGCCGTTTCCCCGTTTGGGTGATGCCCCACCCCCGGCCCCGTCCCTAGCGTGCTGGCCGGAGGAACGCCAACCACAGGGGAGGATGCGCCATGCAAGCCATCAACGACAGGCACGAAATGAGGCCCGGCTCGGCCAGACCCGGTCCGGTCGGGCTGCTGATCCGGGCGGTCCTGGGGGCGGCCGCCGTCTACGCGCTGGTGGAGCTGGTCACCCAGTGGGACAGCTTCCGGGACCAGAACCTCATCGAGTCCGGCTTCTGGTTCATCACCCTGTTCACGCTGTTCCTTCCCGAGGTGTTCAACATCGGGTTGCGGCGACGGTGGGGTCTCTGGCCCCTGGTCGTCTTCCTGGCCGGCGCAGCGGCGCTCGGATTGGCCGGCTACCTGGCCGCAGGGGAGGTCTGGACCGCCGCGCTGGCCGCGTGGGTGTACGCGGGCGACCTGCTGGTCTTCGGAGCCCTCACGGTCTCATTCCCCGTGGCGGTCGCCACGCGCACGCCGGGATGCGAGCTCAACGCGCTGCCGAGGCTGGCCGCACGGCTGCGTGGCACGGCCGATGAGGAGACGCGGCGCTGCATCCTGGGCCTGGACCTGCTCGACAGGCAACCGCCGCGGCTTCCCTGGCGCGCTCGATGACCCGACCCGCGGCCGTTCGGCCAAGGAGAGGCGTCGATCAGCAACCATCCCGCACCATGGTCAGGGAGGTGACATGGGAAACCGGCACGTCAGCGTGATGATCAACGCACCGCCCGAGACCGTGTTCGGGCTGTACACCGATCCCGGGCGGGCGCGCGACTGGTTATCGGGCGTGCGGGAGGTCCGCACGGCCGGTCCGCCCGACCAGCCGGGCAGCCAGGCGGTCTTTGTCTACCGGTGGCCGTTCAAGATGACGGCCGAGGTGCTGCAGGTGGAACCACCCGCCCGCCACGTCCAGCGCCTCAAGGAGCTGCTGGGGCTGGTCACCTGCACGACCACCGCCCGGTTCCGGCGGGTCGAGGACAGAACCGAGCTGCGTCTGGAGATGGACTATCGGGTGGCCGGGGGGCCGATCGGCCGCCTCGTCGACGCCCGGGTCGGGGACGAGATGGTCGCCACCGCCGGTGGGGACCTGGCCAGTCTCAAGGCGCTGGCCGAGGAGCAGGCTGGGCCGCGGCGGGACGAGAACGAGAGGAGGGGGCATGCCGCATCCGAATGTGGAGACGCTGCGCCGCATTGACCAGGCGCAGGTGGCAGGGGACCTGGAGACGGTCCTTTCGCAGTACACCGACGATGTCCTGGGGCATGTGGGCGGCAACAACAAGCTGAGCGGCGACTACCGGGGTCTCGAGCAGCTGCAGGCGATGGTGGGCCGGTTCATGGAGGCGAGCGGCGAGTACTCCTTCGAGAACCATGCCTACCTTGCCGATGACGAGCACGGGATCGTCCTGGAGCGCGGGACCATGCGGCGAGGTGGCGAGACCTTCTCGACCAATGAGGTCTTCGTGGTGCATTTCCGCGATGGCAAGATCTCGGAGTTCTGGTACCAGCCCTGGGACCAAGCCGGCGTCGATGCCTGGTTCGGGAAGTAGCAGCTTGAACGTCGGGCCCGGTCTGGTCGATCGAGTGTCGTGGTGGTTGCTCCTGCAAGGCCCTGTCGGGAGCGTGAGGCCGGTTCCCCGCCGCCGTCGCGTCGCTGCCGGCCCTGAATCCTGTAGAGAGACTGTTACGAGTACGTGGAAGCTCCGGCGTGCTGGGCGCGGATGAAGGCGTTGACGAGAACCGTTACGAAGGGAATCTGAATCGTGCAACAATCCCGTGGGGTGCGGCCAGCACGCTGGCACTGGGCCGGATGTCGCCTGTTGCAAGAATGACCCTTCTGCGGCAGCGTCGCTCCCCCGCCGCCAAGCGCCGAGCGGGGCGTTCAGGACTCGTGTCCGAAATCAACGTCTCACAGCCGGCGGATCCACGAGGTTCTGCGACCGTCGTCGCTACGGGGCACCTGCTCCGCTACGCTGGCATCCGCCGACAGTTCAGGCACGCGAACTGAGCCCTGAACTGGACGCCAAGTGAGCACTTACCAAGGCGAAAGTAAGTAAGTGGACTGTTCAGGCGGTGATGTAACGCAGGTTCGGATCGCGGAAGAAGCTGCGCACCAGGTGCGGCAGCTTCTGCAGCCGGTGCAGCGCCGCCAGCGCCTTGGCTTTGAGATCGTCCACACTGCTGACACCGGCACGGCCGATCCGGTCGTGCTTGACGTGCTTCCACACCCACTCGTCAGGGTTCAGCTCCGGCGCATACCCGGGCAGGAAGCACAGCCGTAGCCGCCCATTGGTCGAGGCGGCGAACTGCTTGACGGCCTTGGAGCGGTGCACCGGATGGCCATCCAGGACCAGAAACACTCCACCCTGGGCGTCGTGCAGCAGCCGGCGGCAGAAGTCGATGAACACCGGCCCGTTCAAGCTGCCCTCGTAGGCGGCAAACCGCAGCGCACCCTTGGCGGTGACGGCCGAGATCAGGTTGACGCCGAACCGGTCACCGGTGGCCGCCACCACCGGGGTGCGGCCGACCGGCGCCCAGGTGGTGCCCGCGTGGTAGTCGGAGCGCACCCCGGCCTCATCAGCGAAGTAGATGGTGGCGCCCACCTGCGCGGCCTCCCGACGGAGCTGGGGGTAGGTCTCGGCCTTCCAGCACGCCACCGCCTCGGGGTTCTGCTGGTAGGCCCGATACAGGGGACGCTGGGGCGACAGGCCGAGCTTGCGCAGCAGCCGCCCGACGCTGACCTCCGACAGCGCCACGCCGAACTCACGGCGGATGAGTTCGCGGATCATCGTGCGGGTCCACAGCGCGAACGCGAACCGCAGTTGCCGTGGGTCATTGCCCACCACCAGCGCGTACAGCCGAGCGAGTTGGGGGCCGCTCAGTCTGGGTGGGCGTCCAGGCACCGGACGGGCCTTGAGCGCCTCCAGCCCACCCTCGCGGTACTTGGCCAGCCAGGCATACACCGCTGCCCGGGTCATCCCCAGCCCTGCGGCAACGTCCTCGGGGTGGGCGCCCTGTTCGACCTGGCCGACCGCGCGGATCCGCAGCTGTTCCAGGGTCTTGTGATCCAGCTTGCGGCCGTCGTCGTCGCGCATGCGCGGACTCGACCAGACCGCCACCACAAAGTCAAGCTACTAATGAACGCCTTAGTAACTTCGGCTCCGACGGTCGGGCGCGACCTGGGGAAACGGCCTTCCGCACAGCGGTTCCCGGGGTTTGCTGACACGGAAGAGGTCACAGGTTCAAACCCTGTCGCGCCCACCATCTATAGGTGCAGGTCAGGCCGGGTGTGAACACCCGGCCTGCTGCATCAGCAGTCGGTCACCGGATCCTCGGGCAGCAACAGGCAGCAACTGCCAGCGAACGGCGGGTAGACCGGGCGCTATTGGGGCGGATGCGCCGAGCGGCCGCCGTCCACCTTTGGGCCGGGCACTAGGCCCTCAACCTCTTCAGGCCCTTCTCATCACAGCCGCGAGTCCGCTGTAGTGTGCCTGAGCAGGGGCTTCGTCATTTCCCTATCCCGGCCCATACCGCCCTGTCTTGTCTGCTCGCGGATGGTCCCGTGAGCAAGCTGGTTAGCATCCGGCCAAGGGGCGGCCAGTTGGAGTTGACCCGGCTTGGTGGACACCCAAGATGAGGGCCCTGCCCTCGAGATGGGAGTCCGATGCTACGCCCCCGACGGTTCTTCCCGCCGGAATACAAGGCTGAAGTCGTCGAGCTGAGCCGAAGCACGGGCAAGTCGGTCGGCCAGGTCGCCAGAGAGCTGGACCTGACCGAGACCGCGGTCCGTGAGTGGGTCAAGCGCGCCGACCTGGATGCCGGCCGGCGCAGCGACGGCCTCACGACCACCGAACGAGACGAACTGCGCCGGTTGCGTCGTGAGAATCGGGATCTGCGCGAGGAGCGCGAGATCCTGCGCAGGGCCGCGGTTTTCTTCGCCCGGGAGACCGGTCACCGGTGAACTGCTACCGGCTGATCGACGCGGAGAAGCCACACCACCAGGTCTCCCGACTGTGCCGCGTGCTGGGTGTGGCACGCGCCGGCTACTACGCCTGGGCCACTGGGCCGCCGTCGCGGCGGACCCTGGACGACGCGCACCTCGCCGAGCAGGTCCGCGCCATTCACGCGCGCAGCCGTGGGACCTATGGCGCGCCGCGCGTCCACGCCGAGCTGCGTCTGGGCTTGGACGTCCACGTTGGCCGCAAGCGCGTCGCCCGGTTGATGCGCGAGCATGGCTTGCAGGGCGTGCATCGCCGCCGGCGCGGCGGCTCCACGCGTCGCGACCCGACCGCCACACCAGCGCCGGACCTGGTCGAGCGCAACTTCATGCCGGCCGGGCCGGACCGGTTGTGGGTTGCTGACATCACCCAGCAGCGCACCGGCGAGGGCTGGCTGTACCTGGCGGTGATCCTGGACGCGTTCTCGCGTCGGGTCGTGGGCTGGTCGATGGCCGAGCACCTGCGCACCGAACTGGTCTTGGACGCACTCGACATGGCCATTGCCCAACGCCACCCCGATGCCGGCCTCGTGCATCACAGTGAACCCGGGCAGGACACCTCGTTTGCCTTCGGCCGCCGCCTGACCGCCTCGGAACTGATCGCCTCGATGGGCACGGTCGGCGACGCTCTGGACAATGCGGTCGCCGAGAGCTTCTTCGCCACACTCGAGTGCGAACTGCTCGACCGCGCTCCCTGGCCGACACGAGCGGGCCTGCGGACGGCGATCTTCGACTTCATCGAGGTCTTCTACAACCGCCAACGCCGCCACTCGACCCTTGACTACGCCACCCCAGTCATATACGAGCAGCAGCACGCATCAGCAGCACCCGCGGCCTAACCACCGTGTCCACGAAAGCGGGTCAACTCCACAGGTAGGCAGTAGAGCGCAGCGATGTTCTGTCGGATGAGAGGATCTCAAGGCCACGGTCCACAAGCAGGGATCAAAGGCCAGGCCTCGAGAATCCTGAGATGCTGGTCATGTCGATACCGATCGCCGACACTGATGGGCTGGCAGTCGAGCGCCGACCGGCCTGGACCCGATCGGACGCCGTCCAGGCGGTCCAGGCCCGTGCAGCGTTACAAGTCCGGCGAGATCACCGCCGCCGGCAGCGCCACTCGCGAGCGGCTGTGCGCCTCGCTATCGGTAGAAGCTGTCGGTGCGCAACTGAGGCATCGTGGTGGCCAGGGTGCCAGCTGCCGGCCGAGGGCGGCCGGAGGCCGCCCGCTGGCCGGCCTTGAAGTGGTCGAGAAACTTCTAACGAGCAAGCCGAGCCCCTCTTGTGTTGTCGCGGGTGATGCTTGATAGGTCGGTTCCGGCTGATGCTTGACACCTCCGCTCGGTCTGCTTGTGTGGGGCGTCGTCGCCGTGGGCAGGAGGCCGACAAGGGTGCTGTGGGAGCGCAGCGTGACAGAGCAACGCCACAACGCGGTGCTGGAGGTCTTGGAGACGGGGTTGCCGGTGGTCGAGGTCGCCGAGCGCTACGGGGTCAGCCGCCAGTCGGTGCATACCTGGGTCAACTTCACGACGTGCCTGCGGGAGGACCTCGCTCTGAAGGAAGCCGAACAGCAGGCGGCTCAGCTTGGCCCCGATCCCCTCAGCTACCGGGACCTGGGCCAAGAACCTGGTGACCTCGCCGTACAGGGCCTCCAGGTTCAGCTGGGCAGCCGGGTCATCAGCGGACATGACCGTCCTCTAGGTACAGGTGCTCCCAGCGCCAGCGCCCAGAGACCACAATGGCGTTGGCGGTTCTATCGGTTATTGCCTAGCGCCTCGTGGTGAAGCGGAGCACAGCGCGAGGTGTTTGCTGCTGGCAGCGCAGCGGCTGGCCGGGCCGGCGGTCTGGTGGGCAGAGCACACCTCGCCTGGACTCCACCAGTTCAAGCGGAGTCGGATGGGCCAGACGGGTGCGTTGTCGCACTGGTGGGCGAAGGTCCCGGCTGCGGCAGTAGGCGGATGTGGCGGGCGTGGGCGATGGCCTCGGCTCGGCTGCTGGCCTGGAGCTTGCGGTAGATGGCCTGGACATGGCTTCTGATGGTGGTGACTGAGACCGAGAGCTCGCGGCCCATCTCGCGAGTCGACAGCCGGGTGGGGAGCAGCCGCAGGACCGCCAGCTCCCGCTCGGTCAGCAGCCCGGCCGGCTGGACGCGCCGGCGGGGCCGAGAAGCAACTACTCCCTCGGTCTGCTCGAGGAGCACGGGGAGCACGCCAGGATCCGCAGCCGCTGCAATCAGCTCGCGAGCCTGCTCGACCAGCGCCCGAGCACCCGGCAGGTCGCCCCGACCGTGACGCACGGACGCGAGCACCAGCAGCGCCAACGCGCGGTGCACGCCCATGCTGTCGACCTCGAACAGCTCCAGCGCCCGCCCCAGCTGTACCTCGGCCTCCGCGAGCTCCCCCTGGCGTCCCAGGGCCCGACCCAGCGTCAGGTAGACGATCCCGCTCAACGGCTCGAAGCTGACCCCTTGTGCGTCGGCAATCGCCACCGCGCGATGGGCCAGCGACACAGCGGCGGGGTCGTCCTGGTCGCCGGCGACCAGCGACAGCACCGCCAGCGCGGTGACCACGGCGTACGGCTGCACCGATGCCGGCACCTGGCTGACCAGGTCCTCCAGCTGCGGCCGTGCCTCCGCCGACCGCCCCGACAGGTACAGCAGATGGCCGAGCGCCGACCCGGCCCAGGAGCTCTCTGTGGGCTGGGGGCCGGCAAGCTCCAGTGCGCGGCTGGCCGCAGCAGCCGAGCGGCCCACGTCGTCGAAGATCAGCGTGGCGCGGGCCAGGGCGGCACCGAATGCCTGCGAGCTCATGCCGTCCGGCGGCGGCCCTTCATAGCCTGCGTCCTCGGCGGCGGCCAGCCAGCGTTCAGTGTCCTGCTTGGCGGCGCCACGGAACCCGCGGGTCCAGGCGGCGATGAGGGCCACCGGCGGATTAGCCAGGATCGCTTCATCGGGCAGCCTCTCCAGCCAGCGGGCCACGGTCGCTCGCTGTCCGCCGAGCCAGTGGGTGGCCCAGTGCCGGGCGATCAGCGCGCCCGCCTCGGCGAAGTCCCCGGCCGCGCTGGCGTGGTGGATGGCCTCATCGACGTTGCCGGCCTGGCGGTGCCAGGCCGCGGCCCGCCGGTGCAGCGCTGGGACCAGCTCGGGGTCCTGCCGGCCGAGCTCCAGGCGCAGCAGCTGCGCGAACAGCTGGTGGTAGCGGTACCACTGGCGATGGTCGTCCAGTGGCACCAGGAACTGGTTGGAGCGTTCCAACTCGACCAGCAGCCCGGTGGAGCCCTCGGTCTCCAGCACGGCGTCGCACAACGGCCCGGACAGCCGCTCCAGCACCGAGGTCCGCAGCAGAAAGGCCCTGACGTCTTCTGGTTGACGATCGAGCACCTCGGTTGCCAGGTAGTCGGCGACGTGGCGGTGGTCGCCCTGGAATGAGGCGATGAAGGCGTCCGCGTCCTGCCGGTCGCGGATCGACAGGCCCGCCAGGACCAGCCCGGCTGCCCAGCCCTCGGTCCGCTCGACCAGGCGCTCCACGTCCTCGGCCGATAGCCGCAGGCCCATCGCACCGTTCAGCAGGGCCGCGGCGTCCTCGCCGGTGAACTGCAGGTCAGCGACACGGATCTCCACCAGCTCACCCGTGGCTCGCATCCTGGCCAGCTGAAACGGCGGATCGACGCGGGTGGCCACCACCACATGGACCCCGGCCGGCAAGTGGTCCAGGAAGAACCCGAAGCTCTGGTGGCAAGTGGGATTGGTGATCAAGTGGTAGTCGTCCAGCACCAGGAACAGCGGCGCGCCGATCGCGCTCAGCCCGTTGAGCAGCGACGGCAGCATGGCTTGGTCCAAATCTCCGCTGGGGCGGCGCAGCGCCCCGAGCGCGGCCACGCCCACGCCCGGCTCGACGGTCCGCAGGGCTTGGACCACGTAGACCCAGAACCGGGTGGGGTCGTTGTCGCCCTCGTCCAACGACACCCAAGCCACCCGGCCGCCACCGGCTGCCGCCTGCCACTGGGCGAGCAGGGTGGTCTTGCCGAACCCGGCCGGCGCGTCCAGCAGACACAGCTTGGCCCCCAGGCCGGCCTGGAGCAGCGACAGCAGGTCGGCCCGCGGGATCAGCCCGGCCCGAGGGGCCGGTGCCGCCAGCTTGGACCACACCAGCTCCGGACCCGGCAACCCCAGCGCTTGGGATGGGCCACGGTCCGCGCCGTCGATGCCGTCGGCCACGGCGGCGTCGGCGGTCCTGGCCGGCAGCTGCCGCCGGGCACCGCTATCCCGAGTCGCCTGCGGTGATGGTGGCAGCTCCAGCGCGCACCAGGCAGTCTTGCCGCCAGCCGCATCCTGGCGTACCCCCCAGGCGGTGGCGACTTGGTCCATGACCAGCAGAGCCAGCCCACGGTCGGTCTCCTCCCTGGCGGCCAGGATCCCCAGCAGGTTCGGATCCTGGTCGCGCACCGCCACCTGCAGCCAACGCCTGCGCAGCTCCACCCGCAGCTCCATGGCGGTGCGGGCATGGGCCACCGCAAGGGTGACCAGCTCGCTGGCCAGCAGCGCCGCCGGCCAGGCCAGCCCCTCAAGCCCCCAGCGGCCACAGACCTCCCGCACAAAAGACCGCCCGATCCGAGCCGCGGCGGCTACCGGCTCCAGCGTCAGGCGCTCCCGCAGCCATGGCGGTCGGGTGCCGACCATCGCCAGGGCCTGGTCGAGGCTGGCATACATCGCCAGGCTATCGGCCATCCCCGACTGGCGTAGGGTGTCGATCACCGGCGGGCGGGCGCCGCACAGCATCAGGGCCGTGCCTGGCCATTGGAGGGCGGGATGGCGGATGGAGGCGAACACCGCGGCGCACAGTGGGTCGATCGCCTCCACCCGACTGAGGTCGCAGATGATCGCCGGTGGCTGCTGGGCCAGCTGCTTGAGGATGGCCCGCTGCAGCTGGGGGGCGGCGGCCAGGTCGAGCCGGCCGGCCAGGGAGAGCACCACACAGCCCTGGCGGCTGGACTGCTGGATCCGCATCGCCGCTCCCATCTCCGCCGTTTCGGCCAACCATCCTACGTTGGAAGGCCAGTAAGGCCAGCAAGGACATCAGCCTGATCTATCGGCATTCCCGTTCGGCCACCCGATGACGCAGTCGGTCCGCACTGGCACCTCCCATCTCAGGTTCCGCGCATTATCCCAGCCATCAGGATGAGGCCGACCCGGACCGACTTCGTCCAGTGGCCGTGCAGGAGCCACGCGACCCGAAGAACCTCGGCAACCGAAAGGAATACGTGTCCAGCAAATCAGGGATGGCGGGCGAAGCCACAACTTGGTTTTCTGAGATTGCGCGCGAGTGCGCGCCCGGCCCGCAGGGCCGGCCCAATCGTCCGCCCTCCATTATTCGCTCGTTGTGGACCGACGAAGGAGGCCCATCGACGGGCTCTGGATCGGCCAGATGGACTCCTACGTCGCGAAGCGGGGCGGGGTCACGCTCCGTTTCAGCGCCCTACTGCGCACCTTGCCCTTCGACCGGCAGGCAGCAGACGGGCAGCGTGAGATCAGCCGGCCCGCAGCCACGTCTGGGGCCTATGTCGCCAACGGCCGACCTCCTCACCCGTGAGGCGCTGCGGCTATAGAGGGCTTGATCACCACGGCGGGGTGCGCGTCGGGGCGTTCGCGAAGGCCTGGCTCAACGCGTCGTACGCGGGCTTGGGTTGCAGGTCCGCATCGAACGGCAGCGGCCGGCGCGGCGCGCCATCCCGTCGCGGGAAGTCCTCCTGAAGCCAGGTGTAGCGGTCCGAGAGCCCGAAGGTCATCAGGACCTTGACCGCCGGCTCGTCGAGCGCGACGTCCAAGTACCGGCGGTAGACGTCGGCGACCCCTGCGTCCCGGACGGTGATGTCGGCTTTGAGGCCGCCGTCGAGCACGTCCATCTCGGTGATCATAATGGTCAGGCCGCGGGCCGCCACCTCGGCCAGGAAGCTGCGGTAGGCGTTGGTGTTGAACTGCCGAGCGAAGTTCCGCCACGCCAGGTGCGCCTGGACCCCGAGCGCGTGCACCGGGACGCCCTGGCCGAGCAGGAAGTCGATCACTTGCAGGACCGCGGCCCGCCGGCCGGCGGCGGACGATCCGGTCTCGAAGCCGAACTCGTTGAGCACCAGCACAGCGCCGGGATCCTCCGCGTGCGCGAGCTGGAAGGTCTCGGCCACGTACTCCGGGCCGATGGTCGCATACCAAGGGACGTCGTCGCGGAGCCCATTGGGATCGCCGGTCATGGGATCGGTGACCTCATTGGCGACGCTCCAGGCCTTGACCCGCCCCCGGTAGCGTGCGACCTCAGCCTGGACGGTGCCGAACAGGACCTCACGGGCGCGCTGCTCGGTCATCCCCCAGAGGTCGTCGTCGGTCCAGCCCTCGCCGAAGCCCTCGTCCCAGACCAAGTGGGCGCCGAACACGTGCTGCCCGTTCGCCTCCGCGTACCCGATGATCCGGTCGCCGAAGCTGAAGTCCAGGCCCGAGGTGGGCGTGGGTCGTAGCCGGTACCAAAGCAGGTCGTCCTCGGTGAACAGGATTCCCGCCTCGCGCTGGAACAGTTGGCTGTAGGCGGGGTCGGGGTCCACCTGCCAGGTCGCGGTCGAGGAGCCGTAGACGATGCCCTTGGCGATCGCCTGCTGCCACAGCGGGTCACCCACGGCGGCGGCCGCGCCATTGGCGGCGCCGGAGCGGGGTGCCAGCACGCTGGCGGCCGCAGGGGCGCCGCCAAGGAACAGGGCCGCGGCACCGAGACCGCCACCGACCAACACGGACCGCCGCGAAACCACCCGACCACCGCGCATCGGCCCCTCCTCCTTCCGGTGCCGGCAGCACCGAACGTCGTATGGCAGATAGGCCTCGCCCATCTCAACCAGCCTCGGTTCCTCGCCTACTACTCGAGCCGCAACACAGTTGCGGCTACATCCCCATGCCTCGGGCGCGGCAGCCGACCAATCGCGCCGCTGAGCGGTAGGGTGTGGCGTTGTCAGCGAGCTCGGCGTTGGACAAGGCCGCAGGCCAACAGCTCGAGCACCTCGACCTCCGAGGGTCGGGTCGGCAAGCGCTGGTGGCGGCTCACGGCTGGCCGGCACCCGGCGGCTGAACTCCTCGATGAGCCGCCGTCACCGAGGGCGAATAGCACACCGCGGGCGGTCACGACCCGGATCGCCGCCAGCAGTTGCTCTTCCGCTGCGTCGTTGAGCAGGAGCCGCGGGCGCCGGCTCGGAGCGCCGTGTAGACGTATTCGTCGAGGTCGAAGGTGGTCAGGACCAGCACGCGTTGGGGTGCATCGGCGGCGTCGACGAGTTGGCGGCTCCCGATCACGCGGACCAGCCCGAGCAGCGGGGCGTTGGCGGGGCCGAGACGAGAGAACGGCCCCGAGATCAGCCCCGATCTCCGTGCGACTTCGCGGCGTTGATGGCTCGCCAGACCCGCTCGGGGGTCACCGGCATGTCGATCTCGGTGACCCCAAGCGGGGACAGCGCGTCGATCACGGCGTTGACGACCGCCGGCGGGGAGCCGATGGTGCCGGCCTCGCCGACACCCTTCCACCCGCCCGGGTTGCTGGTCGACGGGGTGATGACGTGGTCGGTGACGAAGGAGGGCAGCTCGGCCGCTGACGGCACCCGGTAGCTGGCCATGTTGCCGGTCAGCAGCATGCCGTTGTCGTCGTAGGTGCCCTCTTCGTACAGGCCTTCGGCGATGCCTTGGGCGACGCCGCCGTGGACCATGCCCTGGACGATCATGGGGTTGACGATGTTCCCGCAGTCGTCGACGGCCACGTACTTGACGATCCTTGCCAGGCCGGTCTCGGTGTCGACCTCCACCACGCAAACGTGCGCGCCCGATGGGAAGGTGTTGTTCACCGGGTCGAACAGGGCACTCTCCTCGAGTCCTGGCTCGACGCCGTCGGGCAGGTTGTGGGCGAGGAAGGCCGAGAAGGCGACCTCCGGGATGGTCTTGGCCTTGTCGGGCGCGCCCCTGACCCGCAGCGCGCCGTCGGCGAACTCGATGTCCTCCTCAGCCACCTCGAGCTCATGCGCGGCGATCTTCCTGGCCTTGGCGATGATCTTCTCGGCCGCCTTCTGCACGGCCACGCCGCCAGCGGCCAGGCTGCGACTGCCGTAGGTGTCCAGGCCCTGTGGCGAGATCGCGGTGTCGCCGTGCAGCACCTCGATGTCCTCGAACTTGATCCCGAGTGCGTCGGCCACGATCTGCGACCAAGTGGTCTCGTGGCCCTGGCCGTGCGGGGAGGTGCCGGTGACCACGACCACCTTGCCGGTCGGCAGGCAGCGGATGGTGGCCGCCTCCCACCCTCCGGCTGCGAAGTTCACCGCGGCGAAGCCGCGTGACGGGGCGCTGCCGCAGGCCTCGATGTAGGTGGACAGGCCGATGCCGAGCTGCTTGACATCGCCGCGCTGGCGTCGCTCGGCCTGCTCGCGGCGCAGGTCCGTGTAGCCGGCGAGCTCCAGTGCCTTGTCGAGCCCGGCCTGGTAGTTGCCCGAGTCGTACATGGCACCGAAGACGTTAGCGGTCGGCTCTGAGAATGGCGCCATGAAGTTCATCCGCCGCACCTCGGCCGGGTCCTTGCCGACCCAGCGGGCGAGCGCGTCCATGATCCGCTCGATCGCGTAGGTCGCCTCGGGCCGGCCCGCTCCCCGGTAGGCATCGGTGGGCGTGCGGTTGGTGAACACCGCCGTGCACTCGAAGGAGCCCGCCTCGGTCTTGTAGACACCGCTGAACAGGGTCGCGCCGAGGACCTGGATGCCCGGCGCGACGAGCTGGCAGTAGGCGCCCATGTCGCAGAGCACCCTGGCCCGCACACCGAGCAGCCTGCCCTCCTCGGTCGCCGCCACTTCGACGTGCTGGATGACGTCGCGGCCGTGGATGGTGGCCAGGTAGCCCTCAGAGCGCTCCTCGACCCATTTGACCGGGACGCCGAGCTTGCGTGCGACGGCCAGGCAGATCGCCTCCTCGGCGTAGACGTCAAGCTTGGAGCCGAAGCCGCCGCCGACGTCGGGGGCGATGACGCGGAACTTCGACTCGGGGATGCCGAGCGTCAGCGCCAGCACGGTACGCAAGATGTGCGGGATCTGGGTCGACGACCACAGCGTCATCTCGCCCGTGACCGGCATCGGCTGGACGAGCACTCCGCGTGGCTCGATCGCGTTGGGGATCAGCCGCGGGTGGTAGTAGCGATCCTTCACGGTCACCGGCGCCTCGGCGAACACCTTGTCGACGTCGCCGGCGACGATCTTCAGGTCCTTGAAGCAGATGTTGTCGCCGAACTCCTCGTGGATGACCGCGGCGCCTTCGGCGAGCGCCTCCTCGATGGAGGCCACGGCCGGGAGCTGCTCGTACTCGACATCGACCGCCTCGGCGGCGTCGACGGCGTGCTCGCGGGTGTCGGCGACCACCACGGCCACCGGGTCGCCGACCAGCCGGGCCTTGTCCTGGGCTACGGGCCAGTGGGTCGGGATCCTGGTCTCAGGAGTGATCGGCCAAGCGCAGGGCAGCGCGGCGGCCCACTCCGAGGCCAGGTCGGCGCCGCTGTAGGCGGCGACCACGCCGGGCGTCTGTAGGGCGGGCGAAGTGTCGACCTGGTTGATGCGGGCGTGCGCCACGGGACTCCGTACCACGGTCACCCAGACCATGCCGGGTAGGGTCAGGTTGTCGAGGAAGCGGCCGTGCCCGGTGACGAGGCGGGCGTCCTCCTTGCGGAGCATCCGCGATCCGACGTATCGGCCCATCTCGACGGAGGTCTCGGTCAGCGTGCCGACAGCGCTCTCCTCAGCCGCGGCCTTGCCTGGGAGCGGTCCTTGCGCCATGGTTCACCCTCCTCGAGCACCGGCCGGAGCCTGCATGGTCCCCGCCGCGCTCTGGATCGCCTTGACGATGTTGGTAAGCCCGAGGCTCTCCCGGAGGAAGTGGTCGACGAGCAAGCGAGACTCGACCTGGCCCTCGCGTCCGACCCCGTTTACGGTGCAAGCGATGCGCCCAAGGGCCGCCCCTTCCGTCCTCCTTCGACCGGATGGATAGCCGGCGCGGCTTCTGGCGAGCCGGCCCGACACTACCAAGGTCTGGCCGACAGTCGTTGCCCGGCTCCACACACATCTTCAGCTGCGAACGACCAGACGTCTAGCCTCTCGGTGCGTCCGATGGGCTGGAGGAGGAGAGTCTGTCAAGGAGTACCCCTGGCCATCGCCCCCGAAGGGGATCTCCTCGTAGAGTGGGTGATGGACAGGGAGCACGTCAGGTCCAGGATCAGTGCGGGCGCGCTCGGTGGAAGCGCACGAGAGCGCTTGGCTGAACGCCAAGAGAGCACGCTTGTCAACGACGGCTGAAAGCTGGACAGTTCTCGACGGCCGAAAACTGGACAGTCAGCCGGCGGCGTCCACCTCCCTTCGGCGGTCCTTGAGCCGGTAGCTGTCGCCTTTGAGGCTGACGAGTTCGGCGTGGTGGACCAGCCGGTCGACCATGGCGGCGACCGCGACCGCGTCGCCGAAGATCTCGGCCCAGGCGCTGAAGGGCTTGTTGGAGCTGACGATCATGCTGGCGTGCTCGTAGCGGCTGGAGACCAGCGCGAAGAACAGCGCGGCGGCCTCGGGGGCGAAGGGGATGTAGCCGACCTCGTCGCAGACCAGCAGCGACCCTGGCGGCGAGCTGTCCACGGACCTCCATCGGTATGCGCATGCGCGCATACGACACCAAGCAGCGCCTAGACGAAAAGCCGGTACGTTATTCCCTTACGGTCCCAGGGCGGCCGCCACGGTGTGGACCACCATGCCAGCCGCCGCCCCGAACGCCGCCACGACCCCGGCGCGCGCGCCGCCGGTGATGCCGTTGGCGACGATGAACAGCATGCCTGGCCCCGGTGTCAGCTGGATCAGCAGCACCGCGGCCAGGAACGACGCCAGCAAGGCCAGGTTCACGCCCGACAGCCTACCGGCCACTCGCAACCAGCCCAGCCACCATGCGGTCGGTCCCGCCACCACGCCACAGCTCGGTCAGCCGTCAGGCCCTCAAGCCGCAGAACCAGCCGAAGGTCGGAAACACGCTCTCAATGCCGCAGGCAGCGTGGATGACGTCCAGTAGCAGCGGCTGGGTGATCCTGTAGGTGATGTCGCCGGCGTCGAGGCTCCGCCGGTGGGTCTGTGCAAGCGCTTGGAGCCTCGTGGCGGCGGGATGGGCCGACACGTCCGCCCACAGCTCGGCCCATAGCCGAGTCCTCCTGGGGCTCCGAACCCGTATCGGCGCGTCCACTCGCCGCAGCGCCGCATGCCTCCTGCCTTGACCCCTCAACTTCCGCCCGAGCGCCCCAGTCTGAGAACTGGCCTCATCCTTACCATGGATCTCGCCGCCACCGCCGGGCGGACCGGCGTTCCCCCAGGTCGCTCGCGACCGTAGATCGCCAAGTTATGTGCTGTGTCGGGGTGGCCCGAGCAGGCCGTCAACCCGGAGCGTTCTCCAGCAAATACTGGTGGACGGAGCCAACGGCCACGGCGCCCTCCCCGGCGGCGCCGGCCACGCGCTTGACCGAGCCGTAGCGCACGTCGCCGGCGGCGAACACGCCCGGCAGGCTGGTCTCGAACGGCAACGGCGCACGGTGCAAGGGCCATGCTGGCTCGGGAACGTCGCGGCCGGTCAGGACGAACCCGCGGTCGTCGAGTTGCAGGACGTCGCGAAGCCAGCCGGTGTGCGGCTGGGCGCCGATCAGGACGAACACGGCGGTGGCAGTGACCCGTTCCCGCCGGCCGGTCCGGACGTCCTGGACCGTGAGGGCCTCCAGGCGGCCTTCGCCGTGGCCGTCCACGACGCGGGTGCAGAGCCGGACCTCGACGTTGGGGGTGGCCTGCAGTTGGGCGATCAGGTAATGGGACATGCTGGCGGCCAGCGAGTCGCCCCGCACGAGCAGCGTGACGTGGGCGGCGAACCTGGCCAGGTGCAGGGCAGCCTGGCCGGCCGAGTTCGCCCCGCCGACGACGTGGACGTCCTCCCCTGCCATGGCGGGGGCTTCGGCACCCGGCGCGCCGTAGAACACCCCCATGCCGACCAGGCGATCAAGGCTGGGGATCCCCAGGCGGCGGTAGGTCACGCCGGCCGCGACGAGCACCGCCCGCCCGACCGCCGTACCTTCCTCGCTCAAGGTGACCAGCCGCTGCTCGCCGCGTGGCTGGAGTCCCACCGCGCGTTGTGTGAACACGAACTCGGCTCCGAAGAGCACGGCCTGCAACCAGGCGCGGTGGGTGAGCTGGCCGCCGCTGATGCCGCGGGGAAAGCCCAGGTAGTTACGGATCATTGAGCTGCTGCCGGCCTGCCCGCCGATCGACCAGGGCTCCACGACCAGGGTGCGCAGGCCCTCGGAGGCGCCGTTCACGGCCGCCGCCAGGCCGGCCGGTCCGGCGCCGATGATGGCAAGGTCGTAAACCTCCGACGATGTCGTGGTCGTGATCCCGTGGGCAGCCGCGACCTCGGCGTCGCCGGGATCGTGCAGGACCGAGCCGTCGTGGCGGACCAGGGCGGGGAGTCGGTGCGCGTCGATCCCGAACTGGCGGATCAGCTCCTGCCCACGCTCGGAACCGGCGGGGTGGAACTCGAAGGGGACACCGTTGCGGGTCAGCAGGTCCCGCAGCTGGTGGCTGCGCGGCGACCACCGCTCGCCGACGATGCGGTAGACCACGTGCCGTGGCTGATTGGCCACCGTCCAGGCGCTGAGCGCCTCCTGCACCAGCGGGTACAGCCACTCCTCGGGGGTGACCCAGCCCTTGACCACCGAGAAGTCGATCCGGCTAAGCGCGGTCGCCCGCTGCAGCGTCGCCAGCTCGCTGAGGGGAATGCGGGTGTGGTAGCGGTCCATCGCTACCAGCAGCGCCCGGCTGGCGCCCGGGTGCAGCAGGTGCGCCCGCTCCAGGAACGCCACGCCGTCCATGCCGGGCAGGTGCAGGTCCGCCGCCACCAGCGCGACCTGGTCGCCGCGCTCTGCCAATCGCTCCAACATGTCCAGCCCGGCCTGGGCGGCGTCGGCGGCCAACACCCGATAGTCGGGCCCGAAGCGACGAGCCAGCGCCGACTCGGTCACCGCGCGGGCCTCTGGATCGGCGTCGACGACGAACAGCACCGGGGCGCCAGGCACGGCCGCGTGGGTGGTTCCATCATCCGTGGTCATGCTCCCCCGTCCTTTCGACGACGGTCGCGGCCAGCCAGGTTGGCCGCCCTGGCGCCTGATGCGTTACCGGCGTTGGACCGCAATGACGGCGGCTGTATTGAGCCCTTGCCGATAGCCGGAGCACCACGCTAGCGGCATCGACGTACCACCGTCTTGCCGGCGATACCCAGCTCAGCCTCCTCCCTCGGCCGCTCATCGTCGCCGCGACTGCCGAGCCGGAGCGGGATTGCTGGCCAGAAGCCGTGGTACGCAAGCAGAGTCCCGGCCGTGCTTGCCGCCGAACGTTGGCATCGAGAGGTCGTCGATGAAGGAAAAGGGTCGAGGTCGGTCACGAGGAGGCCGGCTGCTGTTCGGGCCGCACAAGACCCGGGCTGGCCGCCGCCGGATCGGGCTCCCGCGCCGGGTGGTCGACGAGCTGGCTCTGCACCTGCGAGCGCCCGGCCGCCCCACCGATCCGGTGTTCCGCTCACCGGCCGGTGGACCGCTGCGGGTGACCGCGTTCCGCAACCGCATCTGGCGCCCGGCCACCCTGGCGGTCGGCCCGCCGGGGCTGCGCATCCACGACCTTCGCCACACGGCGGTCGCGTTGTGGATCGCCTCCGCGGCCTCCCCCAAGGAGGTCGCCGTGCGGGCCGGCCAAACCTCGACCAGCTTCGTGCTAGACCGCTACGGTCATCTGTTCCCCGAGGCCGATGCGGCGCTCTGCGACCGGCTGGACGCGCTGTTCGTCTCCCAGGAGAGACCAGCGAAAGGGCCAACGAGACTCAACTGATACCTCTCGACGTGACGGTCTGACAGGATCATCTGGAGAGTCCAACTGCTACACCGGAGCCGCCCGATGAAGATCGCACTGCTAGGCACCGGGTTCGGTCAGGCCCACGCCGCCATCTTCGCAGAGCGTGACGTGGAGGTCGTGATGTTCGGCCGGACACCGGCCAAGCTGGAGGAGATCCGGCAAAGATACGGCTTCGCCACCACTACCGACCTCGACGGCCTCTACCACGATCCGTCCATCGACCTGATCGACATCTGCCTGCCCACCCCCCTGCATGCCGAGCACGTGCTGCGCGGCCTGGCGGCGGGCAAGCACGTACTGTGCGAGCAGCCGCTCGCGCTGACCATGGCCGACGCGCAACGCGTCGCCGACGCCGCCGCGGCCAGCGACCGGCAGGTATTCGTGGACATGTTCGGCCGGTTCAGTCCGGCCTACCGGCCGCTGCGTGACGCCGTCGACGGCCGGACCTACGGGCGGCTGCAGGCGTTGGAGCTCGAGGTGCGCAGCGCGCTGCTGTGGCCGGGCTACGACCTGAGGCTGGACACCATCGTGCTCTACACGCTGCACGGCGACCTGGACACCCT
>Ga0081538_10001523_pt1 | contig 23782 bp, 19 predicted proteins | sample TabmetS5T2R1_FD_71022 | JGI IMG/M metagenome (GOLD analysis project Ga0081538, IMG submission 71022) | Tabebuia heterophylla rhizosphere microbial communities from the University of Puerto Rico - S5T2R1 | ecosystem: Host-associated > Plants > Roots > Rhizosphere ... | reverse complement strand
ATCCGACAGGCGCTCAAGGTCATCGACGGCTGCATCGGCGACTACGCCCGTGACGCGTGTCTGGCTCCAGCGGCCTGAAAACTCGTCACAACGTCAAAGACTCAAACAACCGAGGCGCCCTAGGTGAGCTGGGGCGCGCACGAGTGTTGCACGAGCGTGCCCTGGACATTCGTGAGCGGGTGTTGGGTCCTGACCATCCCTACACCGCCCAAAGCCTGAACAACCTTGCGAACACGCTCCGGGATCTGGGTGAGCTGGAGCGGTCAGAGGAGGTACGGCAGCGGGCGCGGTCGTCGCGTTCAGCCGGGTAGACCGCCTATTGTGCTGGTGCTGGTTTGCTCCTAGCCCGCAAGCGTCGCGCCTTGCCGTCGATGGTTGCGTTGCCCGCATGCCAAGTGTCCGCCATCACACCCCCACCTCGATCTTCGGCAGCGCGACGCGTGATTTGGTGTCGAGTTGGGCGAGCCGTCGCAGGCCTTCCAGGAACGCGAACAGCCCCTCGTTGCTCCACCTGGGGTCAGTGGCCAGGGCTTGCAGGCCGGCGGTGTCGCGTGAGGAGTAGCAGTGGATCCGTGCGATCTCCCAGTTGGCCTGGACTTGACCGCCGTAGCGCGCCCACCATTCCTCGTCATCGATCACGATCAGGCAGGGGAACTCGTAGTTGCCGGTGACCATGTTGATCCCGAAGCCGAGGCATTCCACCCGGTAGGCGTCGGTGTGCGCCCGGTCGAGCAGCCACCGCATCGGCTCGGACAACCGGTCGGGGTGGAGGGGATCAACCCGCCGGTGGGAGTCCTCGGACAGCTGCTCGAGGTCTTGCCGGCTGAGCAGCTCTTCTTCGAGCTCGCGTTCCAGTGACGCCGACAGGGAGGCTTCCCCGGCGAGTTCGACGGTGGGTTGGTGGAAGCCTTTGGGAACCGTGGCGAGCTTGCCCGTAACGTTCATGACTTGAGCGGAGCGCTCTTGGATCCACAGCACGAAATCCGGTGGTTGCTGGCCGCGGCGGCGGGGGCGGGCGATGGCGAGTAACGCGACCGGGCCGCCCACGCACAGCCGATCACTCATCCCGAGGGTCACGTCCAGCGTGGGAAGGTAGGCATCTCGCAGCGGCAGCCGGGTCTGGAGGTCCGTCGAGTCGAGGTTGCCATGCAGCTGAGTTCCGTTGGCCGCGAGTGCGTTGACCAGCTCAGTTTCCAACAGGTTCATGGTCAACGCGTAGCTGGCGAAGTCGACGCGGGCGACGGTCGCGTCCAACCGGTGCGGTGCGATATCGATGTTCACCAGCCGGTACAGCGGGTTGTTGACGAAGACGGTGCCTGCGATCTCGACATCGGCCAGGCGGGCAACCGCCGCCTCGAGCGCAGCCTCGTCCAACGGCCTGTTCGAGGGGTCAGGGCGGCGGCGAGCCGGAACCGCTCCTGGTCGGTGGCCAACCTGACTGCCGCGTTTGACCAGCCTGGCCGCACCAGGATGCTCAGGGCGAGCGGCACACCGCCGATGCGTGCCTGGTAAAACCCGGTGCCGATCTCGTCTGGGCAAGGGTTGCGGTAGTAGGCGGCCAGCGCCCGCGCGAGCTGGTCTTGGCTGACCTGGCCACGCCGGTGGGCTTGCTCGTAGCGGACAGCAGGAGTCGCGGCTTCGAGTTCCTCGACTCGGCTTGCGACTGCGTCGTAGGTCTGTTGGAAGCTGAGATCGCAGCGGTCGGCGATCCAGGCGATGAACTCGACCGTTTTGAGCTTGCGGGCTGGCCGTAGGGCGGCGGCTGGCGGTGTGTCGGCCTGCGGCTGAGTCTTGCGCTCGGGCCGTTTCCGCTTTGGCTTGGCCGTCTCGGGTTGCGGCGTCCCATGCCGACCACAGCCTCCACCGGGCTTGGCCGAACTCTTCCCTGAGTTTCTGGGCGAGCTGGGGCTTGGCTCTAACAGGCCGTTGCGCACCTTGTTCACGGTGGTGCGGTCGAAGCCGATGCGCTTGCCGAGTCTTTCGTCCGACAGCCCAGCTTGCCGCGTACAGCAAGCAAGTTGGCTGCGGAACTCAGCCAGCAGCTCAGCCGAGCCCTGATGGCCTGTTGCCGTGCCAGCTGCGTTGCTCTCGTCTACCGTCCGTGTATGCAGACGTGCCAGCCAGACCGTGAGTGAGCGTGAGCAAGCGCGTGATCACGTAGACGCCCACCATCCTGAGCAGTTTCCTGTACTCACAAAGACTCGCCAGCCGCCGAAAGGCCACCCCGCTCGGGCGCCGATGAGACGGCTGAGAGCAGTCACAGGCGCCACGGGAAGCTGCCGCGCTCTGGGAATCCCGGCGTACCGCTTGATGCGACAGCGTATCCCATCGTCTAGAGATCGGCGATTTCCTGTTGGCCGGTGATAGGCATGTGCTCGTGTACGAGATGTCGGCAAGCTAACTGAAGTAGGATAAACCGTTAACTGTGGTAGCTTGTTTTTCATTCTTATGGGTATGGATCTTTGAGTTGTTAAGTTGTTACGTTATTGAGGTAGAACCTATGGGAAGGGCGACAGATGATTATGGCGTATTTTTTCAAGATGTCTCAGCCGTTGGAAGCAACCAAGTAGCAGAAGCGGGCCGTTGAGTTAGCAGATGGGAGGTTCGTGATGGCGGCAGGTGTTCCGATTTACGGTAAGGTGCTGGCTGAGCTGCGTTATCTCAAGGCGTTGACGCAAGAGGACGTCGGGTTTGCTTGCGAGCATCGTGAAGGCGTCAAGGTCGCCCGCGAGGAGATGTCCACCTATGAGCGGGAGGAAGCCTGCCCGACGCAGGCGAAGCTGAACGCCATCATCGCCGTGCTGCAGATCGAGGTGGGGTCAGCTGAGTGGCGAGCACTGATCCGCACGCCTGCGTTGGACGAACGGCTGGACGCCACCAACACGAAGACGCCGACCGACACGGAACCCTTGAAGGCATAGGAGTCGGTGCCGAACTGTCACCCCGGTTTCTCGTGGCGAGGCATCAGCACATTACGTGGGCACTGAGCAGACCGCTTGGGCAAAGGTTCCACGGTTCGGCCGCTGGCCTCTGGGACAGACCACGACGAGCGACGTCAAGGCGATGCGGCCTGAGGCGGGCGAAGTGGTGGATTTCCGCAGGTGAGAGCGCAATGCTTTCCCAAACTTCCAAGCTGGTGATAGGGGTTCGATTCCCCTCACCCGCTCTCCAGGTCGCGTTGCCCATGGTCGTCTTGGGTCGTTGTGGTCGAGTGCTGCTTTGCGGCCCTCTGCAGCCCGTCGCTCTTCTGCCCATCATGAGAAGGCAACGCTGAGTTCGGGCATTTGTGCGAGTTGTTGTGGTGTGGCGCCACTGTCGTAGCGGATACCGATATCGGTTGCTGATATAGGCTTGGGTGGCTAGGGGAGTAGAGAGGCGACCGGGTGCGCAACCGGCGGTTGGTGGGGAAAGGGCTCGGGCTCTCGGCCATCGCTGGTCTGCCTCTTGGTCAGAGGGTATTCACGCCTGACGCCGATGGTTGGTGGGGAGGCGGGGGACAGTGGCCGGTCGGGTGCGGCGGGTGTACCGGGCGGTCACTGAGGGGCGGGCCATCCTCGCCGAAGGGCGCGAGGCTGTCGCTGAACTTGCCGGTGAGGTCCTGCCTGGCCTCGACCGGCCATGGATGGGGCAATGGCGGTGAGTAACGGCGTCACGCAGCCGGAGTTGGCTCGCCGGCTTGGCGTTACCGACGCGGTGGTGATCGGGCTCGGGTCGATGGTCGGCGCTGGGGTGTTCGCCGTGTTTGCCCCGGCCGCGCGCGCCGCTGGCGCCGGGTTGCTCGTCGGCCTGGTCCTGGCTGCGGTGGTTGCGTACTGCAACGCCACCTCCTCGGCCCAACTCGCCGCCCAGTACCCCACGTCTGGCGGCACGTATATCTATGGCCGCGAACGTCTCGGCCCCTGGTGGGGATACTTGGCCGGTTGGGGCTTCGTCATCGGCAAGATCGCCTCTTGCGCGGCCATGGCGCTGACCTTCGCCGCTTACGCAGTCCCGCCCGCTTGGGAGCGGCCTGCCGCTGCCGCTGCCGTGGTCGCGCTCGCCGCGGTCAACTACCGCGGGGTAGCCCGCACCGCCGGATCAACCCGAATCCTGGTCGCCATCGTGCTGGCCGCTCTCGCCACCATGGTGGCCGCCAGCCTCGCCGGCGGGGCCGCCGACCCCACTCGGCTGACCAGCTGGGCTCTCAGCGAATCCAGCTGGTACGGCATCTTCCAGTCAGCTGGGCTGCTGTTCTTCGCCTTCGCCGGCTATGCCCGCATCGCCACGATGGGCGAGGAGGTCCGGGATCCGCACCGCACGATCCCCCGCGCGATTCCGCTCGCGCTCAGCTTCGCCACGGTGATCTATACCGCCGTCGGGGTGTCTGCGCTGGGCGTCCTTGGCCCTGGCATGCTCGCCGGCAGCAGCTCGCCATTAGTCGCTGCCGTGCAGGCCAGCGGTTGGGGTTGGGCGGCGCCCGTGATCCGGCTTGGCGCCACCGCTGCCTCGCTCGGCGCCCTGCTCGCCCTTGTCGCCGGTGTCAGCCGCACCGTCCTCGCCATGGCCCGCCACCACGATTTGCCTGGTTGGCTCGCCGCCGTGCACCCCCGCTTCCGGGTGCCCCACCATGCCGATGTCGCCGTCGCTGCCGCCATCTGCGGTCTCGTCCTCACCGTCGATCTACGCGGCGCGATCGGGTTCTCCTCGTTCAGCGTGCTCCTCTACTACTTCGTCGCCAACATCGCGGCGGTGACCCAACCCGCCCACGCCCGCCGTTATCCTCGCGGCATCCAGGTCCTCGGCGCTGCCGGCTGCCTCGCCCTCGTCGCTACCCTGCCGTTCACCGCCGTCCTGGCAGGGCTGGCGGTCTTCACTACCGGCATCGTGTACCGAGCCGCACGTTTGGCCCACACCAACCGGCCGCGCTAGCTCAACCCTCTCGGCGCTGCCCGGTCGTCGCACCGGTCATGGGCAATGCGGGCGCCCATGCGGTCCACGAGGGGTCGAAGGCGGGCCGGGCCCTTGGCTGGGGTGCGCCGCGAAGGACCGCATCCGGGCCTCATGAACGAGGCGCTCGAGCCGCTCCGCGATCCGGGCGAGCAGCCGGGTCGCTGTCCGGTAGGCCAACGCCTGCAGTTCCTCCTCCTGATCCGCCGTCGCGCTGGGGTCGTACGAGAACCGGCAGCGCAGGAGGAGCATGGCATCTGGGTCCACGCGCAGCTCGAGACGACCGGTGAGCGTTGGCGCGCTGCGGGACCCACTCACTGGTCTCACCTCGAGCACCCTGAGAAACGAGGACGCGCCACAATGCGCGGGGCCGAGCGTGCATAGGGACTCCACCGGCCGCCCGGTGACATCCATCAACAGCTGGTCTTGGGTGCCGGTAGTCGGCAGCCAACTGCCAGGGGCGTCTTCGAAGGTCCGGCCCGCCGCCGGCCCTGGGGCCGAGACCGGCATAAGGACGAAGCAAGCACCTTCAAACGCCATGTCTGTACCTCGAGCCCTTGGGCATCGCTGTCGAACTTACGTTCGAATCATACCCGTTGCGTGGAGTGCCCGCAAGCCGCAGGTGGACGCGGACGCCCTGTTGGCCCAGCAACGAGACGCTCGCGGTGCCGCAGCGACGTGGCAGGTGGGGCGTGGATTCGCGAGCCGATTTCATGGCGGTCCTCAAACCCGATCCGCCACGCGCAGTGCGGGAAACTCCACGCCGGGCATTGGCTGCGGGATCAACCCGCAGGCGGCCAAGCCGTCGTCGCTGCAGGCCTCGCACAGGTACACCGCGATCGCTCCCAATGGCTGCTCTGTGGGCACCAGGAAGGTCCCAGCGCCAAGCTGGCGCGTCTCCCGCCGGTAGGTCGCTTGGATCACCGGCTCGCCGCTTGCGGATGCCTCTAAGATCCGGCGGCTGGCCTGGCTGGTCACTGATTCGATAGTAGCCACCTCGACCTCGGCGTCACGCGCCTCCTCAAGCTGGTGCGCCACCAGCCCGTGCTGGCGCAGGTGCCGCGCGACGGCCTGCGGCACCGCGTATGCCCAGGGCCGGTCGACGACCTGGCTGCCGACGAACCTCGCGAGGTGCGGGACCGTCACGCTGATCGGCCGGCCGTCGAGCGTGCGAGGCTGGCGGGTCAAGATGGTCACCGGCTCGTCGAATGCCTCCAGGCGGTAGCGCACGGCCACCCGGTCCGGCGGCCGCTGGCTGGCCTCGACTACCTGGATGACATCGCGCCCGCGCTGGCCGACGAAGGTGAGGACCTCGGCGAGGAACTCGTAGGTGGCCTCGACGCGCTCGGCGAAGCCGAGGTAGGAGTACGTCTCCAGCAGCAGGTCGAGCCGGTTGGTCAGCCCGCGGTAGTTGCTGCCGAAGCGTGGGTGGTGCGTATAGGTCATCCAGCCGTCGCCTTGGCCGCCCTCGTCAGCCACGAAGTTGCCGTAGAAAAACGTGTCCAGGCCGGTCCGCTGCCGCAGCCGCCGGGTGATGACGGGGAGGGCCTCTTCGCGCATGAGCTGGATCGGCTCGGCGCGGCCACTGTTGATGGTATGCGGGACGTCGTAGGTCAGCGCGAAGCGGTGGACCGAGCCGTTGGTGGCGTGGCAGTCGATGGTCAGATGCGGCTGCCATGGTTGGCACACGTTGGTTTGCAGCAGCCGTGTCTCCAGCGCCTCTTGGCGCATGTAGTCGCGGTTGAGGTTGATGCCATCGGCGTTCCCCCGTGTGCCCACGCCGGTGGGCGGGCCGAGCTGCCCCTCCAGCCTCTCAAGGTCGAGCCGCCGGTTGTCCGGGTCGATGCGATCGTTGCCGTCCGGGTTGAACAGGGGCACAACCAGCAAGGTCAGCCGCTCGAGCGCGTCACCCGCCTGGCCGGACAGCAGGTCGCGGGCGAGCATGAGGCTGGCCTCCTTGCCCTCCACCTCGCCAGCGTGGATGCCGCCCAGCACCAGCACCACTGGCAGCTCGGCGGTCCGTGCCTGTTGCGGGGTCGCCACGCCGTGGGCTGACAGGATGAGCAGCGGCAGGTCGCGCCCCTCGGGGCTGGCTCCGAAGCTAGCGACGGACAGGCGCGGGTCGCCGCGGTCCCGCAGCGCGGCAATGAAGCGCATCACGTCGCGGTGCCGCGACGTCGCCTGGTAGCTCGACGCTTCGGCACGAGTCAACGGTCGGGCAGAACCGGGCATAGCTCTCCTCCAGCCCTACGGTGCCGCAGCGTACCGGGGTCAAGGGGGCGCGCCCGCGTGAGGACACGCCTAGCGGCCAGCTCGCTTGGCTCACCCAGTGGCGGCGGTCCCGCCGGCTGGGTCGGTGGTTGGCAGGCCGTCGACATAGGTCACCGAGTTGGTCCGGAGCGCGGGAACGCGAGGCCCTGGGGTGACGATCCCGACCAGGTTGAGGGGATCGGCGGCTGAGATCCTCACCACCTCGCCGGTGCGGGGCGCCCGCCGGACCGCGCGCAGCACGTCGACGGCCGCCGGCAGCGCGTACTGCTCGCCGGCGAACCCCGTGACGAAGCGGCCCCCACGGATGACCCCGCGGGCCTCCAGGCGGCGGAGCGCCCACACGATCTCGCGCCACGGCAACGCGAGGCTCTCGCGGGCGAGCAGGTCGTAGAGCACCACTCCCCAGCGGTCCAGCAGCTGCTCGGCGACGGCCTCGGCGAGCGCGTCGGGGTCGTCGATGGGAGCCGCGCTGGCCAACACGGCCCAGCGCCCATGCCCGCTCCCATGAGCGCCGCCCTGAGCGGCTGCCCCCCGCCGCAACCGCCGCCGGTGATGGCGCTGGCGGCTGGCCCAGCGGCTGCGGGCTGAGAGCAGCGCTCGCACCGCGCCGAAGCCGTCGGCGGTGATCAGGCCGCGGGCAACCCCGTCCCACAGGCCCTCGTCGACCTCGCTGGGAAGCCGCCCGCTCGCTGCGGCAAGCTCGGCGTGGAACAGCGCCCCGCGGGCGCGGAGGCAGTCGAGGATGTCGGCACCGGCTCCCGGTCCTGGCTCGGCGGGCTCCAGGTCTCCCCGGGCGGCTTGCAGCAGCCACTCCAGATCGTCGCGGATCGCGAAGCTGACCGGCGTCGCGCGGGATGGAGTCGCCGCGCTGCGCTTGCCGGGCGCGCGAGGGTCGGCGGGCGTGACGCTGAGGCGCCCCCAGGCCACTTCGCCTGACAGGCAGGCGGCGTCGAGCCAGTCGCTCCGATACGCCTCAAGGCGCGCGGGCAAGATGGCCTCCTCCCACGCCCCAGCGGGGATCTCGAAGCCCTGGAGCTGGGCGATGACGGCGAGCAGGCCGGCGGGGCCAGCGGCCTGCGTCCCGGGGGCGACGTGCTGCCAGCGCAGCAGGAAGCGCATGAAGTCCTGGGCTGTGACCGGCTCGATCTCGCGGCGCAGGCGTTTTTGCGTGTAGGAGTGGATGCGGGCGAGCAGCCGGCGGGCGCAGAACTCCTCCTCGCCTCCGGGCTCTGCGCGCTCGGAGAAACGGCCCCGGAGCGCGAAGCCCTCGGCCTCTAGCCGGATCAAGGAGACCGAGACCACGGCTTCCGGCAGCCCGGTTGCGGCGGCCAGCTCGGCGGCGGTCACGGGGCCAAGCGCGTCGAGATGGCCCCGCACGACCGAGGTGGCGGCTTCCTCGGCCCCGGGAGGCGGCTTGGAGGCAATCGCTACGGGTGGCGGCGCGCCAGGGATGAAGGCCGCCCCCGGGAACAGCGTCCCGGCTGCGGGCCGTTGCTCGGTCGCGACCCACAACCGCGTGTCGCCGATGCGCAGCGTCGCCGCGCGGCCCGCCTGGACCAACGCGTCGAAGTGCGCTCGCCACTCCGCCACGGGCCGGCTGACCACCAGGGACATGAGCGTGTCGTGCAGCTCGTCGGGGTTGCGGGGCTCAGGGCGTGCCTCGGCTCGGACCCGCTCGACGGCGCTGGGATCCAGGCGGCTGAGGTCGGCCGCGTCCACGGGCAGGCCCCGGCGCAGCTGCACGGCCCGGGTGCGGCGCTCCTCAAGCGGCGCGTCGTCAAGGAACGTGTAGGGCCGGCCGTTGAGGATCTCGTGGGCGAGTGGGGAAGGCTCCGTCGTGTCCCGGCAGTGGACGCGGACCGCGCCCGTCTCAAACCCTTGCACGAGGCGCCTGAGCCCGTCGATGTCCATGGCCTCGTGCAGGCAGTCGTCCATGGTTTGGCGCACCAGCGGGTGGTCGGGGATCTCGATGGGGCCGCTGACGTTCTCCTGGCACGCCGCCAGCGTGGGGAACACCGCCGCCATCAGGTCGTCTGACTCCATCCGCTGGACCGGGGGAGGGTTGCGCTTGCCGCCACGGAACCGCAGGACGGCCAACGCCCGGTTGAGGTTCCAGCGCCAGCGCGTGGCGAACATCGGCGAGGTGAGCACCGCTTGGCGCAGGACGTCCTCGACGGTCTTCGACGAGAGGAACCGCGCGACGTCGGCCAGGGGAAAGCTGTGCTGGGGGCCGAGGGACAGCACGATCGCATCGTCGCTGGCGGCTGCCTGCAGCTCGAAATCGAAGGTCTTGCAGAAGCGCTTGCGCAGCGCGAGGCCGAGGCCCCGGTTGACACGGCCCCCGTAGGGGGCGTGCACCACGAGCTGCATGCCCCCGGTCTCGTCGAAGAACCGCTCGAAGACGACATCGTCGAGGGTTGGCAGCCGCCCGAGCGCGGCCCGGCCCGCGGCGAGGTAGTGGACGACCATCTCGGCCGCGGCAGTGCCGATCCCGGCGTGCGCGTCCACCCACTGGACGGAGCCGGCGAGGTCGCCGGCTGCCAGGCGCTCGTCCACCCCGGCGCGCAGGGCGGCGACCTCGCCCGACAGCTCCTCGGTCCGCGCGGGCGCCTCACCCAGCCAGAACGGCACCGACGGTGGGGCGCCGCCCGCGTCAACCACCCGCACGGTGCCTTGCTCGACCCGGCGGATCCGCCACGAGGTGCTGCCGAGCAAGAACACGTCGCCAGCCATGCTCTCGATCGCCCAGTCCTCGTTGACCGTGCCGACGAGGGTGTCGTCGGGGTCAGCCACGACCCGGTAGTCGGCGACCTCGGGGATGGCCCCGCCCGACGTGAGGGCCGCGAGCCGCGCTCCGCGCCGGCCCCGGAGCAGCCCACCCACCAGGTCGCGGTGGACGTAGGCGGCGCGGCGCCCCCTGCCAGTCTGGATGCCCTCGGAGACCAGCTCGACGACCTCGTCGAAGTCGTCCCGGCTGAGCTGCGCGAACGGCGCGGCGCGGCGCGCCAGCGCGAACAGCTCGTCCTCGCCCCACTCCTGCGCGGCGCACTCCGCGACGATCTGCTGGGCCAGGATGTCCAGGGGGGCCACCGGCGGGTGGATCGCGTCGAGGCGGCCCGCCCGCACCCCGGCGAGCAGCGCGGCGCACTCCACCAGCTCGTCACGGGTCAACGGGTACAGGCGCCCCTTGGGGGTGCCGCCTCGGCTGTGCCCCGACCGGCCCACCCGCTGGAGGAAGGTCCCGAGGCTGCGTGGCGAGCCGATCTGGCACACCAGCTCGACCGGGCCGATGTCGATGCCTAGCTCCAGGGACGCGGTCGCGACCAGGGCGCGCAGGTCACCGGCGCGCAGGCGCTCCTCGACCCGCAGCCGGCGCTGTTTGGACAGGCTGCCGTGATGGGCCGCGACCGCGTCGTCGCCCAAGCGCTCGGCGAGCAGGTGGGCGATGCGCTCGGACATCCGCCGGGTGTTGACGAACACCAGCGTCGTGCGGTGGGCCAGCACGTGGGCGGCGATCTGGTCGAGAACCTGCGCGAGCTGCTCCGCCGAGGCCACCGCCTCCAGCTCGCTGCCCGGAAGCTCCAAGGCGAGGTCGAGGTCACGCTGGTGGCCGACGTCCACGACCTCGCACCCCCGGGCAACCTCACCGCCGGCGCCGACCAGGAAGCGGGCCATGCGCTCGATAGGGCGGACCGTCGCGGACAGGCCGATGCGCTGGGGGCGCTGGTCGCAGGCATGCTCGAGGCGCTCGAGCGTCAAGGCCAGATGCGACCCGCGCTTGTCTCGCGCCGCCGCGTGGATTTCATCGACGATGACGGTGCGCACCGACCTCAGCGCGGCCCGGCTCTTCTCCGCGGTCAGCAGCAGGTACAACGATTCTGGGGTGGTCACCACGAAGGCCGGGGGCCGCGTGGTCATGGCAGCCCGCACGGAAGGGGGGGTGTCGCCGGTGCGCACACCCACCCGCAAGTCCGGCACGGGCAGGCCCCGCGCGTCGGCGACGCGTGCGATCTCGCCCAGCGGCGCCTCCAGGTTTTGCTGGATGTCGGTGGCCAAGGCTTTCAACGGCGACACGTAGACGACCTGGGCCTGGTTCTCGACGTCGACGCCCCGCTCGGCAGCCCGGTAGAGCCGATCGATGCACACCAAGAACGCGGCCAAGGTCTTCCCCGACCCCGTCGGCGCTGAGATCAGCGTGTCGCGCCCCGCGACGATCGCTGGCCAGGCGCCCGCTTGAGGCTCGGTCGGGCCATGCGGGAAGCGCGTCTCGAACCAGGTCCGCACCGCCGGGTGAAACCCCGCCAGCGCCTCGCCGCCACGCTCCTGCTCCATGAGCCCGTCCACCTTATGAGGCCAAACGTATGTTCGTCACAGCGTACCGCGCCCATCTCGCGAGAGGAAACGTCCTCCCCAGGACACTAGGATGACCTCGATGTCAGGAGCGCGCGCGCCACGGTGGGTTGCCGCCGCTGTGGCGGTCGGGATCAGCGTGGTGGCCTTGCTTGGGCTCACCGCGGCTGGTGCCATGGTGCCCGCCGCCGACCACTGCGCCAGCACGGCCACCGAGGCCTGCGAGCCCGCAGTGGTGTCAGCGCAGCCGGCGCCCCAGCCGCCTGCTGGCGCTGGGACGCGAGCCACCGCCCCGTGCCTGCACAGCGTTGGCTGCGGGGGTGGGGGCGCGTTGGCGCTCATCGGCGCCGGCCTCGCGCTCCTGCTCGTGGCCGCGCCGTCCGCGATCCCGCCGCAGCCGCGGTCCCAGCTGGTGCGGCCGCCGAAGACCGCGCGCCTCCCCCAGTTGCTGCTCGCCCGTGACGACGGGCAGCCTCCTCGCCTCGCCGCCGTCATCTGCGCTTGACGGCACCTGGCTCATACCCTGCCCTACCTGGGCGGGCATGCCACTGGCGAGGAGACATCGATGGCTATCTGGAGATCCAACGCGGCGCGCGCGCCTGCCCCGCATATCCCGAGACCGCCCCACAGCCGTGCCGAGAGCGCGCTGCACCTCGCCTGCCGGCTGCTGGTCGGTGGCGTGTTCGTGGCTGCTGGGGCTGCCAAGGCGTTTGACCATCAGGCGATGCTCGTGGCGGTCGACGCCTACGAGCTGCTGCCCGCTGGCCTGGTCAGTCCGGTCGCCGCCGCGTTGCCGTGGGCGGAGCTCGCGGTCGGCGTGGCGTTGCTGTCTGGCTACGCGCTGCGCGCGGCGGCTGGCGCCGCCGGGGTGGCGCTGGCCGGGTTCCTGGTCGCGCTGGGGCAGGCCAAGGCCCGCGGCCTGGCGATTCACTGCGGCTGCTTCGGCGCCGGGGGGCCAGGTGAGGGAGTGAGCTGGTGGGCGATCGCCCGTGACCTCCCGCTGCTGGCCGCCGCGGGCTGGCTGTGGAGCCGGCCGGACGGGCTGCTCTCGCTCGACGCTGCCCTCGCTCGCCGCCGTGCCTCCCTGGGAGAGCGCTCATGAGCGCGCGCTCATCAAGGACACGCCCTCGCCACCGTGGGCCGGTGCTGATCCCATTGCTGATCCTGGCCACGATCGCCGCGGTCGCCGTGCTCGCCCGCGCTGGCGGCGGCGTGGCTGCCGATGCCCAGCCCAGCCCGCCGGGCAGCGTCACGGTCCAGGCCGGCTCAGGCAGCCGGCCGCTGGCCGTGGGCGAGCTGGTGCCGGCGTTCTCCGCCCCGTCGCTGGATGGCGGCACGCTGGCCTGGCAGGAGTTCGCTGGCGCCCCAACGGTGCTGGTGATATGGGCCTCGTGGTGCCCGCACTGCCAGGCCGAGTTGCCGCTGTTGGATACGGTGGCGGCCGACTTCCCTGAGGTGCGGGTGGCCACGGTGGTCACCGCTGTGGGCGAGCGGCCCGGCCCCAGCCCGCAGCAGTTCATCGATCGCGCGGGGCTGGCGCTGCCGGTGGCCGTGGACGACGGCGCCGGCACGCTGGCGCGCGCCTTCGGCGTGCAGGCGTTCCCGACCATCTACCTGGTCGGGGCTGACGGCCGTGTGCGTGGCGCGGCCCAGGGTGAGGTCAGCTCAGGCGCGTTGCGCGCCGCCTTCCGGGCGTTGTCCGCGCAGTGAGGAGCACCCCCATCTGCTTGGCGGCGGGAACTTTTCGCCGCCGCGAGCGCACCCTTCCCCTGACTGGCGAGACTGTCGCCGACGATATGTGCGTTCAGGCAGGGGCCCAACGACTGTCGGGATCGCTCGGCTCCGCCGCTGTTGCCAACGGGGAGGGCAGACACGGGTTGATGCGAAACACTGCGCCATCCTCCGTATGCGGGGCGGCATGGTGACGAGGCAGCGGGCTGCCGCGCGCCTGGTCATCCTCGTCATCGCCGCAGCGCTCGCCGTCGGGGCCGCAGCCGTGCCCGCGGCGGCGCATGCGGCGCTGGTGCGTACCGAGCCGAGTGATGGGGCCGAGTTGGAGGCAGCGCCCCGCGAGGTCCTGCTGGAGTTCAACGAGCGCGTGTCGGCCCCGCCGCAAGCGGTCCGGGTGTTCAACCGGGCGGCGGAGCGGGTCGACAAGGCCGACGCTGGCCCTGGCCCCTCCCCATCGACGCTGCGTGTCACCTTGCGCGAGGGCCTGCCCGACGGGCCGTACATCGTGACGTGGCGGGCGGTCTCCGCTGACGCGCACCCGATACGCGGGGCGTTCGTCTTTGTCGTGGGCGACGCTGAGGCATCCGCCAGCGCAGTCTCGATCGAGGACGTGCTCGGAAACCAGAGCCAGGTTGGGTTCGAGGTCGTGGCCGCGGTGGGCCGCTGGGTGCTCTACTTGGGCGTCTTGCTCGCCGCTGGCGGGGTCGCGTTCCTCGCCTTCGCGCATGACCGCCACCAAGCCGAGCGGCCCCTGCTGACCACCGTGGTGCTCGTGGCAGCGGTCGCTGGCGCGATCGCCACGGTCGTGGGCGTGCTCCTCCAGGGCGCGCTCGTCACCGGCCTGGGCGCCGCCGCCCTGGTCGACCCGGCGGTGCTCGCCCAGGTGCTGGCATCGACCTTTGGCGTGGCGGCGGTCGTGCGGCTGGTGGGGCTCGCGCTCCTGCTGGTTGGTGTGGCCCGGCTGTGGAGGCCATGGGCGAGCTGGCTCAGCATCGGCGGCGGGCTCGTGGCGTTGGGGTCGTTGGTGGTTGCAGGTCACAGCATCACCACCGAGCCGCGCTGGCTGGCGCTGAGCGCCAACTACGCGCACGCGGTCACCGGCGCGATCTGGTTTGGCGGGCTCGTGCTCCTCGCGCTGGTGCTGCAACGGCGCAAGGCGGCCAGCGACCCGCTCGGCGGGGCGACGATGGTCGCGCGCTTCTCCTCCCTGGCCAGCATGAGCGTGCTTGTGGTGGTGGCCGCTGGGACCGCGCTCGCCTGGACGGAGGTGCGGGCGCTGCGGGCGCTGACCTCGACCGCCTACGGCTGGACGCTCGCCGCCAAGGTCGCCCTGGTCGGCGTGGTCCTGGCCATCGGCAGCTACAACAACCGCCGGCTCGTCCCTGCGATCAGCCGCGCGCGAGGGGGCTCGCAGGGACCCCGGAGACCGGACGCCTGGCGGGTGTTGGCCCGCACGGTGCGGCTGGAGAGCATCGGCATCGTTCTGGTGCTCGCGATCACCGCGGTGCTGGTCAACCTGCCCCCAGCGCGGAGCGCCGCGGGGATCGGCGAGGTGTTCTCGGGCTACGCCAACCTAGGCCCCAGCCACCAGGTCAACCTCACGGTCGACCCCAACGAGGCTGGCCTCAATGAGTTCCATATCTACCTGCTCTCACCGAGCGGCCAGCCGGCGGACATCGGCGAGCAGGTCGCGTTGCGCATGGAGCTGCCCCAGGAGGAGATCGCCCCGATCGAGCGGGTTCCCCAAGTCGCGGGCCCTGGCCATTACCTCCACAGCGGCCCTGAGCTGTCGATCCCAGGTCGTTGGCGCATCGAGGTCGTCGTTGACGTCAGCCAGTTCGAGCGGCTGACGGCTGCCTTCGACATCGATGTCGGCGGACGGCCCGCATAGTGAAGGAGTGAGCTCATGGCACAACCGTTCATCCGGCTCGGCGCGGTGGTCGTTGCGGCCGTGCTGCTGGGCGTGCTCGCCACGCCCGCGCTCGCGCACGTCACCGCCAACCCCAACCAGGCCTCCTCGGAGTTCTTCAAGACCAACCTCCAGGTTGGGCACGGCTGCGAGGGCTCCCCGACCACCGAGGTGCGGGTGCAGATACCCGACGGGGTGCTCGACGCCACCCCGCAGGTCGTTGCGGGCTGGGAGATCGAGGTCGTCACCGGTCCGCTCGCCAAGCCGTACGAAAGCCATGGGGAGACGATCACCGAGGGCACGAGGGAGATCGCCTGGAAAGGCGGGCCGCTGCCCGACGGCCAGATGCAGGAGTTCGGGATGAGCTTGCGGCTGTCCCAGGACCTCAACGGGAAGGCGGCCTACTTCCCGGTCGTGCAAACCTGCGAGCAAGGCGAGCACCGCTGGATCGAGATCCCCCAGAGCGTCGCGCAGTGGGACGAGCTGGAGTCGCCTGCGCCCTACGTCGAGGTCGCGTTCGCGTCCGAGGGCCACGGCGGGGCAGGCCACGCCGGCGCGGCCGGGGCGGGCGATGCCCCTATGGCCGCACCGGCCACTGGCACCGGCAGGGGCACCGATCCACTGACCTACGTCGCGCTCGCCGCCGGGATCCTGGGGCTGCTGGTCGGCATCGCGGCGTTCGCCACGCGCCGCCGGGCCTGATCACGGCCATGCGAGGGCATCTGTTGCGGCGCGTGGTGGCCGTGCTGGCCGCGCTGGTTGGCATCGCGCTGGCCGCTGGGCCTGCTGGCGCCCACGCGAAGCTGCTGGGGTCGGCGCCCGCCGATGGGGCGACCGTCACCGACGCGCTGGCTGCGGTCATCCTCGAGTTCAACGAGGTGGTAGGCGCCCCTGAGGTGACGATCGCCGGCCCTGGCGGCCAACCTGTCACCGTCGACCCGCCCGAGGCGCAGGACCGCAGGGTTGTCCAGCCGCTGCCACCGCTGACCCAGCAGGGCGTCTACTCGGTCACCTACCGGGTGGTCTCCGCTGACAAGGACCCGGTCAGCGGGCAGCTCGCCTTCACCTACAGCGGCCCGGTCCAGCAGGAGGCCCAGCCGTCCCCGCCGCCGGCCCCGGCCGCCACGCCGGCCCCGGCCACAGCCGGCGAGCAGCCTGCTGAGCAGGGCCAGGCCGCCACGCCGGCCCCAGCCGCCCGCTCCAGCTGGCCGGTCGCGCTGGTTGCCATCGTGGCGCTCCTCGGCGTGATCGGCGCGGCCTGGTACGCCTTCTCGCGCAAGGGCAAGGCAGGGCCGTGAGGCCTCACCCGCGCGTGCCCTGAGCCCGTGCGTGGCTGGGCATGGGCGGCGCGGCTGCGCTGCGCGGGACCACGCTGTCCATGCCGGGGCTCAGCAGGGGCCGCAGCAGCCAGCCGAGCCTTGGCAGGTCAGCGAGCCGCAGCACCGCGTCCCGGGCGGCCATGCGCCACCGGCTGGGGGGGACGAACCAGGTGGCGATCCGCCGGGCAGCGGCCTGCTGGCGCTGGATCACTGGCTTGACGCGGGCCTCGTAGCGGGCGAGCGCGGTGGCGACATCCGCGCTGGCCCCGAGCTCGGCGGCGAGCACGTAGGCGCCGCCCATCGCCATCGAGGCGCCCTGCCCAGCCAGCAGCGACACGGCTTGGCAGGCGTCCCCGATCAGGGCGACCCGGCCGCGGCTCCAGCGTGGCATCTCGATCTGGGCGACCTGGTCGTAGTACAAGGCGGGCGGCTGTGGGCAGCGCGCCAGCGCCCGGTCCGCCATCCAGCCGAGGTCGGCGTAGATCCGCCGAAGGGTGGCGCGCGGGTCGGCAGGCAGCGCCGGCTGAGATGAGCGGTGCGCGAAGAGCGAGGCGACCTTTCCGTCACCGAAGGGGTAGATGCCGGCCAACCTCCCGGGCGCGGTCACCATCAGGACGCGGCCCCGCGCATGGTCGCAGAGCACGTCGTCGGTGAACACATACGCGGCGGTGTGGTAGCCCAGGTCGCGCAGGAACCATCGCTCGGCGCCGAAGACCAGCTCGCGCACCCGCGAGTGGATGCCGTCAGCGCCGATCAGCAGGTCCGCCCGTTGGCGGTCACCGTCGGTCAAGGTCACCGTGACCTGGTCGCCTGTGGGCGTCACCGCGTCGATGCTCAGGCCGAACCGCACGTGCACCCGGTCGCTGAGCGCGCCGAACAGCACGCGCTCCAGGTCACCGCGCGTCAGCAGGCCGACGAGCCGCCCGTCCACCTGCTGCGCGAACGCCTGGTAGTCCAACCTGCTGACCTGGTGGCCGTCCCGGTTGACGTAGGCCACCTCATCGATCGGGTAGCGGGTCTCGCGCAGTTGGGGCACCAGGCCCATCAGCTCGGCGACGTCGTAGCCGGAGCCGAAGAAATCGATCGCATAGCCCTGGTCGCGCAGGGCGGGCGCCCGCTCGACGATCAGCACCTCCCACCCGTAGCGGTCCAGCCACCACGCGAGGGTAAGCCCGGCGATTCCCCCTCCGCAGATGATCGCGTTCATTGCTCCTCCTTCCCTGGGAATGGCTCGCCCATGCCAGGCTTGGCCTCGGTCAACAAGCGGCGGAGCGGGCCGCCCAGCGACGCGAGGTCCAGCGAGGGGTCGACGGCGCGGTGCAGCACCAGACCGTCGAGCGCGGCGGTGAGCACCACCGCGGTGGCGTCGGCCTGCGCTAGCCGGCCGTGCTGGGACAGCCAGCCGGCGACCGCGGCGCGGGCGTCGGCGAGTACGGCGGCAAGCTCGCCGCGCAGACGCTCCTCCCGGGTCGACGCGAGCAACGCCTCGACCATCAGCAACGACGCTGGGTCAGTCCCGGTATACGGCTGGAGGGCGGCCAGCAGCCGGTCGATGCCGGAAGGGACGTCGGGCGCGGTCGTGAGGACCATGAGCGCCTCATCGAGTACCCGCCGGGCGACCCGCACCGCCGCCTCAGTGCGCAGGGCCGGCAGCGACGAGAAGTGGTAGTGCACTAGCCCGGCCTGGACCCCGGCGCGCTCAGCGACGAGCCGTGTCGTGACGCTACCCCAGCCGACCTCGGCGATCAGCGCGGCTGCCGCGTCGAGCAGCCGCTCGCGGGTCACCCGGCCGCGCTCCGCTGAGGGGAGAGCCATACCCGCCACCTCCTGGTTGGGCGTTCGCCTTGTGCGTTTGCCCAACTCTACCACGGTGGAGTTTGGCCCTCAGCAGCCGCCTTACTCCACCGTGATCGTCATCGTCCGCCTTCGTCCACCGATCATCGTGTCCTCCTCTGGGGATGGGTGGGGAATCACACTGGGCGTGACCGGCCGGAGCCTACACTCGGTGCCATCTCGTCACGAAGGAGCGCAGGTGGGCTTTGGACGCCGACCCAGAGTGGTCACTCCCGCGTTGCTGCTGGCCGCGCTGCTCGCGGGATGTAGCCCGCCGTCACCCGCCTCGCCGAGCGTCCCCCAGCCCCCCCTCACCGTCGTGGCGTCGGGCCTGGAGGCCCCGTGGGCGGTGGCGTTCGCGCCCGATGGGCGGGTGTTCGTGACCGAGCGGGACACCGGCCGGGTCCTTGAGATCGGCGGCGGCGCCCCGCGCGAGGTCCAGCGCCTCGATGTCGACGCGTCCGGCGAGGGCGGGCTCCTCGGCTTGGCCGTCTCCCCGAGCTGGGCGACGGACGGGCTGCTCTACGCCTACTACACGAGCACGAGCGACAACCGGATCGTCCGCTTCCGCCTGGGCGAGCGCCCCCAGCCGATCGTGACCGGCATCCCCTCGGCGAGCATCCACGACGGAGGGCGTATCGCGTTCGGGCCGGACGGGATGCTCTACGCCGCCACGGGCGACGCCGCCCGGCCTGGCCGCGCGCAGGACCTCCGCTCGCTGGGCGGCAAGATCCTGCGCATGACCCCGGACGGGCAGCCGCCCGCCGACAACCCGTTCCCTGGCTCGCTGGTCTACTCGTACGGCCACCGCAATGTCCAAGGGCTCGCATGGGCTGGCGACGGGACGCTCTACGCGACCGAGTTCGGCCCTGGCCGAGACGATGAGGTCAACCGCATCCAGCCGGGCGGCAACTACGGCTGGCCAATGGTCACGGCAGAGGCGGGGCGCGAGGGGCTCATTGACCCCGTGTTTGTCGTGCAACCGGGCGAGGGCTCGTGGAGCGGCGCGACGTTCCTGGTCAATGGCGCGATCCCACGCTGGGAGGGCAACCTGTTCGCCGCTGGGCTGCGCGGCCAGCGGCTATGGCGGCTCGTCCTGGGCGCTGACGGCTCGGTCGCCCAGGCCGAGCCGCTGCTCACCGGCCAGCTCGGCCGGCTGCGGGCGGCTGCCCAGGCTCCGGACGGCTCGCTGTGGGTCCTCACGAGCAACCGCGACGGTCGCGGCAGCCCCCACCCCGGCGACGACAAAATCATCAGATTGAGTTCGCCGTAGAGTGTCCGGATGCCCATCACCATCCCGACCGAGCTCCTCCCTGAGGACGGCCGCTTCGGCTCTGGGCCGTCCAAGGTTCGCCAGATAGCCATCGAGCGCCTCGCGGCTGCCGCCCCGACCCTGCTCGGCACAAGCCACCGCCAGCCGGGCGTCAAAGGGCAGGTCCGCCGGGTGCGGGAGGGCTTGCGGGAGTTCTTCGCCCTGCCCGATGGCTACGAGGTCGTCCTGGGCAACGGCGGCGCGACGCTGTTCTTCGACGCCGCGGTGTACTGCCTGATCGCCCGCCGCAGCGCCCACGCGGTGTTCGGCGAGTTCTCCGCGAAGTTCGCCGCCGCGGTCCGGGCGGCGCCGTTCCTCGACGATCCCGTGGTCGTCGAGTCCGAGTTCGGCGCCCACCCGGCGCTCGAGGCGCACGACGGCGTGGACCTCTACGCGCTGACCCACTGCGAGACCTCGACCGGCGTCATGATGCCGGTCAGGAGGCCGGCGGGCGCGGGCGACGCCGTGATCGCGGTCGACGCCACCAGCGCTGCGGGAGGCATCACGTTCGACATCGCTGAGGCCGATGCCTATTTCTTCTCGCCACAGAAGGGTTTCGGCAGCGAGGGCGGGCTGTTCGTCGCGCTCCTGTCGCCTGCGGCCATCCAGCGGATCGCCACGATCCGCGCGAGTGGCCGGCACATCCCGGGCATGCTCGACCTCTCCCGCGCGCTCGCCTTCTCCATGAAGGACCAGACGGCAAATACCCCATCGGTCGCCACGCTGTTCCTCATGGCGGAGCAGATCGAGTGGCTGAACGAGCAGGGCGGCCTGGCCTGGGCGGCGAAGGAGTGCGCCGCGAAGGCCGCGGCCCTCTACGGCTGGGCCGAGTCTCGGCCCTGGGCTGCGCCGTTCGTCGCTGACCCCGCGATGCGCAGCCCAGTCGTCTGCACCATCGACCTGGACCCGTCCATCCCTGCCAGCGAGGTCAGCGCCGCCCTGCGGGCGAACGGCATCGTCGACACCGAGGCCTTCCGCACGCTCGGCCGCAACCAGCTCCGCATCGCCACGTTCCCCGCGGTGGCCGCCTCCGACATCGAGCGGCTGACCGCAGCGGTCGACTACGTGGTGGGCGCGCTCATCTGACTGGACGGATTGGAGTACTTCTGCGCCAGGTAGCGCAGGCGCATGAGCATCGGGCCAGGGTCACGCAGGGACTCGGGCCCATGGGCGGCGCCGAGGCGCGGGCGGAGCGACGCCAGCGTGGCGATGAGCCCGGTCTGGCCATGGTTGAACGTGTGGGCGGCGTGCTTCAGGTCCCCCTCCAGCCACCGGTAGTACACGCTTGGCCGGGCGCGCAGTGGCTCGTGGGCCGGTCCTCTCCCCGCCAGGAGGTCACAGTAGACCCCGGGAAGGTTCGCCCCCGCCTTCGCCGCCAACGGCATGGACCCGTAGACGCGCGGGTTCATGTCGAGCAGGTAGCCGTCGGCGAGCTGCGCCATGAAGACCCCCTCATAGCCGGCGAGCAAGCGGACGAGCCGGTTCTCCAGCTCGAGGTCCGGCGCGATGGTGACGGCGAAGGAGGCGCCGCCGCAGGCGACGGGCCATGTCCGCAGGTACCGCTGGTGGACCGAGGCGATGAGCCGCCCGCGCCAGACGACCCCGCCGACGGCGATGAGGCTCCCCGAAAGGTACGGCTGGACCAGCACCGGCCCGTCGTCGGGCAGCGGCTGGGTCAGCTCACGGGAAGCGTCGATCCTGCGGGCCTCGTACCGCTTCGTTGTGGGCTTCACGACGATGGGGTAGGTGAGCGTGTAGGCGTTGTCCCGCAACGCCGTGGCCGACTCGAACACCTGGGTCGGCGGCGCGGGCAGCCCGTAGGCGCGCGCGCACGTCTCGAGCAGCCGCTTGTCGAGGAGGTACTCCATCGGGGGGCCAAGCGCGCGCAGCGCCTCGTCGCTGGTCGGCAGCACCGCGAGGTACCCCCCAGCGGCGAGCTCAGCCTGCACCGCCTCCCGGTACTCCGGGGAGGACACCGAGGGGGTACGCACCAACCGGGCGCAGTACCGCGAGGAGGCCGCGAGCGACTGCGGGGACGCCACCACGACCGCCGGCCGGTAGCCGGCGGCGGCTACGCACCGCACCGTCGCGAGGGTCGTCTTGTTCTGGCCGTTCCCCCCGCCCGCCACCAACACCCACCCTGAGTCCCTCACATGCCCCCTCACGCCCACGGTCGGAATTCACAAACTGGAGGATTTATCTGGCTATCTGGATGGATGCTCCAGTTTGAGCCCACATGCCTAGGCTACCCATCGCCGACCGGCGGTCGGCAACTCTACGATCTCCCAATCCATGGATGGTGATCGCGCGGCGACCGCGCCCTCGGGCCGCCAGGCGGCCTTCGAGGCCGTGGCCGCGTTGCTGATGCCGGCGGGGGCCGAGCGGCGCGGTGTGATCATCGAGGCCGGTGCCGGCTGGGACCTCGCTGAGGCGCTGCTCACCGGCGCTGATGCCGTCGTGTGGGGCCGGCCACCGCTGCGGGGTGGGACACCGCCCGCCGCCGCGCTGCGCTCGGCCATCGCCCGCGAGCGGGCGCTCGCCCGCCTCCGCCGGAGGGCGCCCGCGCCGCTGGAGCTCGTCGCCGTGCACCGGCTCGCCCCCCCCGCTCTCCGGCCCACAGCTGGGGTTCAACGCCTCCGCGTGGCGCTGCTCGGCGGCGCGCTCGTTGAGTTCGCCGCGCCGCCCCGGCCCCCGCGGGTGCTCGACGCGGTCGCCGCCGCGGCCGGCGCTGAGGGTGGCGTGCGGCGCTTCCGGCCAGGCTCCGGGGGGCAGGGCTTGGCCGAGGTCACGCTGGGGGGCGGCGTGGAGGCGATCATCCGCGCTGCCCCGAGTGGGGCGGCGGCCGACCCCGCGCACGCGGGCGGCGGGCTGGGCGCGCTCGCCGCGTTGCGCGCTTGTGAGGTGCCGCGGCTGCTCGGCCGGGGGCATGCGGCCGGCGCGTCATGGACCGCCGAGTCGCGCCTGGCCGGGCGCCGCCCACGGCGCCTGACCCCAAGGCTGCTCGCCGATGCCGCCCGGCTCTGCGCGGCCCTGCCGGCCTGTGCTGGGCCGCCGGCCGCGCTGGCCGCAGACCTGGAGCAGATCGCCGCGCTCCTGCCAGGCCACGCGGCGGCGGTGGGGGAGCTGGCCGCGCAGATCGCCCCCGCGCTGGCGGCGCTGCCCGCCGTGCTGCGCCACGGCGACCTGTGGGCGGGCAACCTGCTCTGCGGCGGCGATGGCGGGCTCACCGGCATTATCGACTGGGACTCCTGGCACCCGCGCGGCGTGCCGGGCGCCGACCTGGTCCAGCTCCTCGGCACCGAGCACCGCATCCGGCGGCGCCTCGCGTTAGGAGCGGCCTGGCTCGAGCGCCCGTGGCGGGAGGTGCGGGGGGCAGCCTGGTCCGCCTACTGGCGCGCGCTGGAGCTGGAGCCGTCCCCCCAGGCGCTCGACCTCGCCGGCCTGGCCTGGTGGGCCGCCGAGGTCGCCGGCACGCTCCGGCGCCTGCCCCACCGCGCCGCCGACGAGCGCTGGCTGGCGGCCAACGTCGACCCGGTCCTCGCCGAGCTGGCCGGCGACGTCTAGGGCGGCGGGGTTGTCACACCGAGGGCGCTTTTACCCCGCGGGCCACAGCGCTTAGGCGACCTCTGCGTGGCGGGAGCACGCGATTTGGACTGTCACCTCACACCCTGAGTAGTTCGGCAGGGTTAAGGCGAGGAAGGTGATCTCCAGATACGAGAGATACTTGTCAAATCGCGCAAGTCCCACTCGGCCGCGGGCCGGCGAGCCGCGCAAGACCGCCAGCTCGGCTGCCGGACCGAGGGCAAGCTTGCTGGCCACCGCTTGACCGTCGATCGGGGACGTCGGCGAACCTTGACGTGGCGCTGCCGTCGTCCTGCCGCAGGCCGGGTGTGTGGCGGCGGCCTGCGGCAGGCCCAGGTCGGGGATCAGGGTCATGGTGGACGTGCCGTCCAGTGGCCGTCCGGGCCGCGGATCAACGTCCACCCCCGCTCGTGCGCATCCCTATGGCACCCCCAGCACAGCAAGCACAAATTGTCCAAATCGGTCGGGCCGAGATCGATTCCTTTGGGGTGGGCGGGTGGGGGAGGTTGGCGCGGTCGGTGCGCCTCACACCAGGCGACCGGCGCCCTG
>Ga0081538_10001522_pt1 | contig 23789 bp, 24 predicted proteins | sample TabmetS5T2R1_FD_71022 | JGI IMG/M metagenome (GOLD analysis project Ga0081538, IMG submission 71022) | Tabebuia heterophylla rhizosphere microbial communities from the University of Puerto Rico - S5T2R1 | ecosystem: Host-associated > Plants > Roots > Rhizosphere ... | reverse complement strand
GCTCGTCGACGGCGTGCAGCTGCCTTCCGAAAGCCCGGGCCTCGGTGTGCGTGCTCCGGCGACGCTGCTGCGCTAGTTGGCGTTCCGTCACGCACCGCCCGGTTACGAGTGTCAGTTCTGCGCCTTCGTCCAGGGCGACGAAAGCCCACCGTGGACACTGCTCGAGGACGTCGTCTGGCGGGACGACAACACGACAGCCTGGATGAACCCTCGTTGGTGGGAGAACATCCCGGGCAACGTCCTCGTCGTCCCGAACCGCCACGTCGAGAACATCTTCGAGTTCGATGCTGAGCTTGCCGCCGCAGTCCACGAGACGGCGCGACGAATCGCCTCCGCCATGACCGACGTCTATCCCTGCGAAGGCATCACGACTCGCCAAAACAACGGTCTCGGCGCGAATCAGGAGGTCTGGCACTACCACCTCCATGTGTTTCCACGCCATACCGGAGACGGCTTCTTCGGCGCGTCGGCCCGCATGACGACCCCGTCCGAGCGCCGGCCATACGCTGACCGTCTACGCAGTGCACTCGAACGACGTGCAGGCTAAGCGCTACCTCATCCTCGCTGAAGGCCGCTCCGGCGACGCGCACTACGGGAAGACGATGCGCGGCATCGTCAACTACGGCCCGCATCCAGTCGTGGCGATCCTTGACTCGACCAGGGCGGGGGAGAGCTACCACCAGATTCCGATCGTCGCGACCGTTGCCGAGGCGATCCCGCTCGGGCCGACGACGGCCGCCGTCGGCGTCGCCACGCAGGGCGGGCGCTTCCCGCCTGAGTGGCGAGAGCTGCTGAAGGATTCGATCCGCGCCGGGCTCGACCTCGAGAGCGGATTGCACGAGCACATCAGCGCCGACCCCGAGCTGACGGCGCTGGCGGCCGAGCACGGCGTCGAGCTCCGCGATCTCCGCAAGCCGCCGTCAGACCTCAGCGTCCCGACCGGCGAGAACCTCGAGGTGCCCGCCACGATCGTCCTCACCGTCGGCTCCGACTGCGCGATCGGCAAGAAAACGGTCGCAGTCGAGCTCGACCTCGCCGCCCGGCGGCGGGGGCTCAAGTCGGTCTTCGTCCCCACGGGCCAAACGGGCATCTGGATCGCCGGATGGGGGATCGCGATCGATGCGGTCGTCTCCGACTTCCTCGCGGGTGCAGCGGAGCGCCTGGTCGTGGAAGGCGCGGCGCGCGGAGGAGAGCTTCTGTGGGTCGAGGGGCAGGGATCGCTGGTGCACCCGGCGTACTCCGGAGTGACGATGGGGCTCATGCACGGCGCCGCGCCGCACGCGTACGTGCTCGTGCACAAGGCACGAGCGACCCACACTGAGGGCTATCCCGACCACCCGCTGCCGCCGCTCCCCGAGCTGATCGAGCTCCACGAGCGGGCCTCCCTGCCGCTTCGGCGCGCCAAGGTCGCCGCGATCGCGCTCCATACCGGTGACCTCGAAGAGGACCAGGCGCGGGCCGAGATCGCGCAGGTTGCCGCGGAGACCGCCCTGCCGGTCGACGATCCCGTTCGCTTTGGCCCGGACCCGCTACTGGACGCCGTCCTCGGTCGCGTGCAATCCTGAATGAGCTTGCACGGAGCAAGAAGGGGTTCCCGCTGAAACGACTGACGACCGTCTTTGCCTGTGTTCTCGCCGCGCTCGCCGTGGCCGGCTCCGCTTCGGCCGAGCTCGTCGTCGGCGTGGCCGACGACGGCGGCAAGATCGCGCCCGACGGCGGCGACTGGTTCCTCAACGAGATGCGTGAGGTCGGGCTCCAGGAGAACCGGATCACGGTCTCGTGGGATCCCGACCACCCGACCACGATCACCGAGAAGGCGCGGCTCGACCGCTTCATCCCGAATGCGACGGCGCGCGGGGTCCGGGTCATGTTGCTGATCTCACCCGGCCGGGCCCGGGCACTCGCCGGCGCGAGGCCACCGAGGAGTCAGTTCGTGTCCTTCGTCGCCCAGGTCGCCCGCACCTATCCGCAGGTCAAGGACATCGCCGTCGGCAACGAGCCCAACCAGCCGCGCTTCTGGCAGCCGCAGTTCTCGAACACGGGCAAGAGCATCGCGTGCGGTGCGTACCAGCGCGTCCTCGCGCAGGCCTACGACGCGCTCAAGGCGGTGGCGCGGGACATCACCGTCATCGGGGTCTCGCTGTCGCCTCGCGGGAACGACAACTCGAGCGCTCCGGTCAACGGCTCGACCTCGCCGGTCCGCTGCATCCGGGACATCGGGCTCTCGTACCGCGCGAGCGGGCGGAAGCGGCCGATCATGGACGAGCTTGCCTTCCATCCGCACCCGAACTCGAACCGGCATAGCCATCTCGTCGGGTACCGCTGGCCGAACGCGGGCACGTCGAACCTCGCCCGGATCAAGCAGGCGATCTGGGACGCGTTCCGGGGCACCGCGCAGCCGACCTTTGCGGAGGCCGGCCGGCCCGTCTCGCGCGCAGCCCGACCGCCGCTCCGCGTGCGGCTGAACGAGATCGGTTGGCAGGTTGCCATCCCGGCGTCGTCCGAAGACGCGTACTTCGGACGAGAGTCGGTCGCGCAGCTCGCCGACGAACGGTCTCAGGCTGACACGTATGCCGCGCTCATCCCGTACTTCGCCTGCGACGAGTCGATCCGCTCGATGCTCTACTACGGCCTCGTCGACGAGCCCGACCTGGATCGCTGGCAGGCCGGCCTGATCCGGGCCGACCGCACGCGCCGCGCGTCCCACGGGTCGGTCCGCTCGGCGCTCGCGCGTGGCCTGGCCCGCTGCAACCGGCGCCCGACCAGGTGGCGGCACAAGACCACCGTCGTCGGTGCGACGGCCAGGTTCGGCCAGCGCCGCCGCTCGGCCACCGACCGCAGCTGGTCGTTCGTCGCCGCCTCCGAGGAAGCGAGCATCTACACCGCGGCGATGTACCGCCTGCCCGGCCGACGGCTGTCGGCCGCGCAGCGCAATCGCTACCTCGCCGCCATCGGGCGGAAGCGCGCTCCCAAGCCGGTGTTCTTGGCCCGTGGGATCGTCCGCGCTCACAGCGGCACCTTCATCCGGTTCCCGCGCAAGCCGGTCGCCGCCGGGTACTACGTGTTCGCCGTCAGGATGAGCGCAGAGATGAACCGAACCCGCCAGGCGGCGCTCGTCAGCAAGCCGTTCGCGGTCGGGAGTCCGGGCCGGGCGCGGAAGAAGAAGTAGTGCGGGACCCTCGAGTCGACGGGCTCGCTGAGCTTCTCAGCGGCTACTCGCTCGGCCTGCGCGAGGGTCAGGTGCTCCGGATCGACGGCGAGGAGACGACGATTCCGCTCGTCACGGCCCTCTACCGCTCGGCTATTCAGCGTGGCGCACTGCCGTACACACAGGTCCGCCCGGCCGGCCTCGACGAGATCCTGCTCGCCGAGGGAAGCGAGGAGCAGCTGTCGCACATCCCCGAGAGCGAGCGCGTTCAGAGCGAGGAGCTCGACGCCTGGCTGACGATCTGGTCCTCGTCGAACACGAGAGCACTAACGAGGGTCGATCCCGAGCGCCGGCGCCTCGATCTCGCCAAGCACTTCCGGTTGGTCAACCGACGCTGGCAGCGAATCAGTGCGGGCGAGCTCTCCTGGTGCGGGACGCTCTATCCCACGCAGGCGCATGCCCAGGATGCGGAGATGTCGCTGGCCGACTACGAGGATTTCGTGTACGGCGCCTGCCACGTCAACGGCGGTCAGGATCCGATCGAGCACTGGGAGTCCGTGTCGGCTGCTCTGACGGCGAGGGCACGCGAGCTCGACGACGTCCGCGAGCTCCGAATCGTGGGACCGGACACCGACCTCCGCGTCGTCGTGGAGGGTCGCCCGTGGATCCCCTCGGACGGCCGGGACAACATGCCCGACGGCGAGGTCTTCACGAGCCCGGTGGAGACGGGGACTGCGGGCGAGATCTACTTCGCGTTCCCCTCGGTCTTCCAGGGCCAGGTGGTCGAGGACGTTCGCCTACGCTTCGAAGAGGGACGCGTCGTTCACGCGGAGGCCTCCTCCGGTGCGGACTACCTGCGCGCGCTGATCGCGACCGACGAGGGCTCCGCCGTGCTCGGCGAGGTCGCGTTCGGCCTCAACTACGAGATCGACCGCTTCACGCGCGACATCCTCTTCGACGAGAAGATCGGCGGGACGATGCACGTCGCCCTCGGAGGCGGGTTCGACGAGGCCGGAACCCGCAACAAGTCCGACCTCCACTGGGACCTGATCTGCGACCTGCGCCGCGAGGGCGAGGTCTACGCCGACGGCGAGCTCGTCTGGAAGGCCGGAAGCTTCCTCGTGGAGGCCGCCGCGGAACGTGTCTGACCGGCTGGCGAAGCTGGCCGACGTCCTCGTCGGGTACTCCACCGCGGTTCAGCCGGGCGACGCGGTTCAGATCGAGGGCAGTCCGCTGACCACGCCGCTCATGCGCGAGGTGTACCGCTCGGTCCTGCGCGCCGGCGGTCACGCGAAGGCGGGCCTGGTCGTGGACGAGACGCAGGAGACCCTCCTTACCGAGGGCAGCGACGAGCAGCTCGCGTGGGTTCCGCTCGACCGGCGCTGGAACGTCGAGCACGGCGACGTCTGGATCGTGCTCGACGGGCCCGAGAACACCAAGCATCTGACCGGCGTCGACCCTGAGAAGATGGCGCGGTGGCTGAAGGGGCGGGAGCCGTACCAGAACCGGTACCTCGAGCGCGACAGCCTCGGCGAGTTCCGCTGGGTCCTGTGCGGCTATCCGACGCAGGCATCGGCGCAGGACGCGAGCATGTCGCTCGGCGAGTTCGAAGAGCTCATCTACGGCGCAGCGTTCCTCGACGAGGACGATCCGGTCGCCGCGTGGCAGGCGTTCGGAGAGGAGCTCGAGACGGTCGGCTCGATCCTGGACACGAAGCACGAGCTCCGGGTAGTCGGCATGGACACCGACCTCACCTTGGGTGTTGCCGGGAGGACCTGGCTCCGTTCGAAGGGGATGAAGAACTTCCCCGACGGCGAGGTCTTCACCGGCCCGGTGGAGACGAGTGTCGAGGGCACGATCCGCTTCACGTTCCCGGCGATCATCCGCGGCCGTCAGGCCGAGGACGTCGTGCTGCGGTTCGAGAGCGGTGAGGTCGTCGAGGCAACCGCGCGCCGCGGGGAGGACTTCCTGCGCGAGATGATCGAGATGGACGACGGCGCGCGACGGGTCGGCGAGTTCGCCTTCGGGCTGAACCCTGCGGTGACGGAGTACACGGGCAGCCTGCTGCTGGACGAGAAGATCGGCGGCACGGTCCACCTGGCACTCGGCAAGTCGGTTCCAGGGACCGGCGGCGTGAACAAGTCCGGTCTGCACTGGGACATCGTGTGCGACCTCCGGCAGGGCGGTGAGGTCTACGCGGACGGCGAGCTCATCTACCGCGACGGCGCGTTCCTCGACGGCGCCGGTTGACGGGAAACGCACCGCGTCGCCGTCATCGCCGATACGCACATGCCGCGCGGATCGCGGCGGCTGCCGAAGGAGTGCCTGCGCCGGCTCGAGAGCGCCGAGCTGATCCTCCACGGCGGGGACGTGGTCGCCGCGGCGGTATTCGAGGAGCTTCGTGAGCTCGCGCCGGTCGAAGCGGTGGCGGGGAACATGGACGAGGCCGAGCTGCTCGCCGAGCTGCCCGAGCGGCGGGTCGTGGAGGTCGGGGGCGCACGGATCGGGATGGTTCACGTTCCGGGGCCGAGACTGGGGAGGGGAGAGCGGCTGGTGGCGGCGTTTCCCGGCTGTGACGCAGTCGTGTACGCCCACACGCACGTCCCCGAAGTCCGGCTGGTCGGCGGGGTGTGGATCCTGAACCCCGGCAGCCCCACCGAGCGGCGCAGCGCGCCGGTTCACTCGATGGTGATGCTCGAGGTCGAGTCGGGCGAAATCCGTCCCGAACTCGTCACAGTCTCCGGTTGACGACCGAACGGGTGTTCGCTAGGGTGGCGAACAGATGTTCGTTCGCGTTGTCCTCGTCACTTTCCTGGTCACGGTGCTGGCCTGGAGCATCCTCGCCCGCGGGTCGGAGGGGGCGGGCTCCGGGGGTGCGTACCGGATCGAGCCAGGGGACACCCTGTGGTCGATCGCCGTACGCCACTACGGCGGCGACCCACGGCGGGGCGTGTGGCGGATTCAGCGCGAGAACGGGCTCGAGGACGAGGCCCTCGTTCCGGGGGAGGTGTTGCAGCTGCCGTAGCCTACGCCGACAACCTAGGGTTCTTGCCGAGCTCGCTTCACTGCTCGAAGTGGCCCATAGACTCCGCTCGTGGACTTGGATCTGGTCTTCCTCGGCACCTCCGGGTCGATGCCGACCGCCCAGCGCGCGCCGACCGCGATCCTCCTCCGCCGCGGTGGGGAGCGGCTGCTCTTCGACTGCGCCGAGGGCACGCAGCGACAGTTGCTCCGGTCCAACGTCGGCCTGGTGGAGCTGCGCGAGGTCTTCCTGACCCACTACCACGCCGACCACTACCTCGGTCTGCCGGGGATGCTGAAGACGTTTGCGCTTCGCGGGCGCGAGACGCCGATGACGGTCTACGGGCCGCCGGGCCTCCAGGAGCTCTTCGGCGCGCTCCGTCGGATCTTCGGGCGACTGACGTACCCCTACGAGCTCGTCGAGCTGCCGGCCGGGGCCGTGCTCGAACGCGGGGAGTATCAGCTCGTGACGTTCCCGGTCAACCACGGCGTCTCGGCGGTCGGCTACGCCCTTGTCGAGGCCGCGCGGCCTGGTCGGTTCGATGTGGTGGCGGCAGACGCTCTCGGAGTTCCCGAGGGGCCTGAGCGCGGGACGCTGCAGCGGGGCGAAGCGGTCACGCTGCCGGACGGGCGGCTGATCTCCCCCGAGAGCGTGCTCGGCGAGCCACGTCCGGGCCGGAAGGTCGTGATCTCGGCCGACACCGCGTACTCGCAAAGCGTCGTCGAGGCGGCGCGGGACGCCGACGTGCTCGTTCACGAGGCGACGTTCTCCGAGGAGGAGCGGCAACGGGCGGACGAGACGCTCCATTCGACGGCCGCGCAGGCCGCCGAGGTGGCCCGGGCCGCGGGCGTCGGCCTGCTGGCCCTGACCCATCTCTCGAACCGCTACTTCGGAGGCGAGATCGAGCGTGAGGCACAGGAGATCTTTGCGGACGCCGTTGTGCCCCGAGACCTGGATATCATCGTCGTTCCGTTCCCGGAACGGGGGTCGCCCGAGCTGGTGAAAGGTGGAGCCACGCATAGGCACGGGTTGCCGCTCAAGAGCGAGCCTGTTGCGGCGACCGTCGAGGACGGCGCGCGGTGACGCGAATGGTTCAGGTCGCCGTGGCAGGCGACGTCACCGAGGCCGAGGAGCTCGAGGCCATCCTCCAGGCAGCCGGCATCGACTCGCGACTCGAGGCAGCGGTGGAGCACCATCCGGCGGAGATCGAGGACGCTCCGCAGAAGATCCTGGTCCCCGAGACGTCGCTCGAGGCCGCGATCCATGCGATCGAGTCCATGTCCGACCCGGACGAGATCGTCTCGGACGCCTGAGCGACGCTGAGCGCCACCCGACTTGGCGTCGTCCGGACGGCGCTGTAGAGTCCCGCTCGCTCCACGTCCTTTAACTCGGTCCGGTGAGGCCGGAAAGGAGAGCAGTTGCCGCTGCCTGCAAAAACGAGCTCGAAAACGCTGCTCGACGAGGCCGGCATCGCGAAGAGCCTCTCCCGCATCGCCCATGAGGTCGTCGAGGCGAACCCGGACCTCGAGCGCGTCGCCCTGGTCGGGGTCCACACGCGAGGAGTTCCGCTCGCGCACCGGCTGCGCCGGCTGATCCAGGAGTTCACGGGCGAGGAGCTCGCCCTCGGCACGGTCGACATCACGTTCTACCGTGACGACGTCCAGGTCCGGGCCGGGGAGCCTCCGCGGCGTGCGCAGCCGCTCGTGCGCGCGACGAAGCTCGACTTCCCGCTCGAAGGGCGCACCGTCGTGCTCGTCGACGACGTGCTCTATACGGGGAGGACGATTCGGGCCGCGATCGACGCGCTGTTCGACTACGGCCGTCCTGCGCGCGTCCAGCTCGCGTGCCTGGCCGACCGCGGCCACCGAGAGCTTCCAATCCGTCCCGACTACGTGGGCAAGAACCTGCCGACCTCGCGCCAGGAGCGGATCCAGGTGCAGCTCGTCGAGGTGGACGAGGTCGACCAGGTCCTGCTCGTCCCGACGCCCGAGGAGGAGGGCTGATGACCGACATTCGCGTCGTTCGCGACGACCTGCTGCCGCCTCGCACGGGTGAGCGCCGGCACCTGATCTCGATCTCCGACCTGACGCGCGACGACGTCGAGCGGCTGCTGGCGACCGCGCGGAGCTTCGCGCGCTCGCTCGAGCGCGAGATGAAGAAGCTGCCGACGCTCCGCGGGCGGACGGTCGTCAACGTCTTCTACGAGTCCTCGACGCGGACGTCGTCCAGCTTCGAGCTCGCCGCGAAGCGGCTCTCCGCCGACACGATGTCGATCAAGGCGTCCGGCTCGTCGGTCGACAAGGGCGAGTCGCTGAAGGACACAGCGCTGACGCTCGGCGCCTACGACCCGGACGTGATCGTCATCCGTCACCCTCAGATCGGCGCCGCGCAGCTCGTCGCCCAGGCCACGAGGGCTCATGTCGTCAACGCGGGAGACGGCAAGCACCAGCACCCGACGCAGGCCCTACTCGACCTCTACACGCTCCAGGAGGAGTTCGGCCGCCTCGACGGGCTCCACGTCGCGATCGTCGGCGACGTGCTCCACTCGCGCGTCGCCCGCTCCCTGATCCAGGCGCTCGCGCTCGTCGAGGCGCGCGTGACCGTCGTCGGGCCGCCCACCCTGATCCCCCGCGGGATCGAGACCATGGGCTGCGAGACCTCGGTCGAGATCGACACGATCGCCGCCGCGGACGTCGTCTACGTGCTCCGGATGCAGCGCGAGCGGATGCAGGAGGGCGCCAACTACGTGCCCAGCCTTCGCGAGTACACGACGCGCTGGGGGGTAACGCCCGAACGCGTGCGCGCCGGCCAGAAGATCATGCACCCCGGCCCGATGAACCGTGGCGTCGAGATCGACCCACGGGTGGCAGACGCCGCAGACGCGTTGATCGAGACGCAGGTGCGCGCCGGGCTTCTCACCCGTATGGCCGTGCTCTACGACCTGCTGACGACGGGGCCGGTCGGCGTCAAGGCCCAGACGCTCCACGAGGTGGCGTGATGCTGTTCGCGAAGCCGGGGCCGCCCAACGACCTGATCGTCCGCGGCGCGCGTGTCCTCGACCCGGGCGCGGGCATCGACGCCGTCCTGGACGTCCGCGTCGACGGCGGGACGATCTCGGAGCTCGGCTCGCGGCTCGACCCCAATGCCCACCGCGTCGTCGACGGCGAGGGGCTGGTGCTCGCGCCAGCGTTCGTCGACCCGCACGTCCACCTGCGGACCCCCGGGCGCGAGGACGAGGAGACGATCGCCTCCGGCACCCAGGCTGCGGCCGCCGGCGGCTACTGCGCAATCCTCGCGATGCCGAACACCGATCCGGTCGTCGACTCCAGCGCGGTCCTCGGCTCGCTGATCGAGACCGCGGGGCTGGAGGCGGAGATCCCGGTCGGCTTCCTGGCGGCGATCTCGCGGGGCCAACAGGGAGCCGAGCTGACCGAGATGGTCGAGCTCGCCGAAGCGGGCGCGGCCGGGTTCAGCGACGACGGCATGCCGGTCACGGCTCCGGGCCTGATGCGCCGCGCGCTCCAGTACAGCGCGGCGGCCGGGCGCCCGATCGCCGTCCATTGCGAAGAACCGACGCTGTCCCGAGCGGGCCAGATGCACGAAGGAGCCGTCTCCGCCGAGCTTGGCCTGACGGGCTACCCGTCGGTCGCCGAGAGCGTCATGGTCGAGCGCGACCTCGCGCTGGCCGCCTACGAGCAGCGGCCGGTCCACGTCCTGCACGTCTCGGCGCGGGAGTCGGTCGAAGCGGTTCGCGTTGCCCACGCGGCCGGTGTGAGGGCGACCGCCGAGGTCACCCCGCACCACCTCTGCCTGACGGACGAGTCTGTTCGCTCGCTCGATGCGAATCTGAAGATGAATCCGCCGGTGCGATCGGCCGACGATCGCGCCGTGCTCATCGACGCGCTTCGCGACGGCACGATCCAGGCGGTCGCGACCGACCACGCGCCCCACGCGCGGCACGAGAAGGAGGTTCCGTTCGAGGCGGCGCCGTTCGGGGTCACCGGCCTCGAGACGGCCTTCGCCGCGCTGTGGACGCATCTGGTCGAGCCCGGGCTGATCCGGCTGGAGACGCTCCTCCAGCGGATGTCCTCGGGCCCCGCGGGGATCTACGGCCTTCCGGAGCCGCGGATCGTTCCGGGCGAGCCGGCCAACCTCGTCCTCCTCGACCTCCGCGCGAGCCGACGGGTGGAGGAGCAGGCGTTCCGTTCGCGGTCGGCGAACTCGTGGCTCCTCGGCGAACGAGTGACTGGCAACGTCAAGCTGACGGTGGCGGCCGGACGGGTCGTGCACGAGTCGTGACGGGCTTCCTCCTCCTCGAGGACGGAACGGTCTTTCGCGGCGAGTCCGTCGGGGCCCCCGGCTTTGCGTTCGGCGAAGCGGTCTTCACCACCGCGATGACGGGCTACCAGGAGATCGTCACCGACCCGAGCTACGCCGAGCAGCTCGTTGCGTTCACGGCACCGATGGTCGGGAACTACGGCGTCGCCCGGGAGCGCTCGGAGTCGGCGCGGCCACAGGCTCGCGGGGTGCTGATGCGCGAGACGAGCGGGGCGGCCTGGACCGACTGGCTGGCCGAGCGCGGGCTCCCAGCGCTCTCGGGAATCGACACCCGCTCACTCGTGCTCAGGCTCCGCGACGGCGGCGCGATGCGAGCTGCGCTCGTCGTGGGCGAGGCGTCCGAGGAAGAAACCCTCCGGGCCGTGCTCGAGCAGCGGCCGATGGGCGGGCGCGCGCTCGTTGCGCAGGTCTCCACGCCGGGCCCGTACGTGTATTCCGAGCGCGGACGCACGCGCGTAGCCGTCGTCGACTACGGGTGCAAGCGGTCGATCCTTCGCCGTCTGGCGGCCGCCGGCGCCGCGGTGACCGTCTTTCCGCACGACGCCGACCCGACGGAGCTCGAGCGGTTCGACGGAATCGTCCTCTCGAACGGGCCCGGCGACCCCGGTCCGCTCGTCGCCGAGATCGAGACGGTTCGTGCCGTGCTCGGGCGGGTCCCGCTCCTGGGCATCTGCCTCGGGCATCAGCTCCTCGCTCTCGCCGCCGGGCACGAGACGTTCAAGCTCCCGTTCGGCCACCGCGGCGCCAACCATCCGGTCCTCGACCGGCACACCGACCGTGTGCTCATCACCTCCCAGAACCACGGCTTCGCGGTCCGGGCCAGCACCGCGCCCGAGGTCTCGCACGTCTCCCTCTACGACGGGACCGTGGAGGGCCTGGACTTCCCGGAGCTTCGCGCGCGCTCGGTCCAGTTCCACCCGGAGGCCGGCCCGGGTCCGCACGACGCCTGGCCGCTGCTCGAGTCGTGGGTCGCGGAGGTGATCGGCTTCGCCGAAGCGGCCTGACCTCCGCTCGATCTGCGTCATCGGCTCGGGCCCGATCGTGATCGGGCAAGCCTGCGAGTTCGACTACGCGGGGTGCCAGGCGCTGAAGGTGCTCCGCGAGGAAGGCTTCCGCACGGTCGTCGTCAACTCGAACCCGGCGACGATCATGACCGACCCCGGCTTCGCCGACCGGACGTACGTCGAGCCGCTCGACGTCGACGGAGTCGCCGGCGTGCTGGCGCGGGAGCGACCGGACGCCCTGCTCCCGACGCTGGGCGGGCAGACGGCCCTCAACCTGGCGATGGAGCTCGCGGAGGGCGGGTTGCTCGCGGAGCTCGGGATCGAGCTGATCGGTGCAGGGGTCGACGTGATCCGCCGCGCCGAGGATCGACGTCTCTTCCGCGATACGGTGCGCCTCGCTGGCTACAGGGTGCCAGAGTCGACAGTCGTCTCGAGCTGGGACGAGCTCCCGCCCGAGCTCAGCTTCCCGGCGATCCTCCGTCCCGCATTCACGCTCGGGGGCCACGGCGGCGGCACCGCCCGCAGCCGGGACGAGCTCGACGAGTTGCTCGGGCGAGCGCTGGCCGAGAGCCCGGTCGGCCAGGTGCTCGTCGAGGAGTCCCTGATCGGCTGGGACGAGTTCGAGCTGGAGGTGATGCGCGACGCGAACGACAACGTCGTCGTCGTGTGCTCGATCGAGAACCTCGACCCGATGGGCGTCCACACCGGGGACTCGGTGACGGTCGCGCCGCAGATGACGCTCTCCGACGAGGCCTACCAGGAGCTCCGCGACGCGGCCGCGGCGGTCATCCGGGAAGTCGGCGTCGAGACCGGCGGCGCGAACATCCAGTTCGCGCGTGAGCGCGAGACCGGTGAGCTGCGGGTGATCGAGCTGAACCCGCGCGTCTCACGCAGCTCCGCGCTCGCCTCGAAGGCGACGGGCTACCCGATCGCCAAGGTCGCCGCGAAGCTCGCCGTCGGGTACACGCTCGACGAGATCCCGAACGACCTGACCGGGACGACGCCGGCGAGCTTCGAGCCGACGCTCGACTACGTCGTCGTCAAGTTCCCGCGCTTCGCCTTCGAGAAGTTCCCGGGCGCCGACCGGACGCTGGGGACGCAGATGAAGTCCGTCGGCGAGGCGATGGGGATCGGGCGCTCGTTCTCGGAGGCGTTCCTCAAGGCCCAGCGCTCGCGGGAGCTCGACGACGCGTGGAGCCCGAGCAACCTGCATCCCTGGTTCGAGACCGAGCTCCAGGCCGCTCGTGCCACCTTGTGTTGCATCACCGAGCTGGACGAGCTCGTCGCCGAAGACTGGCTGCGGCTCAAGCGAGCGGGCTGGTCGGACGCGGCGATCGCCGAGCGATGCAACACAAGCGAGTCACAAGCGCGCGAGCAGCGGCTCGCTTCCGGGGTACGGCCGGCCTTCCGCCGCGTCGACTCCTGTGCCGGCGAGGTCGAGGCCGCGTCCACCTACTACTACTCGACCTGGGGTGAAGCCGACGAGGCACCGCCGTCCGGCGAGCGGCCCAGAGTCGTGATCCTGGGCTCGGGCCCGAACCGGATCGGACAGGGCATCGAGTTCGACTACTGCTGCGTCCACGCCGCCCAGAGCTTCCGCGCACTCGGGTTCGAGACGGTGATGGTCAACTGCAACCCGGAGACGGTCTCGACCGACTACGACACGTCCGACCGGCTCTACTTCGAGCCGCTCGCGCTTGAGCAGGTCCTGGCGGTGTGCGATCGAGAACGTCCCGTCGGCGTCGTGATCCAGTTCGGCGGCCAGACTCCGCTCAAGCTCGCGCGCGCGCTCGAGGACGCTGGCCACCGGATCTTCGGGACGCCGCACGACGCCGTCGACCTGGCGGAGGATCGAGAGCGCTTCGCCGCGCTCTGCCGGCGGCTGCGGATCGACGTCCCGCCGTGGGGGATTGCCGGCTCGCGCGGCGAGGCGGTCGACGTCGCCGAGACGATCGGCTATCCGGTGCTGGTTCGCCCGTCGTACGTCCTCGGCGGCCGGCACATGATGATCTGCTACGACGCCGATGCCGTCGCCGAGAGCACGCCGCCTGGAGCGAGGGTCCTCGTCGACCGCTTCCTCGAGGGTGCGCTCGAGATCGACGTCGACGCGCTGTGCGACGGCGAAGAGACCTGGGTGGCAGCCGTCATGCAGCACGTCGAGGAGGCAGGCGTGCATTCCGGCGATTCGAGCTGCGCGCTCCCGCCTCCGGGCATGGACCCGGAGCTGCTGGCGGAGATCGAGCGCACGGTCGAGGTCCTCGCTCCCGCGCTCGGCGTCGTGGGCCTCGTCAACGTCCAGCTCGCCGTCCAGGACGGCCGAGTCTTCGTCCTCGAGGCGAACCCACGCGCGTCGCGCACCGTCCCGTTCGCAAGCAAGGCCATCGGCGTCAACCTCGTCGAAGCCGCGTGCCGCCTCGCCGCCGGCGCGCGCCTCGCCGAGCTCGAGCCGGCCGGGACACGGCGTTGGACACAGGGCCAGATCTCGGTGAAGGCGGCCGTCTTCCCGTTCCAGCGCTTTCCCGGCGCCGACCCGGTCCTCGGGCCCGAGATGCGCTCGACCGGGGAGGTCATGGCGAGCGCGGCCGATTACCCGACCGCTCTGGCGAAGGCCGAACGGGCCGCCGGCCGTCCGCTGCCGGAAGGCGGAACGGCGTTCCTGTCGGTCCGCGACGCGGATAAGGACGCCGTGGCGACCGTCGCGGCCGCGCTCGTCGAGCTCGGCTTCCGGCTGACGGCCACGAGTGGGACCGCACGGACGCTCGCAGCGGCGGGAATCGCTGTCGACCACGTGCGGAAGGTGACCGAGGACGGGGAGGGGGCGACCGTCGTCGACCTGATCCGCCGCCGGCGCTGTGACCTTGTGATCAACACGCCGCAGGGCTCGGGCGCGCGGACCGACGGGTACCTGATCCGCGAAGCCGCGATCGGCGCCCGCATCCCGTGCATCACGACCCTGAGCGGCGCCGCCGCGGCGGTGCTCGCGATCGCGGACGCGCGCGGCGAGGACGTCATCTCGCTCCAGGAACGGATCGATGTTCAGCGCCGAACGGCGTAAGGTCGTCGCGGCCGAGGCGGTCGGCTGCTACGTCCTGCTCCGCGTCGACCGCGGCCGCCTCGACCCCGGGGCGCCCGGGCAGTTTTTCATGCTCGAGGCGCCCGGGCGGCTGCTGCCCCGGCCGATGAGCCTCTGCCTCGCGCCGCCCGGCGAGCTCGGCTTCCTCTTCGAGGCCGTCGGCCCGGGAACGAGAGCGCTTGCGGCGCTCGACCGTGGTGACGAGCTTCGTGTCCTCGGTCCGCTCGGCAACGGCTTCCGGCTCGACGTCGCGCGGCCGCTACTCGTCGGCGGCGGGATCGGCATCGCGCCGCTTCCCTACCTGTCCGCGACCCTGAACGACCCTCCGGCCGTGCTGGGTTTTCGATCGACCGAGCACGCCGAGGCCGCGGCGTTGCTGCCTAACGCCGAGGTCGTCGTCGAGCCGACCCTCGTCACCGACGTGCTCCCGGACGGCCACGACATCCTTGCCTGCGGCCCCGAGCCGATGCTGGAGGCGATCGCGGCGATCGCGCCCGGCGCCCAGCTCGCCTGGGAGGCGCCGATGGCGTGCGGCTACGGCGCGTGCTACGGCTGTGCGGTGGAGCTCAACGGCCGCTACGCGCGCCTCTGCGTTGAAGGACCCATCCTTGCTGCTTAACGCCTCGGGCTGTCTGGACGCGCTGACGGCGCCCGAGGTCGCCCGTTCGCTGGACGCCTTCGTCACGAAGACGGTGACGCCGCTGCCGCGCGAGGGGAACGAGCCCGTGCGGATCGCCGAGACGGACCTCGGCCTGCTGAACTCGATCGGGCTCCAGAACCCGGGGATCGACCTGTTCGTGAGCTCCATTCTTCCGCAGCTCCGCAGGCTCGACCTGCCGATCTGGGTATCGGTCGGAGGCTTCAGCGCTGCCGACTACGCGCTCTGCGTCGAGACACTCGACGCTCACGACGAAGTCGTGAGCGTCGAATTGAACTTGTCCTGCCCCAACGTCGACGAGGCGCCCGAGTCCGCCGCCGAAATCGTTTCCGCCTGCCGTTCTGCGACTCGCCTTCCGCTCTACGCCAAGCTCTCGCCGGCGCTGCCCGACGTGACGGAGGTGGCGCGGGCCGTCGAGGCGGCCGGCGCCGACGGCCTCTCACTCGTCAACACCATCCGCGGGCTCGCGCTCGACGAGCGGACGCTGCGGCCGCTCCTCGCGCGGGGGACCGGCGGCTACTCCGGCCCGGCCCTGAGACCGATCGCGCTCGCCGCGGTCTATGCCTGCCGGCGGGCGACCGACCTGCCGATCGTCGGCATGGGCGGCGTCTGGAACGGACGAGACGCGCTGGAGCTGATCGCGGTCGGCGCGAGCGCGGTCGCGCTCGGAACGGTGCTCTTCGCCGACCCAGGAGCGCCCTCTCGGGTGCGCGCAGAGCTCCACGCGGCGGCCGCATCACTCGGCCTGGACGACCCCTGGGAGGCGGTTGGTATCGCGCACCAGGTCGCGGTGTCAAGCCAGGCAACGGCAAAAAGCGCTGCATATCAGCCCAATTGAACCGCCTGGACAAGCTGTTAGTATCACGCGCCGTGGCGTCCGTGAAGACTCAGGCCCAGGCGCCGGCCCGGTCTCGCGACCAGCGGATGGATGCCCTCAAACGGGCGAACGACATCCGGGTCAAGCGCGCGCAGCTCAAACGAGACCTGAAAGACGGTCAAGCGAGCATCGAGGAGATCCTGCGGAAGCCTCCGGAGTACGTCGCGACAGCGAAGGTCTTCGACATCCTCATGGCCGTGCCGAAGTTCGGCCGTGTGAAGGCGGGACGCTTCCTCACGCAGGCGAGGATCAGCCAGTCGAAGACGGTAGGAGGCCTCTCGGACCGTCAACGGGCCGAGCTCATTGGCCTCTTCCAGCGTTAGCCGCGGTCCGGTCATCGTCGTCACCGGCACGTCCGGCGCCGGAAAGGGCACGATCGAACGCCTCCTGCTCGAGCGAATGTCGGAGCTGGAGCTGGCCGTCTCGGCGACGACCCGGGAACGGCGGCCGAACGAGGTCGACGGCACGCACTACTGGTTCCTGACCGACGACGAGTTCGACCGCAAGCTGGCGGACAAGGAGTTCCTCGAGTACGTGACCTTCCCCTGGGGCCAGCGCTCAGGGACGCTGCGCTCCGAGATCGACAGGATCAGGGCGGCGGGCCGGGTGCCGCTGCTCGACCTCGAGACCGACGGTGCGCTCTACGTCCAGAAGACGGTTCCGGGCGTCCTAACCGTCTTTGTCACCGCGCCGACCTTCGAGGAGCTCGAACGGCGGCTACGAGCCCGGGCCACGGAGAGCGCGGGCGAGATCGACGAGCGACTCGCGCTCGCCCGCCGGCAGCTCGCCGACGCGGACGAGTTCGACCACGTGATCGTCAACGACGATCGCATCCGTGCCGCCGACGAGGTCGAGGCGATCGTCCGGAATGTGATCGGGGCGCAGGTACGATGAGTGCACTGTGATCCATCCACGTGTCGACAAGCTGCTCGCCACCGTTCCGGACCGTTACGGCCTCGTGCTCGTAGCGGCCAAGCGGGCGCGGCAGATCAACAACTACCACCACCAGCTCGGCGAGGGAACGTTCGAGGACTTCCCGCCGCCGCTCGTCGAATCCCGCTCGAAGAACTACCTGACGATCGCCCTCGAAGAAGTCGCCGAGGGCAAGATCAAGCACGAGTACAAGAGGTAGGCCGGCGCCGATGGCGCGGGTCCTCGTTGGGGTCACCGGTGGAATCGCCGCCTACAAGGCGTGCGAGCTCGTCCGGCTGATCGTCAAGGCGGGACACGACGTCGTGCCGCTCGTCACGCGCGGCGCCGAGCGCTTCGTCCGGGCGGAGACCTTCTACGCACTCGCGCGCGGCCGGCCGAGCGGCGTGTACCCGCACCTCGAGCGCGCCGACCTGCTGGTGATCGCGCCGCTGACGGCGAACAGCCTCGCGAAGCTGGCAAACGGCCTTGCCGACTCCCTCGTCACGGAAGCGTTCCTCGCCCACGAGGGGCCGGTGCTCGTCGCACCCGCGATGAACCCTCGGATGTGGAGAAGCCCCGCGACGAAGGCCAACGTCGAGGTGCTGCGCGCCCGCGGCGTCGAGCTGGTCGGCCCGGTCGAGGGTGAGCTGGCGGAGGGTGGGGAGGGGCTCGGCCGCATGGCGGAGCCGGAGCTCATCTTCGCCCGCGCGCAGGCCGTGCTCGCAGGTGCCAACGGGAGCCTGACTGGGAAGACCGTGATCGTGACCGCGGGAGGGACACGCGAGCCGATCGACCCTGTCCGCTTCGTCGGCAACCGTTCTTCCGGGCGGATGGGCACTGCGATCGCGGCGGAGGCGAGACGCCGCGGCGCCGACGTCACGCTCATCGCCGCCAATCTCACCGTCCCACCGCCGAGCGGCGTTCAGGTCGTCGAGGCGCCGACCGCAGAGGAGCTCACGCGCGAGACGCTCGCCCGTGCGGACGCCGACGTGGTCGTGATGGCGGCCGCGGTCTCGGACTACCGCCCGGCGCACGCGATCGAGACCAAGCGCCCGAAGGACGACCGGCCGTGGAGCGTGGAGCTGGAGCCGACGGACGACGTTCTCCGCGCGCTGACGGCCGATCGCCCGCCAAACGGCCGCGTCGTCGTCGGCTTCGCGGCCGAGACGGCCGAGGACGGGCTCGACCGCGCACGGGCGAAACGCGCTGTCAAGAAGGCGGATCTGCTCGTCTACAACGATGTAGGCAGGTCTGACATCGGATTCGAGTCGACGGAGAACGAGGTCGTGATCATCTCGGAGCAGGGCGAGCGGCACATCGAGCGGGCGCCGAAGGAGCGCGTCGCCGCGGAGATCCTGAACGACGTCGAGCGGCTGCTCGAGGCGCGCGATGGCTGAGCGCCAGGCGGAACGCCGCCCGCGCCCGGTCTCCACCTCGAGGGACGCCCTCACGCGCGTGACCGAGAACGTCGCCCGCGTGGTCCACGCGCCCCAGGAGACTCTCCGCTTCTCTGTGCTGACGCTGATCAGCGAGGGCCACCTGATCATCGAGGACTTCCCCGGGGTCGGAAAGACGATGCTGGCGAAGGCGCTCGCACGGTCGATCGACTGCTCGTTCTCGCGGATCCAGTTCACGCCCGACCTGCTCCCTTCGGACGTCACGGGCGTGAACGTCTTCGACCAGCGCACGAACGAGTTCGAGTTCCGGCCCGGGCCGGTCTTCGCGAACATCCTCCTCGTCGACGAGGTCAACAGGGCCTCGCCGAAGACGCAGGCTGCCCTGCTCGAGTGCATGCAGGAAAACCAGGTGACCGTCGACGGCGTCACCTACCCGCTCGGCCGTCCGTTCATGGTGCTCGCGACGCAGAACCCGATCGAGTACGAGGGGACGTACCCGCTCCCGGAGGCGCAGCTCGACCGCTTCACGATGCGGCTCGCGATCGGGTATCCGCAGCTCCAGGAGGAAGCTCGGATGCTGAGCGAGCAGACGAGCTCCCCGCCGCTCGAGAGCCTGGAACCGGTCGCCAGCGCAGCCGAGATCAACGAGGTGATCGAGGAAGCACAGCGCGTCTTCGTCGAGGAGAGCGTCAACCGCTACGTGGTCGCCCTGCTCAGACACACACGCGGGGACGAGCGGCTGTACCTGGGCGCGAGCCCCCGCGCCGGCATCGCCCTGCTGCGCGTCGCGAAGTCGCTGGCGCTCGCGGAAGGCCGCGACTACGTCCTTCCGGACGACGTCAAGGCCGTCGCAGCGCCGGTGCTCGCCCATCGTCTGATCCTCGGCCCGGAGGCGCGCGCGTCGGGCCTGTCGGCGGCGGATCTCGTCGCCGAGACCGTCGCGCGCACGCCCGTCCCGGTTTAGGTGCCCCTCCAGGCAATACACGCCGGCTTCTCGCCCGCGATCACGCTGCGCCAGAGCCCACCCTCCTCCTCACCAAGGCTGCCCAGCCTTAGCTCGTCGGAGTGCGGCCTCTGGCTTGGTGCTCGCGACCGAGAAGCGCGGCAGCATCACCTGAAGGGGCACTAGCCGGATGACCGATCGAGGCCGGTTCGCCCTCGCGCTTGGCTTCGCGACGTACCTGGCCGCGTGGGCGTTCGGGGCGGATGCCCTCTACGCGCCGGCGGTCGGTCTCGTCCTCGCCGCGCTGGCGGCGCTCGTCTTCACGCGCCTGCTCGCCAGGCCGTTGCGACTTCACCGCTCCGTCGACCGCGACCGACCGGTCGAGGGTGACGACGTCGTCGTCAGGGTCGAGCTGGAGGCCGACGGCGGTGTGCTCCCCGGAAGTGTCGTTCTGCACGACCCGGCCGGCGGGCTCGGCGAGCGCGACGTCACCGTCCCCCGCGACGGCAAGCGGCTGCGCACCGCCTACCGGGTCTCGAAGGTCCCGCGCGGCCGCTACCGCTTCACCGACGCCGAGATCGCGATCGAGGATCCCTTCGGCCTCTCCCGCCGCGAGCAGACCCTGCCGGACACCGGAACGCTCCTCGTGTACCCGCGGCTGACGCGGCTCGCGTCGCTCTTCTCCGAGCGCGGCGTCCGCTCCCACGGGTCGGGCCGCGTGCTGCTCCGCCGGCCGGCGGGGTTCGAGCTCCACAGCGTCCGCGAGTACCAGAACGGCGAGTCGCTTCGCCGCGTCCACTGGCCATCGACGGCGCACCGGCGGCAGCTGATGGTCAAGGAGCTCGAGGACTCCCCACGCGACGAGGTCGTGGTGATCCTCGACGCCCAGGCCGGGTTCGACGCGGGGAAACGGCCTGATTCCAGCTTCGACACGCAGGTGCGCGCGGCAGGGTCGATCCTCTGGACGCACGCGCGCCGCGCGCGGAACGCCCGTCTGCACGTCACGAGCGGTGCGGCGGCGGAGTCGATCTCCGTCCGGTCCTACGAGCGCGACTGGCCGCGCGCGATGGAGGCGCTGGCCTCCGCCGAGCCCACCGGCCGCCGCCCACTCGAGGCCTTCGTCGCCGACGAGACCGGGATGGCCGCACGCGCCAGCGACCTCGTGATCGTGACGCCGGCGCTTCGACCAACCCTCGTCGAAGCGCTGATCGCCCGCGCGGTGGGCCGCCAGCGCGTCTCGGTCGTCTACGTCGAGCTCCCGAGCTTCGAGGGCCGCAGACGCCGCCCCCTCGATGCGAACGGCGCGCTGCTCCGCCTCGAGTCGAGCGGCATCCCGGTCGCCGTGGTCCGGCGAGGGGACGAGCTCGGCGCCGTCCTCGGGCCGACCCTGGAGGCCGCGGCGCATGGCTAGGACCGCGCTCCTGTGCGCGCTGCCGGCGCTGCTCATCGCCACCGGCTGGGGTCAGCTGGAGGCGCAACCTCAGGGAGGCCAGATCGCGCTGGTTGCGGCACTCGGGGTCGGAGTCGCGCTGCTGCCCCGCCGCTGGCTCCAGGTCGTCGGCGCAGCCGCCGCCTTCCTGGCAGCGGCCAGGCTTGCGTTCGACGTCTCGCCCCTCGACGCGAGGCCGTTCGACGACCGCGACTTCTTCGGCCCACTCCTCTCGGGGATCTGGAACGGCACGCTCGACTACTACGAGGTGGCGATCCCGTTCGACCCGAGCGAGAGGCCGCGGATGCACGGCGTGCTCCTCCTCGCCGTCTTCGTCTTCACGCTCGGGGCCTCGATCGCGATTGCCCGCAAGCGCCCCGTGCTGGCCTCGGGACTGACCTTTGCCGGAGCGGCGTGGCCCGTGACGCTGATCCGCGACGCACCGACCACCACGCGCGGAGCGCTGCTGCTCGTCGCGGCGCTGATCCTCTTCGCCGCGCTCCGTCCCGGCGCGGGGCGCGGAAACGGGCAGACGGCACTCGTCGGCGGCACGATCCTGGTCGCGGCACTCGCCGCTGTCAGTTCACCCGCAGTGGCCAAAGGCGGGTTCCTGGACTGGGAGCAGTGGGAGCCGTTCGACCGGAACCAGCGCCAGGTCGACGTCTCCTACGTCTGGGACGCCGACTACGACGGCATTCGCTTCCCGGTTCGCCCCACGACCGTCCTCAAGATCCAGGCGCCGCGAAACGTGCCCTACTGGCGCGCGACGACGCTCAACTCCTTCATCGACGACCGCTGGATCGAGTCCGCCGAGGAGATCCAGCCGACGGCCATCGACGGCCGCGACGTCCTGCTCAACGATCCGATGCTGCCGCCGAACGCCGGCGACGCCCGGTGGATGGAGCAGGTGGTCGAGGTGCACGCGCTCCGCGACCGCCACCTCGTCGCGGCCAGCGTCCCGATCGCCTTCGAGCAGGGCGAGGCGAGCTTCTACACGCCCGGTGTCGGGTACGTCGACCGGCTTCGCCGCGGTCAGGACTATCGCGTGTGGAGCTTCGTGCGGCAGCCGGGGCCGCGACAGCTCGCGCGCTCGCCGGCCGTCTATCCCGACCAGGTCGCCGGCGGCCAGTTCCTCGGGACGGGGTTCGGTCCGGCTCCTGCATTCGGGACGCCGAGCCGGGACGAGGCGATGCGAGAGCTGTTCAGTCGTGACGACGCGCAGGTCTACCAGCCGCTTTACGAGACCGCGCAGCGCGTCGTCGGGCGGCCCAGGAATCCCTACGCCGCGGTCGTCGCGCTCGAGGCCTGGTTCCGCGACAGCGGCGATTTCCAGTACGACGAGCAGCCCCCCACACGGCCGGGCGTTCCGCCGCTGGTCGCGTTCGTGAACGACCACCGGCGCGGCTACTGCCAGCACTTCGCGGGCGCGATGGCGCTGATGCTCAGATACCTCGGCATTCCGGCGCGGGTCGGCGCCGGCTTCACGACCGGCCGCTACGACGCCGAGGACGGCGTGTGGACCGTCGCCGACAAGAACGCCCACACGTGGGTCGAGGTGTGGTTCGCGGGCTACGGCTGGCTGCCGTTCGACCCGACTCCCGGCCGGGGACGGCTGAGGGGTGCCTACACGGCGTCGTCGTTCACCTTCGACGTCGGCGGCGCGACCGATGCGTTCGGCGTCGGCGCGGCCGCGCTCGGCCTCGACATCCTCCGCGGCCGCCTGAGCGACGGCGGGCGGAACGCGGCCAACGACCGCGTGCGCGGCCTGGATCCTGGCGGGCGGACGGCGACCGGGCAGGCCTCGAGCGGGTCCGACCGCAGCGAGGGAAGCCTGATCGCGCTCCTGCTCCTCGTCGCCGCTGTGCTGGCCGTCGGCCTCTGGCTCCTCAAGCTCGTCCGGCGACACGCGCGCTACCTGACGAACGACCCGCGCCGCCTCGCGGGAGCGGTCCGGCTCGACCTCGTCGACTACCTGGTCGACCAGCGGGTGAAGGTCTCGTCGAGCGCAACTCCCGCCGAGCTGGCGACGGAGCTCCAGCGCGGCGTCGGGATCGACGGGGACCGGCTCGCCCAGGCTCTCGCCGTGGCCCGCTACGGGCCCGAGGGGCAGGCCGAAGAGGCCGCGAAGAACGCGCGTCGAGAGCTACGCTCCGTCCGTCGGCGGATGCGGAGGCATCTTGGAACCGGGACGAGGCTCCGCGGCTTGATCTCACTGCGTTCACTCGGCCTCGGCTCGGCGTAAGCCGCAGCTTCGTCTACCTTGGGACGTTCATGACCTCGACCTACGACCTCTTTCAGCACGGCCGAGCCGAGCTGCGGAAAGGGCGGGCCGTCGAGGCGACCGTCCCGCTCGAGCAGGCGAGGGAGCGAGAGCCGCACAAGGCGTCGATCCGCGAGGCGCTCGGCATCGCCTACTTCCGCAGCCAGCGCTGGGCGGACGCGGAGCGGGAGTTCCGCGTGATGCTGGAGATCTCGCCGACGGACGACTACGCGCACTACGCACTGGGCCGCTCGCTCGAGAAGCTCGGCCGCGACGCCGAGGCCAACGGGCACTTCAAGCTCGCGAGCTCGCTCAAGCCCGGCACCGAGCACTACGACGAGCGCATCAAAGATCTCACCTAGGTGAGAGCGGTCGTCCAGCGCGTCTCCTCGACGCGCGTGGTCGTGGACGGTAAGGCAGTCGGCGAAATCGGGCCGGGGCTCTGCGTGCTCCTCGGGGTCGCACGCGGCGATGGGGAGGAGGAGGCAGACCGGCTCGCCGGCCGGATCGCGCGCCTGCGGATCTTCGAGAACGAGGACGGCCGCTTCGACCGGTCGCTCCTCGACATCGCCGGCGAGGCGCTGGTCGTAAGTCAGTTCACGCTGATCGCCGACACCGCCAAGGGCAACCGGCCGAGCTTCACGGACGCCGCGCCGCCGGAGCAGGCCGAGCCGCTCTACGAGCGCTTCTGCGCGGCGCTCCAGGGGCTAGGCGTCGGGGTCGCGACC
>Ga0081538_10001521_pt1 | contig 23790 bp, 30 predicted proteins | sample TabmetS5T2R1_FD_71022 | JGI IMG/M metagenome (GOLD analysis project Ga0081538, IMG submission 71022) | Tabebuia heterophylla rhizosphere microbial communities from the University of Puerto Rico - S5T2R1 | ecosystem: Host-associated > Plants > Roots > Rhizosphere ... | reverse complement strand
ACTCCGCCATCCGAGGTTCACGCGCCCGCTCTGCATGACGCCCCTGGAGCATAATCCCAGGCAAGGTGGCCGGTCATCACCCACCGGCGCATATCCCCTAGGGGATATGCGCCGGTGGGTGATGACGAAGGACCTGCTGTACAGCACCATGTTTGGCACCAAAAGAGCAAAGGCAAACAAACTCGTCGAGGAGCTCGTCCGTGGTCCAGTAGCTGAGACGATGGCTCTCGTCCAGGACCCAAGGGAATTGGCGGCAATCGGGGAGACATCGCATGGTCGAAGGGGTAGAAGTAGCCGGGGCGCACTAGCCTCGGCCCTCTGATAAGAGAACATTATGGAGAAAGTTTTGAGTACGCTACAGAACCTATTCACCTTGAGCTTCGTGGTCACCAGCATGTTGAGCATGGGGCTGAGCCTCACCGTCTCTCAGATCCTCCAACCCCTTAGAAACACCCGCTTGGTGATCATGGCTCTTGCCGCTAACTTCGTCGTTGTGCCGGCAGTGGCCTTCGCTCTCTCCAGGATCATCCCACTGGACCAGAGTGTCCAGATCGGGCTGCTCTTGCTTGGCACCGCAGCCGGCGCTCCATTCCTGCCCAAGCTCGCTCAGATCGCCAGGGCGAACTTAGCCTTCTCCGTAGGGTTGATGACGATCCTGATAATAGTAACGATAGTCTACTTGCCCGTTGTGCTGCCGCTACTGCTGCCAGGGGTCGAGGTCGATGCCAGAAAGATCGCGCTGACGCTGATCGTGACTATGCTCGTACCGCTGCTAATCGGGCTGCTCATCAAGGTTCGCTACGAAGGTGCAGCAGGGGAACTCGTACCGGTGATGTCGCAGATCTCGACCATAAGCCTTGCGCTGCTTCTGGTGCTGATGCTAGGACTCAACATCAGTAACATGATCGCCCTGTTCGGCACCGGAGATATTATCGCGACAGTGCTGTTTATAGCCATCTCAATCGCAGCAGGGTACTTGCTGGGTGGTCCCAGTACGGACACCAAGCAGGTCCTGGCGCTGGGCAGTGGCGCGCGCAACTTGGCGGCTGCCTTCATCATTGCGACGGACAGCTTCGCCGACCAGCCTAACGTGTTGGTCTTCCTGGCAGCGGCTGGGCTGGTGGGAATGTTCACCTTGTTCCCGACAGCGGCAGAGTTCGGCAAGGGCTCTGGTCTATAAGGGAGTGCTTGGCCTTGTAGAGCAGCTCCTCCAGGAAGATGGGGACCCCGAGTAAGCGAGCCAGCGGCACATCGTCTTCTCCTTTCGCGGACCGACCTCCGGCAAAGTGCTTGCTACGTACCTCGGATGATCAAAGCTTCTTATCTTCCTTTCTTCGTTTGTTTCCTGAGAGCTGATTTAGGGGGCATCGGATAGTGCCGCGAGGTATCGAAGCGCTTTAATGCCGGGCAGGAAGAAGTAAGCTCCGCCTCTGACGGTGGTGAAGGCCGGTAAACCGGTGATCCTCTTTCGGATCGGTCGCTTGGGGATCTTGAAATCCTGCGTGCCGTCCTGGGCGCCGATGATCGGGTCGCGCTCGTTGCCGAGTTCGTGGAAATTCCGATCATTGATCCACACGTTCTGCGCGAACTCGAATTGGCGGATAAGGCTTGCGCAACCAATGAATACACCGACACCACGTTCGACGCCGTCTTCGGGAGCGCCTTCAGGGAGGGGCGGGCCGTAGGGTGCGCCGCGCCGGATCATACGCCGCCGGTTCATATTCACAGCGGTGTCACGCGGATTCATCCGCCGGATGTGCGCCCCAAGGGGGACGGCGTAGCCGTGCGGGTCCATCTTGGCGTAATTGAAGTCATTGTTGCGCTGGGGATCTGCGGCGAGTTCCGGATCGTCCTTGTGCGGGGAGAGAACGAGCGGGGCTCCGCTTCGCCACCGCCCCATCAGCTTCGCCGCAAGAAGTTCTTGCTCCTTGGCCGTCGCGCCGTTTTCCCGCAAGAAGTCGCGGAAGGCCCCAACATGCTCCTGCAAGCGGCGGTAGGCCAGGAAACTGCCATTGCGGGAGAGGATCTCCGGCTGCGGCAATCGGGTAGGGGGGCCGTCTTCATCGGGATAGCCGAGAAAGAACTCGCCCGGCTTCAAGGGCGCGCCTGACCCAGGCTTTGGCACCTCGCCCGTGCCCTCGATGACCGGCTGCGAAATCCTGTCGCGGTAGCCGAAGTGGTCGTGCGCATATTCAAACGGCGGAGTCGCTTCAAGGTCCAGAGTTGAGAGCACTTTCACGCTGTCGAACTGCCTGGCGTACTTCTCGTACTCCGCTACACTACGCTCACGCTCGGGGACATCGCGGGCAAAGAGGATAAGGATTGCATGGAGATCTGGACTGGCCAGGCCGCCAACCCAGTGGTCGAAATGGTTCGCACCAGTGTCGCCGAGAATTTCCGCGCGTGCTGCCATACCCTGCTGGAACTCCTCAGGGAAGGTCGCCAGCGAAGCCTCATCCACCCCGAGTGCTCGCAGCCCATTCCAGGTAAAAGCCACTGTCACCCACCGAGTTTCGGCACTTCCATCCGTTTGGACTGACCGGCCTGTCCCCACCTTCTCGATCAGGCCTTCGAGCCAGGCACGACCCTGCACAGACTGCCCGAACGTGAGGAACGTGAAGCGTGCCGCCTTGGCTGGGGGGCGCACCAGCAGAAAATGTTGTATGTCATCCAACTCGAGCATTGGCAAACTCGCGGTACTCACTGCTACTGCATCTGGTCGAGCATTGTGGAGAAAGACGCCTTGAGAGTGAGCGCCTTCTTGATCTCGTCGGCGCTTACATAAGGGTACTCCGCGTACTCGAGGAAGCTCGAGTGCTGGTGCTCCCGGACAAACTTGATGAACGCCGCGGGGTTCGTCTTCCAATCCTCAGGAAATCCCTCAAGGTTTTCGAAGGCCGTGTTTATGCCGTACTCGGAGAAGAGTGCCACAGCGTCCTCAATGTATTTGTCGAAGTCCGTGTCGAAGATTCCCTGGTACATGAAGTAGGTGTCCGGGCCGATGTCGAAGAGCACCCAACGCAGGTAGTGCAGCTGGAGCACGGCAAGAGCATCGGGCATCTCGGCGATCGTTTTTTCGATCCTCTGCCCATACTCGCGGATAGCTTCTTCTCTGCCGGGTATGACCTTCGCGATGATCGTAAAGCCATAGTTGGCGGGGGTCTTGGGGAAGATCGGGCCGTATCGTCCCTGTTCCTCCTCAAAGAATCCCTCTTTGGGGATCGCCATGGCGGCGGGTTGTGTCCAGTCGTCCTGCATCCTCAGTCCTCCTTCGTTTCTTGGTGCCGTTACTTCGCTCAGTCTTTTGGCTTCCGGGTTGTTGGTCGGGGTAGGTTAGGGGTCGCGGCTCCGATCTTGTCTAGCTATCGAGGCGTCTTACGCTGGCATCGGCCCCACAACCTCTACGTTGTACTTATCCGCCACTGAACTCTGTCCCTCCGTCAGATACGTTATTATCTCGTCGCGATTGCTGAAGAGTTCCTCCAGACCAGCTGGGAGAAAGCTTTCGATAAACCTAGTAGGCCCACTTCCCACGGGCCGGAGGGCGTGCGGGATATTGCGTGGGCCATAGATGAATGTGCCGGCCTCGGCCTCTATCCTGGTGTCACCGACGATGCACAGGAGCTTCCCCTCGAGGATATAGACCCACTCGTCTTCATTCTTATGGATATGCATATATCCCTTGGCGCCTCCGCCAGGAGGAAGAGTAACTTCTACTGCCCCCATAGTGTTCCCGGTCTGTGCGGCGGTTGCCAGGATCCGTATCGACCCCCCACCAGGCAGTGGTATCGGCGAGCTCTGGTTCGGTGTCTGCACATGTGGCGCTAGGAGCGGGTTTTCTCTGTTTTCCATCTCCATACTTGTTGGTCCTCCTCTTGGTTGTTTGCCGGCATTCCTTACGGCAGTTGTGCGTCTACCACCCACCTATTTCAGTTTACCTCCTATCTGTTCTATATGTCTATAAGGGCTAGTTAGGGCTCGCTTTCATCTGCTCCGTTTCCACCCCTTCCAAGCTCTCAACGGGCTCGCTGCTCTTACCGAACTCCGCCGCTGTCGGCATCAGCACAACCATCAACATCAGGCCGGTCGCGGCCAGGTAGACAAACACATTGGGCTGCTCAGCGAAATTGGCCGTCGCGATGAGCAAGGCGGCCGCGAGGTTGCGCTGCCCCGTGCGCAGTGCCAGGACCCGCTTATTGTCCGTACCAGGACCTCCCAGGAAGTGCCCCGCAAGCACCGAGATTACGATAAACAGCAAGGTCGCGATGATTGCTCCAGTGCCGAACAGGGCCAGCACGTTGCGGACGTTCCGAACGTCTGAGCGTCGAAGTGCCATGAGCTACTTTCTCTCCGCTCCTCTTGCTGGCGTCGGTCGCTCGATCGTGCTAGGTTTGATCATGGTGGCGGACGCTCTTCCCTGTGCCAAGCGCAATTTGGAGGTTGGATCATGAACGAATCCTCGAGCAATATGGCGAGTGACAGTGCCGGTATCGCTGAGACCATAACCACCACGCTGCGCCAACCCTCTTTCTTGAGGGTGATGCTGGTGCTTTCCACGACGGTAGTCGTGCTGGTGGGCATGCGCCTGGGGGCGCCGATCCTCAACCCCATATTCTTCGCGATAGTCCTAACCCTCACGTTCTACCCGGTCTACTCCTGGCTGAGGCGGCGCGGGCTGCCTACCCCACTGGCCCTCGTGGTCATGCTGGTGGGGCTGACGATCCTCTTCGTTGTGCTCATCTTGCTCCTGGGCTCCTCGATCAGCAGGTTCACCGAGCGCGTCGGGTTCTACACGCAACACCTGAACGGTCAACTGGTCGACCTCGACGCTCTGATCGAGCGTCTGGGTCTCCCTAACGTCGATCTTCGCGACGTGGTGAAACCTAGCGCCATCGCCGATGCTTTCGTCGCGGTTCTCTCCGGAATAGCCGGATTCCTGAGCAACCTTTTCTTGATCCTGATGATCATGTTGTTCTTGCTCGGAGAGGGACCGGCTATGATGAACAGGCTGCGCGCGAGCGTGGGCGAAGGGCACCCTCAGGTAGCCAGACTGGCCACCGTTGGTCAGCGCGTGGTGCGCCAGTTCGCGCTGCGCACCACGGGTAACTTGGGCATTAGCGCGGGCGTTACCGTCCTGCTGTTCCTGCTTGGAGTGGACTTCCCGCTTTTGTGGGGCATCCTGACCTTCTTCTTGAGCTTCATTCCCTACGCAGGGCCGCTGCTGGCGGCGACGCCCGCAGCAATCTTGGCCCTGGCGGAGTTCGGCCCAGGTCGGGCCCTGCTGGTCATCGCTGGGGTGATGGTCATCTACGTGCTGGCAGAGAACGTACTCTCGCCGATGTCGATGGGCCGCGGGCTCAATCTCTCACCGACGGTTGTCTTCCTGTCTTTCATCATCTGGGTGTGGGTGCTCGGGGGACCAGGGGCTTTCCTTGCGGTGCCGCTAACGCTCTTTGTGGCCGTGATGTTCGACACTTTTCCAGAGACGCGCTGGCTTGCGAGCATCATAGGTGTAAGAAGGCCGGATACCGAGGCTTCTGGGGGCACAGCACCCGGCACTCCTACCCCGGCTGCGGAAGCTGAAGATGAGCGATGACTGACGCCGTCACACCGGTGCGCCAGCCACCATCTTTCTTGCGAGTGATGCTGTTCCTCGCCGCCACAATAGTCGTGCTTGCCGGGATGCGCCTGGGTGCGCCGGTCGTCACTACTATCCTCTTCGCTCTGGTGTTGAGCCTCATCTTCAGCCCTGTCTACTCCTGGCTGAAGCGGCGCGGGCTACCCGCCCCACTCGCCCTCCTGATCATGCTAGTTGCCCTGAGCATACTCTTTGTTGGCCTCTTCGCCTTCCTTAGCGTGTCAATAGGCAAGTTTACGGGACGCCTCGCCTTCTACAGGAGTCTTCAGAGTGCCTGAAACGCAAATCCTGCTGAGTGGTCTCGCGATCGGAGAGTCGCCGCGCTGGCACGAGGATCGTCTGTGGTTCTCCAACTGGGGTACGCAAGAAATCGTTGCTGTTGATCAACTCGGCGGTGTGGTTATCTCCAGCAAGCTCTTCACGCACTCTGGCTTGAAGCAACGCGGATCGAGCCCTATTGCCTCGGCCGCCTCCCAGCATCGCCGTAAGAAAAGGTCTGCCAGGTCGCAGAGCGTCCCTGTTCGGTCCACCAAGTAGAATTCCTGCTCGAGGCCGATCCTGCGGACCGGGACGCTTGTACCCTCGTCAACTAGGACAGCAAATCCCGGACGTTCCTCCGGCGGGCATCGGTTCGCTCTTGTGGGAGCGTCGATGTCTGGGGTGTCTGCGAGCATTCCTGGTCTAATCCGTTCCCTGCGTTACTGTCACTCAGGGGGTGGGCGTCTCGTCGAGCATGGGCTCGGCGTGAAGGGTCTCGGGCGGCATCAGAGGCCGGAGAACACGAGTATGGGCCCGCTATGCCGTGCCGAGCCTGCAACCGAGCTGGACGGCCGCTGAGGCGTCTCATCGAGGCCGGAACGGATGCAGCTCATCCTCTCCCTCCCGTACGACGCCATAGCTTGACTCGGGCACCTCGTTCCAGGCCCCAGCGAGGTCGACTATCGGCTCCGAGACGATGATGCGCGTCTCGTCGGAAACCTGCTGCAGGCGCGGGCGGTCGGGGTACATCTCCCGCACCGTGCGCAGGTCGGTGGAGTAGTACAGCGTGCGCGACTTGCCCTCGCTGGAGTACCTGAACGCCCACAAGCTCTTGCCGTCCGTGGTGCCTATGGTCATCTGGATCGGGTGCTCGACCCCATGGCGATGGCCGACCTCCTCGACGAAGCCGACCGCCCTCTCGACCGCCTTCGGGGGGTCGCCTTCTAGGCCGAACGTGAGCGCCAGGTAGAACAGCATCTCCGAATCGGTCGAGCCCTCCATGTCCGCGTACAGCGACTCGTCCACCGCGAGCGCGAGCTCGCGCTTTATGAGGTGGAAGTCCCTGATGAGGCCGTTGTGGACCCAAAGCCACTTGCCGTAACGGAACGGGTGGCAGTTGGTCTGCTGCACGGCCGTACCGGTGGAGGCTCGGATGTGGGCCAAAAACAGAGGCGACTCGACGTGGGAGGCGACCTCGCGCAGGTTGCGGTCGTTCCAGGCGGGCTCGATACTCCGGAAGATGGCCGGTGTGTCGGAGTTTGCATCGTACCAGCCGACGCCGAAGCCATCTCCGTTAGTGGTCTCGACGTTGAGGCGGGCGTGTAGGGACTGGTCTATGAGGGAATGCTCGGGCTTGTAGAGCAGCTCCTCGAGGAGGATGGGTGATCCCGAGTAGGCGAGCCAGCGGCACATCGTTTTCTCCTTTCGTAGGTCGAACTCCCGCGGCCTAACGTCCCCTGGCCGATCGGTCCGAGGATGTAAGCGTCGGCGACAAACGCGCCGTTTAGATCCCGAGTATATGCTTCTCCTCGGCCTTGAACTACTCCGCGTCCGGGGGAAGGCCGATAGCCACAGGCCGAACCGGTCCTATCTTCTCTGTCATCGTTCGCCTCCGTATGCTGTCCGTCGCGTCGCGCTGTTTCTCCCTACTCCTTTCCCCGTGGTAGATCGCTGTCGTGGCGCGTTCACTGTACGCCGGGGATCTGGTTGCGCTGGGTGTAGCTTGCTCCCCAGTGGCCGATGTCTAGCAGGACGGCGAGGATCACCCAGAACCAATCGAAGCCGACGAGGCCGACGCCAGGCGTGTAGACGATAACGTAGATCAGGGTAGCGAACGGGAGGAAGATGATGCCCAATAGCGGCAGTAGAAACGTGTTGAACGCCGCCCCGACGAGGGCCGGCCTGGCGATCCAGAGTATGAGTAGTGCGAGGCGCGGGAAGAGGCCTCCGAATAGCGCGAATAGACAGCCCATCTTCGTTACCTCCTGTCCGGTCTTGCACTGGCCGCGACATGGCGGATGATCCGCAGTCCCACCTTCTCGTCAGTCGACTCCGCCATCCGAGGTTCACGCGCCCGCTCTGCATGACGGTTTGGAGCATAATCCCAGGCAAGGTGGCCGGTCATCCCCCAGAGGCGCATTTCCCCTAGGGGATATCCTGTTCCGTGGGGCCCGTGCTACCTCCGTTCCCGTAACCGGAAGGCGAATACGATCAAGGCGAGGCCGACTACAACAGCGAAGCCACCGACGAGCGGCGCCAGAAACGGCGCGTCGGACCCGGCCAAGAACGCGAGAACTATGCCGAAGAGTACCGATAGGGCGCCGCTTCCTGCCAGCAGCCACCCGTTCTCTACCTCGGCGCGCAGCACTATCGCGGTGAGTAACTTCAGCGCGCCGGTCACGACGGCCCATCCCGCTATGACGTAGGCTAGCCCACTGAGGGCCAACCCTGGCCAGAAGACGGCCACAAGCCCTGCGAGGATGCCCACCGCCCCCTCGGCCAACGGAAGCATCCTCCGGGCGCCCTGGTTTTGAGATCTGAGCGCTGGCACGAAGGTGATCGCCCCGTCGACCGCCGCGTAGACGCCGAACAGTAGGGCCAGCACGGTGAGAACGAGACCAGGCCAGAAGAGTACCACGAGACCGAACAGCAGGGCGATGAGGCCCCGAAGGGTCAGGGCTCGCCAGTTGGCGGCTAGCGTGCTCAGCCTCTGCTGGTAGCGACCTTGGTTGCTCATGCGTACGTACTCCTCAGATTCACTTCCTACTCTTTTCGTTCGCGACCGTGATCCGATGGTAGATCGCCGCGTTGAGCTCCGCGCCCAACAACACCACCGAAGCGCAGATGTAGAGGTAGAGGAGCAAACCCACGGCGGCCCCGATACTCCCGTAGGTGAGGCCGTAATCGGCGAAGTTGGCCAGGTAGAAGGAGAAAACCACCGAGGAGATCGCCCACAGCGTCACGGCGAGCGCCGCGCCCAGGGCTACCGACCGGAAACGCTGTTTGGCATTGGGACCGAAACGGTAGATCACACAGAGCACCACGGCCAGCAGGAAGAGGGCCACGGGAAAGCGCAGCCACCCCCACAGGCGTACGAACAGCTCGTCCAGGTTCACCAACGCCGCGATGCTTCCCACCAAGTGCGGCCCGATCAGCATGAGCGCGATGGAGACGACGACAACGAGCGCGAGTACGGGGCCGAAGGCTAAAGACAGCGCCAACTGTTTCCACTGGTTACGGGTCTCGGCGACCTCATAGGCGACGTTCATAGCCTCGTTGAGGGTGCGGGCGACCGCCGAGACGGACCACAGCGCGACGGCCACCCCGAAGAGGAGCAAGTCGCCTCCCGCCCGCTTTTCGGCCCGCTCTAGCATCCCTATCAGCGGTTGTACCTGCTCTCGGGCCGGCTCGAGCACCGGTTCGAGTTGCTTTGGGACGTGCTGGTATGGCTGTGCGCTGGCGTGGTCCATCGCCTTGTCGAGGTAGTCTGTGAGACCAAGGAAGCCAATGAGCACGACCAGGATCAACAGGAACGGGAAGAGTCCGAAGAGCCCGCGGTAGGCGAGCGCGGCCGAGTACGTCGCCATGGGATGCTCGAAGAAGAAACTCAGGACCGAGCGTCGGCCGAGCTCGACGATCCCGCTCTTCACTCTCCCCCTGCCGCGCATGCCGTCCTTGTCGTCCGTTTTGCTAGGGACTCACGCTCGGGCGTTCGGTAGGCTCGACCGCTGGCGGCTCCTCGGGGTCTGGAGCCTGGGGCTCGGGAGCGCCCATGCCCATAACATTGGCCAGCCAGCGCGTCTCCGGGAAGGTGCCGAGCATCAGGATCAGGAAGATCGTGAGCGGTGCCGCCAGGAACGCCCCTGGCCCGCCGAGCAACCATGCCCAGAAGATGAACCCCAAAAAGAGGACGGTCGGCGAGATGCTGAGCCCCCGCCCCATGAGCATCGGTGAGAGCGCGTTCTCGGCCAGTATGTTGATGATTATTACCCCCACTATGACCAGCACCGCGGTGGTGACACCATGCTCGGCGAGGGCCAGAACCACCGCTGGAGCTACCGCCAGAGGCAACCCGATCCAGGGTATGAAGCTCAAGAAGAAAGTCAGGATGCCCCACATCAGCGGAAAGTCGACCCTCAGTACGAAAAGTAAGAGGATCACTCCGGCCGCCGTAGCGAGGTTGACAATGGCGCGCAGCCCGAGCTGGCGCACCACGCTATGGCCGAACTGGGTCAACCTGGCTACTTGCGGATGATCCTCGCCTGTGCTTGCGCGCAGGCGGTTCATCATGGCGGGACCCTCCGCGAGTAGGAACAGCACGATGATGAGGATCAAGAACAGGTTGCTCAGGAAGTCGGCGATGCCGCCGAGGATGGAGCCAATGGCCCCGGTGAGGACGCTGGGACTCAACGCTTTGTGCAGGTCGGACTTGGAAATGCCCAGGCTCTTGGTAAGGCTCTGGATGTTGTCCAGTTGACCGTTCAGCTTGTTGGTGTAGGATCCGATTTCCCCGCTGAACCTGACGATCGAGACGCCCATGATCCCGGCGATCGCCAGGAAGAGAACGGCTAGCCCCACCAGCATGATGAGCAGGGCGAGTGGGGTGGGTACCCGTCGCTGCCTCAGCCAGGCGTAGATGGGGCTGAACAGGAGCGCCAGGACCACCGCGAAGAGGATCGGATCCAGGACCGGCGCGGCCAGTCGCATGCCGGCGAACACGACCACCAGCGCGGCGAGCAAAAGCACCACCCGCAAGAATGATGGCCGGCGCAGCGCAGCGGTTATGGTCTCGCCGATGCCGGATTTGTCGTCTACCGGGTTGCCCGAGGCTTCGTTCATGACCTGGCCTTTCGGTTTGCGCCCGGCTCAGCCGGCGCGCGATTTGCACGTTCTCGCAATCTACTCGTATGGTTGTCTTGGCAGCGCTCACCTGCCCCTCTCGTCTAGTGCTCCCAGAAGGCCCCTGACGAGCGCCAGCGCACCGGCGTTGGGAAGGGGCCGCCGGGAACCCAGGAACAGGATGGTAAGAAGGAGCAGGAGAGGCGCGATCGAGCCATCGACGGCAAGCACGAGGAGCGCGGGGAGAAGGTCGCTCATGGACGTTTTGTCCTCCGGATGGTACCGGAGGCCGGGCTACCACAGGTTTGGGATCTCTCTGCCAAGGGCGGCTTCCCTCTTGTGCCATGGGGCGGCCCGTCGATAGACAGCCCCACAGGCGCGTCGCACCTAACCTTCTTGCGAGAAGGCCTCGCGGAGTTTCTGTTCCTGCTCCTCTGGAAGGTTCGTCGAGATGATCTCGAAGTCGTATTGCTTGAGCTCGCTGACCACCTTGTCGGGAGCCGTGGCCCCGCTGGTGAGGGCGAACAGCGCCGAGGTTCCTTCCGTTACCTTCTCTCGCACCTGTTTGATGAAGTTGTCGTCGATGCCGACGTCCGCCAGCGCGCCCGTCATACCGCCCATACCGGCGCCGATCGCCGCTCCCAAGAACGGCACGAAGAAGATCAGGCCGAACAAAAAGCCCCAGAAGGCGCCCCAGGTGGCGCCAGCACCTGCGGTGCTGTGAAGCTGGCGGGTCTTGGGCTTCTTGTTCCCCTGGGGCCAACTGACCACCGCCGCGTCCTCCAGCGTGATCAACTCCCGCTCCTGCATGCCCTGCAGGGCCACGAGAACCCGGTCAGCCCCGTAAGGGTCGTTGAACTTCAGTACCGATAGCGTCGCCATTCGCACCTCTCCTCTCTATTCGGGTACACGGATGCGATGTACGTTGAGCGTCGATCGAGGAGGTGATCTTCCCCCCAGGTTGCAAACCAAGATCGTGTTCCTCCGTAGACGCGGGCGAATCCTACTTCAGGACGAGGATTCTCCTTTCCTCATCCGACTCGACGAACTGAACCGGGACCAGAACAGTCCTCTTCCAGAAGCGGCCGATGCGTACCTTGATGTACACGGGGTCGCCGTCTGGGCTTACGAGCACTTCCTCGACGCTACCGATCTTCTGGCCCACGGGATCGTTGACCGCCTAACCGGCGCGTCCTTCTGTTGCCGCCGAGCTCGTAAGGCTCGCCTCTGGCCGCCCGTCTACAGCTGCGTCGGGCATCGCTTGCTCCTTTCGCGCGCCGGATGGGTGTCCGGTAGAGCCGAAGCGGGCGGAAAGTGCCGCCCGCTTCGGTCACTCCCAACGGGTCCTTACCCTGGGAACGGTCCGCCAGCCGACCCCGCCCCTGACGGGGTCACGCGCTCGCGACGTAGTCCGAGTTCGTGGCAAGCGCGTAGATGACAAGCACGCAAAGCGCGATTACCACCACAGATAGTATCGGGGCCGCCGGGATGACGAACAGCCACCTTATGGCACCCAGGATTGCGAAGGTGTAGCCCATCACCGCGCCAAAGGCTCCTCCCCTCAGCAGGTCTATGCCCGCGTACAGCGCGATGAGCGCGATGATCAAATCGAGGATACCCCACAAAACCCAGTTCGCGTACACCAGGTTGCCCATCTCGGTTACCCACCAGCCGGTACCCGCGAACGCGAAGAGCGCCGCAAGGGCCTCGAAGCCCGCGACCATGAACATGATGACGGCGGCGAAGGTGATCATGCCGGGCCTGTGCGCCACCGCTCCGCCCGAACTCTCCATGGTGGGATCGCTCATCCCTCCCGACATCGGTTCGCTTTGCTGCGCCATTTCCTCTCCTTTTTCTTTGTCCTCTTCGGGATTACGCCTGGTCGATTGCCTTCTCGATCTCCTTCTTCTCCTGCGCCCTGACCTCCTTCCCGTCTCGTTCGATGCGATCTTGCCCGCCACGCCTACCGCGGCCGTGCCCGTCGACGCCCTCGGCTCCGGGGCTAGCTGCGGATCGCCCTTCGCTCCCTCGTCACGCGCGCGGTTGTGCCGTCCTCGTGGAAGACTTCCTCGGTCGTAAGCAAGACCCAAAGGCGCATCAAGCGCCGCATCGGCGTCTTCTGCCCCTGGCCCCATGCCGGCGGCTCGACGGTCGGCTGGCCCGTCATTTTTGTTCTTCCTCGTCCCGACTCGGCGACCGTGCGCTATTTGGCGCACTCCTCATACATGGCAATCTACTCCCGTCGCGGGCGGCCCTCATCACCCACCCGCCCGTTTCCCCTAGGGGATATTCTGCCCGGCGCACACGCAATGGGATAGTCGCTCAGCGCGCGTGCGCCAAGCGTCCGCGAACCTCCGCGATACTGCGATCACTGGAGGCAGAGGACAGTAGTGTTGCGCCGGATGCGTTACCCGTTCGAAAGGCAACGCCCTTTGCCAGAGCGACGTGACTCCTCGGCTTCCCGAGGTATATTGTATCTTTAGATACTTAATTGTGCGGCTCTTTGCGCGAAAATTTACGAATGTCGGACCCCCTGGGTTTCGCTCGAGAATGGGAAAACTCAAGAGAGACAAGCATCCCGCCTTTCGAAGCCGTCGAGCGACGGCGGGTCGGGCGTATGCAGATCCTCGCCCGGACGGCTTGGTGGCACGCTCGGGATGCTGTTGATGGTGCCTCATCGGCCCTACGGTACGCGCGCGGCCCTAAATAGCGGCGGCGCTGGACGGAGGAGTTCGTTATCCACCCCTCGGGCGAGCCAAGCGTAGATTCTCCCAGGACCGTTCTCAAGCCCAAGTTGCGGGCGCCGGTCCCGCGCCCCGAGCAGCTGGTCCGTCGCGAGCTGCTCGAGCAGCTCGACGACGCCCTGGAGCGGAAGGTTAGCGTCGTGAGCGCACCGACCGGCTACGGGAAGACGACGCTCCTGGCCTACTGGCGTCGAGTAGAAGAAGCCCACCTGTCCTTTGCATGGGTCTCCCTCGATGAGCAGGACAACGATCCGATCCGGCTGTGGAGGCATATAGTGGAGGCGTTGCACCGGGCTGTACCAGATGAAGAGGGCTTCGGAACCGATGTTCTCGTAGGAATGAGTGCTGTGAGGCAGGGGTTCGTCGGAACAACGCTACCTACGCTCATAAACGAGCTCGCCGAGTTGTCCCGTCGGGTTGTGCTGGTGCTAGACGACTATCAGTACGTAACCGACGTAGAGACCCACGAGTCGGTTGCCTTCTTCATAGAGCATACCCCCGAGAACGTTCACCTCGTCATCTCCAGCCGCTCCGACCCCCCGCTGCCGTTGGGGCGACTCAGGGCCATGGGGGAGCTGAACGAGATCCGCACCGGCCAGCTCGCCTTCACCGGGGAGGAGGCCTACCGACTGCTCAACGGGAAGCTGGGGCTCGACATCGACCCCGACGATATCGCCGTGTTGCTCGAGCGTACCGAGGGGTGGCCAGCGGGGCTCTACCTAGCCTCTCTGTCCTTGCAGAACAAGGAGGACAAGCACGTCTTTATCCAATCGTTCAGGGGCTCCAATCGCTATATCGTGGGTCTTCTGGGAGAGGAGGTCCTGGCGTACCTCTCCGAGGACGTGAGGCAGTTCCTGCTCAGGACTTCGGTGCTGAGGAGGTTGACGGGTCCCCTTTGCGACGCCGTGACCGGTAGGCACGATTCCGCCAGCCTCTTGCGCGAGCTAGCCCGCTCCAACCTGTTCGTGGTCTCCCTGGACGATCAGGACGAGTGGTACCGTTACCACCACCTCTTCTCCGAGTTGTTGCTCTACGAGCTCAGGAGTAGCAGGCCCGAGCTGGAGCCCGACTTGCGCGTCCGGGCCAGCGAGTGGCTGGAGGGTGCCGGATTGTTCGAGGAAGCCGTCTGGCAGGCTTTCGAGGCTGGGGACTACGGGCTTGCGGGGGTGCTGATCGCGCGTCACTGGCGCGGGTACGTGTTCGCCGGCCAGACGGCGACGGTGCAGCGATGGCTGGAGTCGTTACCCCAGGAGGTTCTCACCCACAGTGCTCCGCTGGCGCTGGTGAAGGCCTGGATCTGTGCCCTTGGCGGGAGGAGCGAGGAGAGCGCGAGGTTCGCGAGGCTCGCCGAAAGCATCGGTCAGGAGGGGCCACTTCCCGACGGGACCAGCTCGGTAGAATCGGGGGTGGCCATCCTCGGGGCCACCTTCGGCTATGGTGGCGTCAGTCACGGAGTGGAGGTGGCCCGGCTCGCCGTGGAACTGGAGCCCCTGGAAAGCTCGCCGTGGGCTGCAATGGCGCGCTTCGCGCTGGGGTCCAGCCTGTACCTTTCAGGGGACACGTCCAGGGCCAGGAAGCCGCTGGAGGAAGCTCTATCGCTTACCGACAGTAGCCAGCGACTGGTGCGTGTGGTCACCCTGTCCTTCTTATCGTTCGTTGCCACGGACGAAGGGCGCCTGGAGGAGGCCGAGTCACTCGCGCGCGAGGCCCTCGCGCTGGTGGAGAGGTTCAGGCTTCAGGGGATCCCCCAGGCTACCTTGGTGCCGATCGCGCTCGGACGCGCGCTCGCAGGACAGGGGAAGCTGGAGGAGGCCAAGGAGGAGTTGGAGAGCGCTTATTCTGCGCCACGGAGACTGCCAGGCTTGAGCCCTTGGCCGACCCTCATAGGTTTGCTGGCGCTGGCCGAGGTACTCGCCGGGCGTGGCGACCGGGGCGGAGGTAGGGAGGTGCTCGCCGAGGCGAGGGCCATTCTGGAGGATTTTCCCGATGCTGGCATTTTCCCCGAGCTTCTTGAGCGCCAGGAACGCAAGCTCCGCGCGCGCAAGGCGCGGGAGGGGCAGCTCGACGGGCAGCTCACGGAGCGCGAACTCGACGTCCTTCGCCTCCTTTCCGGCGAGCTCACCACCCGCCAGATGGCACAGAGCCTCTACGTCGCGCCGAGCACCGTGCGGACTCAGATCAAATCCATCTACCGCAAGCTAGGGGTCTCCTCGCGTAGTGCAGCCGTAGAGGAGGCTCGCGCCAGGGGCCTCATCCAGCTCCTACATCACGGCCACGAAACCATAAATCCCCTAGGGGAAATGGTCCGCTGGGTGATGACGGATAAGCCTGTCGTGCACTAAGCTCGGAGACCGAAACGCTATGGAGATCGGCGGTAGGTAAACGGATGAGGCGCAGGGGCACCGAGACGGTCTACCGCATAGTAGTGCGCAGCGAGCTCAGCGAGAAGTACGCAGTGGCCTTCGAGGGGATGGAGATGGAGACGAGAAACGGAAGCACGGTCCTGACGGGCAAGATCATCGACCAGCCGCAACTTTACGGCATCCTCGACCGGATAAACGGTCTGGGGCTGGAGCTGCTGAGCGTGGAAGCCTTGCCGGACGCCCACGCGGGATCCGGGGTAAGCAATGCAGGGCAGAAGGGATGGGAGACATGAACCTGGCCGTACTCCCCCTCGCCATCACGATGAACGCGGGGCCGCAGATCATGTCGGCGATCATCTTCGTCACCGCCTCAAAGCCGCTGAAGCTCTCGGCCTACTTCCTGGCGGGCGTGGTCATAGCCGTCACCGCGGGCGTCACCATCACCTACACTTTAGCCAGCGTGCTGGGCAACAGCGTCTCCCTTGGCGATCCCTCGGATTCCGGATCTATAGGCAACATCATCCAGTACGTGCTGGTCGGGCTGCTCGTGTTGCTGGCCATCAGGAGCTACCTGGGCCGCGAAACGAGCGAACCGCCCAGGTGGCTGGGCGCCATGCAAAACGCCACGCCCACGACCGCTTTCACTACGGGTTTGCTACTGCTTTCGGTTTTCCCTTCCGACCTCATGATCCTTCTCACGGTCGGGATAAACCTCGCGCAGCACGACGCCGGATTGGTGGCGGCGCTGCCGTTCATCGGGGCGACTATCCTCATAGCGGCGCTCCCGGCGCTCTCTTACCTTTTGTTCCGTCGTCGTGCCGAGCGGGCCATGCCCAAGGTGCGCGACTGGATGAACACCAACAGCTGGCTGGTGAACATCATCGTTTACGTCATATTCATCCTGCTCATCGTCTTCTGAGGATGTCGCTTTGCTTCCCCTAACATAGATTCGCCGGAAAGGAGAGTGGCGATGCCACTGCACACGAAGGTCGATGGCGACGGACCAGAAGGTCAGCAGCCCGCGGTCGATCCCCTCTTCGCCTCCCCGACGCGAACGGACGGGCCGTTCGTCCCGCCCGGCCTGCCGGGGACATCGGGTTGACGGCAAGGAAGCGAAAGGCACCGGATAGAGATGCTCGCAGACACCCCAAACTTCGACGGCCCCACCACGGCAGATAGGTCCTCCGAAGAGCTCTCAAAGGGTCGTTTCCTGGGCGACGGGAGCGCGAGGCTCCCGGTTAGCAGAATGGGCCTCGAGCAAGAATTCTTCCTCGTTGACCTGAGGGGTGAGCCGCGCGACCTGGCAGACCTGTTCTTGTGGGGATGCCGGGAAGAGGCACGGGCGGAAGGTCTCGATCCGCGCTGTTTCAAGGCGGAGTGCGCCAAGGGTCTGGTCGAGATAACCACTCCGCCAAGCCACGGGGTCGTGGACCTGGCCAAAAACTACCTGGGCAACTTGAGCCTCGCGCTCGAGGTAGCGTCGGAGCTAGGTCTCGCCTTGTATCCGTTGGGAACCTACCCACTTCCTATAAGGCCGGCGATGCGAGAAGATCCCCGCTACGCTCTCCAGGCCAGCATCATCGGACGAGAGAGGTTCGCCCACGCGGGCAGATGCGCCGGGGCGCACCTCCACCTGGAGGTGCCCTCCGGTACGGTCTGGCCCGACGTGAAGGCGGCGCTCGACGCCCCCCTCGCCGCCCAAAGGGAGCTTCTCGACCTGTACAACCTGGCCACGGCCCTGGACCCTGCGCTCGTGGCCCTCACCCGTTCCTGCCCTTTCTACGAAGGAGAGGTAGACGGGTTTGCAGCCAGGACGGTCCGCTACAGGGGCATCCTCGGCTTCGAGGGCCTCTACGCGGGTCTGCGCGAGGTAGGCGGCTTGAGCCCTTACGCGAGCCGTGTGGAGGACCTGGTAGATCAGCAGAGGGTGCGCTACAGGGCCTGGTTTAAGGCGATGGATCTGGCCGGGGTGGAGCGGCGCCTGTTCGCGTTGACTGGGGGCAACCTGCACAGGGCTTCGTGGAACCCGGTGCGTCTGAGCCACCACAGCACCGTCGAGATCAGAAGCATGGACGCCAACTACCCCGAGATAGTGCTGGCCCTCTGCGCCCTGATCCGTGGCGCCGCAGAGAGGGTCAGGCACGAGCAACTCGAGGTTAGGCCGAGCAGGGGGGTGCTTACCCTCGATCCCGATGGAGACCTGCTTCGAGTGCCGATCTTCTCCTACCTGAACGGCGAACTGCTGGGTGCCGCCGTTACCGGCGGGGTGCAGGATCGGAGGATCGAAGCCTACGTGGACTCCGTTGTGAGGTTCGCTTCCCCGTATCTGGAGAGCCCAGAACTCGTCGAGCCACTCTGCTCTTCGGAAGGCTACAGGACAACCGAACACGAGGTCCTCGCGTCTTTCCCCAATCAGGAGACTCCCTTGACACGGGAGCAGGGCCTGGCGCTGGTGCGAGAAGCATGCCGCCACATGGACGAGCAGGTCTCCACTTTGCGCCGAAGATACGATGAACCTTTGCCGGGAAACGAACGCGGCCCGAAGATCGCACGTGTCATCGATATTCAGGATTCGCCGACCATCTTCGCCGAAGGTGGGCGCTCCGCAAGCGTGGATGATGCGCAAGCAACGGCGAGAGCGGCGAACAAAGAGCTTGCATGAAAGAAAGGGGATCTACCGCGAAGATACTTTGTAGGCCGTAACGAGAGCACGAGGAGGATTTATCTTGTCTCAAGATCGAGAGGTCGGGCACGAGGACCTCAAAGTACCCGAATATGCCGCCGCCAAACGGACGCCGCGCGAAGTGATCCTGGGACGGGTCAGCGACGCGCCGCTGCGCGAGGGGAACAGGATCGCGCTGCTTAAGAACGGCCCCGACACCTACGACGATTGGCTCGCAGCCATCGCGAGGGCAGAGCGTTGGATTCACCATGTGCAAGCGGACCTGCGCATGGGACGGGTTTCAGAGGATCCAACCCCGGAGCAGCGCACCGCTCTGGCGCGAATCGAAACTGCGCTACACACCTACTTGAGCTACTTCTACCCTCACGATGCTCGCGAATGAGCCGACTCGTCCCGCTAACGTAGACGGCTCGTTTGTCGCACAAGCAACTACATCCACGATTCGCACAGCCTCAACGCCCTGAAGGGAGAGCAATGAAAACCACGGAGACCCATCGAGACCCATACGTCGGAGCAGAACCGAAAGCGCCTGCGGTGACCTCAGGCCCTCATCACAAGGTGAGGAGGGCCTTAACCTATCAGCAGCGGCGCGAGCGTGGGCGCGCCGCACGTCAGAAGATCCCTCGCAGTAGCCACGCAGCGTGGGCGCCGGCGCCTGATCGTCCGGACCCGGTGGATCTCCTGGAGGCCCAGGCCAACAACCGGGAACCCGATCTCGTTCACATCCGCTACGCGCGCATGACGCCTTCCCCATTCACGTTCATGCGCGGGGCGGCGATCACTATGGCCCACGACCTGGCGGGGACACCGAATACTGGCATCCAGGCCCAGCTATGCGGCGACTGCCACCTCTTGAACTTCGGGCTGTATGCTTCCCCGGAGCGGACGCTGCTATTCGACGTCAACGACTTCGACGAAACCTTGCCTGGACCCTGGGAGTGGGACGTCAAGCGCCTGGCCACGAGCCTCGTGGTGGCAGGGCGGGATCATGGTTTCGATAACGCAGATTGCCGAAGAGCGGCTCGCGAGGCCGTGAGGTCGTACCAGCAGCGAATGGCCGAGTATTCAGAGATGGGGGATCTCGAGGTCTGGTACTCGCGCGTCAAGGCGGAACAGATTTTCGACTTGACGCGCGAGTCGAAGACCATGAAGAGGGCGAAAAAGACCATGAGAAAGGCACGTGGCCGCGACAGTCTGCAAGCTCGCTCCAAGCTGACCACGGTAGTCGATGGCCAGCGGATCATCGTCGATGATCCACCGCTGCTGGTTCGCGTCGTGGACGAGGGGTTGCGGGAACAGATCGACGACATCTTGCAGATCTACAGGAGCACCCTGCAAGACGACAGGCGCCATCTGCTCAACCAGTACCGTTTCGTGGACTTGGCAATAAAGGTCGTAGGGATAGGTAGCGTCGGCACCAGGGACTATATCGTGTTGCTCGAGGGCCGCGACGAGGATGATCCGCTATTCCTCCAGGTCAAGGAGGCAGAGGCTTCAGTGCTGGAATCTTATCTCCCGAAGAGCATCTATAAGAACCATGGACACCGTGTCGTCGCCGGCCAGCGGCTTATGCAGGCCGCGAGCGACATCTTTCTCGGCTGGCTCCAAGCACCAACCGGCCGCAACTTCTACTGGCGCCAACTACGAGACATGAAGGGATCGGCGAGAGTCGAGACCATGTCGCCCGACGAACTGGCCGTGTATGCTGGCTTCTGCGGCTGGGCTTTAGCCCGTGCGCACGCCCGCTCCGGTGATCGCGTGCAGATCGCCGCCTACCTGGGCAAGAGCAAGCGCTTTGACAAGGCGATCGCCGACTTCGCAAAGGCCTACGCCGACCAGATCGAGCGAGACCACGCGGCTCTCCGCGCGGCGGTAAAGTCGGGTAGGGTTGCAGGCGAGGCAGGTGCCTGACCAGGACCTCGTCGAACGCAAGAAAGGGGTGGTTTAGCGATGGCCATACGAAGTGCGACCTTGGTAGTCAATGCAGCTTCTCGTAGCGGCGAGCTGGCCTTCTCGCAGGCCTCAGAGCTTTTGCGTTCCTTCGGGGTTCCGATCGAGGAGGCATACGCCCTACACGACCCGAGTCGGCTGCCCGAGACCGTGCAGCGAGCGGTAACCGAGGGATCGGACCTTATCGTGGTGGGCGGCGGGGACGGCTCGGTGAGCTCAGTTGTCGACTTCCTGGTAGAAAGCGAAGCGGTCTTGGGGCTCCTGCCTCTGGGTACCGCCAACGACTTCGCCCGCACCTTAGGGATACCCACCAGCCTAGAAAGCGCCTGCGAGACCATCGCCCACGGCGTGGTTGTGGACGTGGATCTTGGTTTGGCCGGGGATGACTACTTCGTGAACGTCGCTTCGGTGGGGCTCAGCGTGGAGGCCACCAGGGCACTTTCTTCTGCAATCAAGAGGAGGGCCGGAGCCCTGGCATACCCGATCGCCGCTGTAAGAGCCTTCTTCTCCCACAAGCCCTTCTCCGTTACCCTCACCTTCCCGGACGGAGATCACCCGACGGCCGCCTTCAGGCGGCTCTTGCAGGTGGCGGTAGGCAACGGCCGCTTCTATGGCGGGGGACTCATTGTGGCACCCGGGGCCAGCATGGATGACCGCAGACTCGATGTCTACGTCATAGAGTTGGGCCACAGGCGGGACCTGCCTGGTGTGGTTCGCTATCTGAGAAGCGGCCAGTTCATCCACCAGGAGGGAGTCCACTACTACGCGACCCGTGCGGTAAGCATCGAGACTAATCCGCCGCTGCCCATAGACATCGACGGGGAGCTCGTCGACCGGGCTCCTGAGGACTTCTCCCTGGTACCGGAAGCCCTCAACGTGCTAGTGCCAAAAGGGTCTGCTGCAGCTACCCTAGACGCGTGGAGGCTGTGAGGAAGACGCTACTTCCGACTTGTTTAACTACCTGGTCAGGAGTTTGGTGGCCTCTAGAGCCGCTAGGCTTCTAGGACGCCGGTTATACAGGGATCGCTCGGCAACTTCCTGTCGCCCTTCTTTAGGGTTGGCTTGTTCTCGGCTTGCGTCCCGCCGTAGAGAAAGGCACGTGGAAGCTCTACGTCATCGACGACTCGATCGGGGATGCAGGCTCTATTGCCGGCTGGAGCCTGGACATTAGCGCCGTCACCTCCGACACCACTGCGCCTGGCGTGAGCTGCAGCGTGAGCCCGCGCAGGCTCAAGCCCCCCAACCACAAGCTGGTGGCCATCACGGCCAACGTCGAGGTCACCGACGAGGACTCGGGACCCGCCGGCTTCACGCTGCTCTCGGTAACGAGCAACCAGGCTGAGAGCGGCCTTGACACCGGAGACGTGCCAAACGACATCCAGGGCTGGACGACCGGCACCGCCGACACCAGCGGCCTGCTCAGGGCCGAGCGCTACGGCAAGGACCGCATCTACACGCTCACCTACGAGGGCAAGGACGTCGCCGGCAACACCAGCACTTGCGAGGCGAAGGTGACGGTGCCCAAGTGGAGCCTAGAGTAGACTCACAAACTACACGCTCAGAAGCGAAGATATGCCTCCACGGAGAGCAATAGTCACCAGTAGGAGAGGGGTGTGCGGACCGGCGCACCCCACCACGACAAGCGCCATCACGACGACCACGGTCACGACGCGGATAGCCATGTTGGGCGTCCTGCTCAGCGGGGTTAGTGCTGTACGGTCGACGGGGTCGCGGTGCATTCGTCCCCGAAGTCCCGCCTCGCCAGGGTCCCTAATCGACATCGGTGCGGCGCCTATGGTGCGCGGTGCATTCCCGTGCGGGGGAAGGGCTGTGCGATCCTGCTCCTGGCCGACCTCGATCCACTCGCCAAGGTAAACATGCCTATCGTCCATACCACCCCGGTCCGCCGCGATCGCTTGTAGGGTGCTCTAATTCGGGATCTTCGTCACCATCTCCCCGTTCCCGCAGGCCTCCACTCTACCAGCAGCGCCTGACCAAACGCAATCGGAGCCACGGTCCGCCGACACTTATCATGCGGTGTATGCCCTTTAGATACGTCGCGCCTGCTAAAACGTAACCTGAGCAGTCTCGATAAACTGCTTCTTTCGCCTGCCTATCTTACCGTCAATGCCTACCTCGGGATTATCGTAGAAGTAACCGCTGCCAATCAGCCAGAACAGCTTGTCGACGTTGTAGGGTGTAACGCCGGCATGCCGTGCCACCCTGGCCACCGCTTTGAACACCTCGTAGTCGCTGGTCCCCCAGGGCGACAGCCCGATGGCCCAGAAGATGTCCTTGACATGGGCGTCGGGCTTGGAAAAGTTCTCGTACTCGAGTTCCTTGACGAAGTCGCACGCGAGGGCGAACCCGAATCCATCGATCTCCTGCGCCAGTAGCATCGGCAGGGCCGGCCTGGCTCGCTCGTCTAGCCCCTCGAAAGTACCCACCCATTCGTAGAAGTCGTCCGCCGATGCAAACTGAGACAGGAACTTCGCCCCAGACAGGATGGTCCGACAATACTGCGGCCACATGCCTTTAGAAGTGTGATTGATATTGCCTTTCGGTCTGAGATGCGTCATGACGTCCTCGAACACTTCTCGCTCGGTGTCGTATTTCCTAACTATCTGTGCGGGATCGAAACCGCACAGTACGGGTTTGAGTTTGTGCACGCCGCCGATGGCACCGCCGATCACAATAGCTTTCCTCTCTGCACTCTGTGCCGATTCCACGAAGTACGAGTAGATGAGGAGCTCGACGACCAAGTATGCGCTCGCGATCAACACAGCGCCCGCCTACCGTTCGCCAGCACCGAGTTGGTCTGAGAACTGCCGCACTATCCCTAGGACGATCTGCTTCTCCCTCTCTGTGAGGGACACGCTCTCCTTGAGTATGGCAGCCGACCTCTCGTCAGCCAGGGCCTCCAGAACCTCCTCGTCGAGGACCGAGATATCCTTGCCCCGGTCCAGCAAGTAGGAAGGTGCCACGCCGAATGCTGCTGCCAGGGCCGCAACCTTGCCCACCGATGGACGCCGCCTGGAGGAGCTTCTTCTCTAAAGAGTCTGATGTTCGTGCTCTAAGGCAACAGTTTGGGGTGCCTATGAAGCTCCTGCGTCACACTGGTGTGTACGGGCTCTTTTGCTGCACCAAGCTAAGCCGACGTCGGACCAAGGCGACGACCTCTCCTTATTTTCATCCCTTCGGGGTGGCCCTGCAACAAGGGCCATGGACCACTGGTGTGAAAATAGCCTCGGCGGCTGCTCATTTTCATGGCTTCGGGGTGGCCCGCCAGGGCCATGGATCACTCGGGGGAATAGG
>Ga0081538_10001520_pt1 | contig 23798 bp, 30 predicted proteins | sample TabmetS5T2R1_FD_71022 | JGI IMG/M metagenome (GOLD analysis project Ga0081538, IMG submission 71022) | Tabebuia heterophylla rhizosphere microbial communities from the University of Puerto Rico - S5T2R1 | ecosystem: Host-associated > Plants > Roots > Rhizosphere ... | reverse complement strand
GGCGGGAGCGGCGGCGGCGGGAGCGGCGGCGGCGGAGGCAGCGGCGGCGGCGGCGGCAGCGGCGGCGGCGGCGGAAGCGGCGGCGGCGGCGGAAGCGGAGGCGGCGGCGGCAGGCCGATCGCGGCCTCGGCAGTCACCGACGTCGTTCCGACGCTCCAGCCCCCGAGCCCGGAAAGGACAATCGCCGCAGTGGCGACGACGACCGAAAGGGTCAGTCTCCGCAGTCTCCCCATCTGCCTATCCCTCTAACGAGGGATGCCGGCCTGTGGATACGGGTGTGGAAACCCGTTGGAGACCGCTGTGGACGGTCCTGTGGATGAGGCGCGTCTCTAGCGCTAGCCGGGCGGCTCGTCGACGACCTGCTGGACGAGTCCGCCGTCGATGAGATAGCTCGCGCCTGAGATGTAGCCGGCCTGGTCAGAAGCGAGCCAGGCTACGAGCGCCGCGACCTCCTCCGGCATCCCGGGACGTCCGAGGGGAATCTCCCGCCGAAGCTCGCCGGCCTCGACATTCCGTTCGGTCGCGATCGCGCCCGGTGCGACCGAGACGACGCGCACGTGGGGCGCGAGCTCGAGCGCCAGCGAGCGCGTGAGCATCCCGAGCGCCGCCTTCGCGGGCGCGTAGAGCGCGAACCCCGGACGCGCCACGTGCTCGTGGACGCTCGTGATGTTGACGATGACGCCTCCCTCCTCCCCCATCGCGCGCGCCGCGGCCTGCGAGCAGAGGAACGCAGCGCGGACGTCGACTGAGAAGACCTGGTCGAAATCGTCCGCAGTCAGCTCGAGCACCGGCTTCGAGAGCGTCAGACCGGCGTTGTTGACGAGCAGATCGAGCCGTCCGAGCGCGCTCACCGTCTCTTCGACGAGCCGCGCGGGAACCGCCGTGTCCGAGAGATCGCCGACGACCGGGTGAACGCGTCCGCGGTCGCTGAGCCGCGCCGCAATTTCCTCCTCGGGTTCTTGGGTCGCGAACCCGAGCGCGTAGCCGTCCGCCACCAAGCGCTCGGCGATCGCGAGACCAATGCCCGTGTTCGCGCCGGTGACGAGCGCGACTCTGTCCGCGTTAGTTCATCTCCCGGCGCTGGCCCGAGGCGATCGCGGCCATCTCGGACGAGTCGAGCTCGCTCTTCGGGATCACAACGACGCGACAGCGGGTCGCCGCGCGCAGCGTCGCCGTCCGCAGCCCGCCCTCGAGCGACGCGCGAACTCCGAGGATCGCTCCCGGCCCGACCTCGGCGACGACCTCTCCGTCGACCTCGACGTCGAGCATGCCGTCGAGCACGAGGTAGAGCTCACTGCCGGGCTCGTCCTGCTCGACGAGCGTCTCGCCCTCCGCGAGCTCGCGGCGCGCGAGCCCTTTCTGGTCGTGCATGACGAGCCGTGAGAGCTCGCGCTCGAGCTCGGACTCGGCCGCGGCGATGACCGCCGGTGAATCGTCGCCGCCCCACGGCATGTTGGGGCCGTAGGACTCGCGCCACCAGCGCTCGAAGTCGATCGTCCCGCTCTTCTCGGCGAGCTTGCCCTCGTCGTCGTAGATCCAGTGGCGCGGGAACGGGCTCGCCCCGATCAGCTTGTACTTCGAGGTCCCGTCCGCGTAGATGATCAGCTGGAGCGTCGTCCAGGCCGAGGCCGAGGCGAGCTGGAAGAACGGCTTGCCACGCACGCGCCTCGGAGCCGGCAGGCCCATCCGGCCGCCCGCGGTCTGAACGAACTTGACCCAGTCCGGGCCGATCTCGGGCTCGTCCTGGATCAGCGGGTACTTGACCCCCGCGAACCCGATGGTCTTCGGACCGACCTTCACGCGTGTCGTCCCCACGAAGGCGCCGCCCGAGTAGCCGGCGTCGACGATCTTGCCGTCGTCGACCTCGATCCAGGCGCGCAGGTCGTTCGCCTCGCGGAAGCGGTCGGCGTCGCGCAGCGCCTCGAGGTCGCCCTCTTTGATCCGGTCCGGCGGCGGCTCGTCGTAGTGGGTGATCCCGAGCTCGAAGGGCAGCTTCGGCATGCCTTCGATCGCCTCCGACGGGATCCATGTGACGGCTGTTACGGACTTCTCGATCCTCATCCCAACTCTCCTCATCGAGTTCAGAGAATCCTTACCACTTTCGAGCATTGGACTCGAATTCGGCGGGTACCCCTGTCACGGAACATCGGAATCCGATGGACAAGGGGGCAAAACGATGAGAAAGGTTCAGCTCGTCCTCGCTGCCGGGGCTGCGTCGGTGTTAACCGCGCTCGCGATGGTCGTCGGGATGGCCGAGGCACAGCCGGCGGTGGCGCCGACGAATACCGAGAACCCGGCGGTCGTCGGTACGCCGCAGGATGGCCAGCTCCTCGCCGCGAAAGACGGCGAGTGGTCTGGCGACAACCCGATGACGTTCACCTATCAGTGGCAGCGCTGTGACGGCAACGGCGCGAACTGCGCGAACATCGAAGGTGCGACGTCGAAGGTGTACCGCGTCGCGACGGCGGATGTCGATCGCCGTGTGCGTGTGAACGTCACCGCCCGGAACTCGACGGGCTCGAGGACCGAGGCGACCGCGGCGACCGCAGCCGTCTCGCGTCCGACCGGCGCACAGCGCCTGGCCGACGGCCGGTACTCGATCCCGGCCTCGAGCGTGAACATGCCCGACCGGCTTGTGCTGACGGGTCTGCAGTTCACGCCGAGCGTGCTGCGCTCGCGCCAGCCGTTCACCGGTCGCTTCCGCGTGACCGACACGCGCGGCTATGTCGTCCGTGACGCGATCGTCCTCGTCACCGGCGTGCCGCTCGGCTGGATCAACGCGCCGCAGGAGGTTACGACGAACGTCGACGGCTACGCGACGATCCAGCTTCAGCCCACGACCCGCCTGCGGCTCGTTCGCGGCGGCTCGATGGTGATGTTCGTGCGCGCCCGGAAGCAGGGCGACGACCTGCTCGCGGGGATCTCGACGCGGCGACTCGTCCGCGTCCGCACGGCACGGCCCACCGCTTAGGGGGACCGTCGGCTAGATCGGCGGCGGCGGGACTAGGTCTCGTCGCCGCCGCGCCGGCGGCGCCAGAACCAGAGCGCGCCCCCCGCCGCGGCGAGGCCGGAGACCACGGCACGCTTGCCGGGCCGCTTGCTCTCGGGCTCGACGGCCTGGCGGGCCTTGCGCTTGGCCGCCTGCTTGCCGACTTGCCAGACGCCCCAGCCGAGTATGGCGTTTCGCCTGTTCACGATGCTCATGGGCGGGAGGTTAACGGCCTCGGCCAAAAGTGCGCCGCCCGTATCACGGGCGGCGCTTGGGGAGAGAGGTGTGTGACGACCGGAGGCCGCTTTACATCTGAGATGCCGCAGACGGGAGAAACTTGCGCTCGCCGTCGAAAGCCGCGAGGGACGGCGGGAGGTCGACGTGGGCCAGCCGCCGCAGCGCGTTGCGCTGGTCGTGCTGGTCGCGGACGAACACGCTGCAGCGGACGCAGGTTCGGACGTGCGCCTCGAGGAGGCGCCTTTCTCGTCGCGACGTCTGTCCGTCGAGCTCGCGCGAGATGGAGAGCTGCGCTTCGCGGCAGGACAACGCACCCTCCACCTGCTCGCGCAGCGACCGGCGGGCGCGGAAGAGGAGCGTCTCGACTCTGTCGTCCGGGATCTCCAGGAGCCGGGCGATCTCGTCGTACGACCTGCGTTCGACCTCGCGCATCACGAGCACGGCGCGCTGGTCGAGCGGCAGCCGAGCGAGGGCGCGCCTGATGTCGTCGACCGTGGGCTCGCCGTCGACGACGACGGGATCGGCGTCGAGCGTGGCCTCGCCGATGCGGAGCCGGCAAACCTCGTGGACGATCGAGAGCAGCCAGTTGAGGTCGGCCTTCGGCGCCGTCCCCACGCCGCGGTAGGCGTTCAGGAACGTGATGCGCGTGACCTGCTCCGCGTCTTCCGGGTCGCGGAGAACGGCGAGCGCGTAGCGGTACACGTCGGCGACGTGACGCCGGTACATGCGCTCGAACGCTCGCTCATGCCGCAGCGCGAGCAGTCGGCTCATGCCCGAATAGATGCCGCTCGTCGGCGTTTCTTGCGCTGAGCTCTAGGGCAGTCCGGGCGGCGGTGGCAGCGGCGGGACCGGCGGCACCGGTGGAACGGGCGGAACCTGCGGCGGGTTCGGGAGGTTCGGCAGGTTCGGAAGGTTCGGGAGATTCGGCACCTCGACAGGAACCGGCGGCGGCGACGGCACGCTCACGTTCGGAAGCTGTGGGAGCCCCGGCGGTGTCGGAGCCGGAGGAGCGGCAGGCGGGCTGACCGGAAGCTTCTGGCCCGGCGAGGTGGCGGCGGGGCCCTCCGCCGTCGGCGCGGCCGGTGTCGGCGCCGCCTCCGCAGGAGTACCCGAGCGCCGGCGTCCGAGCGCCGCTTTGACGGCTTTGCGAACGCGGCCGGTCGAGGCGGCGGGTGCCGCTCGGGACCGGCGCTCGGTAGTTGGGCGCGCCGCCGCGGAGCGGCGCGTTGTGCTGGGCGGCGCGGAAGTGGGCCGTTGGGTCTGAATCTGTTCGGCGGGCGTGGGCGGGCGATCTGCGGCGACGGCCGTGACCGCCTTGTGGCCGACACCGCCGGCGACGACGCCTGCCGCCACGACCGCGGCGGCCTTCGCGGCGATGCCGGAACCAGCGATCGCTCCACCGGTGATCGAGCTCGTCCCGCCCAGGAAGCTGGCCAGCGAGGGCGGGAGGTTGATGACGCCGAGGCGCTTGACGGCGGCGCGGCGCGCGCGCTGCTTGCGCTCGAGCGCGGCGCACTCGGGGCACTCGCGGAGATGTGCGCGTAGCGCACGCTGTTCCGGCGACGCCAGGCGCCCGTCCATCCGGCGGGAGAGCGCCGACTCGGCCTCGCCGCAGGTGAGCCCGCCCTCGAGCTGCTCGCGAAGGGCGCGCCGGGCGCGGAAGAGGACCGTCTCCACTGCGGAGACGGAGAGCTCGAGGATCTCGCCGATCTCGGCGTACGACCGGCCCTCCAGCTCGCGCATGACGAGCGCGGAGCGCTGGTTGAAGCTCAGGTGGCTGAGCGCCGTGCGGATCTCGTCTGCGCTCGGGACGGTCTCGTCGGGCGCCGGCGCCGGCGTCCGCTCGTCCCACTCGACCTCGCGCGGGCGGCGCGCCGCGGCGCGGAAGCGCTGCCGGCACTCGTTGTGGGCGATCTTCAGCAGCCAGTTGCGCGGCTTCCGCGGCTCCTCGCCCTGGGTGAACGCGCGAAAAGCGCTCAAGAACGTCGCCTGGGTCGCGTCCTCCGCGTCGGCCTGGTTGCGGAGAACCGCGAGCACGTAGCGATAGACCTCGTGGACGTGGCGGCGATAGAGACGCTCGAAGGCTCGGTCTCGCGTCGCAGGCCGAGTGAGCAGTGCGGTGCTCATGCTTGTGCCTTTATAGATGCGTGCGCGCTCGTAACCTTGCGCTCTTTCCCGGCCATCGCTGGGTCCAAACGACTTTCGGCGGCAGCCGGATACGGGTACGGGGCTAGGCTCGCGGAATGAAGCTCTCCGGCCGCCTTGGGGCCCTGGAGGAGACGCAGTTCCGGCGGCTCTGGCTCGGCCAGACGGCGTCGGCGCTCGGCGATTCGCTCATCTACGTCGCCCTGCCCTTCGCCGTCATCCAGATCGGCGGAGGTGCGGCGGAGCTCGGGCTCGTCCTCGCCTCCTACACACTGGCGCGGGCCGCGTTCATCCTCGTCGGCGGGGTCTGGGCAGACCGGCTGCCGCGTCGGCTCGTGATGTTGACCTGCGACGTCGTCCGTGCGGTGGTCAACGCGTTCGTCGCCGTGGCGCTGCTCACGGGATCGATGGAGGTCTGGATGTTCGTCGTGACCTCCACCGTGTTCGGCGCCGCCCAAGCATTCTTCTCGCCCGCCTCGACTGGGCTCGTGCCGCAGGTGGTGAGCGAGGCCCGTCTTCAGCAGGCGAACGCGCTGCTTCAGCTCTCGCACACCGCGACGAATGTCTTCGGGCCTGCGCTTTCGGGGCTGCTGATCGCTTTGACAGAACCGGGCTGGGTCTTCGCGGCCGACGCGGTGAGCTTCGTGGTCAGCGCGCTCTTCCTGGCGCGGCTCCGGGCGCGACCGATCGAGCCCGAACCGCGCCAACGCTTCTTCGCGGACCTCCTCGACGGCGCTCGCGAAGCGTGGTCGCGTGTGTGGCTGCGAGTCGGGTTCCTCGCCGCCGCAGTGGCGAACGTCGGCATCGGGATCCTGTTCGTGCTCGGCCCGCTGATCGCCGAGGAGGATCTCGGCGGGGCCGCCGCGTGGGGCCTCGTCTTGACGGGCGGCGCGATCGGCGGGTTTCTCGGGAGCATCGTCGCCATGCGTTGGCGACCTTCACGGCCAGTTCCGACATGCCTGGTCGCGTGGTCGTTCGGCGCGCTGCCGCTGCTCTTCCTCGTCCCACCACTGCCGGCGCTCATGATCGCGGCGGGTAACGCGGCGTTCTCCGGCGGGATCATCTACGGGAACGCCATTTGGGAGACGCTGCAGCAGCGCGAGATCCCGCCGCAGCGACTGTCGCGCGTGAATGCGTTCGATTGGATGTTCTCGCTGTGCTTCATGCCCGTCGGGCAGGCGCTCGCCGGCCCGCTCGCCGAGCAGGTCGGCGTTGAGGCCGTGCTCGTCGGCGCGGCGTTGCTGATTGCAGTTCCTTGTCTGGCGGTGCTGCCGCTGCGAGGTGTGCGCGACGGGCCGCGCCTTGGCCCTACGCCGTTGCCTTCGCCCGCTTTCGATTCGGCAGGTGAATCGCCCGTCCCAGCGCCACTAGACCGGCTTCCTTGACCGCCTCGGACAGGGTCGGGTGCGCCGCCATGCCGTCGGCGACGGTCTCCACCGTCGACTCCGCGTCGAGCGCGACGACGCCGGCTTCGATCAGGTCGGTCACGTGGGGCCCGACCATCACGACGCCGAGCAGCTCGCCGTAGCGGCTCTCGTGGATCGACTTGACCCACCCTGTGGTCTCGTTCTGCATCACGGCGCGGGCGTTCGCGACCCAGGGGAAGGTGCCGGTTTCGACATCCTCGCCGTGCTGCTCGCGGGCCTCAGCCTCCGTGAGCCCGACTGAGGCGACCTCGGGATCGGTGTAGATCGGCCGCGGGACGCCGCGGTTGTCGACGACCGCCTCGTGGCCCATCGCGTTCTCTGCGGCGACCTCCCCCTCGCGGAACGCGGTGTGGGCGAGCTGCCAGTAGCCCGCGCAGTCGCCGACCGCGTAGATGTGGTCGACGGTCGTCCGGCGATGCTCGTCGGCGGCGATGCCCTTCTTGGGGTCGAACTCGACGCCGATCTCCTCGAGGCCGAGATTCTCGACCACCGGGCCGCGGCCGACTGCAACGAGCATGAGGTCGGCCTCGACGGTCTCACCGTCGCCGAAGTGGACGGTGAGGGCCGAGCCCGAGTCCTCGACCTTCGTGCACTGCTTCTCGAGGTGGAGGGCGATCCCGCGCTTTTCGAACTGCTTGGCCAGCTCCTTCGCGGCGTCGTCGTCCTCCATCGGGATCAGCTTCGGCAGCATCTCGATGATCGTCACCTCGGAGCCGAAGCGCTTGAAGATCGAAGCGAACTCGCAGCCGATGATCCCGCCGCCGAGGACGACCAGGCGCTTGGGGACTTCCGTTTGCGCGAGGAGGCCGGTGGAGTCGACGCAGCGCGGCGAGTCGAGACCCTCGATCGGAGGGCGGAGCGGAAAGCTGCCGGTCGCGATGATCGCGTGCTTGAAGGTGACGTCTTCCCCACCTTCGACTGCGATCGTGTTCGCGTCCTTGAAACGTCCGGCGCCCTTGACCCACTCGACGCCGTTCGCCTTGAAGAGCGACGCGACGCCGCCGGTCATCTGCTTGACGACGCCGTCCTTCCACTGGTTCGCCGCGGCGAAGTCGAGGTTCGGCTCGCCGACCTGAACGCCGAGCTTCGCGAAGGTCTCCTCGGCTTCCTTGATCGCGAACGCGGTCTGCACCCAGGCCTTCGTCGGGATGCACCCGATGCGCAGGCAGGTGCCGCCGAGCTCCGGTTCCTTCTCGATGCAGGCGGCGCTGGCGCCGAGCTGCGCCGCGCGGATCGCGGCCGTGTAGCCGCCGGGCCCGCCCCCCAGGACGGCAACGTCACATTCCATCTCTCGCTCCCTCTCGTCGGTGTCTCGGTCCGATCCTACTGGCGCACTCGCGGGCCATGTCCCCGGCGGCCACGACGAGTCTCTGACACTCCTCCTGACTGTTCAGGACAGCTCGAGGCGCATCGTCCACGAGCCGTCGGTCTGCTCGACCCGCTGGAAGCCTTGCTTCTCGAAGACGTGCATCGCTGGGCCGTCGGCTTCGACGCTGAGGCTGAGGGCGCCGTATCCCTGCTCCTTCGCGACGTTCACGAGGGCGTCGAGGAGCTCGGAGCCGATGCCGCGCCCGCGGCGGCTCGGGACGACCGCGACGGCGACTTCGGGCGTCTGCTCGTCGATGTAGCCGAACCCCGGCTCGTCCGGCGAGAACACGCGGAACCAGGCCGCGCCGATCGGGAATCCGGCGTCCAGCGCGATCACCGCGGCGTCGCCACGCCTCCCCCACCCGGATACATAGCGCCAGAGCGAAGAGTCGCCGCCCCCCGAGCGCCAGTAGAACGCGTGCCGGAGCATGTCGCGGAGGAAACGGACGTCCTGCCGGTTGCCGCGCCTAATCACTGCGGAGCTGCTCGACCAGCTGGACGCGATTGCCGTCCGGGTCGAACACGTCGAGGAGGCGCACCTCGTTGTGGATCTCGAGCACTGTGCCGACCTCGACGTCCTCGGCACGCAGCCGCTCGGCCTCTGCCTTCGCGTCATCGACGTCGATCGTGGCCACGCCTGCCTCGTGCGGCTCGCCCTCAGCAAGCGCAATGTGCATGCCGCCGCGCTCGAGCTTCGCCCAGCCGCCTTCCTCGTCGACGTAGGTCTCCGTGAAGCCGAGCTTGCCGGTGTAGAAGTCGCGGCCCGCCGCGAAGTCGCGAACGTGGTACCAGACCCGCACGTCCTGACTTTAGAGCGCGAGCGCCGGTTCTTCGAGTAGTTCGCGAACGGTGCCGAGGAACTCGGCCGCGACGGCGCCGTCGATCGCGCGGTGGTCGCAGGTCAGCGTCAGGCTCATCATCGGCTTGATCTCGAGGTCGCCGTCGACGACGACGGGCTTCTCCTCGATCGCCCCGACCGCGAGGATCGCAACCTGCGGCGGGTTGAGGACGGCGACGAACTGCTCGACGCCGTACATACCGAGGTTGGAGACCGTGAACGTGCCGTCCTCGAGATCCGTTTGTTGGAGCTTCGCCTCGCGCGACCTCGAGACGAGGTCGGCACGGGCGGCGGCGATCTCGGCGAGCGTCAGCCGCTCGGCTCCGCGGATCACCGGGACGAGCAGGCCGCGGTCGGTGGCGACGGCCATGCCAACGTTCGCGGTCGGGAATCGTCTGACGGTCTCGTCCACGAAGTGGGCGTTGACGGCGCGGTGCCGCATCAGCGCAGCCGCACAGACCTTGGTCAGGACATCGGAGACGGTCGGCTTCGCTTCGCCTTCGGCCGTCAGCTCGACGAGCCGTTCCCTGACCTCCTGCGCCCTCGTCATGTCGGCCGACATCGAGATCTGGAACACCGGCGCCTGCCAGGCCTCCGTGAGGCGGCGCGCGATCGTCTTGCGGATCGAAGTGAGCTTCTCGACCTCTGGCTCGGCGGGCGCGCCGGCCGGCGCACCGGCGGGCGCGGGCGCGGCCAGCGCCCGCTCGACGTCTTCCGCGACGATCCGTCCCTCGGGGCCCGTTCCACGGATCTCGGTGAGCTCGATGCCCTTCTCGCGGGCGATCCGCCGGGCGAGCGGCGAAGCCTTGACCCGTCCGTCGACGGTCGTCGGCTGCGCCTCGGCCGGCTCCGTCTCCACCGACGCCTCGCGTCCACGCTCACGCTCCTCATCGCGTGCGGGCGCGCGCGAGCCCTCCTCCTGCGGCTCCTCGTCGACCTCGCCCTCGGGCTCAGCCTCAGGCTCGGCGTCGGGGACGTCCTCGCCCTCCTCGCCGATGACGGCGATCGTCTGGCCCACGGGCACCTCGCCCTCCTGCACGGCGATCTTCAGGAGCACGCCGGACGCATCCGCCTCGACCTCCTGGGTCACCTTCTCGGTGTCGAGCTCATAGAGCGGTTCGCCCTTCTCGACCTTCTCGCCCTCCTGCTTCAGCCAGCGCACGACCGTGCCGGACTCCATGCCCTGGCCGAGCCGCGGCAGCTTGATCTCAGTTGCCATCGCGGCCCACCGTTCGCAGGATCGCCTGCAGGACGTCGTCGGCGTGCGGGATCACCCACTCCTCCATTACGGGCGCGAAGGGAAGCGGCGTGAACTTGGCGCCGACACGCTCGATTGGAGCGTCGAGCCAGTCGAAGGCCTGGTACTGGACGACCGCCGCAACCTCGGCGCCGAACCCCATCCGCGTCACCGCTTCGTGCGCGACGACGGCGCGGTTCGTCTTCTTCACCGAGTTGACGATCGTCGCCTCGTCGAGCGGCTGGAGCGTGCGCGGATCGACGACCTCGACGGAAACTCCTTGCTCCTCGGCCTGCTGCGCCGCGCTCAGTGACTCATGGACGAGCCGTCCGGTCGCCACCACCGTGACGTCCTCGCCCTCGCGGTGGATGCGCGCCTCGCCGAGCGGAATCGGCTCGAGCTCGTCGGGCACTTCCTCCTTGATCCCGTAGAGCGTCCGGTGCTCGAAGAAGATCACCGGGTTGTCCTCGTAGATCGACGTGTAGAGCAGTCCGCGGACGTCGCTCGGCGTCGACGCGAACACGACTTTGAGGCCGGGGATATGCACGAACCACGCCTCGAGCTGCTGGGCGTGCTGCGCGCCCGGCGACCAGCCGGCGCCGCCCTGCGTCCGGATCGTCAACGGCACCTTCAGCTGCCCGCCGGACATGTAGCGGTGCTTCGCCGCCTGGTTGATCACCTGCTCGGCGGCAAGCGTCAAGAAGTCCTCGTACATGATCTCGACGACCGGGCGCATGCCCTGCATCGCGGCGCCGATGCCGGTGCCGACGATCGCCGCCTCGGAGATCGGGGTGTTGCGGACGCGCTCGGGGCCGAACTCGTCGAGCATCCCCTGCGTGACGCCCATCGAGCCGCCCATCTCGGCGATGTCCTCGCCCATGATGAAGACGTCCTCGTCCTGGCGCATCGCGGTCGAGAGAGCGTCGCGGACGGCTTCGCGGTAGCTGAGCTCAGGCATCGCTATGCGTAGACGTTCTTCAATGCGTCTTCCGGCTTCGGGTCGGTCCCAGCCTTCGCGAACTCGACCGAGCCCTCGACGAGCTCGGTCGCCTCGCGGTCGAGCTCCTCGAACTCGTCGTCGGAGATGTCGAGCTCGGCGCGGAGCTTGTCGAGCGGATCCTGCGTCTCGCGCAGCTCGTTCAGCTCGTTCTTCGGCCGGTAGACCTGCGGGTCGCCGACGTAGTGGCCGGTCAGGCGATACGTGTTCGCGACCAGAAACACCGGGCCGCGACCTGAGCGCGCGTGCTCGACCGCCTTGGCGGCCGTCTCGTAGACCTCCTGCACGTTCTGCCCGTCGACGACCATCGTCTCCATGTCGTAGGCGACCGCGCGCTTGCTGAGATCGGTGATCGGCAGGTGCTGGCTCGCCGGCGTCGATTCCGCCCAATGGTTGTTCTCGAGGACGAAGACGGCGGGCACGTTCCAGAGCTGCGCGAGGTTCAGCGACTCGTGAACCGTTCCGATGTTCGTCGCCCCGTCGCCGAAGAAGGCAACCCCGACACGCGGTTCGTCGCGGAACTTGAATGCGAGTGCCGCGCCAACGATCGCCGGCAGCCCGCCGCCGACGACCGCGTTTGCGCCCAGATTCCCGCGCTCGATGTCGTAGAGGTGCATCGAGCCGCCGTAGCCGTGCGAGCAGCCCTCGAGCTTTCCGTAGAGCTCGGCCATGAGCTCGTTCGGGTGCGTCCCCTTCGCGAGGGCGTGACCGTGCGCTCGGTGGGTCGAGGCGATGACGTCACCCTCCTCGAGCGCTCGGCAGACGCCGACGGCGACCGCTTCCTGGCCGATCGCGACGTGGAGGAACCCTGGAAGCTCGCCCGCGCGGAAGCGCTCCTCGACCTTCTCCTCGAAGCGGCGGATCAGGAGCATTTCGCGAAAGAACTCCCGCAGAAGCTCAGGGGAGACGGACCCCTTCCTCTCAACCTTCGCCATCGGGCTCAGTCTATGCTCGGGCCGATGCGTGCCGCTGACCAGTTCCGCGAGATCGAATCGCAGCTGCCGGCGGCGTGGGCGGACCTGCGGCTCGTCTTCGTCGTCGACGATCCGACGCAGGCGGAGCGAGCGTCAGCGCTGCTGGGCCCGCTCGGCCCGGGGCGTGCGGGGAACCGCGTCCAGCTGACGGTGCCGCGAACCGCGAGCCGGGTCGAGCTGCTGCGACGGCTGCTCCGCGGTCTCGACCGCGACCGGATCCGCGGTCGACTCGAGCTCGTTACGTTCTCTGAGGCCGCGCCCGAGCCGCCTCCTTTGGAGTCCCGCGCGGCCTGGCCGCCGCTCGAGGACACGTGGATGTCGCTGCTCGCAGCGTTGCCGGACGACTGGAGCGACCTGTATGCCGAGGTCGAGCTGGCGTCGAGCGCCGACCTCGATCGCGGAGCGCTGCTGCTTGCTCCCGTCAACCCCGCGCGGCCCGACCGCGGGCTGGCGTTTCGGTTCCGGGTTGCCCGCAGCTTCGGCTACGGCGCGTCACCGGACATGACGCGACGGTGCCTAGAGCGGCTCGACGAGGAGGAGATCAAGGGCCGGGCGCTCATCCTGTGGGCGGTCTCCGACACGAAGTCGGTCGCAACGCAGGGACCGGTCTGGTACGTCGGCGGCAAGGCGGTCTAGACCGTGGCTGACCCCGTCTCCTGGCTTGTGATCGAGCCAGGCTGGAAAGTGGTCGCGACCGACGGGACGGAAGTCGGAAGCGTCGACGAGATCGTCGGCGACACGGGCAAGGACATCTTCAACGGACTCGCCGTCTCGAGCGGGATCCTCGGCCGGCCGAAATACGTCCCCGCCGAGCGGGTCGCCGGGATCGTCGAGGGCGAGGTCCGGCTCGATGTTCCAGCCGACGCGATCGACCATCTCGAGGACCACGAGCCGCAACCGCCCTCGAGCCAGTTCCGGCCCTGATCCGGCACAGATTCGCGCGCTTTTCGCCGCTACGATCGCCTTGGGGAGGAGGCAGGGTGCGCCTGAACTAAAGGACCCCGGCCCGGAGCCGTCGCAGCCGTAGCATCGCGACGATCCCGAGTGCCGGCCCGGGCGCCAGGAAGGCGAACGCCCACTTCCAGCCGACGGTCTCCTCCCAATACGGCACGAGCCAGATCGTCGCGACGGTCAGCGCGAACCCGACGGCGAGCTGAAGCGCGAGCGCGGTGCCGACGTACGCCTGGTCGGCGAGCTCGGTGACCAGCGTGGAGAACTGCGCCGAGTCGGCGACGACTGCGAAGCCCCACACGAGCCCGACGACGAGAGCGGCCGCGGCCGACCAGGCCCCTGCCAGACCGACCAGCAACGCGCAGACGCCGGATACGGCCATCATCGCGGCGGTCGTCTCCGGGCGACCCCAGCGATCGCCGAGCAGCCCGCCCACCCAGCAGCCGACCGCGCCGACCCCGATCACGGCGAAGGTCGCGTACGCGGCGCCGCGCCCGTCCGACGCCACGGCCGAGAAGAAGACGAGAAACCAGGCCCACATCGCATAGAGCTCCCACATGTGCCCGAAGTAGCCGAGCGACGCGAGCCGCACACCGCGGTTCGCGAGCACCCGCGGCGCCTGGCGCGGGTCGAACGTCGCCGAGGGAAACCGGTACGGGCCTTCGGGGACGAATGCGGCCGCGATGACGCCGCCGAGAATCGTCAAGAGCGACGTCGTCGCAACGACCACCTGCCAGTCGAGGCCACCGAGGCCGTTGACTAGGTGGGGCACGGCCGAACCGAGCGTCAGGGCGCCGACGACGATCCCGAGCGCCGTTCCGCGCCCGCGCTGGAACCACGTCGATGCGAGCTTGAGAGCAGGCGGATAGACGCCGGCGAGGCAGAAGCCCGTCGCGAGACGAGCGACGAGCCCGACCTCCGCTCCATCTGCAAGCAGCAACAGGCCGTTTGCCACGGCGGCGCCCGCAGCGCCGACGAGGATCACCGCCCGCGGCGAGAAGACGTCCGCCACGCTCAACGCGCTCGACACGAGCGCGCCGGCGACGAACCCGACCTGGACCGCAATCGTGAGCCAGGCCGACGCGGTGTCCCCCAACTCCCACTCCTGTCGCAGCTGCGGGACGACCGCCGTGGCGGAAAACCACGTCGTCATCGAGAGAACGAGCGCCAGGGAGAGCAGCCCGAGCGCCCGGCCCCGGCCGGTCAGATCGGCTCGGTCCACACGAGGGCCGTGCCGTCCAGGACCACGACACCGTCCTGATTGACGATCGTCGTCCGCAGACGATGGAGCGGCTTGTCCTCACGCGCCTCGAGCACCTCGACCTCAGCGGTGATCTCGTCGCCAGGCCGCACCGGCGATTTGAAGCTCCAGTCGACGTGCAGGAAGACGCTGCCCGGCCCCGGGAGGTCCTCGGCGACAAGGGCGTTCAGCAAGCCGGACGTGACCCCGCCCTGGACGATCAGGCCGCCGAAGCGGGACCGCGCGGCCGCCTGCTCGTCGTAGTGCAGCGGATTCCGATCGCCTGTCAGCTCCGTGAAGAGCGCGATGTCGTCCTGTGTGATCCGACGACTTCGGCGGGCCGTCGCGCCGACCTCAGCCAATGATCTGACCGAGCTCGCGCGCCAGCTTCGCAGCGCCGCGCGCGTCCGCGGCGATCACCAGGCAGGTGTCGTCGCCGGCGAGTGTCCCGACCACGAGCGGGTGTGCAAGCCGATCGAGCGCCCGCCCGATCGCGGGCGCCGAGCCGAGCTCCGACTGAACGACCACGATGTTCTGCGCCGCGACTGCGTTCCGCCCGAACTGCGAGAGGACTGCTGCCAGCGCCTCGCGCGGATCAGCGCGTCGCCCGTCTTGGGCGAGGACGTAACGCGGCCGGCCCAGCTGGTCGTGCGTCTTCTGGAGGCCGAGCTCGCGAATATCGCGCGACACCGTCGCCTGGGTGGCCGCGCAGCCCTCGGTGGCGAGAGCCGCGAGCAGGTCGTGCTGCGTGCCGATCCGGCGCCGTGAGACAAGGCTCGCGATGAGCCGTTGGCGCTCCGCTTTCCCGAAGGGCCGCAGATCCGGTTGCATACGAAGAGAATAGGTTTCCAGCCCCTCAAACCGCGGTAAGGTCCCCCCAATGCTCCGCAAGCTTCTTTGGACTGCGATCTACGGCATCTTCGGCGCGATCGCCGCAATGGGCGCGCGGATGGCCGCGTCGCGCGTGTACCGGATCGTCGCCGGCGAAGAGCCACCGGTCAAGAAATGAACAGGGCCGACCAGCTCATCGACCGCGCCGCCGATCGCCTTCGTGAGGTTGCCGATCAAGCATCCGCGCAGGGCGGATTCGCCGCCAAGCTGGGCGACGAGCTCGCCGACGACGCTGCGTTCCTCCGCCGGCTCAAGCCGAGCCTGATCGCTGCGCGTGCAAGAGGCGAAGCGCCGACCGACTTGCCCGCCGGGAGCAGCGCGCCGTCCCCGGCCTCACGGCCACGTCCGCGCCCACGCCAGAAAAAGAAGAGCGGCGGCGGCCCAAACCCGCTGGTGATCGTGGGCGCCGCCTTCGTGGCCGGAGTCATGCTGGCGAAGCTGATCGACTGGAGGGGTCATGCCCACCCAAGAGACTGACGTGAGCGTCGGCGGCGCCGCGAAGCTGGTCGCCGAGAAAGCGAGCACGATCGCCCGGCTCGAGCTCGAGCTGGCGCAGATGGAGCTGAAGAAGAAGGCCGCGGCGCTCGGCGTCGGGCTCGGCCTCGCCTTCGGCGCCGTCGCGGTCGCGCTCTACGGCATCGGCTTCCTGTTCGCGACCGTGGCCGCGGGCCTCGCCGAGTTCATGGCGGTCTGGCTCTCGCTGCTCATAGTCACGCTGGGGCTGCTGCTCACCGCCGGAATCCTCGGAGCACTGGGGATCCGCTCGATCAAGCGGGGCACACCGCCGGTTCCGCAGCAGGCGATCGACGAGGCCAAGCTGACAACGCAAGCGCTGAAGAGCAATGGCAGCGGGTAATCAGCGGTCGACCGACGAGGTCCGCCGCGAGCTCGAAACCGAGCGCGAGCGGCTCGCGCAGGCCGTCGACTCGTTGCGCGCTGAAGTCAAGGAAGCCACCGACGTGAGCTCGAAGGTCCGCGCCAACCTTCCCATCGTCGCCGCTGGAGCGCTAGGCGCGGGGTTCTTCCTCGCCGGCGGGATCGGCGCGACGATGCGTCTCGTCTTCCGGCGCGGACGGGAAGGGAAGGAGAAGGCCCGGTTTGGGCCCTTCTCCTTCGTCGAACGGAACTAAGCAGCTAGACGACGCGGAAGCTGCCCCGCATGAAGCGTGCATGCGGGTCGCAGACGTAGCGGTGATTCCCACGGCGCAGCGTCAGCGTCCACGTCTGCGTCCCTCGGAACCTGACGGTCGTCTTTCGGTTCACGCGAGGCCCGATCAGGTGGAAGTTGTGCATCGCCGAACGGTCGCGAACGACGATGCGATAGCGACCTGCCCGCAGCCTGCTGACGCGACGGCCGTTCGCGGTCCGCAACGAGATCGTTGCTCCCGGGCCGACTGTCGCGGTGAGCGTCTGGACTCGCGGCGGAGGTGGCGGCGGCTGCGTCGGCGGACCGCCTCCGACGGTGAACGTTCCGCGCATCGAGCCGGAATGGGGATCACAGACGTACGTGTAGCGCGATGCATCCCGGAGGGTGACCGTCCAGGTCACGCGGCCGGTGAAGCCCACCTCCGTTGCCTGGTTCACACCAGGCCCCGAGAGGTGGAAGTTGTGCATTTCGGAGTGATCGTTGACCTCGATCTCGTACGTGCCGGCCGGGATATCCGTCACGCGCGCCCCCGACGCGTCGGTCAGCGAGATCACCATTGCGTCGTTCAAGCCCACGTTTGCGACGAGCCTGGTCTGTCCGAAAGCGGCCGTAGGCGAGGCGAACAGCGCGCCGGCCGCGACCGCGAAGATGAGTAGGCGAATGCGATGGTTCATGACCGCAAGTACGTCCTGCCCGCGCACATGGATTTAGACTCGCCTGGATGCTGCGCAAGAACGCCAAGGTCGAGCTCATCAAGGGCGTCCCGCTCTTCGCCGAGTGCACCCGCAAGGAGCTGAACGAAGTCGCGGGCATCGCCGACGAAATCGACCTCCGTGAAGGCAAGGAACTGACGACGCAGGGAAGGCCCGGCCGCGAGTTCTTCGTCCTCGTCGAGGGAAGCGCCGACGTGAAGAAGGGCAACCGGCGCGTGAACACGCTCGGTGCAGGTGACTTCTTCGGAGAGATCTCGCTCGTGCGGCAGGTGCCGCGCACGGCGACCGTCACCGCGACGTCGCCGGTTCGCGCGCTCGTCATCACCGACCGGAGCTTCCGCTCGCTGCTCGAGCATCAGCCCGGGATCCAGGGCAAGGTGATGAGCGCGCTCGCGGCGCGGCTCGGCCCAGACGCGGACATCTAGGCCCGCAGCTCGGCGCCGAACTTCGACCGGAGCGCGTCGACGATCCTCTCGCGCAGGCGAGCCGCCTCCCCGTCCGTCAGCGTGCGCTCAGGAGACCGGAACTCGACGCGGAACGCGACCGACTTGCGGCCCGGCCCGACCTGCTCGCCGCGGTACACGTCGAACGGCTTCATCTCGCGGAGCTCCGGACCGGCGGCTTCATGCGCCGCCTCGACGAGGTCGCCGGCCGCTACGTCCTCGTCGACGGCGAACGCGAGATCCTGCTTCACGGCGGGATAGGTGATCACGTCCTCGTAGAGCGGCAGCTCCGGCGCACGCTCGAACAGGCGCTCGAGGTCGAGCTCGAAGTAGCCCCATCCATCCGCAAGCTCGCGAACGACGCCGTCAGGCGTGTGCGCCGCGCGGCCTTCCCCCGCATCGAACTTCGGATCGACGTGGAGCGCTCGGTACAGCAGCTCAACGGCGCCTTTCGCGCGGAAGAAGCCGCCGTCCGTGATGCCGCCGACGTGCCAGCGCTCGTCGGGAAGCGCCTCACCGCTCGGGAGGAACACGCGGGCGACCTCGAAGAGCGCGATCGGCTCGACACCGGCGTTCCGGTTCCGCTCCGCGGACTCGACGAGACCGAGCTCGAGATCGGCACACAGAGCGGCCATGTCCTGCGAGTAGGGCTCCTGCAACGGGACGCGACCCTCACCGGCCGGCACGAGACTCCATGTGTAGGCCTCGTAGAACCCGGCCCCAATTAGAACCTCCTCGACCTGCCGGCGTAGGCGCTGCTCGCGCGTGAGCTGGGCGGCCACCGCTTGCTGCGTCGGCAACGTCGCCGGGACGTCCTGCACCCGCATACGCACGACCTCCTCGACCAAGTCAACGGTGCGCGCGACGTCCCGTGCACGCCAGGTCGGAACTGTCACGGTGAGATCGTCGACGTCGAACCCGAGGGACTCGAGCGTCGCCCGCTGCTCGTCGACCGGCAGCGTTAAGCCGCTGAGTCGTTCGGCGAGCTCGGGTCGCAATTGCACCACGGGACGCGCAGGGAGCTCCGCATGCTGATCGGTGTCGCCGGTCCAGCGGGCGCCGAGCTGGACAAAAAGCTCGGTCGCGTACTTCGCCGCCTGCTCCGCCGCGTACGGGTCGACGCCCTTCTCCCACCTGGTTGACGCCTCCGTGCGAAGCCGCAGCCGGCGTGACGAGCGCAGGACGGTCAGCGGGTCGAAGTTCGCGGCCTCGAGCAGGACGTCTGAGGTCTCGGGGCGGACCTCGCTGTCCTCGCCGCCCATGATCCCGGCCACCGCCACCGGACGGTTCGCATCGGCAATGACCAGGTCCTCCACGGAGAGCTTGCGCTCCTCCCCGTCGAGCGTGGTGATCGTCTCACCCGCGCCGGCGCGTCGGACGACGATGCGGCCCTCGCCCAAGCGCGCGAGATCGAACGCATGGAGAGGAGAGCCGAGCGCCAGCATCACGTAGTTCGTGACGTCGACGACATTCGAGATCGAGCGCATCCCGGCCGCGAGCAGCCGGGCCTTCATCCAGATCGGCGACGGGCCGATGGTGACATCGCGGAACAGGCGGCCGATGTAGCGCGGACAGCCCTCGAAGTCCTCAACACGAACGTCAACCGGCTCGTCTGGCGAGGCCTCTGGGTCACGTCCAGGGGCATCCGCCAGTTCCCCGCCGGCCACGGCTGCGACCTCGCGGGCGATCCCGTAGATCGCCATCAGGTCGGGCCGGTTGAAGCCGGTCTCGATCTGGAGGACGTCCTCGACGAGCGGCAGCACGTCGCCGAGCGGCGTCCCCGGCTCATGGCCATCTTCGAGCACGAGAATCCCGCTGTGGTCGTCGCCAAGCTCGAGCTCGCGTTCCGAGAGGATCATCCCCCTCGAGAGCTCGCCCCGGAGCTTCGCCTCGCCGAGCGGCTCCTCTGCCCCCGGCAGCCGAGCGCCCGGCAGGGCAACTGCGACCGTCGCGCCCGCGCCGAAGTTCCAGGCGCCGCACACGATCTGCCGCGGTTCGCCCTCCCCCACGTCGACCTGACAGAGCTGCAGCCGGTCGGCGTTCGGGTGCTTGCCCGCCTCGATCACCGTCCCGACCCGGAACAGGCCCAGGTTGCCGTCGAGATCTGGCACGCCGCGCCGGACGATCCGGTCGACCTCGAAGCTCGTGAAGACGAGCTTCGACGCCAGCTCCTCGATCGGCATCTCGAAGCTGACGTACTCGCGAAGCCAGGAGATCGGGACCTTCATCTCAGAACTGCTCCAGGAACCGGATGTCGTTCTCCCAGAACAAGCGGAGGTCCGGAAGTCCGTGCCGTAGGAACGCGATCCGGTCGATTCCGAGCCCGAAGGCGAACCCCTGCCACTTCTCGGGGTCGTAGCCGACCGCCTCGAGCACGGCGGGATCGACCTCCCCGGCCCCGCCCATCTCGATCCAACCGGAGTGCTTGCACACCGGGCAGCCCTGCCCGTCGCAGAGGTAGCAGGTCACGTCGAACTCGACGGACGGTTCGGTGAACGGGAAGAAGCTCGTGCGCATCCGGACCTCGCGGTGCCCCCCGAAGATCGCGGTGACGAAGGTTTCGATCGTCCCGCGCAGATCGGCGAGCGTGATGTGGCGGTCGATCGCGAGGGCCTCCACCTGGTGGAAGACCGGCGTGTGGGTGGCATCGAGCGTGTCCCGTCGATAGACGCGTCCGAGCGAGACGATGTAGACCGGCGGATCCCGCTCCTCCATCGCCCGGATCTGTGAGGGAGAGGTGTGCGTCCGCAAGACGGCGCTGTCGTCGACGTAGAAGGTGTCGCGCGGATCGCGGGACGGGTGCGCCTCGGGTGTGTTGAGCGCCTCGAAGTTGTAGTAGACCGTGTCGACCTCCCGGCCGTCGAACACCTCGTAGCCCATGCCGATGAAGATGTCCTCGATCCGGCGGCGCAGCTGGGTGATGAGGTGGTAGGCGCCGCGCTGGATCTCAGCGCCCGGAAGCGTTGAATCGAACGGACGGCCGTCGGTCGCGGCGGCGGCTTCGAGAGCAGCTTGACGGTCGGCGACAGCTTGCTCGATCGCCTCGCGGGCGGCGTTCAGAGCCATCCCGGTCTCGCGGTCCCGAACCTCGCGGAGCGCCTGCTTCAGCTCGCTGCGACGGCCGAGGTAGCGCACGCGAGCCTCGTCGAGGTCGGTCGCATTCGATGCGCTCTCGACGGCCGCGAGTGCTTCTCGCTGGTACGCCTCAGCGTCCAAGGCGGCCCCGGTTCGAGTCTCGGCGGATCGGCGACGAGGGCGTCAGTGCCGGTCCCCGGACACGAGCCGGGGCCGGGTAAACGGGGAATTCAGGCGCCTCATCGCCATGCGCACACGATAACGGACAATGCGGCCGTGGACGTCTACGCCCCGTTTGCGGACATCTACGACGAGTGGTCGGCGCCGATGACCGACGACATCCCGTTCTACGTGGAGCTGGCGCGCGAGGCAGACGGCCCCGTCGTCGAGCTCGCCGTCGGCTCGGGCCGCGTCGCCGTCCCGGTGGCCCAGGCGATCGGGCGTCCCGTGATCGGCATCGACGCGTCGCCGGCAATGCTCGCGAAAGCGCGCGACGCGGTCGAGCAGGCGGGCGTCCAGCTCGAGTTACACGAGCGCGACATGCGCGATTTTTCGCTGGACGAGCCCGCGGCGCTCGTCTACTGCCCGGCCCGCTCGCTCCTCCACGTGCACCCTTGGGCCGACCGGCGGCGCGTCTTCGAGCGCGTTGCGGCGGCGCTCCAACCGGGCGGGCGCTTCGCCTGGAACGCGTTTGCGTTCGACCACGCGATCGCAGCTCGCCTGGACGGTCATCCGCAAGAGGATCCGCTGCCGCACAACGTTCGCTATGCGGTCGGCGAGAACCGGGTAGACCTGGTCCTCGACGACGGCGGGTCGGTCTCGCTCTGGTGGGCGACGAAGAACGAGTGGCTTGGGCTGATCGACGTCGCCGGGCTCGAAGTCGAGGCGCTCTACGGCTGGTTCGACAGGCGTCCATTCGACGACGAGAGCCGGGAGTATGTGTGGGTGACGCGAAAGCCGGCGTAGTCCGCTCACCCTACGACGCGATCGCCGAGCTCTACGACCCGTGGAGCCGGAGCGTGACCGAGGACATCCCGTTCTACGTCGCGGAAGCGCGCAAGGCCGGCGGTCCCGTCGTGGAGCTGGGCGTGGGGACCGGGCGGATCGCCGTGCCGACGGCTGCGGCGGGCGTTCCGGTCATCGGCGTCGACTCGTCGTCCGGGATGCTCGAGGTGTGCCGCCGCGCGGCGGAGGCTGCGGGCGTGACGGATCTGCTCGAACTCCGGCTCGGCGACCTATCCGCGCCGCCGGTCTCTGAACGAGTACGCCTCGTCACCTGCCCGTTCCGGTCCTATCTCCACCTCCAGGACGATGAGTCGCGTCTCACCGCGCTTGCCGCCGCGCGCGAGCTCCTCGTTCCGGGCGGTCGGCTGATCTTTGACGTCTTCGCGCCCCGCCGCGACGACATCGAGGAGACCCATGCGCGCTGGATCGAGCGCGAGCCGGGGATCTTCGAGCGAGCGGACTGGGATGAGGAAGCGCGGACGCTCACCCTGTCGGTTCGGGGCGAGAGCGGCGAGACGACGATGAGGCTGGCCTGGCTTTCGGCGCGTCAGTGGCGCGGGACGCTCGAGCGGGCCGGCTTCGAGGTCGACCGGGTCTACGGCTGGTTCGACTACCGCCCCTACCGGCGCGAGGAGGACATGATCTTCGTCGCCCGGCGGCGGACTAGCTAGAGCAGCTGCACGTCGTCGCCGGCCGCGACCTCGCCGGTCTGGAGGACTCGGGCAAGCATGCCGCGCTTCCCGTCCAGCTCTTCCTGCAGCCCCGGACGAATCTCGTCCATCTTGTGGCACGGGTCGCAGACCATCGTGATCTCGAACTCGGCCTCGCCGATGCGGACGCGCTGTCCGACCGGCCAGTCGTGGACGTCGGCGCCCTCGATCGTGAAGTTCTCCCGGATGCGTCCTGGCTCGACGCCGAGCGCCTCGAGATGCTCGGCCGAGGCGAAGAGCACTTCGCGCTTGGTCCCCGGCCGCGCGTGCGCGCAGCCCTCGAGGCCGTGGCCCTGGATCGCGCGAACGCGCTCACGTGCGTCCATCCGGCCGCTGCCCTTGGCCGGTGAAGTCCAAAGTCCCGCGACACGCGCCATGCTTCGACTCTACCTAGCGGCGCTGTCGTCGCCACTCGTGGAGGGCGATCGCTCCCGTCACAGCGACGTTCAGCGATTCGGCGTCGGGGGCGAGCGGGATGGTCGCGTGGTGCTCGGCGGAGGCCACGATGTCATCGGGCAAGCCTTCACGCTCGGCGCCGAGCAGAAACGTGGTCGGCGACGGAAGCTCGAGCTCGTCGATCGGCGTCCCACCCCGCGCCACCAGCGCGACACGCGGACGCGGTGCGTCGTCGAACCGTCCGAGCGGAACACGGAAGACGGCTCCGGCCGAGGCCCGAAGCGCCTTCTTCCCAGTCGGATCGGCGCAGCCGCCCGAGAGGGCGACGAAGGCCGGGCCCAGTCCGTCCGCCGCCCGGAGTATGGTTCCGACGTTGCCCGGATCGACAACATGCCAGAGCGCCAAACCGACCGGAGGTGGATCGGCCGGATCCAGCTGTCGTAGGTCGGCCCGGCGAAAGACCGCGAGGACCCGCGGTGGATGAGCGAGCCCTGAGACCTCCGCGAGCAGACGCGGCTCCACCGGCTCGGCGTCCTCGAGCCCTTCGAGTGCCGTCAGCCGCTCCGCGTCGACCAAGACTTCCACGGGGTGGATCCCGGCCGCGAGCGCCGCCTGCACGAGATCCTCGCCCTCACAAACGAAGAGTCCGAGGCGTTCGCGCTGCCGCCGGGAGCCGAGGCGACGCACGAGCCTGAGCCGCGGGTTGGCCGGCGAGGTGATCACGCCAGCCACTCCAGCCATTGCCCGTGGAAGCCGGCGTGTGCGAGCAGGCGCTTCTCGCCGCCGGGCCAGATCCGGAGCCAGACCCCCCAGTAGCGGTGTTCGCCGGCCTCCGGCTGGCTCACCGAGACGAGCGCGAGCGGGAACTGCTTCCCCGCCTCGTCGACGGCGACCATGAGGCGCCTCCACTCGTCCCGGCCGATGTAGCCGCGCACGGCGGTCTGGAAGACGACGGTCAGGCCCCCGAGGTCGCGCTCCGCGCGCAGCTCGGGGAGGCGCTCGACGACGTCGCCCT
>Ga0081538_10000278_pt1 | contig 23816 bp, 25 predicted proteins | sample TabmetS5T2R1_FD_71022 | JGI IMG/M metagenome (GOLD analysis project Ga0081538, IMG submission 71022) | Tabebuia heterophylla rhizosphere microbial communities from the University of Puerto Rico - S5T2R1 | ecosystem: Host-associated > Plants > Roots > Rhizosphere ... | reverse complement strand
AGCGGCATCATCCTGTTCGGCTGGGACGCCGGCGTCCTGATCGCGCTCGCCGCGCCCGCGATCGTCCAGCTGCTCGAGCACCGGCCGCTCGAGCGGGTCGCCTTCAACGCTTCCGTCTTCGCGATCGCGGCCGGCGCGGCGGCCGTGCTCGTCTCGTTCGTCGAGGGGTCGGGAACGGCGGTGATCGTCGCCGAGATCGCGATCTCGGCGACCACGCAGTACGCCCTGAACCTCGTCCTCGTCTCCGCCGCCGTTGCCGGCACTGCGCGGCGCCCGTTCGGCGAGCTCGTCATCGCCAGCGCTCGCACGACCGCGGTGCCCTTCGCGCTCATGGGCTCGGCCGCGCTGATGCTCGTCGTGCTCTGGCAGCGGTCGCCGGTGCTGTCGGCGGCCCTGGTCGGCCCGCTCCTCGCGATTTCGCTCTACCAGCGCTCGGCATACCAGGCGCTGCGCGCGATGCGCCTCGCTCTCACCGATCCGCTCACGGGCCTCGGCAACCACCGCAGCTTCCAGGAGCGCGTGCAGCGCGCGCTGCTCAACGCGGAGGCGGACGACGAGCCGTTCACGCTCTGCATGCTCGACATCGACGACTTCAAGCGGATCAACGACCTCTACGGTCATCCCGTCGGCGACCGGGTCCTTGCCCAGGTCGGTGGCCGGCTGCGGCAGAACGGCGAGGCGTTCCGGCTCGGCGGCGACGAGTTCGCGCTCCTCCTCCCCGGGATGACGGCAGACGAGGCGCAGGCGACCGCCGCATCGGTGCTCGCCCGGATCGCGTCGCTCGAGCTCGCGGACGTCGGCTCGGTCACCGCCAGCGCCGGCGTCGCAGGGTTCCCGCTACAGGCATTCGATCGCGACGAGCTGATCCGCCTCGCCGACAGCGCGCTCTACTGGGCGAAGGAGCACGGCAAGAACCGCGTGCACGTCTACCGCCCCGACGTCGTCGAGCTCGCCGAGCTGCGGCGGCTCGCGCACGGGCCGGACCGCGCCGCGCGCTTCCGGGCGGCGGCCAGCCTCGCAAAGGCGGTCGACGCACGCGACACGTACACGGGCAGCCACTCCACCCGCGTCGCCGAGCTCGGCGCCTGGATTGCGCAGCGCATGGGCCTCGACCGCGAGCTCATCGAGCTGACGCGGCTGGCCGGCAGCCTCCACGACCTCGGAAAGCTCGCCATCCCGGAGGAGATCCTCCGCAAGCCCGGGCCGCTGACCCCGCCGGAGCGTCTCGTGCTGGAGCGGCACTCGCAGATCGGCCACCGGATGCTCGAGAGCCTGGGCGTCGACCCTGTCGCCGAGTGGGTCCTCCACCACCACGAGCGCTGGGACGGCACCGGCTATCCGGACAAGCTCCGCGGCGAGGAGATCCCGCTAGGCGCGCGCATCATCTTCGTCGCCGACGCGTACGACGCGATGACGTCCGATCGCGCCTACCGCGGCCGGCTCACCCCGCGCGAGGCGATCGAGGAGCTCGAGCGCTGCGCCGGCAGCCAGTTCGACCCAGAGGTCGTGTCCGTGTTCGCCCGCGAGCTCGTCGACCGGGCGCCGGCTGTGGCAGCAGCGGCAGGTTAGGACGACGGCTGGCGCGGGAAAACCCGCGCCGTGACGGATGACGACGCGACCGCGAAGCGGGTCGGCCACAACAACGCCGTCTTCCGCGATGCGAACGAACGGATCCACGGCGCGGCCGAGGCGTACTCCGTCGACGAGCTGGTGCCCTTCCTCTGCGAGTGCCCGGACCCGACCTGCACCAGGATCGTGCGGATGCCGCTCGTCGACTACGAGTTCGTGCGCGCCGCACCAACCCGCTTCATTAACGCGGTCGGGCATCCGGATTCCTCGCATCGATGGTCGACGGTCATCGACCGACGAGACTCCTACGAGGTCGTCGAGAAGACCGGCGCCGCGGCGACTGTCGCAGAGGCGCTCGATCCGAGGTCCGGCTGATGGACGAACGCACCCGGAGGATCGGCGTGAACGAGGCGATGTTCCGCGAGGTGAACGAGCGCGTCCGTGAAGTCAACGACACGTTTGCCGTGGTCACCGGGCAGGTCTCGATCGTCTGCGAATGCGGGAATGCGAGCTGCGTCGAGCGGCTATCGCTGACGGCGGAGGAGTACGAGAGCCTCCGCTCGGAGCCGAACCGCTTCGCCATCGCTCCCGGGCACGCTGGGCCCTCCGATGTCGAGCACGTCATCGCAGAGCACGACGGCTGGGACCTCGTGCGTAAGGCGCCCGGCGGCCCGGCCAACCTGGCCCGCGCCACCGATCCTCGGGAAACCTAGAGTGGGATGTTCCCGTGCTTCCGGCGCGGGCGGGGCTCGCGCTTCGTGAGCGAGGTCTGGAGCGCGTCGATCAGCACCGGCCGGGTCCGGCGCGGCTCGATCACGTCGTCGACGTAGCCGCGCTCCGCGGCGACGTACGGATTCGCAAACTGCTCGCGGTAGTCCGCGATCAGCTCCTGCCGCCGCCCTTCGGGGTCGGACGACTCCTCGAGCTCCTTGCGGAAGACGATGTTCACGGCCCCCTCAGGCCCCATGACCGCGACCTCAGCGGTCGGCCAAGCGAAGTTGAAGTCTGCGCGGATGTGCTTCGAGCTCATGACGTCGTACGCGCCGCCGTACGCCTTGCGCGTGATCACGGTCAGCTTCGGCACTGTGGCCTCGCAGTAGGCGTAGAGCAGCTTGGCGCCGTGGCGGATGATCCCGCGCCACTCCTGGTCGGTGCCCGGTAGGAAGCCGGGCACGTCCACGAAGGTCACGAGTGGGACGTTGAACGCGTCGCACGTGCGGACGAACCGCGCCGCCTTGACGGAGGAGTCGATGTCGAGCACCCCGGCGATCGAGTGCGGCTGGTTGCCGACGATCCCGACCGGGTGGCCACCGAGCCGCGCGAAGCCGCAGACGATGTTCTCCGCGAAGCGCTCGTGCACCTCGAGGAACTCGCCGTCGTCGACGACCCGACGGACGACGTCCTTCATGTCGTACGCCTTCGTGGGCTCGTCCGGGATGAGCGTGTCGAGCTCGGCGTCCTCGCGGTCGGCCGGGTCCGACGCCGAGAAGTGCGGCGGCGGGTCGAGGTTGTTCTGCGGCAGGTAGGAGAGCAGGTAGCGCGCGTCTTCGAGCAGGCTCTCCTCGTCCGGCGCCGTGAAATGCGCCACGCCCGACTTCGACGCGTGGGTCGCGGCGCCGCCGAGCTCCTCGAACGTGACCTCCTCGCCGGTGACCGTCTTCACCACGTCGGGCCCGGTGATGAACATGTACGAGCTGTCCTCGACCATGAGCACGAAGTCGGTCATGGCGGGCGAGTAGACGGCGCCGCCGGCGGTGGGGCCCATCACGAGCGAGATCTGCGGGATGACGCCCGACGCCTGGACGTTCCGCCAGAAGATCTCCGCGTAGCCGGCAAGCGACACGACTCCCTCCTGGATGCGCGCGCCGCCGGAGTCGTTGATGCCGATGAGCGGGCAGCCGAACTTCACGGCCATGTCCATGACCTTGCAGATCTTCTCGGCGAAGGCCTCGGAGAGGCTGCCGCCGAAGATCGTGAAGTCCTGCGAGAAGACGAAGACCTTACGGCCGAAGACCGTCCCGTAGCCGGTGACGACGGCGTCGCCGTACGGGCGCCGTTCCATCATCCCGAAGTACGGGTTGCGGTGGCGCACGAAGCGATCGAGCTCGACGAAGGAGCCGGGGTCGAGCAGCTTCTCAATCCGCTCGTGCGCGAGGAGCTTGCCCTCGCTCCGGTGCTTCTCGACCGCCCGCTCGGAGCCCTGGTGCGCAGCCTCGTCGCGAAGCCGCTGCAGCTCGTCGAGCTTCCCCTGGGTCGAGTCGGTGCGGTCGTCGGTCGCCGCCATCCGCGTGAGCCTAACTAGAGTCGGTTCCATGCTCGACCGCTCCACGATCTGGCCGTACCAGGACGGCGAGCCGGGGGAGTTCTACTACCAGCGCTACGCGCACCCGTCGGGGGCCGAGGCGGAACGGAAGCTGGGTGCTCTCGAGGGCGGGCACGCGCTGCTATTTCCGTCCGGAACCGGCGCGGCGACGGCGCTGCTGCTCGCGTTCCTCGAGCCCGGCAAGACCGTCGCGCTGACCCAGGACGCCTACTACGGGACGTCGGTCTTGCTGCGCATGCTGGAGCCATGGGGCCTGCGCTTCGTCGAGTTCGATCAGACCGGCCCGCCGCCGGCCGACGCGGACCTCGTGTGGGTCGAGTCGCCGTCGAACCCGCTTCTGACGGTTCCCGACCTCGATGCGACCGTCGCGCACCCGGCGCCCACGGTCGTGGACGCGACCGCCTCCACTCCCGTGTACCTACGGGCGCTCGAGCGTGGCGCGGACTTCGTCCTGCACAGCGCCACGAAGTTCCTCGGCGGTCATCACGACGTCCTGCTCGGCGCCGTCGTCTGCCGGTCGCCCGACGACTTCGAGCGCCTGAAGACGCTCCGCACTCGGCTCGGGATCGTGGCCGCACCCGACCCTGCGGCGCTCCTCACGCGCAGCCTCGAGACGCTCGAGGTGCGGATGGAGCGCCACACCGCGAACGCAACGGAGATCGCCCGCCGCCTGGAGGCGCACCCGAAGATCGAACGCGTCCGCTATCCCGGCTTCGGAGGCCTGATGTCCTTCGACGTCGAGGGCGGCGGCGATGCGGCCCGACGGGTCGAGACATCGGTGCGGACGATCAAGAACGCGACGAGCCTGGGTGGAACGCGGTCGGTGTTGGAGACCCGGGCGCGCTGGGAGGGCGATCGCGTGCCCGAGGGCCTGGTTCGGCTCAGCGTGGGCCTGGAGCCCGTGGACGAGGTCTGGGCAGACCTCGAGCAGGCCCTCGGCTAGCTCGAGATCGTCACGACCTGGTCCGCCGTGACGTTCGTGCGTCGAACGGTGCGGCCGTCCGGGAAGCGGACGAGCAGCGTCTTCACCTTCGCGGTCGGCCCGAGGCCGAAGTGCACCCGCGGGTCCTCCGACGAGAGGTAACTGCTCCCGGCCTGCACCTCGCGCACGAGCCGCCGGCCGCCGGCAAGCTCCACGGTCACGCGCGCTCCGGGCGAGAAGCGCGCGAACGCGACCACCAGCCAGTGGCCGCGCGAGCCCGAGTTGCGAAGCAGCGCCAGCGGCCCGGCGATCGAGCTGATCGCGACGTCGACGTCGCCGTCGTTGTCGTAGTCAGCCGCCGCCAAGCCGCGACCGTTCACGCGCACGCCCGGCCGGCCGAGCACGTTTCGGCTGACGTCGAGCACGCGCGCCTCCCTGCTCTCGAGAACCTGAACGGGCTCGGCGTCCCGGGCCAGGTGGCGAACCGGGATCGCCCCGTTCGCGAGCACGACGTCGAGATCGCCGTCCAGATCGAGATCCGACCACGACACGCCCCAGCCGGCAAAGCGAGTGTCGAAAGCGGGGGCAAAGCTCCGCCGCGAGTCGGAGAACCCGCCGGTGCGGCTGCCGAAGACGCCGTGCAGCTGCCGGTGCGAGTTCGTCACGAAGAGGTCGGGGCTCGCGTCTCCGTTGAAGTCCGCGGACGCGACGCCCATGCCGGCCTGGCTGTCGGCGACGACGTCGTTGCGCGGCCGCTCCTGGAGGCGGAACCCGGGCGGCGCCTCGGAGGGAACGTTCTCGAGCAGGCGGTTCGGATCGGTGTCGTTCGCGACGTAGAGGTCGAGCCGTCCGTCACCGTTGTAGTCGGTGAACACGACGCCGAGGCCGTGGTCGACCTGGTTCGCCTCGACGCCCACCTGCTGAGCGACCTCGCGGAAGCGCGATCGACCGTTCGCGCCCCGACCGAGGTTGAGGTAGAGCCGATCGCGAACGGGCCAGTAGTTGCTCGGGAAGCCGCCAGCCGCCGCGGGCACCGGATTGTTCAGGTCGGCGTAGCCCGTGACGTAGAGATCGGGCCGGCCGTCCGCGTTCACATCGCCGATCGATGCGCCGCTGTGCCAGCCGAACGTCTTGATCCCGGCGGCACGGGCCCCCTCGGCGAACGTCCCGTCGCCGCGGTTCCAGAGCAGCGCGTCGTAGCCGGCGGCGGTCACGTAGAGGTCGGTGTGGCCGTCGCCGTTGAGGTCGCCGGCGACGCAACCGCTCCCGCGCAGCGAGACGTTTGCGCCCGAGCCGCGGCTCACGTCCACGAACTTGCCACGCTCGTTGCGGAAGAGCGCGGCCCGCGGTGTGCCGCCGCGGCGCCTCCACTGCGTCATGTCCCCGACAATCGAGTACGAGTTGACGACGTAGAGGTCGAGCCAGCCGTCGTTGTCGTAGTCGAGCCAGCAGAGCCCCCCGCCCATGAAGGCAACCGGGTCGCTCGACATCCTGAAGCGGAATGCGCCGTGGCGGAAGCGGAGCCCCGACTCGCCCGCGACGTTCTCGAGCCGCAGCCCGGTCGCGGGCGCCGGCGCGGGCTCGACCGGCGAAGCAGCGAGGGCCGGCGGCACCCGGCCGCGGGAGCCGACGATCACGTACCGGCCGTCCGTGAGCACGAGCTCGAGCGTCTGCCGGTAGGGCGACGGCGTCCCGCGAGCCTGAACAGTCGGCGGCGTTCCGCGGTAGGTGACGAGCTGGACCGTCCCCCGGACATCGGCGAGGACGAGCGGCGGGCCCTGTCCCTCGTTGCGCTCGAGCTTGACCGTCATGCCGTCGAGGTCGTACTCGGGGACCGCGACCGACCGGCCGGCGCCGTCGATCGCGGCCCACACGGAAGCGAGTCGCTCGCCGGCGGCGCCGGCCGTCGCCCGGTCGGGGTCGCGGTTCAGCACGGCATCACCTTCGTTGCCCAGGTTCGCGACGACATCCCGCGCGATCTGCTCCGCCGTGCCCTCGTCGAGCTCCGTCGCGACACCCTCCGACGGCAACACGGTGACGTCGGGAATCGCCCGCTCGGGAACCACGCTCGCCGACGCCTCGTCGGGCCGGGCCGGCATACCTGCCAGCACCACGAGTGCGACGAAGCCGACCGCGCCCGTAGCCGCGTACGTCGCGACGCGACCCCGACTGGCTTCCAGGCGCATCGGCACCTTGAGGAGGATGAGCACCGGGCGGAGCGCGCAGACGACGAACAGCGCCGCCAGCACCGCGACCTTGGTTGCGAACTCCGTCGTCTGGGGCGCGATCATCACCACGGCGAGGAGCCCGATGCCGATCGCGTATGCGCGCCGTCCCGCGCCGGTGCGGGGGATCGTCCGCGGGTCGGTGATCATGAAGAACAGGAAGACGAGGATCTCCGGCGAGAAGACGAGCACGCGCCAGAACTCCCAGCCCGTGATCGGACCGAGGTGCCACCGCGCGGTCATCTCGTGGCCGCTCACCGCGAGGACGGCCAGCCCAGCGGCGAAGGCGAGCCAGAAGCCGACGGCGATCTCGAGCAGCTTGAGCCGCGAGAGGATCGAGAAGCCGCCGACGGCGATGATCACGAGGGCGAGGGCGAGCGCCGCCGACATCGGCCCCCACCAGAAGTCGAGTGGATCGGCGCGCTCGGGGCCGAGCAGCAGGAAGCAGATGACCAGGCCGAAGTTCGACGGGTTGAAGACGTGTGAGCCCCGGAACTTGATCACGTACTTCGAGAGCAGCGAGATCGCCGCCGTGCCGGCGAAGATCCACCAGCCGTTCATGCTCCACCAGTCGCCGTGCTCGGTGCCGGGCACCCGGAGGATGAAGGCGACGCCGTTCCCGGTCAGCAACGCGCTCGCCGGCCACATGAGCACGCGCTGCGTGCGGAACGTGATCGCGATCTCGAGCACGGCGCACGTCAGCACCGAGACGAGGATCTGGGCGATCGAGAGGCTGAAGTCGAACGACGTCTGCCCCAGGACCTGGAGCGAGATGATCACCGCGGCCAGGTGCAGTCGCGGGTCCCGGACCGTCGGCAGCAGGAGTGGGTACTCCGTGCCTCGGATGCGAACCACCGGCTTGCCTGCGTGGACCGCGGCTGACGCGCCCATCAGCGCATGCTAGACCTGGGACAGCTGCGATCCTACGGCGACCGCAAGGAAGGGAGACCCGTGCCCCACATCGACCTGCCCGAAGGTGTTCCCGGCATTCGGAGCGCGATGATGTTCCGGCCCGAGACGGCCGCGCCGCTCAGCCAGTTGGCGGAAGTCCTGCTCCGCAGCGACAACTCGCTCACGCGCGGCGAGCGCGAGCTGATCGCCGCGTACGTGTCGAACCTGAACGAGTGCACCTTCTGCCAGACGTCGCACAGCTGGTTCGCGGCGAAGCAGCTCGACGAGGGGATGGAGCTCGTCGACCGGGTGAAGCTCGACCCCGAGCGTGCGCCGATCAGCGACAAGCTGCGGGCGCTTCTGAGGATCGCGGCCAAGGTCCAGGCGGACGGGCGCACCGTGACGCCCGAAGACGTCGAAAGCGCGCGCGACCACGGAGCGACCGACGTCGAGATCCACGACACCGTGTTGATCGCGGCCGCGTTCTGCATGTACAACCGCTACGTCGACGGCCTCGCAACCTGGACGCCGACCGATCCGGAGCTGTACGACGAGATGAGCGACCGCGTCGTCGAGCAGGGCTACATGCGCCCGCCGGGAGTGACCGTCCCCGCGTAGAGCCGGAGGTCGGACTCGAACCGACGACCACCGCTTTACAAGAGCGGCGCTCTACCAACTGAGCTACTCCGGCGCTCAGCACATGGTAGAGCCGCTGGACAGGGACGCCCGGCCGGCCGCAGGGCGACCGGCCGGGCGTCTGGCAGCGCCGGCTAGCCGGCCGGCGGGATGAGCACGCCGTCGATGACGTGGATCGTGCCGTTCGTGGCCGCGATGTCCGTCTTCACGACGCGGGTCGTTCGATTCAGGTAGACGCGGCTGCCCTTCACGCCGATCCGTACCGACGCGCCGTTCAGCGTCCGGGCGCGCCGGAGCTTGACGACCTGAGCCGCCTTCACATCGCCCTTCACCACGTGGTAGAGCAGGACGGCGCGAAGCTGCGCGCGATTGCGCTGGAGCTTCGCGAGGGTCGCCTTCGGCACCTTCGCGAACGCCTTGTCCGTAGGTGCGAAGACGGTCAGCTTCCCGGAGCCCGAGAGTGCGCCGGCCAAGCCCGCCCGCTTCGCCAGGGCGACGAGCGTGTCGAATTGCCCAGCGGCAGACGCCGTCTGGACGATGTTCCTGTTCGGCGCCTGCTGTGCAGGGGTCGCCGTTGCGCCGACTGCCGCCACCGACGTGGCAAGGACGGCGGCGAGTGCTGCGATTCCGTAACGAGTCTTCATCGATGTTCCTCCTCTACGCGGCCGCAGTCCGCGTGTCATGCCGCTCGCGCGAAGCCAGCGCGGGCAGCCGGGTTGCCTGGTAGACGGCCGAGAGGCCGACGAGCCCGTACACGACGCGGCTCACGGCGTTCGTCTCGCCGAATTCGAGGCCGACGATCTCCGCGACGAGATCGAACTCTGCGATCGCGACGAGACCCCAGTTGAGACCTCCGATCACGAGGAGCAGACCTGTGACGAAGTCGAGTGCCTTCATGTGTTCCTCCCTTCCCTGTACGACGTTTGTCCAGGTGTTGTACAGGGTTCGCCTCGATCTGTCAAGCCTCTGTACAAATTCCGTACAATGAGGTCGTGGAAGCGGCGAGCGGCAACCTTCGAATCGGAGAGCTGAGCCGGCGCACCGGCGTCGCGCCCGAGCTCCTACGCGCCTGGGAGCGGCGGTACGGCCTGCTGCGACCCGCTCGTTCCGAAGGCGGGTTTCGCCTGTACTCCGAGGCCGACGAGCAGCGGGTCGAGCGCATGCGTCAGCTTCTCCGTCAGGGTCTTGCGGCAGCCGAGGCGGCCAGGCAGGCACTCGAGGGCGAGAGCGCGGTCGGCACGGTCGAGGACGGGCGCACCGAGCTGGATACCCACGCGGTCCGCCTACGCGCCGCGCTCGACGACTTCGACGAGACCGCGGCGCAGCTCGCGCTCGACGACCTCTTCGCCGCCTTCACGGTCGAAGCGGTCCTTTCGGCGGTGATCCTCCCCTACCTCGCGGAGCTGGGAGAGCGCTGGTCGACGGGTGACGCGACGGTCGCGCAGGAGCACTTCGCGAGCAACTTGATCCGCGGCCGCCTGCTCGGTCTTGCACGGGGCTGGGACTCGGGCCAAGGCCCGCGCGCGGTGCTCGCCTGCGCGCCGGGAGAGCTGCACGACCTGGGTCTCATCGCCTTCGCCTTGACACTCCACCGCCGCGGTTGGCGGATCACGTACCTCGGTCCCGACACGCCCGTCGAAAGCCTCGTCGACACGGCCGAACGGCTCTCCCCTGCTCTGGTGGTCGTCAGCGCCACGACGCGGCGGAGATTGACGCCGCTCGCAGCGGATCTTTCGCGCCTCGCGACGAAGACGCGCGTCGCCGTTGCGGGCGCAGGCGCGGCGGGCGGTGTGGACGGAGTTCAGGCGCTGGACGCCGACCCGGTCACGGCTGCGTTGAGCGTCTGACGCGCTACTGCAGGACCTGGCGCGATTCCTGGTGCTGCAGGATCTTGCGCTTCACGCGCTGGAGCGCGTTGTCGATCGTCTTCGTGTCGACCTCGAGGCGCTCCGCCATCTCCTCGTAGGACGAGCCCTCGAGATAGAGGCGCAGCGCGTCGGACTCCAGCTGTGAAAGGCCGGTGCCGAGGCAGAACACGAGGCTCTGGAGCTCCTCGGTCGAGATGACCATGATCGACGGCTCGTCGACACTGGGGCCGGGCAATGCGTCCCCGAGCGTGCAGTCGCCCTCGGACTCCTGCCCTGCAGGCGTCTGCGAGAACGAGACGTACGTGTTCAGCGGCGCATGCTTGAAGCGCGTCGCCGTCTTGATCGCCGTGATGATCTGTCGTGTGATGCAGAGCTCCGCGAAGCTCCGGAACGACGTCTCCTTGTCGGAGCGGAAGTCCCGCACCGCCTTGTAGAGCCCGATCAGGCCCTCCTGGATCAGGTCCTCGGAATCACCGCCGGCGAGGAAGTACGAGCTCGACTTCAGGCGGACGAAGCCGGTGTACCGCCGGATCAGCGTGTCCATCGCCTTCGTGTCGCCGTTCCGCGCCCGGATGACGAGCTGGAGATCTTCGAGCTCTCGCTCGGCCCTCTGGGCCGAATACGTGCGCGTGGCGGGCTTGGCGGCCATGTCGGTTTCGCTCGGGTGAGCCGGTCTCACCTACAACTTGAACGGGAAAGTAGCAGGATGTCAGACACATTACAAGCAAATTGTTTCTGGACCCGGGTCCAAACGATCCCTTGCGCGGGACCCGATGTGCCCGGTCCGTTTACCGGTCGGCGCGACGAAGGCGCTCGAGCCGGTCCCGCGTCTCGGGATCGACGCGGTCGCCGACGCGGCTCGGCCGGTCCTCGCGGTGCTCCACCGATTCGAGCGTGGACGCGAACTCCCGCGAGCTGATCTTCGCCACCTCCTGGCCGGAGGTGCCTCGAACCGCTGCGTCCGACGACACGAGGCACACGCGCTCTCGTTCCCGGTGCTCCGCCGCAAGCCGCTCGAGCAGCGCGTCGGCGTGCGGAGCGAACCGGACCTCGAGGGCGCCGTAGCTGTCGTCGGCGCCGACGCCGTCGAAGACGACCACGCCACGCGCTCCTTTCGTCGCGACGAAGCTCGCCAGATCGTCGATCAGCGCCTGGCGGTCCTGGAGGCCCGCGGCGTGCAGGACGTTGTAGCCGTCGAAGAGGTAGAGGGTCGGATCAGCCACCGCGCCGCCTCCGCGCCTCGTACACGAGAAGGGCGGCCGCGACGCTGACGTTGAGCGAACCGACGCGGCCCAGGAGCGGAATCGCGACGATCTCGTCGCACGCTCGCCGGACGAGCGGCCGGAGACCCTTTCCCTCGGCGCCGAGGACGAACGCGACGCCGCCGTCTCCGAAGTCGGCGTCCCACAGCCCGGCATCGCCGTCGGCCGCGGCGCCCCAGACCCAGAGGTTCGGCCCCTTGATGTCGTTCAGGTAGCGGGCAAGGTTCGGCACGACGGCGACCGGCAGATGCTCGACCGCTCCGGCGGAGGCCCGGCAGACGACGGGCGTCACGCGCGCGGCGCCGTGGGCCGGCACGACCACCCCGGTCGCGCCCGCGCCCTCCGCGCTGCGGATCACCGCGCCGAGGTTGTGAGGGTCCGTGACCTGGTCGAGGCAGACGAGCAGCGGACGGTCGGTGGCGGCGAGCTCGTACGCGTCGGCGTAGCGGTACGGCTCACATCGCGCGAGCACTCCCTGGTGGTCGCGCGAGCCGACCGCCTCGGTCAGCTCGCGCTCGGGCTTGACCTGGACGCGAACGCCGTTCGTCTCGTTCAGCCACGGCTCCGCGGACAGCGCCCGCTCGGTCGCCCACAGCTCCTTCACCCCGCGCGGCCCGCGCAAGGCTTCATGCACCGCGTTCCGGCCGTAGACCTGCTCGGTCGTCATCTCGGGACGAGTTGAAAGCCGTCGTCCGCGTCGCGGACGACCCAGCCGGCCGCCTCGATCTCCGCGCGGAGCCGGTCGGCCTCCTCGAAGTTCCGATCGGCGCGCGCCTGCTGCCGGCGCCCGGCAAGCTCTGCCACCTCGGCCGGGGCCTCCGCGGACTCGGCGAGGGCCGCGAGCCCGAAGAGCTCCAGCCCGCGTCGGACCAGCTCGTGGTCGCGCCACCCGTGCATGATCGCGAGCGCCTCCGGCGTGTTGAAGTCGTCGTCGAGCGCCGCCGCGAGCCGCTCCCACTCGCCCTCGGCCGCCGGTTCGGACGGGTTCCGGAAGACCTCGCGGAAGCCCTCCGCCCTTGCCGTCGCCTGCTGCAGCGTCTTCTCGGAGAAGTCCATCGGCTTCCGCCAGTGGGCGCCGAGGAAGAGCATCAGCAGCGTGTCCTTGCCGTACTCGTCGATCGCCTCGCGGAGCGAGACGTCGTTGCCGAGCGACTTCGACATCTTCTCCCCGGTGAACTGGAGCATCCCGTTGTGCGCCCAGATCCGTGCGAAGTCGTGGCCGAGCGCGTTGGACTGCGCGAGCTCGTTCTCGTGGTGCGGGAAGACGAGATCGAGCCCGCCGCCGTGGATCTCGAAGACTGGCCCGAGCAGCTCCTCCGCCATCACCGAGCACTCGATGTGCCAGCCCGGCCGGCCTCGGCCCCACGGTGAGTCCCAGGCGGTGTCCTCGCCCGGCTTGTTCGCCTTCCAAAGGGCGAAATCGCGCGCATCCTCCTTGAGCGGGTTCGGCTCCTGCTCCTCGACCTGGTCGGGCCGCTGGCCGGACAGCCGTCCGTACCCCGGATCCTTCGGGACCCGGAAGTAGACGTCGCCGTCGACCGCGTACGCGTAGTCCCGCTCGATCAGCTCCTCGATGAAGCGGACGATCTCGGGAACCATCTCGGTCGCCTTCGGGAGGTGGTCAGGCATGCCGAGACCGAGGTCGGCCGTGTCCTCGAGGTACCACTCGGTCGCGTCGGCGGCCAGCTTCGCGCTCGCGCCCGGCGCCGCCTCGTAGATCTTGTCGTTGATGTCCGTGATGTTGTGGACGAGCGTCGCGTCGTACCCGCCCTCGCGCAGCCACCGCCGCAGCCACATCCCGACCACGAACGGACGCGCGTTCCCGACGTGCGCGCGCTGGTAGACGGTCGGGCCGCAGAAGTACATCCGGACCGGCCCAGGAGGCTCGGGCAGTAGGTCCGTCCTACGAGTGAGTGTGTTGTAGAGCCTGATCGACACGGCGCAGCGCTTCCTCCCGGGGCAGGGCGGCCAGTATCGCCGCTAGCTCGGGGCCTCTGTCGCGGCCGGTCAAGGCGAGCCGCAGGGCGCGGAGATCGCCGCCGACCGCCTTCAACTCACGGACGACGACCCGTGGCTCGGCGCCGGCGAGTTCGCGGAACCGCTCGAGGGTCTCGGGCGACTCGGTTGGGCCCGGCTCGGGCGGCTCAAGCTGCGCCGCGTAGTCGCGGGCCTCCTCGAGCGTCCGGGCGCCGCGCGCAACCGGCACCGCCTCACGCGGGATGCCGGCCCGCTCGGCCAGCTCCTCGTCGGTCATCGCCTCGAGCGTGTCGACGGAGAGCCGGCGGATGCGTGGAAGGTCGTAGTGGACGTCGTGCCGCGGCAGCCCGAGCTCGTCGAGGTACCGGCGCACGGCCTCGGCGGGGAAGCCGAGCTCGCGAAGCGAGGCGATCGTCGCCCCCTCGGCCCGCTTCGACAGCTTCTTGCCGTTCTCGCCCAGGATGAGGCCGTGGTGGACGTACTCGGGCGGCGTCGTCCCGAGGGCGACGTGGAGTTGGCGGTGGAGATCCTCGTTCGCGCGGTGGTCGTTGCCGCGGTAGACGTGCGTGATCCCGAAGTCGGCGTCGTCGACGACACTCGCCAGGTGGTACGTGGCTGTTCCGTTCTCACGGAGCAGCGTCGTCCGGCCGAAGCGGTCGCCGCCGAGCTGCTCGGCGGCCTCGCGGTATCGCTCCTGCCGCTCGCTCTGCCGCATCGGACCCTCGTCCCAGCCGATCCCGAGCCACTCGAGGTCGCGCAGGATTGCCTCCTCCCCGCCCGCGACGTTCCGCGCCGCGTCCGTGTCGTCGATCCGGAGGAGGAAGTCGTCGCCTTCGCGCCGGTTGATGACCGCGCTGAGAGCGTTGCCGACGTGGAGCGAGCCCGTGGGGCTCGGCGCGAACCGGACGCGTTTCATCCGGCGAATGTAACGGCCGGGTGGAAGCCGCTTGGAGTCATTCGTCGTATCTTTCGGAGGGAGTGTCCTCGCTGCCGACAAGGGATGCGAAGCGCCTTCGCTTTCGTTGCGTGATCGCGTTCTGATGGCGAAGGCGTTCTCGGTCGCTTCCTGGAACGTCGAGCACTTCAAGAGCCAAGGAGTGCCCTCGCGCGTCGACGACGTCGTCGCCTTCCTGAAGGACCAGCGGCCAGACGTCTTCGCGCTGTACGAGGTCGAGGGCAAGGAAGTCTTCGAGGCGCTGACCGAGAAGATGCCGAACTACACGTTCCACATCACCGAGGGGCAGCAGGTGCAGCAGATCCTCCTCGGCGTCCGGACGAACATCACTGCGTTCTTCACGCAGAGGACCGAGTTCAAGTCGGGGGTGTCACTGCTCCGACCGGGCGCCTTGCTCACCGTAAGGATCGACGAGGTGAACTACACGTTGCTGTTCCTCCACACGAAGAGCGGCACGGATCCGCGCGGGCTCGGGCTTCGCGACGACATGCTCGAACGGGCGCTGGACTTCTCGACGACCCTCGAGCGGCGGGCCACCGACGGCGAGCCGGTGAACTACATCTTCCTCGGCGACTTCAACATCATGGGCATGCAGTACCGGTACGTCCGCGAGCGGGACATCGTCGCCCTACACGAGCTGAGGAAGCTCGAGCAGGGAGCGAAGCGGAAGAAGATGAAGGTTCTCGACAAGGACGAGCCCAACACCTGGTGGGGCGGCGGGAAGCTCGCGCCGTCCAACCTCGACTTCGTCGTGGCGCGGGACCACATCGCGTTCAAGAAGTTCGGCTCGGCGGAGGTCACGGTGCTCGGCTGGCCGAAGGAGCCGACACCGGCCAAGCAGTTGAAGTGGGTGCGGGAGCTGTCCGACCACGGGCTGCTGTTCTTCCAGGTCGAGAAGTAGCCGCGAGGAGGTGCGCGGCGGGGCGGGCCCGCCGCGCGAGGTGGCTTTATCCGGTCGCAGTGGTGGGCGACTTGCGATAGCTGTAGCCGCCCTGCTGCTTGGTCGTCAGGCCGAGGAAGATGGCGGCGAGGCCGACCACGACCTGCAGAACCCAGACGTTCGCCGACTCGTCGGCATAGCCGAAAAGCCATGGCGAGGCGGCGAGCAGCGTGCCGGCCACGATGTCGATCAGGTTGTGCACGGCCATCGGCGCGACCTTCCAGACGCCGAGCTCGTAGTCCGTGAACAGGCTGTAGGCGATCAGTCCGACGCCGAGCACGACCGGGATCACCGTTGCGGCCGTGTGCTCGGAGAACTGGAGAATCCACGGCGCTGCGATCAGCGCGGCGCCCACGATGTAGTCGAGCGGGGCGTGGAACTTCGTGGGGATGAAGCGCATGTTGCGGCTCCTTGTCTCGAGAGTGCTCTCTGCTGTCGGCTCTGATTCGCGGCGTCCGGCTGTTCGGTTCGGTCCGTCGCAGGCTCTAGTCTCGAGTCGTGGAGGCGATGCTTCTGGCTTGGTTCAGCACGAATCGGCGCGACCTGCCGTGGCGCCGGAGGCGGGATCCGTACGCCGTGCTCGTCTCGGAGGTGATGCTCCAGCAGACGCAGGTACCACGGGTGGTTCCGCGGTTCGAGGAGTGGATGGCGCACTGGCCTTCGATCGAGGCGCTCGCGTCTGCCGGGCTGGACGAGGTCATCCGCGCCTGGCAGGGGCTCGGCTACAACCGCAGGGCGGTGAACCTGCATCGTGCGGCGAGGATCGTCGCCGAGCGGGGCTGGCCGTACGATCTCACCGAGCTGCCGGGTGTCGGGCCGTACACGGCTGCGGCGATTCGGCGGTTCGCGTGGGACGAGCCGGTGCTTCCGCCCGACACGAACGTCAAGCGGGTGATCGAGCGGACCGGCGCAGAGTTCGGGCCTGCGGCGGCGGAGGCGCTCATGGACCTCGGCCGCGAGGTCTGCCTGGCGCGGGTTCCTCGGTGCGATGTGTGTCCGCTCGCGGGCGGCTGCCCGTCCCGGGGCCAGCGCTACGAGCCGCTCCGGAAGCAGTCGCGGTTCGAGGGCTCGTTCCGCCAGCGGCGCGCGGAGACGCTCCGCCTGGTCGCGGCCGGGCAGTCGCGCGAGCTCGATCGCGATGCGGTCGAGTCGCTCGTACGCGACGGGCTCGTCGTCGTGGACGGCGGGTCAGTCGCGCTGCCGCAGTAGGACGACGGCCTGCGCGGCGAGGCCTTCGCCTCGCCCGGTGAAACCCAGTCTGTCCGTCGTGGTCCCGGACACCGCGATGCGGCCTGGCTCGACCCCGAGCGTCTCCGCCAGCCGGATGACGATCTCGGCGCGGCGGTCGGCGACGCGCGGCCGTTCGCCGATAAGGACGCAGTGGGCGTTGACGAGCTCGTAGCCGGCCTCCTGCACCCGGCGGTACGCGCGGCTCAGGAGGAGAAGCGAGGAGATCCCGCTTAGCTCGTCGTCGTCCGAGGGGAACATCGCGCCGATGTCTCCGAGGTTCGCCGCGCCCAGAACGGCGTCGATGAGGGCGTGCGTCACGACGTCGCCGTCCGAGTGGCCGGCGAGGCCGGGAAGGTCCTCGAACTCGACCCCGCCCAGCACGAGCGGGACGCTCGCGTCGAAGCCGTGCGAGTCGAAGCCGAGACCGACCCTCACCCGAGCGGCTCCTGTCTTTGGCGCCGGTCGTCGAAGACCGTGACGGTTTTGTAGCCGGCGGCCCGGGCGTGGTCGATCGCAGCGCCGAGATCCCGCCCGACGTCTCGCGGCGCGTGGGCGTCCGAGGCGAGCGTGATCTGGATTCCGCGTCGGCGCGCGGCTTCGAGGAGGCCGATGTTCGGATAGAGCTTCTCGTGCGGCTTGTAGAGGCCACCCGTCGAGACCTCGACGCAGACGCCGTCGAGGGAGGCGGCCACGGCGTCCCAGTCCCAGTCGATCTCAGGCCCGAGCATGCGGACGAGGTCGGGATGCGCGAGGCTGTCGAAGAGGCCGCTCGTCGCCGCCGAGGCAAGCGTCTCGTAGTACCGGCGCCAGGCTTCCTCGACGCCGACCTCGTCGACGAGGCTCGGATGCCCGTCGATACCGGCCTCACCGATGTAGTGGATGGAACCGAGCACGTAGTCCCAGGGGTAGGGAGCGAGCAGCTCCGCAGTTTCCTCTTCGCGGCCCGGCACGTAGTCGACCTCGATCCCGAGCTTGACCGGCATCCCCTGCCGCTTCGCCTCGGTGACCGCGTCCACGTAGGCCTCGATGTCGTAGACGCACCGCTCAACCTGTGATGGCACGGTCCAGAGCTGCCTGGTTTGGCGGAAGTAGTAGACGTGCTCGGAGAAGCCGATCTCGTCCACGCCGCACGCCGCCGCGGCCTCGACGAAGCGCTCGACGCCCTCGACGGTGTGGTCGAGCGACTCGTCGGGCGCCCTGAGGTGCATGTGGTAGTCGACGATCAAGCGGGGGCGAGCAGGCGCTCGACTGCCTCCAGGTCGGCCGGCTCGGTGACCTTGAGCAGACGCGGATCTCCCTGGACGGCCTTGACTCGGCCGCCGCGGGCCTCGACCAGGGCGGAGCAGTCGGTCGCGTCGTCGCCGGACTCGACAGCAACCCTCAGCGTGGTGGCCACGAACGCTTGGGGGGTCTGGGCGAGTGCGAGACCTGCGCGATCGACGGTCTCCGCAACCTGGTCCCCTTCGACCCGCTTCACGGTGTCGGGCAACGGAAGTACCGGGACTGCGCCGTCGTAGCCCTCGTTCAGCGCCGTGATGACGCGCTCGATGACTTCCTCCGGCACCACGGGGCGGGCGGCGTCGTGGACGAGGATCACGGCGGCGTCGCCCGCGACCTTCGCGAGGCCGGCGCGAACCGACGCGGCGCGCGTCTCTCCGCCGGTGACCGCCTCGACGACCTTGCCGCAGCCGAGCTCCTCGGCGAGCAGGATTGTCGGTTCCTCCCAGTCCGCGGGCGCGGCGACCACGATCGAGTTGATCCACTCGGACTCCTCGAACCGCTCGAGGCTCTCCGCGAGCAGCGGCCTGTCCTGCAGGTTCGCAAACGCCTTCGGGCGGTCCAGGCCGAGCCTGTCGCCGCGACCCGCCGCGACGATGACGGCCCAGACGCTCATGGCCTGAGCTTAGGGATCTCCGCGTTACGCGGCCGCGCCTGCCTTGGCGCGCGACTTCTTCTTCGGGGCGTCGGACACGAGGACGCCGTCGAGCCACTCGGCGGTCTCCTCCTCGTCCATGCCCTTCGCGTACATGAGCTCGCTGATGAGGATCTTCTTCGCCTTGACGAACATCTGCTTCTCGCCGGTCGAGAGCCCCTTGTCCCGATCGCGCAGCGCGAGGTTCCGAACAACCTCGGCGAGCTCGAAGATGTCGCCCGTCTTCATCTTGTCGCGGTTGTGCTTGAAGCGGCGGTTCCAGTTCTTCGGCATGGTCGTGCCGTTGCCGGTCAGCGCTTTGACGACTTCCTTGACCGTGTCCTCGTTGATGACCTTCCGGAGGCCGACTGCCTCGGCGTTCTCCGCTGGAACGTTCACGGTCATGTCGTTGTGAAGGATCTGAATCGTCAGGTACTCGCGCTTTTCACCAAGTACCTCACGGGTTTCCTTCTTCACGACGGTGCCCGCCCCATGGTGCGGATACACCACCTTGTCGCCGACCTTGTACAAGCCCGACCTCCCCACTCAGCATCGATTACGAACAACAGCCGGCGGGTGACGAATCCGCCGGCAAGCGCCCGCCAGTATAGCGAAAACGGCTTGAAAAAGCCAGATTTTCCAGGGATTTTGCGGAGTCCGCTGGAAAATCCCTGCTAGCGGGCAGGTTCCGCGCCGCCCTCCTTCGACGCCAGCGCGCCGCCGATCGCCCGGCGCAGCGAGTCGACGGCCTTCGCTTCCACGCCCTTCCTTGCCGTCGTTCCGGCCGGAACGATCACTGTCGTGAGGCCGAGCTTCGCGCACTCCTCGAGGCGGCGGTCGGCCTGCGACGCCGGACGCAACCTGCCGGTGAGACCGATCTCGCCGAAGGCCGCCACGCCCGCCGGGACCGGGGCGCCGCGGGCCGCCGAAGCGATCGCGAGGGCGATGCCGAGATCGGCGCCGGGCTCGTCGATCCGAACCCCGCCGGCGACGTTGACGAACACGTCCGCCTGGCTGAGTGAGACGCCCGCGTGCCGCGAGAGGACGGCCACGATCATGGCGAGCCGCTTCGGGTCCACGCCGGTTCCGACCCGCCGAGGCATTGCGAGGTCCGTCGGCGAGACGAGAGCCTGGATCTCGAGGAGCAGCGGCCGGGTTCCCTCGAGGGCGCAGGCCACCGCCGACCCGACCTCCTCCTCGCGGGAGGCGCCGAACAGCTGGGAGGGGTCCGGAACGCCGACGAGCCCGGCTCCCGTCATCTCGAAGATCCCGAGCTCGTTCGTCGAGCCGAACCGGTTCTTCGCGGCGCGGAGGACGCGGTGCGCGTGGTACCGGTCGCCCTCGAACTGGAGCACGCAGTCGACGAGGTGCTCGAGCACGCGCGGGCCCGCCACGGCGCCGTCCTTCGTCACGTGGCCGACCAGGAAGAGGGCGACGCCCGCCTCCTTCCCGACGCGGAGCAGTCGCGCCGACGCCTCGCGCACCTGGGAGACCGACCCCGGCGCCGAGCCGATGTCGGGCGAATAGAGCGTCTGGACCGAGTCGATCACGCAGACCGCCGGCCGCTCGCGCTCGAGGGTCGCGCAGATCGCGTCGAGATCTGTCTCGGCGAGGATCTCGACCTTCTCGGCACCGCCCAGCCTGGCCGCACGCAGCTTCACCTGCGCGGTCGACTCCTCGCCCGTCACGAGCAACGCGCGGCGGTCTCGGGACATCGCCGCGAGCGCCATGAGCAGCAGCGTCGACTTCCCCACCCCCGGCTCTCCGCCGACGAGCACCAGGGAGGCCGGCACTAGCCCGCCGCCGAGGACCCGGTCGAGCTCCGGCACCCCGGTGGGGATCCGCTCGGCCTCCTCGACCTCCACGTCGACGAGGCGGAGCACGGGAAGGGGCGCCGCACCCTTGCCGCGCGAGACCGCCGGCGGCGCCTCCTCGACGAGCGTCCCGAAGCTCCCGCAGCCGGGGCAGCGACCGAGCCAGCGGCCGGTCGACTGACCGCACTCGCTACACGCGTACTTGATCGCAGGAGCAGCCATGGGCGACCGAGTCTAGGTCCGGCGGCGGACGCAGGCGCCCGGATTCAGTGACGGATCGGTGACGAAATCGGAACGAGTATGTGCCGATGGGTGTAGGAGGTCCGGTCGTCGTCGATCGGGCCGGCCGCTACGTGTACGTCAGCGAATTCGACGGCCGGCGCATCAGCCGGATCGACTCACGGACGGGTCGGGTGTCGGCGATGGTGCGACCCTAGGTCGCGCCGCCGACGTCAGCACCAGCCCGCTGAGGATCAGCGCCACACCGACGAGCTGAACCTCGGACGGCGCCTCGTCGAGCAGGATCGCCGCGAACAGCACCGAGCACACCGGCTGCAGCGTCAGTAGGAGCGAGGTGATCACGGCCGGGAGGCGCGGCAGCGACGTCGTGATCAGGAGCCAGCCGAAGACCTGCGACGAGAGGGCGAGCGCGAGCAGCCAGAGCTGCGCCTCGAGCGACGGCGTGAAGTCGAGTTCGCCGAGCGCGAGTCCGGCCGGAATCGTCAGCAGGGCGCACGCGAGCGTCGCATCGGAGAGCGGCCCGGCCACGCGACGCAGGTCTCTGGCGCCGTGCCGCAGCGTCAGCAGGAACCCGGAGTACGCGACGCCCGTGAGGAGGCCGAAGATCACCCCCAGCTTCGGATCGTCGCCGTACGCGCCGTCCTCGAGCACGCCGGAGATCAGGACCACCCCGACCATGGCCACCGGGATCGCCGCGAAGACGGTCGGCGCCGGCCGCTCGCGCAGCAGCACCCACGCCGCCAACCCGACGAGGAGAACCTGCGTATTCCCGAGCACGGTCGCGAGCCCGGCGCCGACGTACTCGATCGACCGGTGCCAGAGGATCAGGTCGGCCGCGAAGAAGCCGCCGGCGATCCACGCCCAGTACCTCGCCTGCCAGGGTCGTGGGCCGAGGCGGCGGTCCTCCATCCGCGCCAGGACGAGCAGCGGCGGCACGGCCCACGCGCATCGGTAGAAGGCGCCCGTGGACGGCGAGACCTCTGCGAGCCGATAGAGGATCCCGGAGAACGCGATCGCGACGGCGGCGAAGAGCACCATCAGCGTCGGGCTGTAGTTCAGGCGGGCGGGCATCGCGGCAGCGTAGAGGTGCCTTCCCCTCCGCCGTTCCTGCGAAGCTGCCCGCGTGGAACCAGCCGACGGGCCGATCAACGTCGCCGACTACGAGCAGCTGGCCGAGCAGAAGCTCGACGACGGGTCGTTCGGTTACTTCGCGGGCGGCGCGGGCGACGAGCACACGGTCCGGGCGAACCGGGAGGCGTTCGATCGCTGGCGTCTCCGCCCGCGAATGCTGGTCGACGTCAGCTCGGTGACGGCGGCCACGACGGTGGTGGGCGAGGAGCTGACGCTTCCGATCCTCACCTCACCCGTCGCCTACCAGCGCATGGCTCATCCGGACGGCGAGGCGGCGGTCGCTCGGGCGACCGCAGAGCTCGGGACGATCCAGGTGGTCTCGTCGTTCTCGACCACGAGCCTGGAGGAGATCGCCGAGGCGGCACCCGAAGGCCGGCGGTGGTTCCAGCTCTACTGGCACCCGGATCGGGGGATCACGCGCGCGCTGCTGGAGATGGCGCGGGAGACCGGCTGCTCGGCGGTCGCCTTCACGCTCGACGTTCCGGTCCTCGGCCGTCGCGAGCGGGACCTTCGTACCGGGTTCGCGCTGTCACCCGGGATCGGAATCCGGACGTACGGTTCGCTGCTCGGCGACCTCGGCGAGCTGACGCCGGCGCTGGCCGCCGAGCTCATCGACCCACGCCTGACCTGGAAGGACCTCGAATGGCTCCACGAGAACGCAGGCCTCCCCGTCCTCGCGAAGGGGATCCTGACGGCGGAGGATGCGGTGCTCGCAGCCGAGCACGGCTGTGCGGCGGTGATCGTCTCGAACCACGGCGGCAGGCAGCTCGACCGCTCCGTCGCCTCGCTCGACGCCCTCCCCGAGGTCGTTGAAGCGGTCGGCGACCGGGTCGAGGTCTTGATCGACAGCGGGATCCGCCGCGGGACGGAGGCAGCAATCGCGATCGCGCTAGGAGCGAAGGCCGTGATGGTCGGCCGTCCAATCGTCTGGGGCCTCGCCGTGGACGGACAAGCAGGCGCGCAACACGTTCTGGAGCTGCTCAGGGACGAGCTCCTGCAGGCGCTTGCGCTGCTCGGATGCGCCTCGCCCGAGCAGCTCGGGCGGGCGCACCTCACTAGAGCTTAGGACTCGTCGGTCGGCCGGTCGGCCGGCCCGTCCTCGCCCTCGGCCTTCGGCTCGTCGGACGGAACGGTGACCTTCTCGGGCTCCACCGGCGGGGCGCCGGGAATGACGTCGATCGTGACCTCGTCCTCGTTCTCCGTGCTGCGGTTGACGAGGATGGTCGAGCCGGGCTCGATGTTGCGACCGAGGACGAAGTCCGCGAGCGGGTCCTCGATGTACCGCTGGATCGCGCGGCGCAGCGGCCGGGCGCCCATCGTCGGGTCGTAGCCCTTGTCGACGAGCAGCTCCTTCGCCTCCTCGGTCAGCTTGATGTCTGCCTCGTGCTCGCCCATCTGCAGCTCGAGGCGGTGCATCAGCAGGTCGACGATGGCCATGATCTCTTCCCTCGTCAGCTTGTGGAAGACGATCACCTCGTCGATCCGGTTGAGGAGCTCGGGCCGGAAGACCTTCTTCAGCTCGCCCATGATCCGGTCCTTCATCTCGTCGTACGAGAGGCCGGTGTCGTCGCCGAGCGAGAAGCCGAGCGTCTGGTTCTTCGAGATCGTCCCCGCGCCGATGTTCGAAGTCATGATCACGATCGTGTTCCGGAAGTCGACCTTTCGCCCCTGGGCGTCGGTCAGCTTCCCGTCCTCCAGGATCTGGAGGAGGATGTTGAACACGTCCGGATGCGCCTTCTCGATCTCGTCGAGCAGGACGACCGAGTACGGCTTGCGGCGAACGGCCTCGGTGAGCTGGCCGCCCTCGTCGTAGCCGATGTAGCCCGGAGGCGAGCCGACGAGCCGGGACACGGAGTGCTTCTCCATGTACTCCGACATGTCGACCTGGATCATCGCGTCCTCGTCGCCGAACAAGAACTCG